>Ga0182021_10011603_pt1 | contig 10458 bp, 10 predicted proteins | sample 612E3MmetaG_FD_120493 | JGI IMG/M metagenome (GOLD analysis project Ga0182021, IMG submission 120493) | Permafrost microbial communities from Stordalen Mire, Sweden - 612E3M metaG (Illumina Assembly) | ecosystem: Environmental > Terrestrial > Soil > Wetlands > Permafrost | place: Sweden... | reverse complement strand
CGGCGGAGTCCGCGCGGCGGGCGGAGCGCTATTGAGCAGCGCGGCCGGCGAATCAGAGCCGCCCGCAGCGGCCGGGCATGGAATCGGCGCCAGCCGGCGGTGTCCTAGCGGCGCGCCGGAGGGATAACGAAGCGGCGCGCGGTCTGCGTGTCTGAGAACCGCACCACTTTGACGTCGAGCAGGCCGGCCGCCCGTCCGGCGGCCAGGACATTCGCCTGGCTCAGAAGCTCGTCGGCGCGCGGATGGATCACCCACACGGCGCCGTTGCGGGCCAGGAACGGCTCGGCCCGTTCCACCAGCTGCAGATCGGATGGCTGACGCAGGCCGAGGAAGATGACGTCGGCGCCGGCCGGCTCCGGCGGCTGCGCTTCGCCGGCCGCATCCGGCGCCCCGTGCCGCCCGCCGCCGAGAGGCGCGCGCGGGTACGCGAAGAGGGCCAGCGCCTGATGCCAGTCCAGCACGGCCGACGCCCGCTCGCGAAGCTGGCGGCGGAACTCGAAGTCGTCCACGCCGGCCACGATGACGACCGCCCCCGGCTTCACGCCCAGCTTGTCGAGGAGGCTGCGGCGCGTGCCGAGTGCCGTGGCCCATTCCTGGGCGGCGCGCCCGAGATCGAACGCCGCGTGTCCTCGTGGCCAGACGACCTCCAGCCGGCCGCGGTGCACGCGCACAGAGGTCACGTCGGCGAGCTGGAGGCTGACAGAGAACGTGCCGGCGAACTCCAGCCGGTCGCCGATCAAGGTGAGGGTGCCGTGGCCGCGCTGGTCACCGAGCTCGGCGAGGCAGTCCATGGAGAGATCCGTCATCGCGCCGCCTCCGGCGTCGGGCTGGTGGCCACCGCAACGAGCTCCTGCAGCAGCTCGAGTGCCTGTCGCAGGGTCCGCCCATCCGGATCCGGTCGTTCGGGGTCGAAGGCCGTCAGCGACAGGGCTCGTATGTGGAATCGCTCGCCGACGGCGCGTAAGGCCTCGATAAGCTCGTCCGGCTCCAGGCCGCCCGGCGCCGGGTAGTCGACGGCCGGAGCCACGGTGGGGTCGAGGACGTCCATGTCGACATGCAGGTAGACATCGTCGATCCCTCGGTTCTCTCCCGGCCGCCGCAGCCGGCCGCCGCGGCGACCGCCGATGGCCGCCAGAGCCGGCGCCAGCGCGTCGGCGGGCGCCTGTCGTCCCAGGGTCAGCGCGCTGACCACGCCGACTCGGGAGGCCGCCAGCATCCGCTGCTCGTCCGGGTCCAGGTCGCGGCTGCCGACGTGCGCCACGTGCGCCTCGGCCACCGGCTCGCCGCCGAGCGCGTCCCAGATGTGCCGGTGGCACAGGCCGCAGGCCATGGCCAGCGGCATGCCGTCCAGGAATCCGCTCGGCGACGACTCCGGTGTGTTGAAGTCGCCGTGGGCGTCGAACCACACCACTCCAACGGTCGAGCCGCTGAAGCCGGCGACCACGCCCAGGGCTACGTTGCAGTCGCCGCCGAGCACCACCGGCAACCTCCGTGCCGTCCGGGCGCGCCGCACCTCGGCGGCGAGCGCCGCGTTGACCTCCACCACCGCGGACAGCTCGTCGAGCAATGGTCCCCGACGGTGCACCTCGACGATGTCGACCTGGTGGCCATCGGCGCGCAGCAGGTCGGCGGCGCCGGCCGAGAGCAGCGCCTGCGGCGCTGCACCCACGCCGGCGCCTGCCTGCCCGAGGTGGTACGGCACGGGCAGCAGGACGATCTTCATGCCCGGATCTCTTCGGCGGCCGGCGGGTGCGCCCGCGTCACGGCCGCTCCGCCAGCCGCTTCTGCAGGGCAAGAACATCCCGGTCCGACCTCTCGGCCAGCGATTCGTAGGCATGGCTGCGGAAGAGCCGCAGCGAGCGCTCGTCGCCGGCCGCCACGACGGTCAGCAGTCTGCCGCGGCCGCGGCCGTACGCCAGGCCTTCCGTCCAGTCCAGGAGCTGGTGGGCGACACCCTGAGCCTCGTAGGCCGGCGCGACGCACAAGCAGCGCACCGCCAGACCGTCGCCCTCGTCCTCGAGAGCCACGAAGCCGGCCACCTCGCCGCCCTCGTCGCCGGCATGAGCCACGAAGAGCTCGGCGCGCTCAAGCAGGTCGAGGAACTGGCTGCTGGCGTATCGCTCCGGATGGCCGCCGGCCTCGGCAAGCAGCCGGAAGACCTCTTCAGCCAGGAGCGTGAGGCGGACGTCGTCGCCGGGTTCCCTCGCGCGGATGAAGCAGTGCAGGCGATCCATTGTTTCCTCCTGCGCGTCTGTTCTGCGCCGGTCAGCTGGGGTAGGAGCCGAGCACCCGCATCCACGGGAGCTTGCATGCCAGGCACTTGAGCGCTTGCGCCACGGGCGTGTCGACTTGGCGGCCTTCCAGGTCGATGAAGAAGATGTAGTGGCCCAGAGCCTGCTTGGAAGGCCGCGACTCGACCTTGGTGAGGTTGACGTGCCGGTAGGCGAACTCCGACAGGATGAGCAGCAGGCTGCCCGGCTCATCCTGGTCGATGCCGCAGACGATGCTCGTCTTGTACGTCCCGGCCTGGTCCTGCGCCGCCGGCTCGCGAGACAGGAACACGAAACGGGTACGGTTGTCCGGCGCGTCTTCGATGTCCTCGGCCAGAATGTGGCATTCGTACATCTCGGCCGCCAGCCGGGTACCTACGGCGGCCCAAGGCCGGTCGACCCGGCTGACCCGTCGCACCGCCTCGGCTGTGGAATCGGTGGCCTCGTGCTCGACGCCGCCCAGATGCTCGCGGATGAACTCGCGGCACTGGCCGTACGCCTTTGGGATGCTGATAACCTTGGTGATCTGGTCGAAAGCGAGCGGCCGCCGGGTGATGAGCTGCTGGTGCACCGGATAGGTGATCTCGCGTACGATGCACAGCTCTTCAAAGCCAAAGGCGAGGCCGTCTAGCGTCATCTCGACCGAGCCTTCGATGGAGTTCTCGATGGGCACCAGGCCCAGGGCGGCCTCGCCGCCCTGGACGGCCTTGAGGACGTCGCGGATGGACGGGTAGGGAAACGGGTTGAGGTCGGCCGCCGGCCTGTTGGCCAGCAGGGCCTCCTCGGTGAAGGTGCCCTCCGGCCCCAGGAAGGCCACCTGCCGTGACGCTTCAGAACTCAAGCTCGTCACCCCCCAGCCAATCGTCGGGTTTCGTGCGACGCCCGTTCGGCGCCTCGGCCGCCGCCGCGTCTGGCGGCGTCGCCTCTTCCGGCGCCGCCGCGCGCGCGCCGTGCGGCGGCCTAGCTTCGGCCGCCGCCGCCCGGCCTTCGCGGGCCTGCGGCGCGCTTTCCGCCGGCTCCTCTGCCGCCGGCGCGTTGCGCCACGGCCGCGGCTCCAGAGCGGACTCCGGCAGCTCGTCCAGATCGAGCTGCTCCTGACCCTCGAGCGGCTGGAGCGCCGGCTCTCCTTCGTCGGCCGGCGCCCACGCCGGCAGCCGGCGCGGCAGCGTAGGCACGGGCGGCCCGCTGATCTGATCTCTGCGAAGAGGCGTCGGCACAGCCCGCTTGACCGCCTCCGCCTCTTCCGGCGAGAGCTCCCGGTCGGACCGCCCGAACGAGAGGTGCTTGACGTACAGGCGCGCCGTCTCGCGGGTGGCGATGACGGTGATGACCACGCCGGAGCGGTAGTTGTCCAGCAGCGCCATGGAGGAGCTCTGTTCGCCGCCGGTATCACTGAAGGCGTTGAAGCGCACCAGCGACAGGTTGCTCAGCGAGCCGTCCAGGTCGTGACGGTAGTCTTCCACACTGCCGGTGAGCATCTCTACCGCGTCGCGCAGGTTGCGCACCTGCTCTTCCAGCATCTCGGTGTGCTCCACCAGGTCGCGCTGCCCGTGAGGCCCGAGCACGACGCGCTGGCCCGCTTGCAGGTGACGCGCCGTGAGCGTGAGCCAGACAACGAGGCCGGCCAAGACGACCGCCGCGACGGTGGCGAAGACGGCGAGGTACGGAGCGACGTCGCGAAGCACTGGCGGCGCAGCTTACAGCGTGAGGATGATCTTGAGGTCGAGCGTGTTGTTGGTGATGACCTTCTCGAGCGGAACAGGGCCGGCCTTGGCCGTGAGTCCGCTGACACGAGAGAGGGCGCCCGCCGGGATGTTGAAGCCGCTGAACTGTACGGTGACCGTCTTGCCTGCGCGGATGCTGTCGATCGTGTGGCTCATCTTCTGGGCCTGCGCCCCGCCCGGCGGCTGCAAGGTGAGCGAGACGGGCACGCCGGTCTCCGTGACAGTGCCCTGATTAGCTACGCTGACCACGAAGATCATGTCGGCCGATGCCTTGACCCTGGTGTTCCGGCCGGGCTGCAGCGGCTGGGTCGAGCCACTCGACTGCGCCGTGACGGCGAGCACTGCCACGCCATGGACGCCGCCCACGGCGGACCCGGGGATGTGCTTGAGCATCAGCTGCAGCTTCAGCGGGCCAAACATGCCGCTCTTGAGGAAGAACGTGGACGTGGGCACGGTCACGCCGGCCACCCCGTCGGCCTTGAGCACGTTCTGCGCCTGCGTGTAGAACTCCTCGGTGTAGTACGCGTCTGGGCCGGTGAAGTAGCCGGACAGCGCTGCAAGGTCGTTGGCCGTGACCTTGGACTTGCCGTCTATGGCGGCGAGGATGCCGTCCCGGAGGTGCTGCATGCCCTTGGCGCGCACCTGCATGCCCAGCGCGAAGGACTGGTTCTGGCCGGCCAGCTTGTCCGGCGCACTGAGCGCCTGAGCCCTGCTGGCAACGTCGTTCTGGGCGCGCACCATGCCGTCCAGCTTGTTCACGAGACCGGTACGGGTGAACTGGCGCGGGTTGTTCACGATGCTGGCGAGGTCCTGGCCGACCTTGTTGGAGTCTGTGATGAGGCTCTGTACGCCGCTGAGGTAGTCTTTGTAGCCGCTCACCGTCTGGTTGTGCTGACAGCTGCGGATCCACAGCGTGAGCAGCAGCACGACCACGAAGAGGGCGACGATGACGATGGCGAGGCGTTGGATTCGGAGGGCGCGCTTGTTGCGCGGCTTTCGGGCCGGTGTGGCCGGCGGTGCCGGCGCCCGGCCGCCCTCGTCATCTTCGAAGAAGTTCACAGAGCGGCCCCCCCAAAGCGTGCTGGTGGGCGAGGCGGGACTTGAACCCGCATGCACGTAAGTGCACTAGACCCTGAACCTAGCGCGTCTGCCAATTCCGCCACTCGCCCACGCCTGTGACAGGGTTTGGATTCTACCATACCGAATAGGGGAGCACAGGAAGCCGCAGGCCTCGCCTCATGAGCACGATGCAAGCTCGCACAAGCACTCCACTGATCGTCGACTGGCAGCGCCGCTACCAGGTCGTGCGGCGGCTCGGCCGCGGCGGCTTCGCCGAGGTCTTCGAGGCGTGGGACCGGCAGCTCTCTCGGCCGGTGGCGCTCAAGGTCATCGACGAGCGACGCGGTCTGTCTGCGCGCGTCCTGCGCGAGGTGCAGGCCGCCGCCGCCCTGAACCATCCTAATGTGGTCGCCCTCTACGACTACTTCGGCGACGGCGAGCGCAGCTATCTGGTGTGGGAGCTGGTGCGCGGCGAGCCGCTCTCGGCCCTGCGGGACGAGCTGGACGACGCGGAGGCGGTCGCCGTCATGGCGCAGGCCCTGGCCGCCGTCGCGCACGCGCACGGGCAGGGCGTGGTGCACCGGGACGTCAAACCGCAGAACATCATGCTCGATGAGGACGGGCACGCCAAAGTCATGGACTTCGGCATAGCCCGTCTCAACGACACGGACACGCTGACGGCGGAGGGCGACATGCTGGGCACCGTCGCCTACATGTCGCCCGAGCAGGCCGCCGGCCGCCGGGTCGGGCCGGCGACCGACGTCTATTCGGCTGCCGTGGTCCTCTTCGAGCTGCTCACCGGCGTGAGCCCGGTGCGCGGCGCCACCACGGCCGAGACGCTCTCCAACATCGTGTCCGGTCGCGCCCTCACGCTGGCGGCCGAGCGGCCGGACCTGCCTCAGGAGCTGGCCGACGCGGTGGGCGTCGCCATGGCGCCGGCGCCGGCCGACCGGCCCACGGCGGCGGAGCTGGCGGCGGAGCTGGGCCGCGTGCTGGCCGGTGGAGAGCTTTCTCGCGGGCGCGGCGCCCGCGCCCTCGAGGCGCTGGGCCGCGGGCAGCAGCTGGCCGAGCGCTTCGGCGGAGCCGCCGTCGGCGGGCTCACCGCGGGATTCCTGCTGGCCGCCCTGCCGGCCTACCCGTCCGCCTGGACGCTGCCGCTGGCGGCCATGACGGCCGCCGTATGGGCGCTCATGCCGGCGGCCGGGCTGGCCTTCCTGCTGGGCAGCCTCGTGTTCCCGATCTTCAACGTCTCGGCCGGCGTGGGCGGCGTCTACGCGGCCGCCGCCTTTGTCGCCCTGTTCGTCTTCCGCCGCCGGCCGGTGTGCGCCGTCTGGCCGGCCGCCGCTGTGCTGCTCGCACCGTTCTACGGCGCCCTGCTGGCGCCGGCGGGGGCGGCCGTGCTGGGCCGCTTTCGCGGCCCGCTGACGGCCGCCTGGGCCGCCGCCGGCACGTCGCTCTATCTGGCGCTCGCCGGCCACGGCGGCTCGCCGTTCGCCGGCTTCCGGCCGGGCGCCCTGGCGCAGCGCGTGGCCGCCGCCGGTGACCCGCTGGCCGCCGCCGGCCGCCTGGGCGCGTTCCTGCTGGATCCGGCGACGCTGGCGCAGATGGCCGTGTGGGCCGGCTTGGCCTTCGCCGTGCGCTGGGCCGTCGGCTCGCGGTCGCCGGCGCTGCGTCTATGGATTTGGGCCGCCTCCTTCGCTGCTCTGTTCGCGGTGACGGCCCTGGTGCCGGTCGCCCTGGGCCGCCGGGGCCCGCTCTCGAGCCTGCTGGCGAGTGTCGCGGTGGCCGCCGTGGTGGTAATCTTGCCATTCGTGACGGGCCGGGGCGGCCGCCGCCGTGTACGCCGGCCGATCGGCGGCGCCGGCGAGGTCGGCGGAGCGCCGATGAGCAACGCGGCTCGCATGAGGTCTTAGGCCGCGCGGCGCCGGCGCCGGCGACCAGAAGTCCCGGCGCCGCCGGGTCGCAGCCTGCGGGCTGGACGGCGGGTCCAAGGGAGGGCGCGCGTGTTCAAGAAGATCGAGCGTCAACTTGAGAAGGCCGTAGAGGGCACCTTCGGGCGCGCCTTCAAAGCAAGCGTGCAGCCCGTCGAGCTGGCCCACAAGCTCGCCAAAGAGATGGGCGACCACAAGACCGTCAGTGTCTCGCGCGTCTACGTGCCAAATGTCTACGAGGTCTATCTGTCGCCGACCGACTACGGCAACTTCAAGTCGTTCGAGGGCGCGCTCGTGCGCGAGCTGGGCACGTACCTCACGGCGCACGCCCAGCGCGAGGGCTGGACGCTCGTCGGTGTGCCGCGCATCGAGCTCTACTCAGACGCGGATCTCCAGTTGGGCGAATTCGGCATAGCCACGCGTACCGAGGCGCCCGCCGCTGCCGCGGCGATGCCTGCCGCCATGCCGGTGTCAGCCCTGGCGCCCATGGCGGCGGGACCGGAGCTTGCGCCGCCGGCGCCTCCGGCCGGCTTCTCGGAGACTATCGTGGCGCCGGCGCCGCCCACGCCGGCCGGCGCCCCCATCGCTCAGCGTCCGGCTACCTGTGCCGTGCTGGTCGCGGGCGACCAGGTGCATCCGCTCGAAACGGTCTCCACCATGATCGGGCGCAGCCGCCGCTGCGACGTGGTCCTGGCGGATCCCAATACCTCGCGCCAGCACGCGGAGGTGCGCCGGGAGGGCGACGCGTACGTCATCATCGATCTCGACTCCACCAACGGCGTGCTGGTCAACCGCCGCGCTGTCAAACGGGCTGTGCTACAGGATGGGGACCGCATCGAACTGGGCGCCACCGAGCTCCGGTTCGAAAGACGTCCGTGCTAGACACCATCCTCTTCGGCCTCAAGATCCTCCTCCTCGTCCTGCTCTACCTGTTCATCTTCCGGGTGGCGCGCGCCGCCGGGCACGACCTCGCGGAGACGGCCGAGGCCGCCGCCGCGCCGCGCGCCCTGGCGGACGCTCCGCTGGGCTCGGCGCGGTTCGGGCGGCTGGGCCGGCAGGCCGGGCCGGTCACCGGCATGACGCTCGACGGGCCGGAGGCGCCCGCCTTCCCCGCCGACGGGTGTGACCAGCGCCGCACCGAGCGCGAATCGGAGCGCAGTGACGAGGTGGATCTCGGCATGATGGCGCACGTGCACCCGCGGCTGATCGTGGAGCGAAGCAGCGTGCTGGACGAAGGGACGGAGCTGGAGCTGCACGGCCGGCTGACGATCGGGCGCTCGCCGGGCAGCGATCTGCCGCTCGACGACGGCTTCGTCTCCACCACTCACGCGCGCATCGTGCCGCGCGGCCAGTGCTTCTTCGTGGAGGATCTGGGCAGTACCAACGGGACGTTCGTCAACGAGAAGCGGGTGACGGAAGCGCAGCTGCGGCCCGCTGCGCGGGTGCGTATCGGCGAGACCGTCCTGCGCTACGAGGAGTGAGCCGCCCGTGACTCTCTCGGCCCGCCATGCAGCGATCTCTCATGTTGGGCGGCAACGGCCGGGCAACGAGGACGCTTATCTGGTACGCCCGCCTCTGTACGCGGTGGCCGACGGTATGGGCGGCGCCCGGGCCGGTGAGGTCGCCTCAGAGATGGCGGTCGCGGCGCTGGCCGAACTGCTGGCCGAGCCGCCGCTCGACGACCAGACGGCGGCCGCCCGCCTCGCGGAGGCGGCCGCCGAGGCGAACTCCCGCATCCACTCCGCCGCCTCCGCGGACGCCGCCCGGTCCGGCATGGGAACGACGCTCACGGCACTGCTGCTGCGTGACGACCACGCGCTGCTGGCCCACATCGGCGACAGCCGCGCGTACCTGTTGCGCGGCGACAAGCTCACGCAGCTCACGCAGGACCACTCGCTCGTCGCCGAGATGGTGCGAGATGGCAGACTGGCGGCCGACGAGGCGCGGCTGCACCCGTATCGCAGCATCCTCAGCCGCGCTCTGGGCACGGAGCCCGACGCCGAAGTGGACGAGCTGCGAGTGGACCTTCTGGCCGGCGACGTTCTGCTGCTCTGCTCGGACGGGCTCAGCGGCCCGGTACCGCTCGACAAACTGCGCAAAGGCCTGGCGGCCGGCGACCCGGAGAAGGCCGCCCGCCGCCTGGTCGACGAGGCGCTGCGCCACGGCGGGCCGGACAACGTCACCGTCGTGGTCGTCCAGCTTCTGGATGGCGCCGCCGGCGGCGAGTCAGACGCGACCGAGACGCTGGTCCTGCCGGCCGAGGAGCCGGACCGCGACAGCGCCCCGGACCCGCAGGAGGCGGCTGCCGGCGACGCCGAAGCCGTCGCCGATCCGTTGCGCCGCCGGCACTGGCCGTGGTCGCGGCGCAGCGGCGCGTCGCGCGCGGCTGCGCCCGAGGCGAACGGGTGAGCCGTCGCAACCGCGAGGCGTTCCTGCTGCTGGTGGCGGGAGCGATCGCGACCATCGCGTACGTGTCGGTGTACGCCGGCCGCTTCCACGAGATCAGCCGCTGGTCGATCATCTACGCGGGCATCTACGCGGCCATCTTCGGCCTGCTGCACGTGGTCGTCCGCCTGCGTCTTCCGCAGGCCGATCCGTATCCGTTGCCGCTGGCCGCCCTGCTCAGCTCGCTGGGCCTGGCGGAGATCTACCGCCTCGACCCCGAGCTCGCCTTGCTGCAGGGCCGCTGGCTGGTGGTCGGCGCCGCCGTCTTCGTTCTCACCCTGCTCGTGGTGCGCGACCACGCCCGGCTGGATCGCTATCGGTATCTCATCGCCGTCGCCGGCCTGCTGCTGCTGCTGGTCACCATCGTCGCCGGCACGGAGGTCAACGGGGCCCGGCTGTGGATCCACTTCGCCGGCTTCTCCTTTCAGCCCTCGGAGTTCGCCAAGATAGCCATCGTCATCTTCCTGGCCGGCTACCTGAACGACAACAAGGAGATGCTCAGCGTGCCGACCACGCACGTGCTCGGCATGCCGATCCCGCCGCTCAAGTACTTCGGCCCGCTGGTCGTGATGTGGGTGCTCTCGCTCGCTCTGCTCGTCTTCATGAAGGACTTCGGCATGAGCCTGCTGCTGCTGGCCACTTTCGTCGCCCTCATCTACATGGCCACGTCGCGTCTGGCGTACGTGGTGTTTGGCGGCGCTCTGTTCGCCGCCGGCGCCGCCCTGGCCGTTCAGCTTGTGCCTCACGTGCACGAGCGGGTCACGGTATGGATCGATCCATGGTCGCACGCGTCCACCAGCGGCTATCAGGTGCTGCAGTCGTTGTTCACCATCGCCGACGGCGGCGTCACGGGATCCGGCCTCGGCCACGGCTTCCTGCTCTTCTCCAGCGGGCAGCCGGTGGTGCCGGACATGCCGACCGACTTCATCTTCGCCGCCCTGGCCAACGAGCTCGGCCTGTTCGGCGGCATCGGGATCGTGCTCTGCTACCTGCTCTTCAGCTGGCGCGGCTTTCGCATCGCCGTGTGGG
>Ga0182021_10011602_pt1 | contig 10458 bp, 8 predicted proteins | sample 612E3MmetaG_FD_120493 | JGI IMG/M metagenome (GOLD analysis project Ga0182021, IMG submission 120493) | Permafrost microbial communities from Stordalen Mire, Sweden - 612E3M metaG (Illumina Assembly) | ecosystem: Environmental > Terrestrial > Soil > Wetlands > Permafrost | place: Sweden... | reverse complement strand
GAGATCTCCGCCCCCATGCCGTTCTTGGTGTCGTCCGCGACGGTGGAGTAGGTGGAACCGTTGTTCTTGGTCACCGTCAGGGTCACGTCCTGACGATCGACCTCCTTCACGACGCCGTTTTGGACGTCCTGCCTGAACTGCGAGTAGGGCTCGCTGGATGCCTGGGCAGGTTGAATCAGCGCATATAGAAGTGCGGCTGTGGCGGCAACGAGAACGAGCATGACGATCCCGTTGCGCATGAAACGCGTGTTCAAGTGTTTACGGAGCCTCCGGGTGGTGCGGTCGGTGGGTGGCCGATCGGCCGCCGCAGTATACGCCCGAGGCCATTCAGGCTTGCTGAACGCAAGCTTTCGGGCCCGAAAACCAGTCCCGGGTCGCAAGCCGTGCGACGGCTTCTGGTTAGTTGACTGCTTGGCGGAGCCATATGTTCGGTGCGATTTGGTTCTGGTGCGGTCCTTGGGACAAACCAGCCCCCGGCCTGGTGGACAGCCCATCCAGTCGTGTGGCAAACTCCGTCGTCGTGGCTGGGTAGCTCAGTGGCAGAGCAAGCGGCTCATAATCGCTAGGTCGTTGGTTCAAATCCAACCCCAGCTACCACCAGGACTCCTCGGGTGCTCAGGGCAGCGCGATCTCGACTCGCGAGCCCTTCGAGCCGGGAGACTCCCGGTACCTCCTAGCACTCTGCGGCGTCGTGCCGCCGTCCCTACTGAGATCCGAAGAGAACCTGCAGCCATGAATCGAGTGGGCGCTGCTGTGCGGTCGGAACCTCAGGCTTGATGCCGGTCGAGCCCGGAGCGTCAGCCCTCGGCGAGGGGGCATTGGGATCGACTGCGAACGGGATCTCGCGCGGCGAACCCAGCAAGTATGCGCGGGCCATCTGCGACACGAACGCGGGCTGCTTGATGAGCCTCAGCTCCTGCTCCAGCGACGCCACGTCTCGTTCCATCGCCGCGTTCCGAGCACGCATCTGATCTGCCTGGCTGGCCGCGGTGGAGGCCTCCCCAACCTGGCGCGCAAAAACACCCACGAGCCAGAGTGCAAACAGCCCGGCGACGAGGAGCGCGAGCCGGCGTCTGGTGAACGAAACGGGTGGTCCGGACGGCGCCGACGACTGCTCGGTCGAGTCGTCGCGAGTTGCCTCCGGATCACGTCTGTGCATACCAGAATCGTAGCTGGGCGCAGCTGACGTGTCAACCGCAGTTCACGCTTGCGAACGCTGCTACACTGGCATCCTCTTTCGCACACCCGTGCTATTTGAGGTAGCCGCATGCGGTACTACGAACCCGCCGGCGTCCAGGCCGTCTTGGACCGAATCCTGGCCGAGCCGTCCCTCGCCAACGGAGTGTCGCATCACGCCCACGTGCCCGCGCGAGCGGCGGATTTCGTCGCCATGCCGGAGTGGCTGGACCCGGGTCTTCGGGCCGGTCTGGAGAGCCGCGGCATAACGGCACTGTATCGCCACCAGGCCGAGGCGATCGAGACGGTGCGTGCCGGAGAGGACGTGGTCGTGGTTACGCCGACCGCCTCCGGCAAGTCGCTGTGCTACCTCATCCCTACTCTGCAGGCTCTGGCCGCGGACCCAACGGCCCGGGCTCTATACCTCTTCCCCACCAAGGCTCTCGGCCAGGACCAGGTTGCGGAGCTGGGCGAGCTGAGCCGCGCCGCAAACCTGCACATCAACGCCTCCACCTACGACGGCGACACTCCCAACCCGATCCGCTCCGCAATCAGGTCTGCCGGGCAGGTGGTGGTCACCAACCCGGACATGCTCCACGCGGCCATCCTGCCGCACCACACCAAGTGGTTCCAGCTCTTCGAACAGCTCCAGATCATCGTGATCGACGAGCTGCACACGTACCGTGGCCTCTTCGGCAGCCACGTCGCCAATGTGCTGCGGCGGCTGCTCCGGATCTGCGCCCACTATGGATCCCACCCCGTGATCGTTTGCTGCTCCGCAACCATCGGGAACCCGGGCGAGCTGGCGACACTGCTCACGGGGCGAGCGGCCAAGGTCGTGGATAGAAACGGCGCGCCATCCGGCGAGCGCCACATCCTGATGGTCCAGCCACCGCTTCTAGATCCCGCGACCGGCGCCCGCGGCTCGGCGCAGTCGCTGGCCACTCGCTGGGCGTTGCCGTTCCTGCGGGCAGGCCGCCAGACGCTCGTCTTCGGCCGGTCGCGAGTAGGCGTGGAGCTGATGCTTTCGAGCCTGCGGGAGTCGCTCCGCTCCGGCGACGGGCCGCGCACGAGGGTTCGCGGTTACCGCGGCGGTTACTTGCCGACGGAGCGCAGGGCGGTGGAGCAAGGCCTGCGTAGCGGCGAACTGCTCGGAGTGGTGACCACCAACGCTCTGGAGCTGGGCGTCGACGTGGGCCAGCTGGACGTTTCGATTCTGGCCGGCTATCCGGGCTCCATCGCCGCCACGTGGCAGCAGATGGGCCGGGCGGGTCGGCGCGGCAGCACCAGCGTCTCGGTCCTGATCGCGGGCGGCGGGCCGGTCGATCGATACGTTGTCGAGCATCCGTCGTTCCTGCTGGACTCGCCGCCGGAGGAGGCACGGCTGGACCCGGACAATCTCCACGTCCTGCTCGGTCACCTGAAGGCGGCGTGCTTCGAGTTGCCGTTCGAGCCGGGCGAGCATTTCGGCCCCTCGGAGGCGGAGCCGCTCCTGGCGTTCCTGGGCGAAGAGGGAATGGTCCGCCATGCCGGCGACGATCGCTGGTACTGGTCCAACGAGAACTTCCCGGCCTCGTCGGTTTCTCTCAGGACCGCCGCGCAGGAGAACGTCGTGATCATCGACACGACGCCGGTTCGGCCTCGCGTCATCGGCGAGATAGATATCTTCGCGGCCCAGACGCTCGTCCACGAAGACGCCATCTACATGCACGAGTCGGCCCAGTTCCACGTCGACAAGCTGGACTGGGACGAGCGCAAGGCATACGTGCGCCGGGTGGACATCGACCACTACACCTACGCCGACCGGGCGGTCACGCTCAAGCCGCTCGAAACCTTTGCGAGCGCTCCGGCGGCCGGCGGCGACCGCGCCCACGGCGAAGTGATGGTCTCGAGCCTGGTCAGCATGTTCAAGAAGCTGAAGTTCGGCACGGACGAGAACCTCGGGTGGGGGCCGATCCACCTGCCGGAGATCGAGCTGCAGACAACCGCCTACTGGCTGATGCTCGGTGCCGCGGCGGAAGGATGGACACGAGCGGACCTTGACGTTGCCCTGCTGGGCGTTGGGCGGGCGATTCAGGCGGTGGCGGCGGTTCTCCTCATGGTCGACCCTCGTGACCTCGGGCTCGTCAGCCAGGTCCGCTCGCCGCACAACGGGTCGCCGACGGTCTACCTGTACGAGTCCGTGCCGGGAGGCGTGGGGCTGTCGGAGCGGCTCTTCGACCGCCACGACGAGCTGATGGCAGGCGCTGCCGACTTGATCGGCGGATGCGGATGCGAGAGCGGCTGCCCGGCCTGCACCGGCCCGAGACTCGAGCGTGAGGTCGATGCCAGGGCTCTCGCGCTGCGGCTGCTGAACCGGCTTCTCGACGATCGCGCCGCTCCGCGCCGGCAGGCCGAAGTCCCCGGCGCTGCCGCATGACCGTCGACGGCGCGCGACTGGACCGCCACCTCGAGAGTCTGCGACGGGAACGCTCCGCAGCCCTGGGTCGAGTGGAGCGGCAGGGCGAGCCAGACCCGGACATTCGCCGGGCGATCGCCGCGATCGTCGCCGCGGGTGAGCCGTTCGGGACTCCGCAGCCGGTCTGGGCGGACGCGGGCACGGTGGATCCGGCATCGCTCGCCCGCCGACTCGCGGACGCGGTTGACGGCGATGCCGTCGAGACGACGCATGGCTGGTATGTCCGCCGGGAACTCAGACCCGTCTACCTGCCGATCGATCGCGCCCGGCTGGCTACCCTGCCGGGGATGCCGGGACCTGCCACTCCCCTCTTCTGCCTCGACACGGAGACCACCGGCCTGGGCTCCGCAGCCGGCACGGTTGCCTTCTTGATCGGCATCGGCTGGTGGCAGGGAGATCGGATGCGCCTCGTCCAGCTGCTGCTGCCGGATCTCTCGGAGGAAGGGGCGCTTCTCGATGCCCTTGCCGCGGAGGTGCCTGCCGGTGCCTGCCTGGTCACATACAACGGCCGCAGCTTCGACTGGCCACTCCTGGAGACGCGCTTCCGGATGGGCCGCCGCCTGCCGCCCGCCATCGACGGTCACCTGGACCTGCTGCTCCTCGTCCGCCGCCTGTTCCGCCATCGCCTCCCAGATGCGCGCCTCCAGACAGTCGAGCGCCACCTGCTCCGCCGCCACCGCGCCCCCGACATTCCATCGTGGGAGATTCCCGCGGCCTATCACTCGTTCTTGCGTGGCGGCTCCGCCGCGCCGATCCGGGTTGTGGCCCGGCACAACGTGGAGGACGTGGTCACGCTCGGGCGGATCCTGGCTCACATTGAGCGCGGCTACGGCGAAGGCGAGGTTCGGCGATGGGCCCCGGCCGGAGATCTGGTCCGGCTCGCGCGCCTCTTCCGCCACGAAGCCCGTTTCGATGAAGCGGTTGCGTGCCTGGAGATTGCCAGCGGGCCCCTGGACGGAGCGGACCCGGAAGTCGCCCTCGCCACGATGGAGCTTGCCCGGCTGCTTCGCCGCTGCGGTCGCGACGCCGAGGCGGGCGTGGCGTGGAGCCGGCTCGCAACGGCGCCCGGACCGCTGGCCGGGATGGCCTGGATCGAGCTGTCCAAGGAGCGCGAGCATCGCCAGCGAGATCTGGCCGGGGCATGGGCCGCCACGGACCAGGCCCTGCTGGCGCTGTACCGCAGCCGGGGCCACGGCAACGCCATGCAGCGTCGCGCGCTGGAGGCGGACCTCGCCAGGCGGCGGGCGAGGCTCGCACGTCGGCTGGAACGCGCCGGATTCGGCGGAGCCACGCACCAGCCTGCCCCATAATTTCGTCCTGCCGCTGCGCGAGGAACACCGAATGGCAAGGACTACCGGTCGCAAACCGACTCCGGAGCACGAGATCTCGCTGCCGGATCTAACCGGCTTCGAAGGCGAGCGGCTCGAGTCGGGCCGCGTGTACGACGCCACCGACTTCCTCGACCTTGACTTCACGGGCCAGGACGCGAGCGACGCCAGGTTCCTGGAATGTCGCCTGCAGCGGTGCTGCGTCGACGGCCTGTCGATGCGGCGGGTGCGCGTTGTCGAATCGCTGTTTGTCGAAGTTCACGGCGCCAGCGTCGACTTTACGGACTCCACCTGGCGCGACTGTCACATCTCCGGAGGCCGTCTCGGAGCCATGACGCTGCCCGGCGCCACCTGGACGGGCATCCGCGTGCGCGGCAGCAAGCTCGGCTTCCTGAACCTCGCCGGGGCTCGGCTCGAGGACGTGGTCTTCGAGGACTGCGAGATCGGCGGTTTCGATGCCAGAGCCGCACAGCTGAAGTCGATCGGCTTCGTCAACTGCACGATCGATGAAGTGAACGTGGCCGGAGCCACTCTCTCCAAGGTGGACCTGTCGGGCGCGAAGCTGCGGTCGCTCGTCGGAGTCGAGAGCCTGCGCGGCGCGATCGTCAGCCACGAGCAACTGGTAGATCTGGCGCCACTTCTCGCCGCCGAACTGGGCCTCGAGGTTCGCCCCGACGCGGGCGACTAGGGCTCGCTCCGCAGCCTGGCCGCCACGAGACTCCGCGTCGGCACGCCGCCGAGACCCACTCCCTCAACCGCGCATGAGCCTGCCGCCGCCGCGAAGCGCAACGCGGCAGAACTCGCGAGATCACCGGTGAGCAGCCACGCGGTCATGAGGGCCGCAAGAAAGACGTCACCGGCGCCCGTCGCATCTACAACTCGTTCCGCCGGCGCGGCGCGATATCGCGCCAGGCGTCCTCCGCGCCAGGCGACTCCCCCACCCGCTCCGGCCGTCAGAATCAGCGCAGCCTGAGGGGCCATCGCCCAGAGCCGGTCCAACTCCGTCTCCTTGGCCAGGTCGTCGACGCTCGCGACGACGAGCCCGGCCGACTCCAGGAGCGCGGAGTGGGTCGGAGCCATGCGCTTCACCCAGCCGTCGTCGGTGAACTCGCGCAGCAGGCCCTGCCAGCCCAGTCCCACAGTCGATCCCGCGGGCAAGGCCGTTGCCCATTCATCACCCAACTCGCCGGCGACGGGAGCGAGCAGCCAGGCAGGCGCAGCGCGCCACTCCTCGGGCAGCTCGCCCACCGCGATCCTGTCGCTCTTGGAGAGCCACCGTTGCCGACGGTGCCCATCATGCTCGATGTTCTCGAACACGGGGCCATGCTCAAGGGGCACCTTCAAGACCCGAACGCCGGCCGCCGCCAGCAAGTCGAACTCGCCGACGGCCCCCTCGGTCGCCTGCCGGTCGACGCCCAGGAGGCAGCCCACGCGCAGCCCCAGCCGACCCGCGGCAAGCGAGCAATACGTCGCCCCGCCGCCCAGACGCCAGCCCCTCGGGTCGTCCGCGGCGATGTCTCGGGAGGCCGCTCCGACCACCACGAGGTCCAGGCCGTCGGTGAACTCGTCCGATGTCGAGCGGTATACTCGGCGCGCTTTCAGCCCATCCTCCTTGGAGTCATGCCGTGTTCTTCTTCGAACTTCGCGAGGGCGACGACGACATCTTCGCCGACGTGCTGCTTGGTCGCGAGGAGGAAATGGACGCCGACAGCTTCTTCGAGCTTGTCCAGTCGATCCGCCACCGGATCCAGGACTCGTACGAGGAGAGCACGCTGATCGAGGCGATCGCCGTGGAGCTCGAGCAGGACCACGGCTTCATCCCCATCTCGGATGAGCGCCTGACCGCGTCGGTCAACGTCTCCAAGGCCGAGGACGAGAACTACCTGGCCAGCATCGACTCCGACGACGAGGACGACCCCGACTCACCCGACTACCGCGGCATCTTCGTCGACTTCCCCGGGGACGACGCGCGGCTGAACTGAACGCCGACCTGCGCGCCGAGATCGGCTGGCGCGACGCCTACTTGAACAGCTCGGCCGACTTGATGGCGTTCTGACTGTCCTTACTGCCGCCTACGATCAGGACGCTGCCGTTGGGCAGGAGGGTCGCGGTTTGTCCGTAGCGGGCGCTGAGCATCGGTGCGCTCTGGCCAAGCCCGGATGCCAGGTCATAGAGGAAGGCCAAGTTGATGGGCGTGGAAGGGCTGGCGCTGGAATCGTAGCCGCCGGCGATCAGTACGCGGCCATCCGCGAGCAGCGTTGCGGTTGGCACTCCGAATTGGCCAGCGGTGTCACCCGGAACGGATACGGTGCCAGAGTCGGTTACAGCACCAGTCGCGGGGTCGTACATCTCCAGATACCCGCTTTCAGTCAGAAGGATGCGACCGTCTTTGAGCAGCGTTGCGGTCTGCGGGCCGTCGTTGTCCTCAGACGCGGCAACCCCGGGCGCAAAGACCAGAGAGTTGTGGGTGAACTTGCCTGTCGCTGGATCGAAGCTCATCACGGCAGGGCCATCATCGTCCGTCCCGAACATCATCACCTTGCCGTCGGACAGAAGAAATGCGTGGTTGAAGATGGAGCCCCCAAAGTGAGCTGGCAGGGTCGCCATCCTCGTGAACTTGCCAGTCTTGGGGTCGTAGATCTCGGCCGAGGAACTGCCGCCGAATACCAGAACTCGGCCGTCGTTAAGCCGGACGGCAGCCGCAGACACGCGACGCTGGGACATCGAACCTGTGCGGCTGAACTTGCCGGTGGCCGGGTTGTAGATCTCCGCCGTTACCAACCCCTCACCGTTGTCGCCGCATGCGGTGCCGCAGTCGACGGCAGAGCCTCCAGCAATCAGGACCCGGCCGTCAGTCAGCAGGGTCGCGGTAGCACTCACGCGTTCTGTCGCCAAGGATCCGGTCCGCGCGAACTTGCCCGTGGCTGGGTCGTAAAGCTCGGCTGAGTCAGTGGCGACCGTTTGCGACCCTTCGCTGATGGCGCCGCCGGCGATGAGGACCTTGCCATTCTGTAGCAGCGTAGCCGTGGCATCCATGCGCGCTTCGCGCATGCTCCCGGTCGCGGTGAATGTGAAGACCCGGGGCGTGGGCGTCGGAGTTGGCATTGGTGTGGGCGGTGGCGTCGGCGATGGCGTGGCAACCGCGCTCTGCACTACGGTCGGTGCCTCCGATGGTTGCGCGCTACGGCTGATCCCAGGCCCCGCGCATCCGGCCAATCCGATGACCGCCACCGCCGACATGACGGCGAGCCTTCCCGTTATCTGCCGCCCGCCCTTGCGTCCGACGCGACAACGAACCATTGCCAGACCGGCCAGTTGCCCCATCTTCCAGCCCCTCCCACCTACTTACTGAACAGGATCTCCACCACGTCCCCGTCCTTGACGGTGTACGTCTTCCCCTCGGATCGAAGCTTGCCGTGCTTGCGGGCCTCGGCCATGGTCTTGAGGGCGAGCAGGTCCTCGTACGGGACCACTTCGGCGCGAATGAAGCCGCGCGCCAGGTCCGTGTGGATCGCGCCGGCCGCGTCCACCGACGACGAACCGTTGGGGATCGGCCAGGCGCGAACCTCGTCCGGGCCGGCGGTCAGGAACGAGATCAGCCCGAGCAGCTGGTAGCTGAGCTTGATGACTCGGCCCAGGCTGGACTCTTTGAGGCCGAGCTCGTCCATGAAGACGGCCGCTTCGTCCGCTTCGAGCTCGCCCAGCTCCATCTCGATCTTGGCGGAGAGAGCGGACACGAGCGTCTTGGCCTGGCCGTATCGCCCGCTGATGCCCGCGATGATTTCCGTCTCGCGCGTGATGTCGGCCTCGCCGACGTTCAGCAGAACGAGAACCGGCTTCTGCGTCAGGAACCGGAACCCACGGATGACCTTCTCGTCCTCCGGGTCGATCGTCTCGCCACGCAGCGGGTGGCCTTCGACAAGCCCGACGTGCAGCCTGGTCAGGATCTCCAGCTCTCGCTCGTTGGCTTCGCGCTCGGCCGGGGTGCCGTGATGGCCGCTCCCCTTGAGGCGCTCTAGGCGCTTCTCGACGAGCGACAGGTCCGACATGACGAACTCGAAATCCAGGCGCTCGAGATCGCGCCAGGCATCGACAGAACCTTCGGGGTGCGGGACGGCCGGGTCTTCGAAGGCTCGAACGACATGCAGCAGTGCGTCCGCTTCGCGCAGCCGGGCCAGCTGATCGGCCGGCAGCTCTTCGGTCCCGACGCGTCCTTCGACCGAAGCCGGCGGGGCCCCGAGATCGAAGTAGGTAACGTCCGCCTGGACGATCTTCTTGGGCTTGAAGATTTCGGCCAGCTTGTTCAGCCGCTCGTCGGGGACCTTGACGGCTCCAACGTGCAGCTCCATGCCACCGTAACCGCCCGTCTGGGCATGGCCCCGGGTAAGCGTGTTGAAGACGGTCGTCTTCCCCGATCCGGCAAGCCCGACGATGGCGATTTGCATGTGCTGGTGGTTTCCTCCAACTAGATCAGTGCGGTGCACATGCTAGTCGGTGTGACCCCCGCGAGCGAGAGGCTCGACCGCCCGGCAGGTCGGCACGCCGCCGACCACCCGCGGCAAACCGCCGATCGCCACCGATCGCCGCCGGATCAGTACCCCTGCGCGGGATCGACGACGTGCAGCAGCGGCTCGCCGGCGCGATAGCGGCGCAGGTTGTCGCAGAAGACCCCAAAGGTCCGACTCAGGACCTCGGCGCTGGACCAGCTCGTGTGCGGGGTGACGATGCAGTTGGAAAGCCGGTAGAACGGCGAAGTCTCCGGCAGCGGTTCCTCGCGGAACGTGTCCATGACCGCGCCGCCGAGAAACCCGGACCGTAGTGCCCGCAGCATCGCCAGCTCGTCGATCAGCCCGCCCCGGGCAACGTTGATGATCCACGCCCCATGCTTCGCGGCGTCCAGCGAGTCGTCGTTGATGAGGCGCTCCGTCTCGGCCGTGAGCGGCAGGGCGAGCACCACGAAGTCGGACGTGGCCATCAGGGCCGGCAGCGCCTCGAGGCCGCCCATCACTTCGACGCCCTCGACCGGGTCCGCGTCCGGGCGGCGGCGGATGGCCACCACTCGAGAACCGAACGGCCTGGCCAGCCTGGCGACTTCGCCACCGATGCCGCCCAGGCCGACGAGCCCGATCGTGACTCCGCTCATCTCCTGCGCCTCGAGCGGCTGCCACGTCCGTTCGCGCTGGAGTTCGATGAGTTGCGGTAGACGCCGGCAGACCGCCAGGATCATGGTCATCACGTATTCGGCGATCGGCCGGCTGAAGACGCCCTGGGCGTTGGTGACCGTCAGCCCGCGCAGGCGCACGCACGGCGTCAGAACCGACTCGACGCCGACAGAGACGGAGTGGATCCAGCGCAGCTTGGGCGCGCGCCCAACCAATCGATCCAGCGGGTCGCCGCCCAGCGACCAGCCGCGCAGCAGGACCTCGACATCCTCGAGCGACTCGTCGGCGTGGCCGTCCGAGCTCACCGGGATGAGCCTCGTCCCGGGAGCGGCCG
>Ga0182021_10011601_pt1 | contig 10458 bp, 6 predicted proteins | sample 612E3MmetaG_FD_120493 | JGI IMG/M metagenome (GOLD analysis project Ga0182021, IMG submission 120493) | Permafrost microbial communities from Stordalen Mire, Sweden - 612E3M metaG (Illumina Assembly) | ecosystem: Environmental > Terrestrial > Soil > Wetlands > Permafrost | place: Sweden... | reverse complement strand
CCCCACGCCTCGTCGCTCTCGTCCGTCTCGGTGCGGAAGAGGCGCTCTGCCAGCAACCCGCGCACCTCGTCTGGGGCCAGCCGCAACCGAAACGACTCGCCGAGGGCGCCGACGTAGAGGCCGACGATCGCGCCCTCGGCCGTCTCCTTCGGGGCGTAGTAGGTCATGGCCAGCAGCGAGCCCGAGGCCGACAGCTCCTCGAGGGTGCGCAGCGTCGTCTCGACTGCGCTGCGCTCGAGGTACATCGTGACGCCCTCCCAGAGGAACGTCGTGCGCTGGGAGGGATCGTGCCCCGCCGCGCGAAGGGCGTCGCGCAGGGAGTCCCGCTCGAAGTCGACGCCGACGAAGCGCACCTCCTTCGCCGCGTGCTCGCCCGGGACGCGCGCGCGCTTGTCGCGCTGCGTGGACGGATGGTCCACCTCGAAGACCACCGTGTCCTTCAGCGCGGCCAGCCGGTACGCGCGCGCGTCCAGCCCCGCGCCGAGGAGCACGAGCTGCCGCGTGCCCGCTCTGGACTCGGCCTCGACGGCGTCGTCGATGGCGCGCGTGCGCAGGGACATGTGCCGCGATTTCCCGAAGGAGACGAGCGACGCCGCAGCGAGCGTTGCACGGAGGAGCCGCGGCGCGCGGCGTGCGAGCTGGTAGCCCACGGCGAAGGGCCCCTCGATGAGGTGCTCGGCGACGGGATCGGTCACGATGGGATCGCGCTCGTGACCCGCCAGCGCGCGCAGGAGCGCGACCCATTGCGCCGTGCGGCTTCCCTGCCCTTCGCGCACGTCAGCCGAGCCCGAGGAGCACGGACCCCTGGTAGACGACGAACGACACGACGTAGGCCAGGACGTACGTGTAGCCGAGCACGAACGCGGGCCATTTCAGGCTCTTCGTCTCGCGCCGGAGCGCCGCGACGGTGCTCATGCACTGGCAGGCCAGGACGAAGAACGCGAGGAGCGACAGCGCCGTGGCCGCCGAGTACGCGCGCTCGCCCTTGGGGCCCTTGGCGTCGCGGATCTCGCGCACGAGGGGCGACGAGTCGTCGCCGGCGTTCTCGATGCCGAAGATGACGCCCAGGGTCGACACCATCAGCTCGCGCGCGCCGAACGCGCCGACGAGGCCCACGTTGATGCGCCAGTCGAAGCCGATGGGCTTGGTGATGGGCTCGAGCTTCCTTCCCACGGTCGCCGCGATGCTGTGCTGCATCGTCGTCGTCGCGGACGTGGGCTCTCCCACGACGGCGGCCGGCGCGCCCGGCGCGGGCACCTTGAGGAGCACCCAGAGCACGATGGAGGCGGCAACGATGACCGTGCCCACCTCGCGGACGAAGCGCTTGGCGGCGCGCCACGCGGTGTGCGCGACGACGCGCGCCTGCGGGACGCGATAGGCCGGCATCTCGAGGACCAGCGGCAGCGACCGGCCCCCGCGCTGCACCGTCTTGCCGATGACCAGCGAGGCGAGGAAGCCGAAGACGATCCCTGCAAGATACAACGTGACGAAGATGAGGGCCCTCGTCAGGGCGCTCTGCCCTGCGAAGAACGCCGCGATGAGCAGCCCGTAGGTGGGCAAGCGCGCCGCGCAGGTCATCAGCGGGAGGACCAGCATCGTGCGCAGGCGCTGCTTCGGATCACGGATGATACGCGTGGACGTGATGGCCGGAATGGCGCAGGCGTGCGCCGTGAGCAGCGGCACGAACGAGCGACCGCCGAGGCCCGCGAGCCGGAGCAGGCGATCGACGAGGAAGGCGCCGCGCGCCAGGTACCCCGAGGCATCGACCAGCTCGAGCGCCACGGTCAGGATGACGATCTGAGGGAGAAAGGCCAGCACGGTGCCCGCGCCGCCCAGGATGGCGTCGCAGATCAGGGACGTGAGCCACCCGTCCCCGAGCGCCGTCGTGATCCTCGCCGAGAGGAGCGACACGAGCTTGTCGAACAGCGTCGACGCAGGATCCGAGACGAGGAACACGGCCGAGAAGAGCGCGGCCATGATGCCGAGAAAGAGCACGGGTCCCAGGACGGGATGCAGCAGGATCGCGTCGGCCTTCGCGGTGCGCTCGCGACGGCGGAGCTCGGCCTTCTTCGCGTCGGGTTTGTCGACCAGCACGGTGCGCGCCAGGGCGTCGGCATCGAAGGGCTTCGCGCGAGCGTCGGTTGCCCGTGTGCCAAGACGCTCGATGGCGGCGAGGACGCGAGCGCGCACGTCCGCGTCGCGCGCGCTGACGGCGAGGACCGGCACGCCCAGCTCGCGCTCGAGGCGCGGGGCATCGAGGGTGCGACCGAGGCCGTCGAGCACGTCCCGCTGCGTGATGACCACGAGCAGCGGCGCGCCGCGCTCGAGGAGCTCGCCGGTGAGCCGGAGCCCGAGCGCGAGCTGCGTCGCGTCGATGACCTGTGCAAAGAGCAGCGGCTTGCCCCCGGCGAGCAAGCGGTCGAGCGTGGCCCTCGCCTGCCCTTCGTCGGACGCCTCGTCGACGCTCGCCGCCAGGGAGTAGACGCCGGGGAGATCGACGATCCGCGCCCTTCCGCCGGCCGGGAGAGGCACGTCGGCTTCCAGCAGATCGACGGTGATGCCCGGGAAATTCCCGACCTTCGCCTGCCCGCCGGTGAGGGCGTTGTACAGGGACGACTTGCCCGCATTGGGACGTCCCACCAGCGCGACGTCCAGATCGACGGCGAGGCTCGAGGCAGCCTCGGTCCCAGGCTCCTGGTGGCACGAGGCCGACGCGTTCACGGCGCGCCTCCGTCGTCGCCCAACGCGACCTCGATGGCTGCGGCGAGGCCGCGATCGAGCGCGAACTCGCCGCCGCTTCCGGTGCGCACGTGCAGGGGTCCGCCGAGCGCCGCGCGGCGCAGCACCGAGACCGTCTCGCCTTCGTAGATGCCGACGGCCCGCACCCACGCCGCCTCGGCGTCTGCGAGATGGATCGCCGACACGCGCGCGGTGGCTTTTGGCGGGAGAAGATCGAGGGTCATGGGGGCGCCGACGAGAACTTGATAATCACTTTCATTAGCACGCCGCGCGGGCAAAGGGAAGCGTGCTAAAAGGCGGCGAGCCATGGCCGCACCCCAGCGAGAAGACCCCTTCGGCTGGGTCGGCCACGTGCTCGAGGGCAAATATCGAATCGACTCGGTGGTCGGCGAGGGCGGCTTCGGGGTCGTCTACCGCGCCCATCACCTCGGCTTCGAGCAGGCCGTCGCGGTCAAGTGCTTGAAGCTCAAGAAGAACCTCGACCTCGAGGCGCACGACGAGTTCCTCCGACGGTTCATCGCCGAGGGGCGCTTGCTCCATCAGCTCTCGCGCGCCACCGCCGACGTGGTGCAGTGCCTCGACGTGAGCGTGGCGGTGTCGCCCAAGGGCATCGAGACGCCCTACCTGGTGCTCGAATGGCTCGACGGGACGACGCTCGATCGCGAGCTGCGCAACAACCGCAGTCGACCCTACTCGCTGGAAGAAGCCATCTCGCTGCTCGAGCCGGCGGCTCGCGGTCTCGCGGTCGCGCACGCGCAGAACGTGTCGCACCGCGACGTGAAGCCCTCGAACATGATGCTGACCGAGGTGGGCAACCGCGTCACGCTCAAGGTCGTCGACTTCGGCATCGCGAAGGCGCCCGACGACGTCGACACGAGCACGGGCCCCTTCGACGCCCTCGGAAGCGGCATGTCCGCGTTCACGCCGCGCTACGGCGCACCCGAGCAATTCAGCCGGAAGTACGGCGCCACGGGGCCGTGGACCGACGTCTATGCGCTCGCGCTCATCCTGGTCGAGATCGTCTCCGGCAAGCCTGCGCTCGACGGCGACGATCCGGTCCAGCTCTACGTCGAGTCCAGCGACGTGCACAAGAGACCCACGCTCCGCAACCGCGGCGTGGAGACGCCGGACGCCGTCGAGTCGGTCCTGGCGCAGGCGCTCGCCGTCGATCCGCGCGCGCGATACAAGGACGCGGGAGAGTTCTGGGACGCCCTCACGGGCGCGCTGGGCGAGCGCGCGCGGCCCCGGAGCGTGCGGCCGCCTCCCATCATGAAGACGCCGGTGCCCGGGGCCATCCCGGTCTTCGACCGCAACGTCGAGACGATGAACGCGACGGCGACGGGCACCATCACGGTGCTCCTGCGTGATCAGCGGAAGCGCCAGGCCGTGTGGATCGGCGCCATCGCCGCGACGGCCATCCTCGTGACGTTCGCGTTCTTCGGAATGCGCGCGGCGGACAGGGAGCAGAGCGTCGCGGCGGCGGGGGGATCGGCGGCGCCTGATGCACAGGCCACGGGCTCGGCCACGGGCTCGGGCTCGGGCTCGGGCTCGGGAGTGGATGCAGGGGCGGCCGGGGTGCCGGCGAACATGGTGATGGTGGCTCCGGCCACGTTCACGATGGGCAGCGATCGCGACGCGAAGTCGGAGAAGCCGGCGCATCCCGTGACGATCACCCGTGCATTCTACATCGATCGCACGGAGGTCACGACCGAGGCTTACGGGGCGTGCGTGAAGGCCGGCGCGTGCTCCGCCACGCGGATGCTGCAGACGGCGGGCGGGCACACCATCAACGCCGCCAGCGTCACGTGCAACGCCGTGGGCGATCCGAACTTCGCGCGGCACCCCATCAACTGCGTCACGGCCGAGCAGGCCGTGACGTACTGCCGCTCGCTGGGCAAGCGCCTGCCGACCGAGGCCGAGTGGGAGCTCGCGGCGCGGGGTACCGACGGGCGCACGTACCCGTGGGGCAACGACGCGCCTCACTCGTGCCGTCAGGCGATCGTGGGCGGGCTCGAAGGGCCGTGCGGCGCACGCAAGGGCACGTGGGAGGTGGCGACCACCGTCGACGGCACCAGCCCCTCGGGCGTCTACGACATGGCGGGCAACGTCTGGGAGTGGGTCGCCGACGACTTCGAGGGCTACCCGAAGGAGCGCGTCGTCGATCCGTTCCTTCCGCCGCGCACGACCAAGGGCATCGTGCGCGGAGGCTCGTGGGACTACTCTGGGCTAGCCGCCAAGACGTCCACGCGCCTGCAGCTCGACCGAAGCTTCGCGCTGAACAACGTCGGCTTCCGCTGCGCGAAGTAGGCCGACGAGTCGCACAATAGTGCCCGCTGCGACGGGGGGGGACGACGGCGCGCGCGCGACTGCTAGGGTCGTTCCATGCCGAGCCCGTCGATCCCGCGCGCGGGTCTGGAGATTCGCCTCCACGGGCGGGGCGGCCAGGGCGGCGTCACCTGCGCGAAGATCCTCGCCGCCGTCTACGCCAGCCTCGGAAAGAGCGTGCAGACCTTCGGCGACTACTCGGGCGAGCGCTCCGGCGCTCCCGTGCGCGCCTACACCCGGGTCTGCGACACGCCCATCGAGAACCGCAACAAGATCTACTTTCCCGACCACCTGCTCGTGCTCGATCCGACGCTCATCTCGGACGAGATCCTCGCGGGGCTCGCGCCCGGCGGCACGCTGCTCATCAACACGCCGGACGGGCCCGAGAAGTTCGCGGGGCGCTTCGAGGCCCAGCGGCTCGCCACGGTCGACGCGACCGCCATCGCGCGGCGTCACAAGATCGGCGCGCGCTCGGTGGTCATCGTCAACACCACCATCGCCGGCGCGTTCGTGCGCGCCCTCGACCTGCCCCTGGCGGCGCTGGAAAAGGCCTATGCGCACCTCGGCCTCACCAGCAATTTCCCTGCAGCCAAGGAGGCGTACGACGCCGTGCGGCTGCGCGAGCCGCTGAAGGAGGGCGTGGTCCCCCAGCGGCCCGTTGCGCTGCCGGTGCTGCCGAACGTGCTCCCGCTGACCGAGCACACCGACGGGAAACCCACCGGCCTTCGCACGGGCAACTGGCGCACGCAGACGCCTCGCTACGTGGAGAACCTGGCCCCTTGCAGCGCCTTCTGTCCGGCGGGCAACGACGTGCTCGGCTTCATCCAGGCACTCGCGACGAAGGGCGAGGCGGCGGCGGCCGCCGTGCTGGGCGCGACCACGCCGCTGTCGGCGGTGTGCGGCCGCGTGTGCCCGGCGCCGTGCATGGACGGCTGCAACCGCGCCGAGCTCGACGGCAGCGTCAACATCCGCGGCCTCGAGCGGTGGATCGCGCAGAAGCACCCCATCGCCGTACGCGAGAAGGCCGCATGCAAGAATCCGCGGCGCGTCGCCGTCGTGGGCGGTGGACCGGCCGGGCTGTCGGCGGCGTACATCGCGGGCAAGCAGGGGCACCACGTCACGTTGTTCGAGGGTGAGAAGGCGCTCGGCGGCGTCCTGCGCACCGGCATTCCCACCTACCGGCTGCCGCGCACTGCGCTCGACCCGGAGTGCGACGACGTGCGGCGACTGTGCGCCGAGGTCAAGACGGGAAGGTTTCTCGATCGAGGCGCGATTCGCGTGCTCGCGCAGGAGTTCGACGCCGTGGTGCTCGCCACCGGCTTGCAGAAGCTGCGCGGCATCGACGGCCCGGGCACGAACCTCGCGGGCGTGGAGCAAGGCATCCGGTTCTTGCACAAGGTCAACCTCGAGGGCGACGTGCGTCTGTCGGGGCACGTGGTCGTGCTCGGCGGAGGCAACACCGCCATGGACTGCGCGCGCAGCGCGCTGCGAGCGGGGGCCAAGCAGGTGACCGTGGCGTACCGTCGTGGCCGCGCCGAAATGCCCGCCATCGCCGAGGAGGTCATCCAGGCCGAGGAGGAGGGCGTGCAGTTCGAGTTCCTCGTCGCTCCGCTCGGATTCTCGGGCGAGGGAAGAGTCGAGGCCGTCGTGCTGGCCGCGGTCGAGCTTGGCCCGCCCGACGCGAGCGGCCGACGCGCACCGCAGGTCTCGTCGCACACGAGGATGCTCGCGTGCGACACGGTGCTGCTCGCGCTCGGGCAGTCGGCCGATCTGTCGCTCCTGCCCGAGGGGTGGAAGCTCGAGGACGGCCGCGTCTTCGAGGACGGCAAGGCGCTGCCGGTCTTCGCGGCCGGCGATCTCTCGACCGGCGACGGCACCGTGACGCACGCCATCGGCGATGGCCGACGCGCGATCACCCGCGCGCTGCGCCTGTTCGACGAGAAGGTCGTGGAGTTCGTTCGTCCCGACCGCACCAAGGCCGTGCCGGCGTCGGACATCCGGTTCGACCACTTCGCGAAGGGCGAGCCCGCTCGCAGCGAGCACGTGCCGGCGGCGAAGCGCGCGAAGACCTTCGACGAGGCCGACCTCGGGCTACCCGACGGCCTCGAGGCCCACCGCTGCTTCTCGTGCGGCACCTGCACCCGCTGCGACACCTGCCTGGTCTACTGCCCCGAGGGCATCGTTCGCCGCGCGGGCCCGACGGGCTACGACATCGACTACAGCATGTGCAAGGGCTGCGGCATCTGCGTGACCGAGTGCCCCCGCAAAGCCATGGAGATGGCGCCGCTATGACCCTCGAGCTGCTCAGCGCCAACCACGCCTCCGCGTTGGCCGCCACGTTGGCGGGACGCGCGAACCGCAACGCCCGCGGCTTCGGCAGCGGCGTCTATCCGATCACCCCTCAGACCGAGTGCATCGAGCTCCTGTGCAACCAGGAGTTCGAGAAGGGCCACGTCGTCCGCGTCGAGAGCGAGCACTCGGCGATGGGGGTGTGCATGGGCTTCGCCCTCTCGGGGGTGCGCACCTTCACGGCCTCGTCGTCGAACGGGCTCGCGTACATGAACGAGAACGTGTTCGCCGCGGGCTTCTACCGGCTGCCCATCGTGATGATGGCGGTGAACCGTGCGCTGGGCCCGCCGTGGAACATCCTGGTCGATCACGGCGACACGCTCTCGCTGCGCGACGCGGGGTGGATCCAGCTCTACTGCGAGGACAACCAGGAGGTCGCCGACACCATGCTGGCGGCCTACCGCCTCGCCGAGGACAAGCGTGTGCTCCTGCCGGCGATGGTGTGTCAGGACGCCTTCATCCTCTCGCACACGATGATGATGACCGACCTGCCCGATCAGGCGGCGGTCGATGCGTTCTTGCCCCCGCTCGATCTGCCGCACCGCATCGCCGACCGGCCTCGCACGGTGGGCGGTCTCGACTCGCCCCACGAGATCGAGGTCCATCGCCATCAGGCGCACGCGGCGATGGAAGCCGTGCTCACGGTCTACCCGGAGGTGCAGCGCGAGTTCGAGCGCGCGTTCGGCCGCAAGCTGGCCGATCCGGTCGTGTCGTACCGAGCCGACGACGCCGACGTGCTCATCGTCTCGATGGGCACCATCGCCGCCACGGTGCGCACGGTCGTCGACGAGGCGCGCGCCAAGGGGCTGCGCGTCGGGGCGCTCCGCGTGCGCATGTTTCGACCGTTTCCGGAGGAGATCTTGAAGGCCGCGCTGGCCGGCAAGAAGCGCGTCGGGATCATCGACCGCAACCTGTGCCCGGGCCTGGGCGGAATCCTCTGGGCCGAGCTGCGTGGGCTGACGGAGCCCGGGTGTCTGACGCAGGACTACATCGCCGGCGTGGGCGGCGGCGACGTGCGCCCGCACCATGTCGCGTGGATTCTCGAAGACCTGCTCTCTCGCGACGCTGCCGCGCCGCCGAAGTTCGTGGAGGTGGGATAGATGGAACAGCCGGCGCTCGATGGCGTGGTGCAGACGCGAGGGGACAGGCCCGAGCCCTTGCTTCGCTGCGGCAACACCAACTGTGGCGGCTGTGGCATGTCCATCGGCCTCAACCTGTTGAGCCACGCCGTGGCCGAACGGCCCATCCAGATGGTGATCCCGGCGTGCTGCGGCATCGTCACGGCGGGCGCGTTCCCGTACTCGGCCTACGGCGCTCCAACCGTGGCCGCGACGTTCGCGTCCGCGGCGGCCTTCGCGACGGGCCTGGCGCACTCGGCGCGCATCAATGGCGAGAAGACCCGGGTCATCTGCTGGGCCGGCGACGGCGGCACCTACGACATCGGCATGGCGACGCTCTCCGCCGCGGCCGAGCGCAACGAGGACATCCTCTACATCTGCTACGACAACGAGATCTACGGCAACACCGGCGGCCAGCGCTCGGGGGCCACGCCGCTCGGAGCGGCGACGTCGACCACGCCGCTCGGCAAGGACGTCGAGAAGAAGGACATCATCGCCATCATGGCGGCGCACCGCATTCCGTACGCGGCGACGCTCTCGCTCGCGCACCTGGACGATGCGATGCGCAAGCTGCGCTACGCCATCGACGCCAAGGGCTTCCGCTTCGTGCACCTGCTCTCTCCGTGCCCAACGGGCTGGAAGTCCGAGCCCGCCGACGGCATCGAGCTGGTGCGACTCGCGGTGCGTTCGGGCCTCTACGCCATCTTGGAAGTGTTCGACGGGCGGCGCACCGTCATCAACGTCGAGCCGGAGATGAGCGATCCCGCGCTCGAACGCTACTTCGCCGAGCAGGGCCGCTTCCGCAAAGCGAACGTCGACGTAGCCAAGCTGCGCGCGTCCATCGCTCGCCAGTGGAGCGAGATCCGCGCGCGCGCGACGGAGAGTCGCTGACCGCGACCCCGTCGCCACCGCCGAACGCGTCAGCCCGCGCGCAGTCTAGAGCCCCGGACACGGCGTGCCCAGTACGTCCGGCTTCGGAATCGTGGCCACGCCCTTGGCGCGGAACGTCTCGAGGAAGCACCCATACTGGTACTTCACCGCGTCGAGCTGCCGATAGATCGAGTGCGGATCGGCGATGCCGTCGCCCAGGTACTGCACCACCGCCGCCGTGTAGGTCTCGCCGTTCTCGCTCTTCATGTTCTGCGAGACCGGGTAGGGCCGGATGCCGCTTCGTCCGTCGAGGGCCAGGGCGTCCTGCATGGTCGGCCACACGGCGTCACCGGCCTGCACGTGGCCGTAGGCCAGCGCGGCGCCGTCGTAGATCTCGGTGGAGAAGTACTGATCCCCCTTGCCTACGGGCTCGTAGATCGAGCGCGCGCTGTGCCCCGCGAGGGGCCGATGCGCGAGGCGCGGCATGAAGACGTAAGGCTCGGCCGACTCCCACGCGACCTCGAGGAGCGACAGCGTCGGGTGCATGTACGTCAGGTCGCCCGCGCCCAGCACGACCTTGATCTTGCCCGCAGCGCCCGGGACGATCTTGGTCGTGAGGATCATCCCGCTCCAGAAGCCGCCGGCCCCCGTGGGAACGGACGCCTTGATGCGCGGCTCCACGGCAGAAATCAGGTTCGTGTACATGCCGCCCATCGACTGCCCCTGGGCGAGCAGCGGCGTCATGCCGAAATGGTACGCGGTCTCGCCGACGGGCAGCGAAATACCCGTGCAAGCTGCAACGATCGCGGGCGGGATGGTCACCTTCTCGAGCGCGTCGATGAACATGCGCTGCTCGACGACGCCCTGCCGGAAGATGTCGCGGAAGGAGGCGAGGTTGTTGAAGTTCAGGTACTGCGTCTCGACGGCGCCGGGGAAGCGCTCGGGGTTGACGGGGAGCGCGCGCCCCGCGACCGCGAAGCCGTGCGGCGCGAGCACGTACGCCGGCCCTTGCCCCGGGACGCCGTCGTCGGTCGGTGTGAGTGAGGGCCCCTCGTTG
>Ga0182021_10011600_pt1 | contig 10458 bp, 12 predicted proteins | sample 612E3MmetaG_FD_120493 | JGI IMG/M metagenome (GOLD analysis project Ga0182021, IMG submission 120493) | Permafrost microbial communities from Stordalen Mire, Sweden - 612E3M metaG (Illumina Assembly) | ecosystem: Environmental > Terrestrial > Soil > Wetlands > Permafrost | place: Sweden... | reverse complement strand
CGCCCCGTAGACGCCGATGCAGAACAGCAGCGCGGCAAGCACCAGGTAGTGGGTCAGGGTCACCGTCACGTCTCGTCCTCCCGGTCCTTGCCCACGATCACAATCGCGGCGATCAGCGCGGAGAGGAGCAGGACCGAAACGAGCTCGAAGGGAAGAATGAAATCCCCCAGGAGACGCCGTCCCAGGAGCGCCGCCGTATCGGGCAGCGGATCCGGCGACGGGCCCGCGCGGACCGCGAGAGCCGTCGACTTGATGAGAGCGACGGCGATAAGGCACGCGGTGAGTGCCGACACGAGGGCCGCGGGAATCACCCAGCGCCGCGTGAGGGTCACCGGCGCGCCGGTGACCGTGCGGGTGAGATTGATGACGAAGATGGCCAGGACGACCACGGCGCCGATATAGATGAGGACCTGTATCGCGGCAAGGAAATACGCGCCGAGCATCACGTACAACGCCGCGACCGCGAAAAGCGCGAGGGCGAGGTAGAGGGCGGCGTGGAAGATGTTCCGCACCGTCACGACGAGTCCAGCGCTCAGGAGAAGGAGACCGGCACAGGCGTAGAACAGGATCGTTTCCGCCATCGCTACTCTCCGGAGTCCGACCCGCGGAACTTCCGCTGCCACCACGACGCCTTCTTCCCGGTCAGGCGGTACTTCTCCGCGGCGAGGTCGCGCACGAAACCGCCCCTGTCCGTCGTGGCCAGCTCGTGCTCGTCGGACATCACCAGTGCGAAGAACGGGCACACCTCGACGCAGAGATTGCAGAACATGCACGTGCCGAGGTTGTACAGGTACTTCGCCGGCTTCGGGAGGGGCGCACCGTCGGGGCCGGTCTGCTTCTCGATGTCGATGGAGTGGTTCGGGCAGATGTTCACGCACCGCATGCAGGCGGTGCACCGGTTCGTTCCCTTCTCGGGGTCGACGGGCATCACCAGCCGTCCCCGAAAGCGCAGCGGCAGGACGACCCTCTGCTCGGGGTACTGCACGGTGATCGGCTTGCGGAACATGTACGCGAGAGTGATCCACAGGCCCTTCCCGAGAGAGGCGATGCCCGAGAGGACCCGCCCGATTGGGCCGCGCTCCAAGGGGGCGTACATCAGAGCACCTTCACCAGCACGGCGGTGATGAAGAGATTGGCGAGGGCCAGGGGGAGGAGGACCTTCCAGGAGAATGCCATCAGATGATCCACGCGCAGCCGGGGGAAGGTCCAGCGGATCCAGATGAGGAGGAACACGACGAAATAGCTCTTGATGAGAAACCAGGCGACGGGAGGCAGAAGCGGGCCGCGCCAGCCGCCGAGGAAAAGCGTCGCCGCAAAGGCGCCGGCGAGGAAGAGATTGGTGTATTCGGCGAGGAAGAAGATGGCGAAGCGCATCGCGCTGTACTCGGTGACGAATCCCGAGACCAGCTCGGAGTCTGACTCGGGCAGGTCGAAGGGCCCGCGGTTGATCTCGGCATTCGAAGCGGTGAGAAAGAGGAGGAAGCCGACAGGCTGCAGCAGGATGTAGCCGAACGCGGGCTGGGCGCGCACGATGTCTCCCAGCTTCAGAGAACCGGCGAGCAGTGCGATGGACAGCACCGTGAGGACCGCAGGGACTTCGTAGCTCACGATCTGGGCCGCGGAGCGCATGCCCCCCATGAGAGAGTACTTGTTGTTGGATGCCCAGCCGCCGGCGAGGATCCCGATGACGGACAGCCCGCCGATGGCCAGAAAATAGAGGAGGCCGACGTTGAGATCGGCGGGGACAAGCCCCCTGCCGAACGGGAGAACGACGAACAGCAGAAACGTGGAAGCGAGGACCATGAGGGGTGCTGCCTTGAAGACCCCGCGATCTGCCGCGTCGGGGATGATGTCCTCCTTGATGAGCATCTTCCCTGTGTCGGCGAGGGTCTGCAGGATGCCCCAGGGACCCACACGGTTCGGCCCGCGCCGGATCTGGATCCGGGCCGCCAGCTTTCGCTCGAACCAGATGATGAACAGCGCGTTGACGGCGAGAAACACGGCGGCCGCCGCCGCCCAGCCGAGCTGGAACAGGACATCCAGGATCACCACGGGCCATCCGCGCATGGCCCACGACTGGTGCGCCGCCGTGCGCCATGCATCGAGGAGGACGTCCGTGCGGTAGAACAGGTCGTACAGGAAGTGTCCCACCGGCCTACCTGTCGATCTCGGGCACCACGAGGTCCAGGCTGCCCATCACTGCGACGAGGTCGGCGATCTTGAGACCCCGGAGGATCTCGGGGAGCGCGCTGAAGTTGGAGAAACTGGGCTTGCGCATCTTCACCCGGTAGGGCTTGCGGGTCCCATCGCTGACGATGTAGAACCCGATCTCCCCACGCGGCCCCTCCACGGCCGAGTACACCTCCCCGGCTGGCGGCTCGATGTTCCGCGGTGCCCGCGCCCGGTGCTCGCCCTCGGGGAAACCCTCCATTGCCTGGCGGAGGATCGCGAGGGACTGGCGCATCTCCTCGATCCTCACCCACGACCGGTCCCAGGTGTCCCCGTTCCTTCCGACAGGGATCTCGAACTCCAGCGACGGGTAGATCGAGTAGGGCATGTCGCGCCGGACATCGAACGCCGCATTCGACGCCCTCAGGCAGGGGCCGGTCATCCCGTAGGATACGGCGCGCTCCTTCCCGATGACCCCCACGCCGCGCGTCCGCGCCACGAAAATGGCGTTTTCCACCAGGAGCGTGTCCAGCTCGTTCAAGGCCTTCCCGAACCGGGCGAGAAACTTCCGCAGGCGGGCGAAGAAATCCTTCGGCAGGTCGTGGACGAAACCCCCAACGCGGAAGTAGTTGGTTGTCAGACGGCCGCCCGATGCCTCCTCGATCATGGCGACGATCTCTTCGCGGTCGCGGAAGGCGTACAGGAAGGGCGTGAAGGCACCCATATCCAGGCCGTAGGCGGCCAGCCAGAGCAGGTGGCTGGCGATGCGGTTCAGCTCTGCCATCAGGACCCTCATGTACTCGACCTTCCTCGGAACCTCCAGGCCGAGGAGCATCTCGACCCCCCTGACGTAGGCGAAGTTGTTCGCGATAGCGGACAGGTAGTCGGTGCGGTCCGTGAACGGGATGATCTGCTCGTAGGTGCGGTTCTCGAAGAGCTTCTCCAGCCCGCGGTGGACATAGCCGATGTGCGGCACGATGTCCTTTACGACCTCCCCGTCCATTGTCACGACGACGCGCAACACGCCATGGGTTGCGGGGTGCTGCGGGCCGATGTTCAGGAGGAACTCGTCCGAGGTCGCAGAGGCGGATGGCAGCGGCTGGACGACGGTCGCCGCAGGCACGGTACCCCGTGCCGTGGGCGGCATTTTATCGCGGTTACCGAAGGTGACATTTCTCATCATCGTGCCTCGGGGAGACGGATGAGGTTGGGATGCGTGAAGTCCTTTCTCAGGGGGTACCCGTCGAGGTCGTCCGGGAGCAGGAGCCGGCGCGGGTCGGGGTGGTCGGTGAACACGATGCCGAACAACTCCGCGGTTTCGCGCTCGTGCCATTCGGCGGTGCGGAAGATGTCGGAGACCGTGGGAACCCGGGCGCCGTCCCGCGGGCAGCGCACTCGGACCACGACTGAGACCCGGGTCTCGTGCGAGAACAGCCTGTAGACGAGCTCGAGGGCGCCCTCCGACGGACGGTCGAGGGCGGTCACGAAGACGAGGAAGTCGAATGCGAGCTCGTCCCGGAGAAAAACGAGGTGCTCGCGCAATGACTGCGGCGGCACGGTGACGCCGGGCGCAGGGTCCACAGGCCGTGTCTCGACGCCCGGGAACCGCTTTCGGAGGGCGGCGAGGGCTTCCTCTGCTCTCATGCCTGTCCCGCCGGCGCAGTTCGGACGCTCTGCCCGCGGATGCGCTCCTGCAGCTTTATCAGCCCGTCGAGAAGCGCCTCGGGCCGCGGCGGGCAGCCCGGTATATAGATGTCCACGGGCACGATCTCCTCCACTCCCCGGACAATCGTGTAGGAGTCGTAGACGTAGGGACCTCCCGAGATCGCGCAGCCGCCCATTGCCACCACGTATTTCGGGTCCGGCATCTGCTGATAAAGGGTCCTGATGATTGGCACCATCTTGCGGACCACCGTGCCGGCCACGATCATCATGTCCGCCCGCCGGGGGGACGCGGAGGGGACCTCGAATCCAAAGCGCGCCCAGTCGTAGGTGGAGGCTCCGGCAGCCATCATCTCGATAGCACAGCAGGCAAGCCCGAACGTCAGGGTCCACAGCGAGTTGCTGCGCGACGCGTTGATCGCCGCGTCGAGGGAGGAGATCAGGACATTGCCGCCGGGCATGCGCAGGACGAGGCTGCGGGGATCCAGCCCGTTCATCAGTCCCACTTCAGCGCTCCCTTCCTCCAGGCATACGCGAGCGCGAGCACGAGGATGCCGATGAACACCGCCGCCTCACCGAGGGGAAGCATCCCGTCGATACTGCGGAAGACCACTGCCCAAGGGAACAGGAATGCCGCTTCGACGGCGAAGACCACATAGAGCAGGGCGAAGATATAGAAACGGACGTTGTACCGGATCTGCGCGTCCCCGAAGGGCTCGTTGCCGCATTCGTAGGTTGCATTCTTGACCCTGTTGGGCCGGTAGGGCATGAGCAGACGGTTGATGCCCAGCGAGGTCACGCCGAGCAGCATGGCGACGGCGAGGAACACGAGGATCGTCGCATACTCCATCCGAGAACCTCCGCCAAGCCTTGGATGCAGGAGTCTATTTGTATCTTACCAATCCTGTCAAGATTATCACGGGTTCGGGCGATGACGGCGGGCCGGCATCTCAGGCAGAGCCCGGAGCCGGCCGCGCAAGGTCATGAGCGCCAGAAGCCGGGCGCGAAGATTCGCAGCGCCACCTCTGCCACGAGGCCGAGGAGGAACCATGTCCCGAATGACCGTGTATAGACGAAGGCCTTTGGCGCAAAGTACAGCGGCCAGCCTCCTTCACCCTCGGGAAATCCTTCTGGTTTTTCGACTGGTTTCGGTCTGAAAAATGCCGGAAGCTCCCTGACCAGGGCCGGCACGGCGAGGAGGACAACAGCGAGGGCCGGGGTGAAGTACTTTGTCACGACGAGGAACGCAATGAGAACGTAGGGCGCCAGGAGGAAGAGCACGACGAGGTATCGTGCCGGAGCCTCCCCGATCAGGACGGGCAGGGTCCGGATGTGCTTCTGCCGGTCCATCGCCGCCTTGTCGATATGCTTTCCCAGGATGACCGTCGTGACCCCCAGCACGTACGGGGCGCTGCCCCATACCACCTGCCAGCTCCAGTGCCGGGTCAGGACGTAGTATCCCCCGCCGATCATCAGCGGTCCCCACACGGCCAGGACCGAAATCTCCCCCAGTCCCACGTATTTCAGCGGCCAGGTGTAGAGCAGGACGAACGCCGCGCCGATGGCGAACAGCAGCAGAATCACCGGGTCCCATTGATCCAGCGCGAAGACCAGGACGACACAGGCGATGACCAGGGCGAAGGTCGCACCGAAGTAGCCCAGGAGCTGGCGCGTGGTCATCAGGCCGTGTGCAACGGGCTGCGGGCCGTACATCGTGCGGAAGTAGTTCTCCTTGTCCACTCCGCGCACGAAGTCGGTATAGTCGTTGAACAGGTTGTTCGAAGCGTGGCCGAGCATGAGTCCGAGGGTCATGAAGACCCAGGGCAGGATCCGAAACCCGCCATCCCGGGCCGCGAACAGGCCGGCGATGGCGCTGGATGTGAACGTCATCACCAGGACGGCCGCCCGGGAGGAGATCAGCCATTTCGAGACCAGGTCGAGAGCCCCCCAGGTCTCTTTCGAGACGGAAGGGATCACGCGCAGCGCCTTTCTCCACATTGCCGGGTTCATGGGTTCCTCCCTGCCAGGCTTCCTGGCGGCCGGTCAGCTCGATCATTTATAGTGCAATTTACTCATATTTACAAAACGAATCTTTACTAATACTTGACACATATACTATTATTAAGTCCTCACGTTGAAAATGGGTATCCGGGCAGCGGGACATAGTCCTATCCGGAACCCGGATCCCGAGACGGCCCGTGGGGGCCCAGGAGGTGTTGCATGTTCATCGACTGGTTGACGCTGCTGCTTGTCAACATGATGGTCGCCCTCGTCCTGCACTCTCTGTTCATGTTCCGGTGGATCGAAAAGGATCCCAAGATGGTCATCCCGGGCTTCCTGCTCACCGGGGCCATCGCCTTGATCGCTGGCTTCCGGATGGTGTTCACCTGGCCGCTGCCGGGACCCTACAACATCATCTACGGGGAGCTCAGTGTCCTCTTCGGCGCGTTCCTTTTCATGGCGGGCCTCGCGTTGCACTTCGGCTGGAATCTGCTCACCATCGGCATCTACGCGCTGTTCGCCGGTGCCGTCTCGATCCTGTTGGGAGTCAGGATCTGGGTCTCCGGCATGACCTCCGAGCCGCTGATCGCCGGGCTGGGCTTCGTAGTCACGGGCGCCACGGCCGTCATCACCCTGCCGGCGCTCGCCATGCCCAAGATGAAGTGGATCCGGTGGCTGGTTGCCCTCGGAGCCCTCGGGAGCGCCGTTATCTGGATCCTCGTTGGATTCCCCTCCTACTGGGCCCACATCGACGCTTTCGGGAAGTGGGCGCCGAAGTAGCAGTGCACCGGTTCAGCGGAGGCCGGCAGGCCCTTGTCCTGTCCGGCCTCCCGCTGCCTGGGACGGCATGACGGAGCTCGAGCGCTTTACCGCGCCGATCCGCGCGGAGTTCGAAGAAGCCGGCCAGAGGCTGGACGAGCTGCTGGCCGGCATCACGCGGAATGGCACCCTGCCCGAAATGTACGCCCGCTACGTCGATCCGCCTGTCCGCCATCTCTTTCTCACCGGGGGAAAGCTCCTCCGCCCGCTCCTGGTCCTCCTCTCCGCGCGCGCGGCCGCCGAGATCACCCCGGCGACCTCTCCAGCCGTCATTCGCGCAGCCGCGGCCGTGGAACTGATCCATACTGCTTCCCTCGCCCACGACGACATGGTGGATTCCTCACGTGAGCGCCGGGGTGTCCCGAGCCTCCACGTGGCCTTCGGGGTTACGACGGCGGTCCTCGTCGGCGACCTGTTCTACTCGCGGTTCTTCCAGGAGCTTGCGGTTCTCCCCGGCACCAGTGCGGGCCTCCGCGTCAGGCTGCTGGAGAGCTTCCTTGGCGTCACCGCGCGGATGTGCGAAGGGGAAATACTCGAAGCGCAGCTGAGGGCGGAAGGCTTTTCACCGTCCTTCGAGCAGTACCTCCACATCACAGAAACGAAGACCGCGGACCTCGTGTCGGCCTGCTGCCGGGCCGGGGCGCTCCTCAACGGCGCTCCGCAGACCACGGTGGAAGCGCTTGCAGGGTACGGTCGGGCCCTGGGCCTCCTGTTCCAGATCGCCGATGACTTTGCCGACGGCGACGCGGCATACGAGAACCGCGCGCTCCTGGCGATCAAGGCGGATGAATGCCGCCGGTCCGCGCAGTCGTTCGTGTCCGGGCTTCCGGGCAAGGATGCGGCGGCCGCGCTGCAGGAGCTCCCGGGCCATATCCTGGCACCCACGTCCCGACGATAGGCTCCCCCTGCTCCCTGGCGTGACTCCGCTGGACACGCCGCACGCTCCATGTTCTACTCTTCGACCATGCTCTGGACGCCGGCCATCGCTCCCCTGGGGAGCCTCGGTCTGTCAGCCCTCGCCGCCGCGATTCCCCTCGCGGTGCTGTTCGGCCTCCTCGCCTGGGGCCGCCTGCCGGGCTGGGCTCCGGCGGCCTGCGCGGCGGCGGCGGCGTTCCTCGTCGCCGTGACGGGCTGGGGAATGCCTGCGGAACGCGGACTTTCGGCCGGCCTTCTCGGCGCGGCAACCGGGCTCTTTCCCATCTGCTGGATCGTCGTTTCCGCCCTCTGGGTCCACTCGCTGGCAGTCGCCTCCGGGCAATTCGAGGTGATCCGGAAATCACTGGCATCCATCACGGGTGACCGGCGCCTGCAGGCACTGTTCATCGCGTTCGCCTTCGGAGCATTCCTCGAGGGGGCCGCCGGGTTCGGAACACCCGTGGCGATCTCCGCGGCCATACTGGTGAGCCTCGGCTTCGAAGCCCGGGCGGCGGCAATCCTCTGCCTCCTCGCCAACAGCGCACCCGTGGCGTTCGCCGCAGCGGGAATCCCCGTGGCAGTCGCCGCAGGGGTGAGCGGGATCGACGCGGTCACCCTCGGCAGGATCATCGGCCACCAGGTGCCCCTGCTCTCCCTCATCGTCCCTTTCTGGCTCTGCATGGTGTTGTGCGGGTGGAAACGCACCTGGGAAATCTTCCCCGCCCTTCTCGTGGCAGGGCTGCTCATGTCGGTCACACAGCTTCTCATCTCGCAGTTCAGCGGGCCGTGGACCGCGGGGATCCTCTCGGGCATCGTCACCCTCGCCGGCCTGTGGCTCTTCCTCAAGGTCTGGTCGCCGCGCAGCACGTGGGATTTTCCATCCGCCGCGGGTAAACCCCTCGACGGCACGCCCGCCGCGGGACCGGCAGCGGGTCCGCAGGATTCGGCGATGAAGCTCTCCGGACTGGCGACACTGCGCGCGTGGCTGCCGTACCTTCTCATGTCGGTGATGGTTCTCCTCTGGAGCCTCGGGCCCCTCGTGCCGCTGCTCCGCCACGGCGACCTGTCGTTCGCCTGGCCTGGACTCCCGGGTGTCACGTTCAAGCTGCCGCTCGCCTCGACGCCCGGCACCGCGATCTTCCTCGCCGCGCTGATCTCCTCGTTCACCCTGCCCGGCCTGGGGCTTCGAAAGACATTCGCGTCCCTCGTGGAGACCATCCGCAGTCTTGGAGCCACGATCCTCACCGTGTGCCTGGTCCTGGCAACGGCGTTTGTCATGAACTCATCGGGGATGAGCGTGACCATCGGGAGCGCGCTGGCGGCAACGGGCGCGCTGTTCCCGCTGTTCTCGCCGTTCCTCGGGTGGCTCGGCGTGCTCGTGACGGGATCGGACACGTCGTCGAACGCTCTCTTCGGGGCCCTTCAGAAGACCACGGCTGAACGACTCGGGTTGAACCCGGCCCTGATGGTGGCCGCAAATGCGTCGGGGGGCGTCGCGGGCAAGATGGTTTCTCCCCAGAGCATTGCCGTGGCCACCGCCTCCGCTCACCTGGAAGGCCAGGAAGGATTCCTCTTCCGCTCCACCGTGGTTCACAGTCTCGCCATGACCCTCATCATCGGCGGCATCACCGTCCTCATGGCCTACGTGCTGCCAGGGCTGGCCCGGTAAGCACGCGCTTCGCATCCCGGTTCCGCCGATCTTTTCCCGTTCCAATGTGCGTTTCCGTACAGAAGCCGCTGCAGCATGCAGGCATACTGTACGGAGCAACGGCGGCCCCCCGGCCTGCAAGGAGAACTCATGAAGAAATGGCTTTTGCTGTCAGTGATGGTCGTTCTTGTCGTATTCGTGGTGACGTCGTGTACGCTCACATTGACCATCGGAGGAAAAGTGAGCGGGACAATTACCCTCGTCGGCAAGGCGGCGAGCGGCGCCTCGGTGACGCTTCAGCAGGGAAGCAGCGTGTATGGCGCATCAATCTTCCTCTCCGGGATAGGGACCCAGACCGGGACGTTTTCGGTCGATGTTCCTTTTGGTACGTACACGGTCTATGTGGACTTTTACAGCAATTCGGGCGGCTATTCCATTGCGTCCTACCTCATCAACGGGTTTGGCCCCAGTCCACTGGCCATTGGCGGGGCTCTGCCCCACTGGACGGAGACGATCGTCGCGGTACCAGTGAATGCAGACACCAGGATCGACACCTACCTGAACTAGAAAACTGCGAGGCGCCGCCGGGAATGCATACGGCGGCGTCCGGCATCACACCCGCGGCGGCCTCTTGCTCTCCGGGATGTCCCGATAGACGTCGTCGTACTTCTGGAAGCCCGACTTGACCACCTCTTCGTAGAGGTTGTTCTTGTCCACAGGGACGACCTTGAGGAAGTAGCAGGGCACCTGGCCGGTGAGCTTGTCGTTCAGCGCCAGGTCGGCAAGACGAAACATCTTGAGATCGGCAACGGGGCCGGTCTTCACGCCGCCCACGAGGTCGAGGGCGAGCTGGATCGCCAGGGGCGAGAGCTTGCGGATGTCCTTGAACACGGTGACGGTCAGGCCGCCTTCCACGATGGACGCGCTGCCCGCGGCCGAGGCGTCCTGGCCGGAGAGGGGAACCTTGCCGGCAAGACCCTGGACCTCCATTGCCTGGAGAGCCCCGAGCGCGGTGCCGTCATTCGAAGCCACCACAGCGTCCACCTTGTTCTTCTGCGCGGCGAGGATATCCGCCATGATCCTGGCGGCGTTCGCCGCCTCCCAGCTCTCCACCCACTGGTCGGCAACGATCCTGATCCGGCCGCTGTCGATGAAGGGCTTCAGGATTTCCATCTGGCCGTTTCTGAGCAGGACGGCGTTGTTGTCCGTCGGGCTTCCTCCGAGGAGGACAAAATTCCCGGTAT
>Ga0182021_10011599_pt1 | contig 10459 bp, 7 predicted proteins | sample 612E3MmetaG_FD_120493 | JGI IMG/M metagenome (GOLD analysis project Ga0182021, IMG submission 120493) | Permafrost microbial communities from Stordalen Mire, Sweden - 612E3M metaG (Illumina Assembly) | ecosystem: Environmental > Terrestrial > Soil > Wetlands > Permafrost | place: Sweden... | reverse complement strand
TCGGGAAGATGCGGGTGCCGGCGCGCGCCCTCTTCGTGCTGGTCTTGTTCCTCGCCGTGCTGGCCGGGCTGGGCGCAGAGACCCTACGTTCAGAGCTATCCGGCAAGAGGTTGCGGCGCTGCCTGCTCATCATGGCACCGCTCCTGCTCTCCGGGCTGATCGGGGGCGCGCTCGGGCTGGACATTCCGCTGGCCGGGAACGCGATGCTCACGACCTATGCGATGCTCGGCCTCGCGCTTGCGCTACTCGCCTTCTGGCCCTACCTTGGTCGTTCCCGACTCGCGGGCGTGCTTCTGGTCGGGACCGTCTTCGTGGACCTCGCACTGCGCGGCTCGCCCGGGCTGCCGGTGGCCCGCTTCGACGACGTCATGGCCAAGCTCGACTACGAGCGGCTCTTGGCAATGGATCCGGGCGACTATCGCGTGCTGATTCCCATCGGGCTGTCGCCGGCCAACATGTCCCTGGCTTCGCGCTGCAGCGCCTTCGGCTGTTACAACGCCGGCGGCTACGTGCCGGGTGGGCTCGAAGAACTCTACGTCTTCCTCCACGCCATGGCCGACCTGCCGGTGCCAACCTGGACCCAGCACACACCGGATTTGACCCTGTTCCGCCCAAGCACGGTATTCAGCTCGCGCATCCTCGGCATCAAGTACGCCATCGTGTTTACCCCTGGAGGCAACCACCTGATGGGGACCGACCGGTATATGCCGCGGGCCTCGTTGCTCCACCGCGCGGTGGTGGTTCCTCGTCAGGACGAGCAACTGCGCATCCTGAAGGACCCGCGGTTCGACCCCGCGGAAACGGTACTGTTGGAACGCGATCCCGACGGCCATATCGACAGCTTGCCTGCCCCCGGCGAAGCCAAGACAACGGGGGATCGCGTGGCCATGCTCCGATATGGGGCCAACGGCCTCGAGCTCGAGACCGGTTCGAGCCGCAGCTCCTTCTTGTTGCTGAGTGAGCTCTTCTATCCGGGGTGGCGAGCCTGGGTCGATGGGCAGGAAGCCCCCATCCTGCGTGCCGATTACCTGTTGCGCGCAATTCCACTCACGGCTGGCGAGCACCGGGTTCGCCTCGAGCTGGCCCCCGACACACTCAGGCTGGGCGGCGCCATCACGCTCGCGACTCTGCTCACGTTGCTGTTGCTGTGGCTGCGCAGCCGACAGCCACGGGCCGCAGCGTCGGGCAGCCGATGTGCCAATGCTCCGAAGCCTGTCCCGACTGTCCTCTGATAGCAGGTCATCTCCATCGCGGTGCTGGGTCGGAAGCGGGTAGTCCCAGCAACATCTGAGTGCCATCGGCCGTCGGTAGCAATCGCCGTAGACTTGGACGACTCTGGATCATCACGGCCAAGGCCAGGTCCACGACCACCTCCACGACGGTCGGCCGTAAGAGTCGATCTATCTCCGGCGGCTCTTCATCGCGCGATCGATGTCGCGCTGGTCTTCACGTTTGCGGACGTCGTCGCGGCGGTCGTATTCCTGCTTGCCGTGGACCAGCGCCAGCTCGACCTTGACCCGGCCGCGCTTCTCGTAGAGCGAGAGCGGCACCAGGGTCAGGCCTTTCGCCTGCACCTTGCCGGCCAGGCGGTCGATCTCGTTTCGGTGGAGCAGCAGCTTGCGCCGCCGGCGCGGATCGTGATTGCGCGCGTGCGCGAAGGCGTAGACGCCGATGTCCACCTCGCACAACCAGGCTTCGTTGCCTTCGATGACCGCGTAGGCGTCGACCAAGGCAATCTTGCCGTCGCGGATCGACTTCACCTCCGACCCGACGAGAGCCAGGCCGGCCTCGCAGGTTTCGTCGATGGTGTATTCGTGGCGCGCCTTGCGGTTGCGCGCCAGAACTTTGTTCGCGTCCGAAGGGCTTTGCCGCCCGCGCGCCACACTGTCCTCGCGGCGCTGGCCTAGACCTTGCCGTCGCCCGGCATGCGCAGGCCTTCACCGGCCATCGCCCGGCGCAGGTAGGTTGGCTTGTCGAACTCGCTCTCCTCGATGCCGAGGTGAGCGGTCGCCAGCCCGGCCCCGGCGCTGGGGGCCACGCGGCGAGCGCTGCTGGTGGCGCTGGCCGTGGCGATAGGCGAGGCCACGGCCGGCCGGATTACGGGCCGCGAGTCTGACGCCGGTAGTGGCGCCACGGGTGGCGTCACGGGCGCGGGGGTGGCGAGCAGAGGCAGCGGCGGATAGCGGAGAATCTCGGTGGCGTCGATCTCGACCTCGGTATCGGACGCCTCGAGCGGTTCGGACACCGGCGGCGCCGCGCTCGCACCGGCGGGAGCCATGGGCCTTCCCGCCGGGCGCGCCGGAAGGGATGACGGCACTGGGGACCGCGGGGCCGGCATCGCGGACACTACGGCGATCACGGTCTCGGACGGTGGGCTGTGCATGGGCAGCGTCATCTGGTTCTCGGCCAGCTTCTTGACCTGCGGGCGCGCGCCCGAGAAGGTGGAGGCCTCGACCGCGGCGCGGCTCTGGAACCCGGTCGCGATCACGGTGATGCGCACCTCGTCGGCCAGGTTCGGATCGATGACCGAGCCGAAGATGATGTTGGCGTCGGGGTCGGCGGCCTCGTGCACCAGGCTGCACGCCTCGTTGACCTCGGCGAGCATGAGATCCGGCCCGCCCGTGATGTTGAGCAGGATGCCGGTCGCGCCATTGATGGAGACATCCTCGAGCAGCGGCGAGGTGATGGCCATCTGGGCCGCGGCGAGCGCCCGGCCTTCGCCCTTGCCCACGCCCGAGCCCATGAGCGCGCGGCCCATGCCGGTCATGATCGAACGCACGTCGGCGAAATCCACGTTGATGAGGCCGGGCATCATGACCAGGTCGCTGATGCCGCGCACGGCAGTCAGGCACACGCTGTCGACCAGGTTGAACGACTCGCGCAAAGTCAGGCTCTTGCCGGCGAGCCCGATCAGGCGGTCGTTGGGAATGACAATGAGGGCGTCAACGGCCTTGGCCAGCTCGGCGATGCCGGTACTGGCCTTCTTCTTGCGCTGCAGGCCCTCGAACAAAAAAGGCTTGGTCACCACGCCGACGGTGAGCGCGCCCAGCTCGCGGGCGGCCCGCGCGATGACCGGCGCGGCGCCGGTGCCGGTGCCGCCGCCCATGCCCGCGGTGACGAAGACCATGTCCGCGCCGGCCAGGACCTCGCCGATGCGCTGGGCATCCTCGAGCGCGGCGGCGCAGCCGATGTCGGGATTGGCCCCGGCGCCGAGCCCCTTGGTCAGCGTCTTGCCAATCTGGATCTTGGTTGGCGCCTGGTTGGTTTCGAGCACCTGGCAGTCCGTATTGGCGGCGACAAAATCCACGCCCAGAACGGAAGCCTCGATCATGGTGTTGACGGCATTGCCGCCGCCTCCGCCCACACCCACGACCTTGATCTTCGGACCCGGAATAGGAACGTCGAATTCGAGCATGTGAATTCTCCCTAGACTCCTTGGATCGCACGCGCACGGGGCCGTGCCAAATTTTTTGCCGCTTTTTTCGTGGGATTCTGCGGTTGCCGCCTGGGGAGCCGCCCGGCTATGCCGGGCGCGCACCATCGCGGGGGGCTTTGGGGACCCTCCCAGGGTCCCCATTCACTAGAACGCATTGGAAATGACGCGGCGAAAGCGCCCGAACAAGCCCCCGCGCGCCGGCGGGCTGACGTCGCGCATCTGGCTACCTTGCAGGTTGGCCGCGTACTGCACCAGCCCGACCGAGGTTGCGAAACTCGGCGACTTGACCACGTCGGCAAGGCCCCCGACGCCCCGGGGAATGCCCAGGCGCACGGGAATGCCCAGGATGTCCTCGCCGAGCTCGGCCATGCCTGGCAGCTGCGTCGAGCCGCCGGTGATGACCGCGCCCGAGGCGAGCAGGTCGTCGCAGCCCAGACGCGCGATCTCCGCCTTGACGAACGAGAAGATTTCCTCGATGCGCGGCTGGATGATGTCGCGGCAGAGCACCTGGCGCGGCAAGACGCGCGGCGCGCGCCCGCCCACCGAGGCGACCTGGATGGTCTCGTCCTCGCCCACCATGCTGGCCAAGGCGCAGCCCCACTGATGCTTGATCTTCTCGGCCTCGTGCGGCGGTGTGCGCAGGCCGAAGGCGATGTCGCTGGTGATCTGGTAGCCGCCGAGCGGGATCACGCTGGTGTGCGCGACCGAGCCCTCGGTGAAGATGGCGATGTCGGTGGTGCCGCCGCCGATGTCGACCAGCGCGACGCCGAGGCCCTTCTCATCCTCTTCCAGCACCGCTTCGCCCGAGGCCAGCGGCTCGAGCACGATATCGAGCACCTCGAGCTCGCAACGGGTGCAGCACTTGATCACGTTCTGCATGGCGGCGGCCGCGGCGGTCACGATGTGCACGCGCGCCTCCAGGCGCACGCCGCACATGCCGAGCGGTTCGCGCACGCCGTCCTGCCCATCGATCTTGTACTCCTGGGGCAGGACGTGAACGATGTGCCGTTCGGCGGGCAGGGCGATGGCGCGCGCCAGCTTCAGCACCTCGGCCACGTCGCTGCCGCGCACTTCCTTGTCCTTGACGGCGACGGTCCCGGTCGAGTTGATGCCCTTGATGTGGCCGCCGGCGATGCCCACGTAGACCTGCGAGATCTCGCAACCCGACATGCCTTCGGCCTCGAGCACCGCTTGCTTGATGGCCGCCACCGTCGAGTCGATGTTGACGATGACACCCTTTTTGAGCCCGCGCGACGGATGGGTACCAACGCCGATGATGTCGAGACCGCCGTCCCCCATTTCGGCCACCACCGCGGCAATCTTAGTGGTTCCGATGTCGAGTCCAACGATGATGTCGCAGCTTCGTCTGGCCATGTTCTTGCCTGCTTGCTGGTCGTTGCGCTTAGTTCTTGGCGATTTTCATGGGCGCGGATCGCGACGGAGAGGAGGGCTCCGCGCCGTTGCGTAGGAGCACGGGAACGCGGCCGCTCTCGGGAAGGTCGAGGTGCACGATCCGGAGCGCGGACAGCCCACCCGTACCCTTTGCCATCACAGCATCGAAGATCTGATCGAGTTGCGCCAATTTTTTGCCGTAATTTCCCCGGCCCAGCCGGATCTCGGCCCCGCCCTCGAAGAGCAGGAGCGAGAAGCCGAACCCGGGATCGATGCTGATCTCGCCCACCGCCGGCCGCCCCGGCTTGTCCCGGTACTCGCGCAGGAGAGCGAGCGCCTCGCGGAAGGCCGCCTCGCTCACCTCGCGCATCTCGGCGTAGCGGCCGCGCTCGATGCCGGTGAGGACGGGCAGCCCGTCCGCCTCATCCATGCTCGCGCGCTTGAAGGGCCGGCCGCTGTCGTCGATGAGGTAGAGGCCCGCGAGCGCGGCCACCGCCGCCGCGTGCCGCTCGCTCGCCTCGATGACCAGGCAGCCGGGCAGTCGCCGGCTGGCGCGCACGCTCTTGACCCAGGGATGGGTGGCGATGCGCGCGGCCACCGCGTCGGTGTCGATGCCGAGCAGCCGATCGCCCACCTTGACCCCGGCCAGGGCGAGCACCTCGGCCTGCCCGAGGTGGAGCGTGGGCGAGAATTCGATGGTTCGGAGCTGGAATCTCGGCGAGTCGATGACGTGACGGATGCCCAGGCGTCCGCCCAAGACGCAGGCCACGAGAGCTGCGGCCAGCACCACGAGCTTGCCCGCCAGCCGTCCGATACGCCGCCCCGAGCGCCACGCGACCGCGCCCACGCGCCCGATCCAGAGGAGTGGACTGCGGCCTTGCACCGAGATGCGGTGGTTACTCCGCCGCCGCCGAAAGAAGCCGCCACGCGGGCGCTCCCCGTCGAGAACCGCGGCGTTGGCGTTCATGACGACCTTCCACGCAAGGGCGTGAGGGCCGCGGGCGTCGGGTGAGGGGCCATCGGCCCTTGGCCCCGGGGTCGTCAAGAGATAGCTGTCGCCAGGCGAGCGCACACTGCGACGATCACCCAGCCAGCGCCAACCGCCAAATTTCGTACCTGGCCAGGGGTTCAGTCCCCCGATGCGCCTTCGCAAAGTACGCATCGCCGATACCGCTAGCGTCGCACGGCACAGATTTCATTTGCCACGTCGATTCTATGGTCTCTTGGTTCTAGGCAAATTCACCTATCTCAAGAGCTCACGAAGCTTCCAACCGCCCCAAGACCTCCACGGCGACCTGCGTGATGTCGCCAGCACCGAGGGTGAGCAGGAGATCGCCTTCGCGCAGGCGCGCGGCGAGGTGGGCGGCCAGCTCCTTGCGGGGACCGTAGCTGACCTTCGCGCCGGATGGGAAGGTGCGCAGCACGGCCTGGATGTCCACGCCGGGGATGGGCGGCTCGCCGGCCGGGTAGATGTCGGTGAGCACGATCTCGTCGGCGCCGGCCAGGGCGGGCGCGAAGTCCTGCATCAGATCCTGGGTGCGGGTGAAACGGTGGGGCTGAAACGCCACCACCAGACGGCGGCCGAAGAGCCGGGCCGCGGCGATGGTCGCGGCGATCTCGGTCGGATGGTGGCCGTAGTCGTCGACGACGAGCACCCCCCGGGCCTCGCCGCGCACGGAAAAGCGCCGGTCGACGCCGCCAAACGCGGCCAGCGCCTCACAAGTCGCGGCGAAGGGAACCTCAAACACGTCGGCCACGCAGAGGGCGGCCAGCGCGTTCTGCGCGTAGTGGATGCCGGGCATGGGCACCAGCACCTCGCCGCGCGCCTCGTCGCGCACCCGCACCCGCAGGCGCGTGCCGTGCGCGTCGGCTGACAGGATCTCGCCGCGGTAGTCGCCCGCGGAGAGACCGTAAGTCACGTGCCGTTTGAGCAGCTCGGGCAACAGCCCGGCCGCAGTCGGGTTGTCCGCACAGAGCACGACCACGCCGTAGAAGGGCACCTGGTTGGCGAAATCGAGAAAAGCCGCACGCAGCGCCGCCTCGGTGCCGTAGTGATCCATGTGCTCGCGATCGATGTTGGTGATGACCGCGACCATGGGCGCCAGGTGGCGAAACGAGCCGTCGGACTCGTCGGCCTCGGCCACCAGCACCTCGCCCGCGCCGAGCCGCGCATTGGAACCGAAGACCTTGGCCTTGCCGCCGATGACCACGGTCGGGTCCAGACCAGCGTGCGCCAGGATGGCGGCGACCATGGTGGTCGTACTGGTCTTGCCGTGCGAGCCCGCGACCGCCACGCCGTCCTTGACCCGCATCAGCTCGCCGAGCATCTCGGCGCGCGGGATGACGGGGATGCCGCGTTTCTGCGCCTCAGCCACCTCGGGGTTATCCGCCTTGACCGCGCTGGAAATCACCACCACGTCGGCGCCCTTGACCTGGGCGGCTCGGTGCCCGACGAAAATGTGACCACCTAGAGACTGCAGGCGCCGGGTGACCTCGCTCGCGCGCTGGTCGGAGCCCGAGACCTGATAGCCCAGGTTCAACAAGACTTCGGCGATACCGGACATGCCGATACCGCCGATGCCTACGAAATGGATGGCGACGTCGCGCTTCTTGAACATTTTGTAATGGTCCGCGCCGAGCAAAGCTCGGCGGCTTCCCACGCGGACGGGGCCATCTGCCGCTTGCTACTTGCCCGTCAGGCCTTCCAGGCTGGGCAGCTCGGACAGGTTGGGCTCCACCACGATCTCGATACGGCGGTTCTGCTTCTGGCCGTCGGGCGTCGCGTTGCCGGCCGCGGGATCGTACTCGGCGTATCCGGCCGCGCCGACCTGGCTCGGCTTCATGCCATTGTCGATGAGCAGGCGGACGACCTCGAGCGCGCGCTGGGTGGATAGCTCCCAGTTAGATTGGAACTTCTTGGTCTTGATCGGCAGGTTGTCGGTGTGGCCCGCAACCAGGAAGTGACGATCCATTCCTGCGAGCACCTTGGCGACCTTGGCGATGGCATCTTTGCCCTCGGGCTTGAGCTCGGTCTTGCCCGAGTCGAAGAGGATGTCGTTGGGCAATACCAACAACATGCGGCCGTTGCGAACCGTGACCTTGATCTGGCCGGCATCGACCATGGCGCGCAGCTTGTCGACGAGCGAGCGGAACATAGCGGCGCGCGCCTCGGCGGTCTTCTTCTGCTTCTCGAGCTCATCCAGGCGCTTCTGCAGGCTCTCCATGCCGGCCTGCAGCTCGTCGGCTTTGCCCTTGCCGTAGGCCTTGACCTGGTCCATCTGCTTCTTCAGATCGGCGATCTGCTTGTTGAGATCGTCGACCTTGGCCTGAAGCTTGGCGTTGTCCTGCTTGAGGGCATCCTTGTCCTTGAGCGCCGTGGCGAGCTCCGCCTCTTTCGCCTCGAAGGTCCCCGAGGTAACGCATGCGCTGCCGAGAATCGATCCGGCCAACAGCAATACTGCAAGCTTGATGGTGTGTCTCACGTTCATCTCCTCCGTCGCGAATGATGGCGATTTCTGACCCCGGACCGGGGTAGCGGGATATTAACGCTGTTATGGAAACCCTGGAAGGGTTTCCATGCCTTCTGGTCTCCAGCGATAGGTAGTGTGCTGTGCGGCGGAAGAGCCAGACGTGAACCCAACCTTGAACCGGGGTATCCTGGCCCCGTGACGCACCATCGACTCGTCTTGGCTGGATTCGCCACCGCCCTCTGCTTGGCCGGCTGCAAGAGCAGCTCATCGTCCGCGACGGACGCCGCCCTCTCCGACGGGCCGGCCGCCCGGGACGTGTCTGCAGGCGACGCGAACGGGGACAGCGCCGTCGCGCCCAACAACGACGCCGCCGCGCTCACGAACGACGCCACCGTTCTTCCCGACGGGCCGGTCGTGCGCGATACGAGCGGCGGGGACGTGGCCCCCGATCTGCGCCCGGCGGACCTCCTGCCGGCAGACAGCGGAGCCACCGTGGAAGTCCCTGCCGCCGACCGTCCGGTCGCTGAGGCCCCGGCTCCGGAGGCACCCGCCGCCGAAACCCCCACCGCAGAGAGACCCGGTTCGGATCGGCCAGCCGACGTTTCCCGCCCGGAAGCCGTGGTGCCGGATGGACCGACGACAGACGCCGACGACGACGCCGGCTGCACGGGCTGGACCACCCTCCAGCGCCTCTCTCCGGCCGAGGCGTCGGACTTGATCGCTACAGCCAACCCCATCGTCATCAACGTCCATATTCCCTACGCGGGTGACATCCCGGGCACCGACGTGGACATCCCCTACAACAACGTGGACGCCATCGAAGCGTATCTCAACTACGACCACTGCGCCGATCTCCTGCTCGTCTGCGAGAGCGGCGGCATGAGCCAGTCCGCCGGCAACGAGCTCATTAAGCGCGGCTACTTGCGCGTGCGCGACATCGCCGGCGGCATGGCCGCCTGGGTGGCCGCCGGCTACCCGTTGCTCAAGGACGGCGGCGCCTGAGCGAGCCCCCCGCCGAGAAAGGCGGACCTTAGGACTTCGGTTTTCGTTTAGGCCGCGCCCGTCCCGCCTCCGGGTTGCCCAAGCCGGCGAGGTAGAGCGTGTGCTCTCCGGCGGGCCCGGTCAGGTCGGTCAAGTTGCGCGAGGCCAGGAAGACGCGCACCTGATGATTGACGTGGGTGAGCAACGCGCCCAGGGCGCAGCCGCCGAACAGGCACTTCTTGCGGCCGAGCAGGCACTTGCAGTCGGACATGGGGCCATCGATCACTTCGAGGATTTCGAGCAGGGAGATGGTCTTGGCCTCACGGCCGAGGAGAAAGCCCCCCCCGGGACCGCGCCGCGAGGTGAGCAGGCCGACCTTCACCAGCCGCTGCATGACTTTCGAGAGGTGCGCTTCCGAGACTCCTTGATGGGTCGCAATCTCACCCACCGATTGGTTCACGCCGCCGCGCGAGCGCGCGATATGGGCCATGGCGTGGATGGCCAGGTTCGCGGCATCCGAGATTCGTAGAATGGTATCCATGCCGCCAGCCTAGCGCGCCCCCCAGCGACGCGCCCGCAAATTACGACTAATTTGGTCCGCTTTGGCCAAACACAGCGCGGCGGGGTTGTCAGCCGGCCGGTATCGCCTGCGCGGCGCACAGCTCGACTTCGCACAGCCAATCCGGCCGGCAGATGTCGGCAACCACCACGGAGGCGGGCAGGTCAGCGGACAGGCCAGCGGCGGCCGCGGCCCGGGCATAGGCCTGGCGATAGCTGGCCTGCTTGAGGTAGGCGGTGGCGGTCAGGGTGTGGCGAAATTCCAGCCCGGCGCCATCCATCAGCTCCCGCACGTTGGCGAACATGCGGGCGAGCTGCCCCTCGATGTCGCCTGCCGCGACCACCCGGCCCTGGGCGTCGATGCTGGCGGTGCCCGACACGTAGAGCGTGCGGCGGCCTGGTTCGGTGATGAGCGAGCCGCGCGCAAAGGCCGACCCATAGCCCGACGCCTCGCCCATGGCGCCGGGTGGGACCGCCTGCACGCGCACGTCGTCGCTCGTGGCAATGGCGTAGAGGTCCATCGCGACCGGGACGGCGGCCCCGGCCAGGGTGCCCTCGACGCAGGTGCTGGCCGGCAAGCGGACGAGCTTCTGTTCGCCGTAGTAGCGGTTGCGCGCCTGAT
>Ga0182021_10011598_pt1 | contig 10460 bp, 13 predicted proteins | sample 612E3MmetaG_FD_120493 | JGI IMG/M metagenome (GOLD analysis project Ga0182021, IMG submission 120493) | Permafrost microbial communities from Stordalen Mire, Sweden - 612E3M metaG (Illumina Assembly) | ecosystem: Environmental > Terrestrial > Soil > Wetlands > Permafrost | place: Sweden... | reverse complement strand
GAACGGCCGGCTTTTCAACGCCAGCCAGAATGAGATTCCAACAAACGCCACCGCCCATGCGCCCACCAGCGCGCCGAGGCGGAGGTTGGTGTGCAGCAGCACGACGATCGAAACGCTGAACGTGATCACCACCGGCCAGAAATCAAAAATGAGCGTCCAGAGCGTCATGTTCACGCCCTGCGACATTTCGCTGACCCGGTGCGCCAGCGCGCCCGCAAAGTTGTTGCTGAAGAACCGATGCGAGTGGTGCTGCAAATAGGCATACACCTCGCGCGTGACTTCCTGCCGCTGCCTCGGCCCGATCCGGAGCTGGAGATTCCGCGAAACGCCGCCGAACAACACCTCGCCCAAACCGAGTGCTAGGAAAAACAGCAGCGGCGCGGTCAGCGCATCCACCAGCAACAGGGATTGCGACTGCGCGTGCGTGACCGCCTTAATGATGCGGCTCAACGCCAGCGGAATCGTGATGTTGCAGGCCGAGTTCGCCGCCTCCAGCAGGATGATTACCAGAAACCACCAGCGTCGCCGCGCCACGAAATGCAGGACGAAACGAAATGGCGTGGCGGGCAAGGGCGGCGTGCCCGGCGCGCGTTGAAATGGCCCGTTGTCGGGTGATTTGTTCATGGATTAATCAGATCGTTTTTGGCCACAGCGGTATTGCTGTGAGATGAAAGCTTCACAATGAGACCGTGAATGGTCAGGGCCAGCAACACCATCAAGACGGCATTGATGAGCACCGGGAAAATGACAAACTGAAAACCAAGTTTGTGAATGGCATCGCCTCCCATGACGGCGGTGAAAGCCGTGGCGCCGCCCGGCGGATGAAGGCACTTTAGCTGGTGCATGGCACCAATGGCGAGACCAACGGCACAGGCGGTGGCCATGGACGGATGCGGGATGTAGCGCGCACAAATTACACCAATGACAGCGGAAATCCCATGTCCAGCAATGACTGGCCAGGGTTGAGAAAGTGCTCCCTGCGGCACGGCAAAAAGCAATACAGCACTGGCACCCATCGAAGCGACCACCGGCACAGCCCCCGCTTCCGGCAATACCCAAAATGAGAAGGCAATTAACACAAAAATGGATAATCCACCGCCGATGGTGGCGGCAATTTTTTCGGCGGCGCGGCAATCATTCGGATTCGCGCTCAACCATTTTTGTAAAGTCGGGATTGGCATATAGATCAAGTCATGCCCGGCGCGCGTTGAAACGCGTTGTTTGTCTTGGCGGTCGTCATGATGCCTCCAATGGTTTTTTGTGGCAGACGGCTTCAATGTTGTAGCCGTCCGGATCATGCACAAACCCGGCATAGTAATGCGCGTGATAGCTTGAACACACTTCCGGAGCGCCATTGTCACGCCCGCCCGCTGCGATGGCCGCCGTGTAAAACGCGTTCACCTCATCCCGGTTTCCGGCACGAAAAGCAATGTGACTTCTGGGAGTGAAAGGTTCGCCCCCGGTAATCCAAAAATCGCCGCCGGGGTCATCCGTTTTCCCAGCCACCGCCGCTCTGAATCCCGCCGTCTGTTTGAACTCCAATTGCAGCCTGTAACCCAACGGAGCGAGGGCTTTCTGGTAAAAGGCCTTACTTCGCTCAAAACTCGAAACGCGTATGCCGGTGTGGTCAATCATGCGGAAACTTCCTCCGCTTCCGGAAAATGTTTTTCCACCACCGTGGCCAGTTCTGCCGCTGACGCAACACAGGCCACCGCACCTGCCGCTTCCAATTCCTCGCGCGAGCCATATCCCCAAAGCGCGCCAATGCCGGCCACGTCATTCCGGCGCGCACCGGAAATGTCCCGCGCCAGATCGCCAATCATGACCGCGCGGGAGGCATCCACGCCGTCCCGGCGCAAAATGTGAGCGATCAAATCTCCTTTATCCCGGCGCGTTCCGTCCAATTCGCATCCATCCACGGCAGAATAATATTTCGCCAGTTTGAAATGATTCACAATCTTCCGGGCAAAAACCGTGGGCTTGGAAGTGGCCACGCCCAGCGTATGTCCCTGCTGCGTCAACTCCGCCAAAGCGGTTTCGATGCCGGGATAGACTTTGTTTTCAAACAGCCCAACGCTGCCGAACCGCTCGCGATAATGCGCCACGCCGGTGGCAATCAAATCCTGGTCGTTTGATCCCAGCAAAATGGCGAGATTCTCCTGCAACGGCGGGCCAATGCACCAGCGCAGGCTTTCCGCTGCCGGCGCGGGCCGGCCCAGCGAAACCAGTGCGTGCTGGAGACACCGGCTGATGCCGGGAAACGGATCGGTCAACGTGCCGTCGAGATCAAACAGCAGGTGCATATTGATTGAACCACGCCCGCTCGGCGAACGGCAGTTTGGGTTTGCGCGGCCCGGCTTCCGTTGGAACACCGACCGGGAGCAGAATTCTCACCCGCTTGGAATCCGGCAGCCCGATGATCTTGCCGATCTTCTCCGCGCGCTGTTCGTAGCGCAGCACGCCGTCCAGCCAGACCGAGGCGTAACCCAGCCCGGTGATCGCCAGCAGGAGGTTCTGCGTCGCCGCCGCGTTGTCTTCGACCTCGAAGGTGTAGGCGTATTCGGGAGCGGGCTGGGGATTGGTGTCAATGATCGTGGCGATGAACGCCGGGGCAGTCACAATGAACTGCTGCCCGGCAAATACCGCCTTCACGTGCGCCAGCGTGTCCGGCTTGTTGATGATGACAAACTGTGTTGTCTGGAGATTCTTGCCGGTGGGCGCGTCCAGCCCGGCTTGGACGATCTTTCTCAAATCCTTTTCCGGCACGGGTTGCGATTTGAACGGGCCGCGATAGCTGTAACGTTCTTTGATTGCTTCAAACAGTTCCATGATGATTCCTTTCGGTTGGTGAATTCCCAGCCCACAACTCGAGTGCGGATGCTGGATAGATTTGGACTGAACCTTGTTCGTAGCTGGATTCAACGGCATAGCCCTCACGGGTCAGCGCGGTTGAATACATGCCGACAATTCTTCCGTGCCAGGACGAGCCTTTCGTCGTTGCCACCCAATCCCCGAACTTGAATTTGGGGCTGGCCAAGGCGCTCCAGCGAACCGGCGCTTCGCGCTGCGGTTCGATCGTCGCTGATTTTACGGAGTCGCTTTGCATCTTGGGTCAGCGAATGGAGATTGGATCTTCCGGCAGCGGGAAGCCGCCGTATTTGCGGATGTGCAGCCAGTCCTGATATTCCGGCGCGTTGGGATTGGCGGCGAGCGCGGTGGCTTCGTCAAAATACTTCCGCGTGTTGGTGCTGCCGAACAATTGCCGATCCTCGCCAACCGGACAAACCTTGATGCAAAAGCCGCATGGATTGCGAAAAGCCACGCGCAACCGCTTGCCTTCGCCCGCGCAGGCGTTGATGTTGAAATCCGCGTGACGCTGTCCGGCGCGGCTGGAAAGCGCGTGCGATGGACAAATTTTTTCGCAGTCGTGGCAATCGCCGCAAAAATCCTCCGTCAACAACGGATTGCCTTCCAGTTCCAAATCGGTAAACACGGAAATAAGCCTTTGTCTCGGGCCATAAGCTTTCGTGAGCAACGCGCGGCTGCGTCCCACCATACCGAGACCGGCAAGCTGACCTGCCCAGACGTGCGAGAAAATCGCCGTCGGCGTCTCCGCCAAAATTTCCGGTTCCCCCTGGCCGTCGCGCGGCAGATTGATGGCGGCATGGCCGTGGCTGTTGAGAAACACCGCCAGCCGATACGAGACCTCGTCGAGCAGCTCGTTCGTGATGATGTATTGCTCGCGGCCCAACTGTGACGGCGCGGCTTCCACAATCGGCAGCCAGAGGGGCACGGCAATGACAATCACCGTTTTTGCCAGCGGCCAGATGGCGCGCGGGCGAAAATTCGGCGGCACTTCGGCGAAGCCATCCCAGCGGCTCACCGGGGCAAAGCCCACAAACTCCGCGCCGAGTTCGCGGGCATGAGCGATGATTTGCGTTTTGGTCAAAGACGTGCGTGGCATAAAATCAGGTTGGGATATTCAGCGGATGAACCGGGTCGAGCGAAATTTGGTTGGCGGCGAAATAGGCTTTTCGCTCCTCGAAGTAATGGTTCACCTTCAGGCTTTGATAAAGTTTGCGATCCTCACCGACCGGGCAAACCTTGAGGCAATAACCGCAAGCCTGTTGAATCTTGAATTTGTCGCGGCGGCTGAAGCACGCAAACTTGTTCATGTTCGAGCGGCGGTCCTTGTGTTTGTTGCCGGAGAAAGCCTGCGTGGGACACGCTTTCTGGCAAAGCTGGCATTTGTTGCAAATGCTGCCTTCCTCCACCATCGGATCGCCTTCCAAATCCAGCGCCGTCAACACGGACACGAGCCGGTGACGCGGACCAAATTCGCGCGTGACGAGGCAATGATTCCAGCCGACCTCGCCGATGCCCGCATAGTGACCGGCCCAGACGTGCGAGAACACCGCGATGGGACGGATTTTCATCACGCCTTCGCCGTAGCCATCGCGGCAGATGTTGAAGGCGGCATGACCGTGGCGGTTCAGAAACGCCGAAAGACGGTAGGCAATTTCATCCAGCAACTGGTTGGTGTTCGTGTATTGCGAGCGATAGACGGCGGGCGCAGTGGCCTCCGTGATCGGCAATAGAGACGGAATGGCGATGGCAATCACCGTTCTGGTCTGCGGCCAGAGCCGTTGCGGATCGAATTCCCAGGATAAATCGCCGTGCTCGGCCCAGCGCCCGACCGGCGCAAAACCCACCAGCACCGCGCCGAGACGTTTCGCCTCGGCGATGATTTCCGCCTTCGTCAATGGAGTTGGCGTGCGCAGGCTCACAGTTATTTTGAATAGTGGTTGAGCTTTACCTTGTGGTAATCCAGTTCGCCTGCCGGAACGGGAGGCTTGGTTTCCGCCGGATGGCCAATGCTGATGATCGAGGCAACCTTGATCTGCTCCGGCAGGCCGAGCAATTGCTGAATGAACGCTTCCGCTGTCGTTTTCTGGTCATGCGGGCGGTTGCGGATTTGAATCCAGCAACTGCCCAATCCGAGCGATTCGGCAACCGCCTGCACCAAAATGGCGGCGATGGCGGTGTCCTCAACCCACACGTCGGACTTCGTGCTGTCAGCGGCGATGACGATGCCCAGCGGCGCGTCTTTCAGGAATGCGCCGCCGTGTTGTTTCGCTGTGGAAAGTTTTGCCAGCAAAACGGGATCGTCCACGACGATGAATTCCCACGGCTTGTTGTTGCGCGAAGTGGGCGAGCGCAGCAGCGCCTCCACCAGCAAATCCCGAGACTGCCGGCTGACCGGTTGCGCGGTGTATTTGCGGATGCTGCGGCGTTTGCGAAGGAGTTCAATCATGATTTTCAGGCGTGCAGTTTCTTCAGCAGCCACGCGATGTTTTCGCCCAGGCCTTTCATGTTGGCGATGCCTTCCTCGTCCTTTTCCACGTCGCCCACGTCGCGGCCGATGCCGAAATTCCAATACGGCGCGCCGGGAATAATCATCTGAGTGATGTGCAGAAAATGGTAAATGGTATCCAGCGCGTGAGTCGCGCCGCCGCGCCGCACGGCGATGACGCCCGCGCCGACCTTGCGTTTCCAAAGCAGACCATTCGCGCGGCCCACGCGCCCGGAACGGTCAATCAGCGCCTTCAACTCCGGCGTGATGTCGGAAAAATACACCGGCGAGCCAAGGATGATGCCGTCGGCCTCGGCCATCTTGGCGATGATGTCGTTGACTGGGTCGCCCGCAATGGAGCAGCGACGATTCTGGAGTTTCATGCAGGCGTTGCAGCCGCTACAGCCGCGAATCGCGTGGCCGCCGAGTTGGACGAGTTCGGTTTCGATGCCTTCCGCCTGAAGCGCGGAGAAGACGTGGTTGATGAGCAGCGCGGTGTTGCCGTTTTGGCGGGCGCTGCCGTTGATGGCGAGGACTTTCATTTGTTTGATAAACCGGTCATTTGTAAATGGTGAAAAAATTCCGTTTGAACGGAAACAACACCCGTCCGTCCGCTTGCGCGGGATAGAATGGAGCGATTTGCTTCAGCACCTCCGCTTCAAAAACCGCACGTGCCGTGTCATCCGGCAACCGGTCAAGAAAGGGTTTCATGCCGGTGCCGCGATACCACTCGATGAGTCCCTGCTGCGAAGCGAGAATGTGGTAGTAAGTCGTCTGCCAGATTTCAAAATGCGAGCCGCGTGTTTGGAGAATGTCGAAATAATACTCCGGCGAACGGTAATTGAGCAGTCGCTCGCAGCCGACGGTCAATTCGCGCCAAGCCGGACTGGCCGCCACGGCGAACACCGCCTTGGCCAGCGGCGAATCGCCATTGGCGGGAACCTGCACGGCCAAAGCGCCGCCGGACTTCACAAAGCTGAAGAGCCGGGGCACGAGCGTTTCGTGATGATGCAGCCATTGCAACGTGGCGTTGGCAAAAATCAAATCGCTTTGTGCCTGCGGCTGGAACGTCGCCACGTCCGCCAGAATCCATTCGCCCTCGGGAAAATCCTTGAGCGCAGCGGCGATCATTTCCGGGGAATTGTCCAACCCAGTCACTTTCGCGTCCGGCCAGCGGCGACGCAACGCCGCCGTGCTGTTGCCGGGACCGCAGCCGAGATCAAGAATCGTCGCGGGATTCTCCAGGTTGATGCGGGAAATCAAATCCAGTGACGGCTGCGTGCGCTCGTTTTTGAATTTCAGGTATTGATTGGGATTCCAAGTGGGCATGATTGATTATCTTCCGGACCCAGACGTCCATTTTTTGCCGGAACTGCCCTTGGTCTGCGGCTGGTCGAGGCGGATTTTTTCCGTGCTGTCAATCTGGATCACCTTGCCATCCTGAACCGCGATTTGAACCGATCCAAATTTCACCGACTTCACCAGCGTCTTGACGACTTCCCGCCAGTCCTCAGCGGATATGACCGCGTCTGACGACGTGCCTTCGGAATTATTTTTGTCAAATGGTTGGGGCATAAATTTTACCTTTCAGTGTTTTGGAAATTCTTCATCGCACCAGATTCGCATAGAGCCGCGCGCAAATGGTCGTCAAGACGGTAACCGTGACCGTCAGCACCGCGAGGTCCACGCCGAGGCCGAAATGGCTTTCGCCGCCTTGCACCATCAGGGCGCGCAAGGCATCCACCTGATAGGTCAGCGGATTGACATGGGCGACGACCTTGAGCCAGCCGGGCATGATGGCGATGGGATAAATCGCGTTGCTGGCGAAGAACAGCGGCATCGTCAGCACCTGTCCGATGCCCATGAAGCGTTCGCGCGATTTGACGATGCAGGCGATGATCAGTGAAAAAATGGAAAACGCCGTCGCGCCCAGCAACACCACCACGCCCACGCCGAGCAGCGCCGGCAAATGCCAGTTCAGGTGAACGCCCAGCAGCCAGGCGAGCAAATAGATCAGCACCGCCTGCACCAGCGCGCGCAAGCCGGCGGAGAGTGCCTTGCCCAGCACCAGTGCCACGCGCGGCGTCGGGCTGACGAGCAGCTTGTGCATCACGCCGAGATCGCGTTCCCAGATGACGCCGATGCCGTAGAAAATGGCGAGAAACAAAACGCTTTGCGCGAGAATTCCTGGCGTCATGAAATCGAGATAGCTCAAATCGCCGGTGGGCACGGCGCGCAGCTTGGAAAAGACGTTGCCGAAAATCAGCAGCCACAACGCTGGCTGCACTGCGCGCGTCAAAAGATCGGTAGGATCGCGGCGCAGTTTGAGAAATTCAATTTCCACCAGCGCGAGGCACTGCGCGGGCAGGCGGAGCAGCGTGGAGATTTGCCACGAGGATTCCGGCGGCGGTTCTGTCCACGCGGGCAAGGCGATTTCGCTTTCGATGGATTTCATAAAGGTTTTTTCTCGAAGCGGTCATCCGCCACCACGGGCCGATCCGGCACGGTGTCCACCCAGCCAAGGCGCTGAACCGGAAAATTGTCGTAGGCCGGAACGTAGGGCTTGATGTCGAGCAGTGGCGTGTCGTCCAAAATGTCCACGTCGGCGATGCGCAAAACCGTGCCTTCGATTCCCAGCAGCCGGACGTTGGAGAGGCCGATGGGATTTGGCCGGGCCGGCGCTCGCGTGGCGAAAAGCCCGCGCTCGACGACGTCGCGGTAGGGAATCACCGTGAGCTTGGCCGCCGCCGCGCGGTTGAACCAGTAAATCAGCCAGACGCGGTCGAAGCCTTCCAAATCTTTCAGCGCCGCCGCGAACTGCGGAGCAAGCTGAATAAATCCTTCCGTTCCACCGGCGCGGCTGGGCTGGATGGGCGTGCCAGTGGCCTGTTTGAACGGGCTGTGAATGCGGCCGATTTCAACGAGGTTCATATTATTCGGGGAAAAAAGTTAAACCACGAAATACACAAAACACACGAAAACAAAGGCCGAAATCAATCGCTTGACGCAACGGCAGTGCCTGATCATGTTTTTTCATTTCGTGTGTTTCGTGTATTTTGTGATTCATCTCATCTTCATCGAAAATTTATCCGAGCCGAACCGCGTTGCGGCGGGCGCGGGTGATGTCGCGAAAATCTCCTTCGGTTTCAAGTTGTTCGCCGGAGTAATGCGCAAAGACGTCGTCCAGCGTGGCGTCGGGCGAGCCGAGGGCGATTTTCAATTCCGCCGGAGTGCCCGTCGCCGTCACCTGGCCGCGATTCATGATGGCGATCCGGTCGCACAAGCTGTCGGCTTCTTCCATGAAATGCGTGGTGAGCAAAATCGTCATGCCGAATTCCTTGACGAGCAGGCGCACCTGCTGCCAGACGGTCTGGCGCGCGAGCGGATCAAGGCCGACGGTCGGCTCGTCCAGAAAAAGCACTCGCGGCCGATGGATCAATGCCAGCGCGATTTCCAGCCGCCGCACCATGCCGCCGGAATAGCCGCGCACCACGCGGTCGGCAGCCTCGTCCAGTCCGACGAATTTCAGCGCATCGCTGACGCGCGGCGCGATTTCGCGTCGCGGCACGCCGTATAGCTTGGCGAAGAGCCGCAGGTTTTCCGTGGCGGTCAAACCACCGTCCGCCGAAACCAGTTGCGGCACATAGGCGATTTGCGCGCGCACCCGCGCCGAATGTTTTGAGATGTCAAAGCCCGCCACCCGCGCCGAGCCCGCGCTCGGCGGCAGCAGCGTGGTGAGCATTTTGATGACGGTGGTTTTGCCCGCGCCGTTCGGGCCGAGCAGGCCAAAGATTTCGCCCGCACGAATGGAGAGGTTCACGCCATTCACGGCGGTCAAGTCGCCGAAGCGCCGGGTGAGTCCGTTGAGTTCAAGAATGCTCATTTTCTTTCGTCAGGAAAGCATTTCGATGAACGCCTTCACGCGGGTGATTTGCTCCTCGGTGGGCAGTTCGTTGTGAACCGTGGTTTCCAGCGCGATCAGCGGGATGCCCTGTTTCTTGAAATAGTCCCGCTCCAACTGCTGCACCATGCTGCCGTAGGGACAGCCGGTCGTGGACGAGGAAATGATGCCGCGCGAGCCGGTTTCCTTGAGCAATTCCTCCACGCGGATGCGGCGGTGCGTGGCGGAAGCCCCGCACGCTTCGCCGAGTTCGCCTCGACTTTGCGCGTCGAAAACGTAATGCGCCAGCGATTCCAGCGGCGGAATGTCCTCGCGATAATCCCTAGAACTATGGATGACAAAACCGGCAACAAAGCCGCGTGAATCCTCGATGGATTTAAGCAGCGTCGCACCACCTTGTGACGCCCCGAAAAGTCCGGCCAGCAGTAGCGGAATGTAGGGTTCCGATTCCGGCGTCTTGGCGGCTTCATTCAATTCCACTATGAACTGGTCGAGCACGGCTTCAAATTCGACGGCGTTGCCGTAGTAGTGCGCCTCACCCACCAACAGCGGCAGTAACTGCGCGCTCGGCAGATAAAACGGGCTCTTTAAGCGCAATTCCAGAATATGGCGGAGCTTGCGGGCGATGATATTTTTGCGACGAATTTCCGCGCGCACCCGGTCTTCATCCGCCGGTTTGTCGGTGAGCCAGAGCGAAACCTTTTGCAGTTCGTTGACGAGGAACGAAACCATCTCTGGACGTTTGTCGCCAGGATTAAAGGACGTAACCGTCTCAATCATGTGCAGCTCGTAATCGTCGTGTCGGGCGTGTTCCAACACCATCGCAATCGGCTCGCAGATCGAACCGAAGTAGAGAATCCGCTTAATGTTGTTGTCCTTGAGCGTCCGGAGCCGTCCGATCATGGTCTTGATCATCGAGCAGAATTCGCCGGGAATTTGGAAATGACTTTCCGCGATGGCTTCGGACTTGTAGCTGTCTTCGCGCCACAATTCAGCGAGGTTGAGCGTTTGGGTGTCGCAGGCGTGGAGCAACGGCGACTCCCAAAACGTCCCGCCCCAGACGACGGATTTCCCCTCCGCCGCCGCCTTTTGCGCGGCGGCGAGCGTGTAGGATTTGCGCAGAGCATCGAGCCGCTCGGCGGCTTTGGGCTGTTTCGGCAAAGCGTGATTTTGCCGGACCGGTTTTTCAATCAACGTGGCGCTCAT
>Ga0182021_10011597_pt1 | contig 10460 bp, 10 predicted proteins | sample 612E3MmetaG_FD_120493 | JGI IMG/M metagenome (GOLD analysis project Ga0182021, IMG submission 120493) | Permafrost microbial communities from Stordalen Mire, Sweden - 612E3M metaG (Illumina Assembly) | ecosystem: Environmental > Terrestrial > Soil > Wetlands > Permafrost | place: Sweden... | reverse complement strand
TCTCGGCCAAAGAAAAAACAGGTATTGAAAATCTCCGTAGCCTGCTGAGTGATATTAGTATGAAGGAAAAATTGAGTTCAGACGATGTAATAATCACTAATATAAGACATTATAATTCTTTATGCAAGGTCTCTGAAAGTCTTGGCAGAGTAATTTCAGGGCTTCAGGATGAAATCCCGGAAGACCTTATCGCAATTGATATTCGTCAGGCAATACACTATCTGGGCGAGATTACAGGGGAGATTACATCGGATGAGATCCTGGGCAATATCTTCAGAAATTTCTGTATCGGGAAGTAACTACCCCCTGGATCACCAGGGAGCTGACTTTAATTCACGAATTTAAATTCTGTACATATTCCAATCCCATCTCCCTGAGTTTATATTTTTGAATTTTGCCGCTTGCTGTTTTTGGAAAGTCATCAACGAAAATAACATGAACCGGAATTTTAATCCTTGATATTTTCCCGCGGCAGAACTCCTGTATTTCCTCCTGGGTAAGACAGCAGCCACTCTTCAGTTTAACGAATCCTGCAACAATTTCGCCATATCTTTTATCAGCTATTCCGGCAACTTCCACCATTTCGATCTGCGGCAGCTGATAAAGGAAATTTTCAATTTCGCGTGGATAGATATTTTCCCCTCCACGGATGATCATATCCTTAATCCTGCCTGTGATCCGGTAAAAGCCTTCACTGGTTTTTAATGCCAGGTCACCGGAATGAAGCCATCCATCTTTGTCAATGGTCTGAGCAGTAGCCTCCGGATTATTATAGTATCCTTTCATCACGTTGTATCCTCGACAGCATATTTCACCCTGTACCTCAACCGGACACTCCTGCCCTGTTTCGGGGTCGAATATTTTAACTTCCACACCAGGATAATTTGTTCCGACAGTCGTGGCCCTGACTTCAGCTGAATCGGTTATCCGAGTTGCAGTCATTCCGGGTGATGATTCGGTAAGACCATATACTATTATTAAGTCACGGCAATTCATTTTGTTCATTACCTGATTCATTGTTTCAATCGGACATAGGGAACCAGCCATTATACCTGTACGCAGTGTGCTCAGATCAAACATACTGAACATAGGATGATTGAGCTCTGCAATGAACATGGTAGGTACACCATAAAGGGCAGTGCACCGTTCTTTTTGTACCGAAGCCAATACCATCAGCGGGTCAAATTCTTCGACAAAAACCATTGTGGAACCATGAGTTATTATTGCACACATAGCCAATACGCATCCAAAACAATGAAACATTGGCACACATACCAGCAATCGGTCAGCCTGGGTGTAATTCATGCAATCGCCGGTGCTCTGACCACAGTTTACAATATTATGATGGCTTAACATCACCCCTTTAGGAAATCCGGTTGTTCCGGATGTGTACTGCATATTCACCACATCATGACAAGAAATTGTAGTTTTACGTTTATTTAGCTCATCATCAGAAAGATATGAACCCAGCAGGATAAGTTCATGAGTATTATACATACCTCTGTGTTTCTGAGGGCCAATGAATATAACATTCCTGAGAACAGGAAATTTACTGCTCACAAGCTCGCCCCTGGCACAGGTTTTAAGTTCAGGGACAAGATCAAAAAGCATACTCACATAGTCGCTGTCGCGATATCCGTCAATTATACACAATGTGCTCAGATCGGCATCCCTGATAATGTATTCCAGCTCGGAGGATTTATAGCTGGTATTTACTGTAACCATGACAGCTCCGATTTTAGCGGTTGCAAACATAAAGGTAGACCAGTCAGGCACATTTGTGGCCCAAACACCTACTTTATCGTTTTGTTTAACCCCGATACTGATAAGTCCTTTAGCCATCTTATCAACCCGATCATTAAACTGCGAATAGGTGAACCTTAAGTTTCTGTCAGGATAAACCATAAACTCATGATCGGGAGTTTCCTCAGCCCATTTTTCCAACAATTCTCCCAGTGTATTCTCTATTAGTTCCATATGATTCTTTATTATACCGGGACGTAAACTAACGCAAGAATTCTTGCCTTGTTTGTATTAGTCGTAACCAAATGACTTACAATCGAATCGAGATAGATGCTATCCCCTTTTCCGAGTTCAAATACTTCGTTTCCATAGTGGACGATCACTTTGCCCTCAAGCACATAAATAAATTCTTCTCCTTCATGAGATGATTTTGACGGCTCACTCTTTTCATTAGGAATGATATCAATAATAAATGGTTCCATATGCCTGCCGGTTTTATTCGGGGCCAGTGAAAAAAAAGTAAGATGTTCGCGATTTTCATTTTCACTGGTTGAAAAACTTAATGTTGTCTGGTTTTCACTTGCACGGATAACTGCAGGACCTTCTTTGATAGTATCATCAAGTAAAGTTCCTATCCTGATCCCCAGTGCGCGCGTAACCCGGATCAGGACACCTAACGAAGGAATAGAGGTACCAGATTCGATGGAGATTAATTGTTTGACAGATAGCCCGGCTTTATGCGCCAGATCTTCTGCTTCAATCTTTTTTAGCGTCCGCAATGTTGAGATTTTCTCACCGATTAGTTGATTAATACCCATAACTTGAATTACATTTTAAGATTTTTTAAGAGCATAAATATAAATGAATTATTTAAACCACCCAGAATTGTTTTTTATATCAGTTCAATTTTGTTACGCAATACAAAATCTAAGGTTTAACAGTCAAAAATTATATCTTTGGCCCGGGCAAATACAGGATTCATGAAACTTAATTTTTGCAGTCTTAGCAGCGGAAGCAGCGGTAATTGTTACTACATTGGTAATGAGTTCCATGGGATATTAATTGATGCCGGAATTTCAGCAACTTCTATCCGTAAGTTTCTGAAGGAGATGGATATATCAATGCAAACAATTATGGGTGTGTTAGTGACCCACAATCATTCGGATCATATAAGAGGATTAGAAGTACTCACCAGGAAAAGCCACCTGCCAGCATTCACCACCTCTAAAATCTGGGAAAGTATTATTAATCCTCACAACAGAATCTCCCGTGACTGTATCCGTGAAATTCCGCTCCAGCAAAAGTTCCATCTGGAAGGTTTTGATATCGAGGCGTTTCCCGTTTTTCATGATGCTCCTGAAACAATTGGATTCCATATCTGCGCCGGGGATAAAAAAATAACTATTGCCACCGACCTGGGACATATCTGCCAGACATCTGCCCAATACATTAAAGATGCTAATTTGCTTGTTATTGAGTCAAATTACGACGAGGAGATGCTGGAGAATGGCAATTATCCTTATTATTTGAAAACACGGATTCGATCTGACCATGGACATTTAGGCAACCTTCAAACCTCGGTTTTTCTGGCCGGAATTATTAATGACAATCTCAGTCATATCTGTCTTGCCCATCTGAGTAAAAACAATAATACCCCGGAAAAAGCACTTCAGACCCTTTTGCGGATTTTTTCAGAAAGAGGTATTAACCTTAACGGTCAGCAGCGTATATCAATTCTTAACCGGTACCTGCCAACGGATATGATAAAACTGGATGAATAGGTTTTTGCAGAGACATGCCTGTATAGATAGGTCGGCAGAGACAGGTCTCAGACCTGTATCTACTATTTCCTTGCACTTTATAAGTTCATTAATAAATGAATTTGACAAAATGCCATAAGTCTGTTCAATAATTCTTTCTTAAGTTAAGATTATAATATAATTTAGCCTAAGTTTTTATCTCAAAGAATCTTATTATTTGGCCTTTAGATATTCTTTTATATTAATTGCAGGATTCTCATCGCTAATTAACACATATTCAGAGTAATACTATAAAAGCATAAATAATGAAATTGTTCGTCTATAAACATAAGCTTATTCTTTCTGCCCTGATTGTTTTTCAATTAGGTATTCTGGCCTCCTGCACAGCCAAAGTTGAGAAGGTTGGCATTCTTGGATTTTATCTTGACATGGACCGTGACGCAGCAAAAAACAAGATGGATTCTTTGCTTAAAGTCAAAATATTACAATATTTTGAAACCAGTGATCTTCTTGGGAATAAACAAACTAATCTGTACTGTGATTTTTCAGGGATAAGCCCTTTACTCAGTGCCAAGGTTAATCTTAGAAGCACATATATCGTTGATGAAAGATTAACCGGCATTAGGTTAAATCTGTGCAACAGATCAAAAGATTCAAGTAAGAGGTTTTCAGATGATTGTAAACTGAATCAGCTTAATACGTTATTTGAATCATACATAGCAAAATATGGCAAGCCAGCCCGGCTTGGCCCTGGGGAGCAATATGACTGGCTTTCAAAAGAATTGCCAACTGTTTATTTACCGGGTCCAAAAGGACGATTAATGATGGATAAGATATTTTTTTGGGGAAAAGGAAACTATATAATTTATTTTGATTTCGGATACCCGGAAAGAGGGACAAAATCAGATAATGCAATAATTAAATCTGATTCCACTGAATCTCTCGACTGGACAAGTGTTCCGATAATTTATTACGACTTCACTAGGGATTACACGGATAATCTTCTCGAGAAAGCAAGCCAGATGAAAGAAGGAGAATTCAGAAAGAAAAAATAGTACTGTGTAAATCCTTATTCTGCCGAATCAGAAAACCAACCTGATAATTGTCTTTTATTTGGGAAAAAATCCGTACACTTATATCAAAAATCAAATATTTATAAACTTATGAAAGAAAATATAATTTACACTCCGGTGCAGAAATTTATTTTGGTTGCACTGAGATTATTGATCGGCTGGCATATTCTGTATGAGGGTTTCTCTAAGTTATTGATTCCAAATTGGTCTTCCCTGGCATTTTTAAAAGAATCAAAATGGATACTTTCAGGATTTTCAAACTGGATCATTGCTCATCCTGACCTCCTTAAAACCATAGACATTCTGAATACATGGGGATTAATTGCTATAGGCACAGGATTAATACTCGGTCTTTTTACCAGGGCGGCAGCAATATCAGGTGCGATACTCCTTTTTATCTACTATCTGAATAATCCGCCTCTTATAGGCCTGGAATATTCAGTTCCGTCAGAAGGCAGTTACCTGATTATAAGTAAAACACTAATAGAATCTGCAGCCCTGATTGCTTTAGCAGCCTTTCCTTCGGGCTACATAGCAGGGTTGGATATATTAGTCAGCCGGTTTTCGAATCGTAATAATAAATTGGAAGAATAAGATAATGGGAAAAGATATGGAACAGTTAACAAATTCTGAACAGGGGAATAATCTGTCACAAAAACCGGTTATCAAACGCCGTACTTTATTGAAGGCATTGGTTGGGTTGCCGGTTTTGGGTGTGTTTGCTCTTGAGCTTTTTAAAAAATGGACTTTTGATCAGGAAAAGAAGAAAAGAATTCTCCGGGAACTTGGTTTAGAAAATCTACAAGCTCCGTCTATTCTGAAAAGCCCGTCCGGAAGACACTCTGAATTGCTAAGAATAGGACTGATAGGTTTCGGCAGCCGTGCGGTAACTCATGCTAATGGCCTCGGTTTCATGCATCCCGACGATGTAGAAGCAATGAAAAGGAATGATACTTTAAATGACTGGCTCGCCCAGGAAAATCTGAATGTTGCTATAACCGGCATATGTGATGTTTTCGATCTTCATGCAGAACGTGGACTTGCAACAGCCAGGAATACTATTCGCCCGGGAGGAGGAGCTTCATCCAATCTCCCTGTAAAAAGATATCACTCGTATCAGGAGATGCTTGATGATAAAGACATTGATGCAGTTATGATAGCAACTCCCGATCACCATCACGCTCCAATCGCCGTTGCTGCAGCCAAAGCCGGAAAACATGTTTATTGTGAAAAGTCTCCTGCACATTCAGAAGAACAGCTAAACGAGCTTTATGATACTGTTAAAAACAGCAAGATCGTGTACCAGCTTGGGCATCAGATTACTAAAAGTACAATTTTCCAACAGGCATCCGATATAATAAAAAAAGATATTCTCGGAAAGATCACCCTTGTTGAAACAACTACCAACCGTAACACCGCTGATGGTGCATGGATCAGGAATCTTGACAAAAATGGCAAACCTAAGCCTGGTGACGAAAAGTCTATAGACTGGGAACAGTGGTTAGGTGCTGCTCCAAAAGTTCCATTCAGTTTGGACCGTTACTATAACTGGACGAAATTTTTCGATTATGACATTGGACTGATAGGACAATTGTTCACGCACGAATTTGATGCTGTGAATCAGCTGCTTAGAATAGGTATTCCAAAATCAGTTGTGTCTTCAGGCGGGATCTATTACTGGAAAGATAACCGCGATATTCCTGATTTGCTTCATTGTGTGTTTGAGTATCCTGACAGGGATCTGACCTTGCTTTACAGCGCTACGCTGGCAAATAGCCGAAATCGCGGCCGTGTTTTTATGGGCCACGATGCATCTATGGAATTAGGAAATGCCATAAGCATTACCGCAGATGGAGATTCGACACGTTATCAGAAACAGATTGAATCAGGATTGATAGATCCTTCCAGCCCGATGGTCTCATTCAATCCGAATCTTGGCAAGATAGATGCCGTCAGCGGAGCAACTGAGAAGTACTTTGCTTCAAGAGGACTGACGACAACTACCATTAACGGGCGTCAGGTGGACGTTACTTATTTGCACATCAAAGAATGGATAGATTGTATTCGCAACGGAGGAATTCCTGCATGTAATATTGAGCGTGCTTTTGAGGAAGGGGTTGCCTGTTTGATGGCACATAAATCATATGTTGAGAAACGTCGTACAACCTGGGATCCAATTAAACGGAAGATAATTTAAATGGAAATGTAATTAATCAACCTTTACCATCATCTTTCCAATGTTTTTGCCACTGAATAAACCCAGGAATGCTTCAGGTAATTTATCGAAGCCTTCAATTATTGTTTCAGCATACTTGAGTTTGCCTTCATTCAGCCATTGTGTAAGCTGTGTCAGTGCCTCGCCGAACCTGTTGCTGTAATTACTGACAATGAATCCCTGCAACATGACGCTCCTTGTCAGAAGGTGAGGTAATATTGTATAGCCCAAAGCAGGCTTTGAATTGTTGTATTGTGATATCTGACCACATAATGCAATCCTGGCATGAAAATCAAGATTGGCTACAACTGCTTCTGTAATTTCTCCGCCCACATTATCGAAATAAACATCTATTCCTTCCGGACAAAGCACTGCGATTTCTTTTCTTAATAATTTGGATGTGTTATAGTTAATGGCATCATCATATCCAAATTGTTCTTTCAGAGATCTGCATTTTTCATCACTCCCGGCAATTCCAATAACTTTTGCTCCATGTATTTTTGCTAATTGTCCGGCGACAATTCCCACAGCACCTGCTGCACCAGAAACCACGACTGTCTCTCCTTTTACAGGTTTGCATATATCCATCATTCCAATATAAGCTGTAAACCCCGGCATCCCGAGAATTCCCAGATAATAACCAGGTGATACTTTCACAGTGTCAACTTTTCTGAGGTTTTCTGCCTTATCAACGGTATAGGTCGCCCATGGCAATGTTCCTACAACAATATCGCCAGTTGAGAAAGAACTGCTTTTGCTGTCAATTATCCTGGCAACTACAGCTCCTTTTATTGGTTTATCTACCTCGAAAGATGCAGCGTATGATTTTACGCTGTTCATTCTTCCCCTCATATAAGGGTCTACAGAAATATACCATGATTTAAGCAGCACTTCTCCGTCATTCAAATCGTTAAGCGCAGTTTTTTCAATTCTGAAATTGCTGACTGATGGGATCCCCAGAGGTCGCGATGCCAGAACAATTTGTAAAATTTCCATATTATTCAATTGAACAGATGTTTTACCAGAACAATAATGCAATGTTAATGTTCAATATACTCAAAACAAAATCTCTTAACCAAAACAAGCGGGGACTGTAAAACTTTTTAAGAAATCTTTTGTTTAACAGTTCAGCTAATGTCTTAATTTAAAATTTATTAAAAATGAAAAAACAAATTGTCTCTAAAAGTATTTTAATAGCTATTATTATGCTCGGTATTACTTCAGTTGCACGATCTGGAAATCTCACAACGAACATTAAGGAAGAAACAGTTTCATACACCGTCAACGGCGTGGTATATAAAGGCTTTATAGCCTATGATGATAATATAAAGGGAAAGCGTCCTGCAATACTGGTTGTACCAGAATGGTGGGGTGTAAATGATTATACTAAAATGAGGGCACGAAAACTTGCTGAGCTGGGTTACATAGCTATGGCAACGGATGTGTTCGGAGGTGGTAAAGTTGCTTCAAATCCTGCTGAAGCCCAACAATTTACAGGACCATTTTATAAAGATCCTACGCTGGCAAAGAGCCTTCTGGACGGTGCTGCAATTAAACTAAAGGAATATTCACAGACCGATCCTGACAATCTTGCTGCAATAGGATATTGCTTTGGAGGATTTGTTGCTCTTAATTATGCAAAGCTTGGGGCTGCCCTGAAAGGTGTTGTAAGTTTTCATGGCGGGATGGGAGGAACTCCTGTCGACAAGAATTTAATGAAAGCCAAAGTTCTTGTTTGTCAGGGTGGAAGCGATAAGTTTGTATCTCAGAAGGATGTCGACAAATTTAAACATCAACTGGACTCTATCGGCGTTGACAATACTGTAAAAGTCTATGCAAATGCAACTCATGCATTTACCAATCCTGATGCTACCGCGACCGGCAAGAAATTCAATATGCCTATTGAATACAATCCCCAGGCTGATAAAGATTCCTGGAATGACATGAAAATGTTTTTTGGAAAGATCTTTACAAAATAAATACTTTGGATTTTACTAATGAAATCCATTAACCGCTAAGAGCACTAAGTAGTCGCAAAGTTCACAAAGGAAACCCTGTCAAAGGGTTTTTTTTATTTGTCAAAGTCGCCCCTTCTCCCCTTCTCCCCTTCTGCTTTAAACTATACGCTTTGTTTTTTTAAGTCAATTCTGAAATATTTTTCTGTTTTCGATGTAACCATTTATAACTTTACAGGTAATCAATACAGAAGACCGAAAAAAAATAAAAGGTGGCTGAAACTACAGATGAAATATTGATGCAGAATGTGAAAGAAGGAAACATCTCCGAGATGTCGGTTCTTTTTGAACGGTACCATCTCAGAATTTTTAATTTCTTCTTCAGACTGACATTTGATATGGATGTAAGCCAGGATCTTACACAGAATTTATTCTACAGGATGATCAAGTATAAAAACAGTTATAAAAGTGAATACTCAGTGAAATCATGGATCTTTCAGATCGCCAGGAACCTTCATGCTGACTGGTGCAAAGAGGAGAAACGGTCTGAGGAACTTTTCCTGAAAACCGATAAATATACCGTGGAGCCTGTTGATGATACAGAAGGCTACCATGAAGATGATTATGACAGACTTGAAAAAGCGATCTCAGATCTCAGCGAGGAACAGAAAGAAATAATTGTCCTCAGCAGATATCAGGGATTGAGATATGAGGAGATCTCCGCGATAACAAATCAGTCAGTTGCTGCAATAAAAGTAGCCATGCACAGGGCAATCAGACAGCTAAGAGGAATATATTTTAAACAGATTTAAGTGAAGTGCTATGAAATGCGAGGAAGTTGAATTTAAAATGATAGATTATCTTGACAAGTCGCTTGCAGAAAGTGAATGTCAGGATATCGAAAAACATCTTGAAACATGTGAGAGATGTCTCGACGAATTAAAAGACACACAGCAGGTGCTTAAACTTATTTCAAACAGTGAAATGATAAAGCCCGATGATTCACTGAGAATCAACTTTTATCATATGCTTCACAGTGAAATAAAAAAGAGCGGCGAGAGCACACTTTCTATCCATAAAACTGTTGCTCCGTGGTATAGTTCTCCACGGTACAGAATTGCTGCAGGTATTGCCCTTCTCATTTGTGGTACCTTTATTGGAATGCTGATAAATGGAGGATTTAATTACTCCTCAGCCTCAAATGAACTAAAACAGCTTCGCTCCGAGGTTTTGGACCTGAAAAAAGCCACTATGTTCACAATGCTGAAAGAAGAATCGTCAAGCGACAGGATTCAGGCAGTAAGCTATGCAGGTGATCTGAGAAATCCCGATCAAAACGTTATTGATGAACTGATCAATACACTTAATAATGACAAAAATGTAAATGTACGTATGGCAGCAGCATATGCTCTCTCAAAATTTGCTGACCAGCGATCTGTTTCCGACTCGCTTGTAAAGTCTCTTTCACATCAAAGTGATCCGATCCTTCAGGTAACTCTTATAAATATACTTGCAGAGCGAAAGGAAAAAAGCGCATTAAGACCCATACAGGAGATCATTGCAAACAAGAGTACACTTAAAGAGGTAAAAGCCGTTGCAGAAAACAGTTTAAGGGTCCTTATCTGAAAAACAAATGAATAGAATTGAATTCAGTTTAAAATAAATCGCGGCAGATTCCGGGTTTGCCTGATTAAAATGTTAAATGTTAATTACT
>Ga0182021_10011596_pt1 | contig 10461 bp, 8 predicted proteins | sample 612E3MmetaG_FD_120493 | JGI IMG/M metagenome (GOLD analysis project Ga0182021, IMG submission 120493) | Permafrost microbial communities from Stordalen Mire, Sweden - 612E3M metaG (Illumina Assembly) | ecosystem: Environmental > Terrestrial > Soil > Wetlands > Permafrost | place: Sweden... | reverse complement strand
CTGCTTGGCAAGGCTCAATCCAAACCGATCAATGCTGACAGAACCAAGCATATAACAGTGTGCGACTCATCGAGCCTGAATTACTAGCAAGAATCAGCAGTCCAAGTCCGACAGACTCCTAGGTGACTTAATATTTCGGCCAAAAAAGAGCACAGGAAAGAATCATACCTCACAGGCTATGCTTCGTCAACAGATGCAGAAACGAATTCTTCATAAGAAGGCCTCTTTTCGGAACCGGCACTACACCTGTTTCAATCCACGCGCCCGCGCGGGGCGCGACGTACAGCTCGAAGAGCGTTGAAAATCCACTGTTTGTTTCAATCCACGCGCCCGCGCCGGGCGCGACCTTTGTTCTAGCCGGAACTCCGCAGTCTTGAACACGTTTCAATCCACGCGCCCGCGCCGGGCGCGACATAAAGCTAAAGGTTCCATCTGCCCGCGATTCAATATTTCAATCCACGCGCCCGCGCGGGGCACGACCAGGACTTGCTGCTTTTGCCGGATATCTTGTTGTAGTTTCAATCCACGCGCCCGCGCGGGGCGCGACTAACCAGCACGCCTGCTTTATTACCGGATAGTCTCTTTCAATCCACGCGCCCGCGCGGGGCGCGACAATAAGTGCGAGTCCGAATCTATGTGCTCAGGGGTTTCAATCCACGCGCCCGCGCGGGGCGCGACCTTCATCGTTGGCGACGGATTCACCATCACCGTGTTTCAATCCACGCGCCCGCGCGGGGCGCGACTAGCATTGTTCGGAGTGCCATGGCATCGTCATAGTTTCAATCCACGCGCCCGCGCGGGGCGCGACTCCCATCATTTCTAATTCTGAGTTTAACGACCTGTTTCAATCCACGCGCCCGCGCGGGGCGCGACTACCATCGTCAACGGCCTTCATCATCGTTACATGTTTCAATCCACGCGCCCGCGCGGGGCGCGACTTTCTTCTTATTTTTTTCTATTGCCATTCATCTGTTTCAATCCACGCGCCCGCGCGGGGCGCGACCTACGCTGCAGCCGGAAGCTATACGATTAGCCTGTTTCAATCCACGCGCCCGCGCGGGGCGCGACTCCGGCCTCACCGGTGCAAACAATCCAAAAATAGCGTTTCAATCCACGCGCCCGCGCGGGGCGCGACTATACCGCAGAAGCGGCAAATGATTGGAATAAAATGTTTCAATCCACGCGCCCGCGCGGGGCGCGACTGGACACTTGGAATAATCAGCAGATTCCAGAATTGTTTCAATCCACGCGCCCGCGCGGGGCGCGACTTCTTATTTGCAGTATTAGCGAAGGATTCAGTCTGTTTCAATCCACGCGCCCGCGCGGGGCGCGACTTTGAAAGATGGCCCTGTTGCCGCCCCTAAATAGTTTCAATCCACGCGCCCGCGCGGGGCGCGACTTTGACGTAGCATGATCTCAGCATAAGAAACCTGTTTCAATCCACGCGCCCGCGCGGGGCGCGACTGTTAAGTCATAACTCACTAAATTATAAGAACAAATTAACAGCTATTTGCGAAGGTGCCTTTTTCGTTTCAGCAAATCCCGATGTTGTCAAAGAACAATTTACAAAACTTCATGTTCTCAAAGGTTATATTGCACATTGCGAACCTGCCGGGCAAATCATGTGCGCTGCGGGTTCGCGAACACTCACACAAGCAGCAGGCCTTCCTGGTCGAACGGCTTTTTTGCGCCCACATGCTCAACCTTATGCTTCCAGTTTGACCCGAGATAATAGAATCGAAGGCTGTCCGTCTCGGGATCTATTTCTGAAATTAGTCTGTCTTTCAGCGCAGCCCACTGCGCAGGATCGACAATACATTCAAATACCGAATATTGGACCCTCTGCCCGAAATCCTTACAGGCACGAGCTACCCGGCGAAGACGTCGTTGACCATTCCCCTCACTTGTGGCGACATCATAGCTTACGATTACAAACATTCAATCACCCTCACTTCCATATAAACGGCGGATAACAATCGAGGTCTCCCCTCAGATGCCGGGCCATCAGCATAGCCTGAACGTGCGGCAGAAGGCCGATTGTCAGCTTTTCATTGATAAAGGGGTGCAGTATCTCTTCCTGTTTGCGCTTCTGATAAGCGATGAGCACCGTCTTTCTCGCGTCGTCGTTCATCCAGACAGCCCCGGATTCCTTCTCTTTAAAACATTTGCCCTGCACCTGGCAAAGATTAATCAACGAGAGAGCAAGACGGTCCGCCAGAAACGGACGAAATTCTTCCATAATATCCAGTGCAAGACTGTATCGCCCAGGTCGATCCCTATGCAGAAAGCCGACGGCGGGATCAAGCCCTACCGCTTCAAGCGCTGACCTGACATCATGCATGAGAAGTGTATAAAGGAACGAGAGCAGGCAGTTTACGTTATCGAGAGGAGGTCTCCGGTTCCGCTCGTCAAAAGTGAAATCGTCTTTCTGCGATGTGATCAGGTGATTAAAGACCCCAAAATAAGTATTGGCCGCATCACCCTCCAGTCCGCGCACTATATCGAGTGGCTGGTCGCACTGTAATCTACGCATCGAATGCACAAGGCACTGCGACGCGCGAGATACCTCATCGGCTTCGATCTTGTCCGAATGGTCTCTCAGAGACCGTTGGAGTACCGTGCGGCAGTTTGCGATCTTTCCAGTCACAACTGCACGCGCTATCAGCGAACAAGATTGTAGGTCATCGGCCCGGCGGTACTGTTCGCGCCTGAGAAGCACATTGCCCGACACAGGCCCCTGGACCTTCGCAAGGAATCTGCCCTTTTCCGTTAGAAAGCTTATCGCTACGCCACTTTCTGCACAAAAGCCCATCAGGTAAGGACTGCATGATACCTGCCCGAAACAGACGATTCCATCGAGCGTATGCACAGGCACACGCAGGACTATTTCACCGTCAACCTTAACAGCAACTGTTTCGCCTTCTTTTGCAAGATATGCGCCCTGGGTTGTAACAAAAAGCGTATTGAGGTGTTTTTTCATTCGTCCCTCGTCATCGCCAATAAGTATTTGCTCGCCGACTTTGTTTTGCCGCAGGTCTTGGGCATGCAAAGTTCAAGCAGAGAACATTTCTCGCATTTTTTGCAGTATTCCGGCTTCGGCGTAATTCCCGCGGCAATGAGCTCATGCACCTTTTGAGCAATGTCCTCGGTCTCAGTTCTCAGCTTTTTGTCAAATACAACATCTTCCCTCCGTCGGGTCTGCCCGTAAAAGAGCGCTCCTTCCTTGATTTCGACATCGAGCATCTCTTCAAGGCAGATCGTCTGCGCGCAAAGCTGTACCCTGTCGCAATTGTTGGCTTTCGGCTTACCGCGTTTATATTCAACAGGAAAAGGCCGCCATGTTCCATCATCCTGCCGGTGAAACTCTATGACATCAGCCTTGCCAATCAGTCCGAGTCTGAGTGACCGCAGAGGAACGCTGTAGTCAATACGAACATTGCCCCGCGCTTCGTGTTTATTACTATCGGCCTTGTCGTGCATAATCCTTCCCTCAGCGGTAAAGACGTTCTCACTCCATGCCTGTTCAATGTGAACTAGGGCGCAGCGGCGAGGACAATAAATATAGTGATTGAGCGCTGAGAGCATTATTGGTTCAAAGTCATCCATATCACCCTTCTAAATACAACAATGATCGTCAAAGTTCGCCAGTTTGAGTACTCCGGCCATATAGCCAAGAAAGTCATCATACTCCAGCATCCAAAAAAAGAGGTCACCGGCTCCTTGAAGCGACATAACGCCGTATTGAAAAGCTTTCGAGCTATATATTGCTACTGTTTTTTGTTGCAATTCTTGCGGCTTAATTTCTTTTCGCCTCTCACGATCTTCAAGTTGTTGTCTGAGTTCATCATCTACAAGAACGGAAATTGTATTCGAGGCAATAACCTTGAATTTCTCTTCAACATCGGGGAATTTTCGAGCCTTCTCGGCTTTTACAATTGGATCGTCGTCACAAAGTCCCTGATTAAGGTCGCGGACTTCCCGCCTCATCGCTTCCTTACAGAAGTCGGGAGAAATCTTTTGTTCACGATACAAGTCGGCCAGAATCCGAGCCGATGTTTTGAACGCCGGATGTTCCTTGAGCATACTCCCAGCTTTAATTTTGAATATCCAAAGCTCTGACGTGCCGAATTCTCCTGACCTATTAGCCCTACCGGAGGTCTGGATAGTACTGACCAGACTGCACAATTCGCGGGCCGCCGATCTAAAAGAAAAATCTATCCCTGCCTCAACGCATGAAGTGGCAACAAGCGTCCAATCAATGTCGTTTCTATCTTTCAGTCGCTTTTTTATTCGATCAATGGTTGCCTTGCGATGAACAGGGGCCAGAGCAGTAGATAGGTGTTCCACCTTGTCTTTATCACCGTTACGGTAGCAGTTATGAAGCAGACCCTTCCGTGCATATTCAACCTTGTCCATATCATGCCGTCTTGCCATCTCTTTTGCTACCACAGCAGCGGACTGGACAGTATTGAGGATGACAAGACGGGGGCCAGGCAATTCGTCAATCCAGTCACACAGCCCTTCAAGCGTGAGCGACTCATCTTTCATTCGATAAACAATTCGTTTCTGCTCCGAATCTATTGTAGAAGCACGAACAGCGGGCGACACCAATTCAAGCAACTGGATTTTGGGGGATGCAAATTCTTCCAACTCCCAAAAGCGTGTGAGCGAGCCGGACGCCATAACGATGTAGCAGCCCCAATCTTTTACAAGCTCTTGAAGCCATTTCAATGCCTGCGGCCACAGATGTGCAGGCAAAGCAGCGTGGGCTTCATCAATAAAGATTGCGGAACCGGCTAGTTGGTGCAATTTGCGAAGTGTAGCAGGGTGATTGCTGGCAAGGGTTTCAAAAAACTGAACGGCAGTTGTCACTGTTACTGGTGCATTCCAGAGAAAGGAAAATGCCCGGGTTGCCTCTTCATCGAACTCGGCCTTGTGATGATGCGCGGCTACCACTTTTTCTGCCTCCTCTCCGGCCAGCACCAGCGACTTGCGGTAGACCTCGACCGATTGATCAATAATATTAGTGAAGGGCAACACAACAAACACACGCCGCAGCACCTTCTTCTTTGCAACATTGAGCAAATGAGCCATGACAGCAGTCGTCTTGCCAGTGCCGACCGGGCTGTCACATGCAATCAACCCGTTTTCGGCTGGCTGGGCCGTAAGGCAGGCTTTATATACCAATTGCCGCAACTCGATACGTTCCCCATTATCTTTGTCTTTTTTGCCCAATCCTGTGACATATCTATCAAGAGTCGCAAGTCGCTTCTCCGGTTCAAGCGGCACCTCTCCTTCCGGGATGAAATTCCCATAGTGTCTCGCCGTATCAGTGTGATCTGCATCTACGAGGCATGATAATGCCATACGCATGAAGATCGGCGTTGCGGCTTTGCCCGTCCAATCATATTCTGAAACTCCAACACCAATCGCCGCCGCATGAGCATCTAGATAAGCGGACAGGCCGATAGCAGTGCTGCCTTTAGCCGAAGCCTCACGAAACATATCAGCTCCTTTGACCTGCTCATCCGGCAAAGAAAGCAATCCTTTATGATGGCAAGCTATCATAAAGGCTCCAATTAGATTTGCCAACCGCTTCGAGTAAGTCAGAAGATGAGCCGTCCCCGCGTCCCAATGCTTAACCGGTAATTTCCCCTTACCAACACGTAGCACACGTTGGTTTTCCTCGTCCAATTTCCCCAGGTCGTGGTAAGCAGCAGCATACTCCACAACTTCTCTGAGAAGCGGGTCGAAAGCCGAATATGACGCTGCTTTCTCCGCATACCTGCGTACCATGCGCAAAACTTCCGTAACATGCCGTCTGTAGGTCTGTTCGGGAATTCCATCCTTTGCGCTATGAGCAAGATAAACAGTCATTTAGAACTCTATCAAATCTTTCACGGTGTTTATCTTTTCCTTAAGAGCTCCTAATGCCTCTTTAGCAGGAATGGTGTACTCGCTTCTGTTTTTCGATGCACTGTCCGGCTGCTCGTTTTTATTCGGAGTTAGAGCCTCAATCAACTGGAAGTCAGGACAAGAGCCGAGCTGTGACTTATGCTCCATGTACCATACATGCAGTATTTCCACATTAGGCCGCACATACGAGCGCGAATGGGCGTAAGCATGTGGGATAAGGGCTAACAGCAATTCAATATCCGTTGCTGTACAGCCTGACTTATGCGCCGCACTAGGATTGACAAAGAACGGCATGCAGTAGATGCCATGCTGGACAAAACGATAGGCCATCGGAGCCATACCCCGATCCTTATTATCCTCGACTCCTGCTTTGTTTGTGTTCGTGTGACGCTCAATAATTATCGGTGCGACAGAAAGCCCAAGCCCAAACTGGACGACACCGGTTTTGATACTGGTAGAGGCATTTTCTTCCAGAAACGTGTTGCCAAAGAGACGTGCATCCCAATATTTCTGCTTAAAAACTTTTCCATTATCTTTGAGTTCTTCTTTAATCTTGCCTCTGTCTCGTCCACGAGATTCAAGAACTTGAAAATCATCATCATTCAAATCAAGTCTCTTCTTAAGTTCCAGCCAGACAGGTCCTTCCTTGTCCTCCACCAAATCTCGCAGTTTGCGCTTAAATGACACTGGCGAAATTTCTCCTAGTCCATCCGGGCGCTGACGAGGATCGCTTTCCCTATCGGGATCACCGTTTGGGTTAGAGTTGATAGTCTCAATGATAAGTAATCCTGTTGCACGCATGATTCGATTCGTTTCGTTGGACATGTTTTTCTCCTTTTTAGTGTATGTTATTTTTCAGTTAGTCGCCGATTCCGAGCGTGCAAGATATCCAAGCAGCATTTGTGCTTTATCTGTATCACTGGATCGTTGCGGCAAAGGAATATCCTTCAATTGCTCCGTCACCTCGCCGAGATTCTTGAGAAAGAATTTAACAAGTTTGACTTCATCCCCGCCAGTTAGTGTCCGAGCCCACGCCTGATAAGGCAACACTCGCTGTGACAACATAGAAAGAGCCTTTTCAGGTGTTTCAAGGGCAGTTGCCATTAGCGCATTTCCAACTAATTGTGGCGGTATGGAACCTTTGCGAGGCCCTTTGCAATATTCGAGGTGCAGACTGTCGGCAAGATTGAACAGCTTACCGATTAAAAAAGCTGGTGTTGTCATAATCTCTCCTTTCTTGTATCCAAGTTTGTATAGCAGCAAACCAAGAAGCGATGGTAATAGTTTCAATTGCTTTGCATACTTTCTGTTTGTCTTATGAACAAGCCCTTGAGCGTTTGCCTGCCCTATCGCCAGAAATAACGATGTGCTGTTTCGGAGAACTGCGCCTAAAGCTCTATCTGCAACTTGCTGAAGTTCGACGCCCACTCCCAACAGTAGGCATAAGGAATCATTCACTGAAAATCCGTGTGCCCCATCAGCATGGGTTCCCTGACGAGTCCATACGGTATTGAGGCACCATATTGCTTCCGCCGGAAATGGAATTAACAGTTCAGACCAGACAGGCTTATCTCCTTTATCTTTGCCAAAACGCCATACTGCAATTTTAGGAACATTACGGCTTCCTTCCTGCCAAAGCCGTGCTGAACTAACAACATGCTTGGCAGAATATCGGTTACTAGCCAGAACTTTGGTGCGAGCCTTATCCATCTTGGCAAGGACAAAAACTCGGACGTCTGCATCTAACGTTTCATTTGTACTGCCGCGCAAGGCCAGCGTTACTTTTTCGGCGAGGGCCGAAAATTTTTCTTGCTGCGTTTCTGCGTCTTCGTCTTCCATATCGCCAATCATCCCCGCCAAATCCGGCAAGTTTTCTGGAATCTGTGATGGGTAGGCAAAAAGGAGCATCGGCCTTTCCATACGACGAGAGAGATCACACCACGTTTTGCCTTTCCGCTCTTCCTTCCCGAGCCATTCCAAGGCGCTTTTCATACCCTTACGTGCTGCTGCGCCAGATGGAAATGAGTGATGGTCAATCATGCCGTAACGGGTTTGACAAGGTGACTCAGGGTTCATGGCCCTGAGAATGACGTTACCGAGAACCGGCAATCTTACACGCGGATATTTTTCACCTTTCCCCGATGCATTGCAACCGAATGCGTCTATGTCTATCCGGTCATCTTTAGTAGTCGTAGACATGAATTGCACATTCATCCATCGCTGTACCTCTTGATGGTTAGCAGGAAATTCAAAACGCTCCCTGTCTGAAAGTTCAAGAATGACTTGAAAGTTTTTGGGTGCCTTTCCGCTATAGAAGAACAGGGTGTCTATCAAATCAGGGGCAGGCGCGGAATGAATACTTTGTATGAGCGAGGTGATAAGTTGTTGCTTGAATGTCGCCGCCTTAATCAGTCTTGCTCTATCGCATAATTCACCAATTGCTCTATATTTGTCCGATGTCTCCCCAAGGCGTTCGGATATATCTGCTACCGGCTTGGTCAAACAGTCAGTAATTTTCTTCAATATCCCGTCATTCCACAAGTGGTTGCAGGCATTGACTAAAGTTGAGAATCCTTCAATGTCTATGCTATTGCCTTGTTCAACCATTTTCCTGACACTTTTGGTTTTCTCTTTTAAATCATCACTATGTGCTTCCAATAGTGGCGGTACGTTAAAAGCCGGAAAAGATACGCCATTAGCCTTCTCCCACTTCCTCACGGTGGAGACTTGGACGGATGGAGTCGGCGCTAAAGCTGCAATGTTTCCTTGACCATCAATATATACCCAATAGGTCAAACTGCCCTTTGGACAAGGTTTGAAGTTAGTATGCAGATCTTCAACATCCATATTTGCCGTTTCAAGACTTAAGGATAGCTCACGCAATTCATTTAGCATATTCGAGCCTCCCGTTTTGAACCTTTTTGTCGTGCTTGTATGATGGCCTTTTATCTCCAGATGGCTCGAACACAGAAAAAAGAAAGCTCGGCAGGTCAAGTTTAATGTCCTCTTGAACCTGCGTAGTCTCACGGAATGGCCCTATGTAATCTGGCATAAATTCCCGCCATCCTAGAAACGGCGTATCGTGCCACTGCCCTTTTTCCAAACGCCGATTGAACATAGCCTGACAGGCATGCCTTGCATTACATCCTTTGCCTACCTGCAATCGTGTCCTTTCCGAACATGGCCTCTCGAACCTCGCAGGACTGATATCAGCATAAAGACGATAACAAACGTTGATGAGTACAGTTGCGAGCAACTGATAGCTGCCATGCGGCATAATTGCTGTCTTACGCAATGGCCCGCCGTAATTAGTCGCATAGTTGTGGTAAATAACTGGTTTGCAAATCTCAACTTCCACCGGAATAATTTCTACCGTCTCGAATCTAACAATTGATTCAAATAATCCTTTTACTGCCGAATAAGTCGGTACCGGATAGCTCACCGGACTGTCACCAGTGTCAGGCCGAGTCCACATGGCCGTTGGACCGGATACTTCCATCTGAATTGAATAGGTCTTCATTCAGCCTCCTCTTGGTTCTTGCATATAACTAGGGTGCAACCTTAAACTTCTGTACCTCTTTCCATGCGCTTGGTAATATGATTCATGTACCTCCTTTTTCATTTTTTTCCCACAAAGAAGTCTGTCTGACGTTCCACTTATGCCTCGTTAAGCAAATACTGCAGATATATGCACTCAATTATAGGCCTTTGCAAGTAGGTTGTGAAGGGTCTATCTGTTGACATATAAAAATCACAACAGAATATTTGGGAGTACTAGGCTCGGATTATGTTCACTTTAGGGAGAGTAACTTGAAGTAACGAAGATCAATTCGAGCCAATTGGCGCTGTGAATTGACAAATTTTCAGGGCAGTGTCGAATGCCAAAACAGCTGTTTTGTTAAAGGAATTAGGGCAGCTGCCTCTCAGCACTTTCGGGCATTCAGCTCTATTATCCGGATACCCCTTGCATAATCATTTCCTTCAGGATCTTCAACTGGAGCGAAAAGAACTTTGTTTCCGGGTCTCAGCTCAATCTTGGTCCTGACCAACTCACGATTATCTATCTCATAGACCCATCCATCTGCAATGGATTTAATTTTTCCAGTGTGAAATTCACCATCGAACTCTAGGATGATGCCTTCTTCCTTTACAAAGATGTCATCCCAAACTTCTTCCATTTCTTCTCTGGTTAAATTTACAAGAGGGAGTTCTTTTTTATCTTTTTCCTTTGCCATATTCTCCAGTAATAGAGACAGGTTTTAATCTTTTTCACTTTTTCAAGAAATATTTCTTACTATACGCCACAAACCAAGCAATATCAAGCATCCGGCAAAATGTTTGGGCCTGTTACGGGCCTGTTATGGGCCAATTGGCCCAAAGTGGTCGGTAAAAGTCCTTTTTTATGATATCGTCAAACGCTTATTTGACAACATATTCAGGGCATGATATCCTGTAGATTGGCTATTGGCAATAAAAAAAGGGCTTGCATCTCTGCAAACCCTTGATTTTGCTTGGTGGCGGGGACAGGATTTGAACCTGTGACCT
>Ga0182021_10011595_pt1 | contig 10461 bp, 5 predicted proteins | sample 612E3MmetaG_FD_120493 | JGI IMG/M metagenome (GOLD analysis project Ga0182021, IMG submission 120493) | Permafrost microbial communities from Stordalen Mire, Sweden - 612E3M metaG (Illumina Assembly) | ecosystem: Environmental > Terrestrial > Soil > Wetlands > Permafrost | place: Sweden... | reverse complement strand
CAATTTTGCTAATTCATCTATATGCCAATTTAATCTTTTGAAATTTTCATTGACTAAATCTTTATAATTAATACTGTCCCCGTATTTGTTACACAGCCATAAGTTCTCATTTAATTTATCAGTTAACATTGCGTAATAGGAGTTCTGACTTTCTTTTACATGTGATTCAAAGTATTGCCTTTCAAAGTTATTGTCTCTGAATTGTTTAACTGCCAGAGCTTCGAAAGACCATCGTGCAGCCATCAAATCTCCGATTACCGGAACAAATTCGCGGGTGGAAGAGCTTGTCAAATGAAGCTTGTCGAATTTGACAATTACACCGCTGAACAATAGTTGTGGTATCAGAATAAAAGGGATCAGTATATAAATCGTTATTACTGAATTAAATGCCGATGAAATATTCAGACCTATCATATTTGCCAGGCAGGAAGTTGTGAATAATACTATCCAGTATGGAATTATCATTCCTTTTATTTCAAGAATATAATTACCTATCAGTATAAAAGAAATTGTCTGGATTGCTGAAATAATAAACATTATAAGGACCTTGGAATTCAGGTAACTGAACCAGCTGAGATGCAGAAATGATTCTCTTTTCAGGATTCTTCGGTCTCTGATAATTTCTTCAGCACTGATAATCAGTCCAAGGAAAAGAGATGTAATGACACACATAAAAAGATAGGCCGGCAGGTTTTCATTTTCCCTGAAAATGTATTCTCCTTCGATAGAGTATTTGGTAAAATATGCCAGGAGAAGAGCAAGCAGCGGTGCGCCAAGAAGACTTATCAGAATATATTGTCTGTTTGCCAGTTTGGATAAAAAATCACGGATAAAATAAATCTTCGACTGTTTAAATAATCCGGGGATGCTGAAAAAGTTTTCGGGAAGTATCCGATCTTCATTGTGTAATTTTTGGTTGATCTTTTCAGTTCTTACCCGGAATCGTTCAGCCCATTCCCGAGGCGAAACCTTCCGGATATAGGTGGGTTTTCCATGTTCATTGATAACCTTTGCCTCTATAATCTGGAGTAGCTGATCAGTATCAACATTACCACACGTAATGCACTGATCTTCATTTGCGTTAGCAAGGCTAGCCTCCTCTTTGAAATATATGACTGCCTCTGTTGGATTGCCATAGAAAATCTGATATCCTCCCTTGTCAATGATCATTATTTTGTCGAACATTTTATAGATATCAGAGCCCGGCTGGTGGATATTAATAATTACAAGCTTGCCTTGATAGGTCTGTTCTTTAAGTAAATTCATTACAATCTCTGAATCAACTGAAGAGAGACCGGATGTTGGTTCGTCAACGAATAGGATTGTCGGTTCGCGGATTAATTCAAGTGCTATATTCAGTCTTTTTCGCTGTCCGCCACTGATTATTTTATTAAGCGGATTTCCCACTTTCAGATCCCTGATTTCAACTAGGTCTAACTCTATAAGTGTCTTGTTTACAACCTCTTTTAACCTGACCTCTGAAAGGTTGTCGAGACACATTTTAGCGCTGTAATAAAGGTTTTGAAATACCGACAGTTCTTCTATCAAAAGGTCATCCTGCGGTACAAATCCAATTACTCCCCTCAGGTGAACTTTATCAGTCTCTGAATAAAGATTATATCCATTTATCAACACCGTCCCGCTTTCAGGTACAGTTATTCCGCTTAAGATATTCAGAAGAGTTGACTTGCCGACACCGCTTCCTCCTAAAATACCTACAAGGTTCCCCGATTCTTCATGAAAACTGATTTTTTGAATTCCGCTGTCACTGTTTTTAAACCTGAGGCAGACATTTATAGCACTAAAAGAAACCTTCAGCTTAAATGCTTCTTCAGTGAAAATACTGTTAACATCATTGTAATAAATTGTATTAATACCCAGGCCTCTGATTGTCGATCCATTATCAAATGTATAGGTCTGTTCCGGAAAAATATTCTGCCCGTTCAGCAAGAGATTTTCATTACCGGAGTAACGCATAATATATGTATTGGTACTTCCAACATAAAGTATATAAATACTATCTTTCAGATTATCCTTAATTAAATGCTTTACATCCGAAAAGTCACATTCATTCTTATTATCAATGATCATTACCCTGTTTTTCTCCGGGATATCATTTAAAGAATACAATATGAAATTCATTATGTTCTTATACTCTGACTTTGGTATGTTAAAAGCTGTTGATACAGTTTCCAGAAAATCGAGTTCCATTTCAGTTATTTCAGCACTGAATAAAATAAAATCCAATAACTGCACTATTACATAAAGTTTCTGTCTTTGATGAAGTTCTTCATTAATCTTCTCACATATTGCCAGGATTCTCACAGATGTAAGAGAAATGTGTTTCCAGTCTTTGATACTTCCTTTTGTGATATTCTCTGAATGATGAAAGACTATATATTCATCGAACATTTCCATATACCTTATAACCAATTCATTACTCAGATGCCTGGATAGAAATAATCTTACTATGTCCTTCCCTTTGCCAGATATTCCTTTCTTGTCATGAGCATCGCTTATTAATGCGAAAAGCTGTACCAGTGCTTTTAAAACAGGTTCATTCATGATTAGAGGTTTTTGAAAATCTTAACATTTGATTACTATGAATATTATTAGGTCACCTAATTTCTTTAATAAAATATATCTTTGCTTAAAGCTATTCAAGTTAGTAATAATTATGTATTTAGAAAAATATTTTAAGCTAAATTGTATTTTGCTGATTGTTTTAAGTTGACCTGAAATATTTTTCAAATACCTTAGACATAAATTCATTATATGTCGCTGACAACAAAATTTTTGGATTACCGTGGTCCTGTCAATTTACCTGGAATAGAATCACTTTTAAAAAAACTAAAGAAAACAAAGGAGTTTATGGCTTTGGACAAGACAACCGGCAAAAGGCTTTATGCAATTGTTGTTGAATGTCTTGAGAATATTTATGAGTACTCTTTTTTTATACCAATGGATGACCCTGACTTACAACCACATATTTCCATCAGAAATGAAAATGACAAAATAATTATTACTTCCGGTAATGTAGTAACAGATTATGCAAAGGCAAGATTAATCAGCAGACTGGATTTAATAAATCAGTTAGATGAAGCAGCTTTGCAAACCCTCTATGAAAATAAAATTGACCATAAACCGATCGATGATGAAAAAAGTGCCGGTCTGGGTTTTATTTCCATGGCAAGAAAATCCGGAAACAGAATAAGTTACAGTTTTAATCCTGTAAACAAAGGCTATTCATATTTTGAAACTCAAATTTCTTTAAATAAATATATCATGAGAAAGTTGATTATTGATCATACGCTCAGTTCACCCAAGGTGATACTTGATGCCGAAAACAAGATCTTTAAGATCTCGGGTGAATCAAGACCTTCTGACGCCAGAGAGTTTTATGACCAGATTCTCTCATGGCTTGATGATTTTTCTTTATACCTTACCAGATCGGGCGAAAAAGAGTCACTCATTGAATTTAACTTTGCCTTAGCGTATTTTAATTCATCATCAGGGAAATTAATTCTTGACATCTGCAAGGTTTTAGCCACCCTGCGTCTGAAGGGAATTAATATAAAAGTGAACTGGCATTTTGAAAAAGATGATGTGGATATGCATGAGGTTGGAAAAGAGATTTCAAAAATTGTAAAGTTTCCGTTTGAATACATTGAGTCAGAAATAAAATAGAATATCTGAAGGGGCAAATTAGTACTGTTCTTTTATTCTCAAACTGCGGATAATCTTTGGTAAATAAAGTCCAAATGTGGTCAAAAATTATTTATAATACTGATAATCAATTAATCCAGGATATCGTACCCGAACGTAATAAGTATAAAAAAATCTTCATCTATCCAATTGCTGAAGGACTATTTAATGATATACAGAAATTCAGGAAACTAATTCCTTTCTCAAACAGACTTAAAAAAGAGTTTAAGAACCTTCCCAAAGCTGAAAAATCATTCTGGTATGATTATTCAACAGGAATACCTGTAAAACTTGTCTCACTGAATCTTTTTATAAGACCATTCGAAGGATTTTGCCGAACGTGTATAATTACGGACAGTGAAATTGCCACACTTGTCAGGATGGATTATGAGCGATATTGCCGGAAGCCGGTTGTAAGCGGTTTTGTAAAAAACAAGAATAATAAAGATAAAGGTGAAATTCCTGATATTCAGAAACCATTTCAAAATATAACTAAAGATTTAGAACGGTTCCTTAATGAACTGAATTACCTTATCCCGGTCCAGCTGAAAAGAATCGGATATGAGCTTATAAGGCATGAAGAGGCCGATATTGTAAATATGATAATGGTTAAAAAACTTGCAAGGGCAATCCATTCAAAATATTTGCATGAAATAAGAAACCAAAACATGGTTCAGACTGGTAATGGGCTAAATATTTCTGATGATTTCAAAAATAAATATGCTTCAGATTTCGATGATCTTCCGGTTGAAATTAAATACTCAAATATGGATAATGCCATTCATATTCCAACAAAATTATTATCAATCGGCTATAGGATAAGACCTGTGAAAAAAGGATTTAAACCGGCTGCACTTCATCTGAATGATAAAGAGATTGAGACAATGGCCAGAGTGGAACATCTGAGATGGAGCTGGGAAAAACGGTTAAATGGCTGGACTTTCGATGACATCAAAAATGAAAAAAAGAAAACTCATCCCAGCCTGATCCCCTATTCTGAATTAGATGAACCTGAAAAAGAGAAGGATCGTGAACTTGTGAAATTAATCCCGGCTTTATTAAAGGATATTGATTATGAAGTATTTCCGGTCAATCCCAACCGTATCAAAAAGCTATCCTATTCTATAAAACCGCAAAGTGGTATCCATAATATTTTAGACGAGACCAGGGAATTAAATGATCAGATCAGGAAACTGGTAAAACTGCCTGCTGAAGTGGAAGAGATGGTAAGAATAAGAAACCTTAAGATTGAAGAAGCCATAATCGAGGTGGAGCATAGTTATAATTATGCGCAGCACATCCAGGAGACTTTTTTACCGGATGATTTTTATGTGAGAGAATGTTTCCCCGACAGCTTTATATTATTTAAACCTAAAGATATTGTCAGCGGAGATTTTTATTTTTTCAGCAAACATAATGATTTAATCATCTTTGCTGCAGTTGATTGCACCGGACATGGAATTCCGGGGGCATTGCTCAGTACAATAGGATATGGAATACTGGATCAGGCAGTAAATGAAATTAAACTGAATGACCCGCCCGAGATCCTGCACCATTTATATTCAAAAATACACAGGTTCCTTCGCCGTGAAACAGATAGAACAGGCTTGTCTGATGACATGGATATTGTACTTTGTACTTTGAACAGCAGAACCAATATCCTGAATTATTCCGGAGTAAAAAATCCTTTATATCAGGTCAGAAAAGATGAACTGATTGAACACCGGGCTACTAATCTGCTTGAGAAACGCGAGGAAGAGGGGGGATATCATTTTACATCAGATACAATTCAACTAAAACCAGGTGATACAATTTACTTATGTTCAGATGGTTATTCAGATCAGTTTGGCGGCAAATATCATAAGAAATATCAAACTACCAGATTAAAGCGCTTTTTACAGAACCTCAGGGATTGCTCAATGCCTGAACAGAGTGACAGGCTTTTCGAAGAGATCGAACAATGGAGAGAAGAAAAAAATGAGAACCAGACGGATGATATTCTTGTGATAGGAATAAGAATATAAACATGATTATTCTTTGAAGAAAATATCCAGGATTGCAATTTTCCTTTTGAAATTGACCTTTCGGATTTTGATCCTCAATATCTCTTTACCGGTTCGTGTGGAAATGTCTTTTAATAACCTGTGTTTTTTATCAGGTTTAAGTAACTCCAGATTATCATAAACAATCAAAAGTGAACTGACTTTATCTTTTAATATGAACTCCTCGAGGAGATATGCTACAAGAATAACTATTCCGTTAATTATCAGAACGCCTAATAGAGGGAATTTAAGCAACTTCAGCGAATTAATCACCGATAAGCCAATTGTTGTAAAAGTATATGCCATATCTTTTACACTGAAATTCCTTGTTCTGAGCCTGAGTATCCCGAAGATGGCAAATAAACCAACTGCCATACCAATCTCCACGTAAACTGATCTCAGCATGGAACAAATAAAGAAGGTCATTATCCCCATCAGAAAGAAGGTAAAAAGGAACTTCTGTTTCTTCGCGTATCTGAAATAAACAAGCTGAATAAGAATGAAAAGAAATACAATGTTTATTACAAACCGCATCATGATACCCAAAAAATTAGGGTTATTCAGACTAAAAAAATCATCAAACATATTATGAATATTTAAGGGTTAAAAATTTTTACAGTTACTCAGGAAGATGTTTAAAATCTCCTTCTTCCCTATGCATTGATTAAAAAAACTATCGAGATACCATATCATATCTTTTTTTGCCCTCGGATTCAGATAGGGGAATTCATTTATTACCTTTTGAAATTCTTCCTTCTTTTCCAAAAACTGTTCCAGGTCTTTCAGATAAACCTCTCTGCTCCTGCATATCCCCAGAAAAATTCGTTCGCGGACAGATTTGGTCCCGACATTATCAGCGGGAACAGCATAAGCCGCATCCACCAGTCCTGCCCAGTCAAAATCATAAGGGATAGCGATTCCAAGCTGTAAAGTGTCCACAATCAGAGGTTTTATTACTTTGACATTGTGCTGTCCGGGCAGTGACCAGTCATAATTTCCAATCATATAATTGAATATTGCCAGTCTGTCCATCTCCTTCGGAATAATACTTTTCTGGGTCAGGGTTTTGGAATTTATAAGAACGGAATTTGTTCTTGCGGTTAACATTTCAACCGGTTCAATGAAAAATCCTGATTGTTTGACAGGTTTTCTTTTCTTCTCCGTGTCGATATAGTTTATTGTAAGGAGTCTCACCCTGAAACTTGTATCCGTGAGAACATTAAACAGCTTATAAATCAGGTACTCTCTTAATACATAATTCGCATTTTCAATGTTTGAGCTGCATTCAGGAACCAGTTTGATCTTAGAAATACTGTCAAGATCGGAATATCCGAAATTAACCTTCTTAAAGTTTAATTCGATTGGGGCAAAATCGCAGTAATTATTGCGGAATACTCCGCGTGTTCTCAATCTAATGTTTCCATTTATTGAATCTGTTTTACTCAGATGAAAGGTTATTACAGCATCTAAATAATCTTCAGTGGGTTTCTTTTTCAGATAAGTTGTCATGTCAAACCGCAGAGATATCTCCAGGGGATTATCAACCTCGAAAAGTCCGAACCTTTTTGCGGAATTATCATGTTTTGCGGAATGTTTATGGGTTTTAGCATTCTGACCCAAAACAGGCAGAAAAAGAAATGATGTCAGGTAAACCAGAAAGAAAATCTTTATTTTCATATTAAATATAAATATGAAGTAAGAGTTTCAAAACCTAATCATATGTTTTAACATTCATTATAACCGGATACAATGAATTCTGAAATATCACACTGAATTAGTATGAACAAAACAGATTCGTTGAAAGCCTACGGTATGATTTTCTTTATATTAATTAGAGTAAATTTATGAAAATATTATTATATGACATCCATAATAGGTGCACAAATTAAAATCAAATTAATAATCATGTTTATTCCTCATATCTTTAAAATTCAGAGAAAGATCAATGCAGCTATGATCATATCCATAATTTTAAGGTGATAAATTTTTATTTGACTCGTATTCAATACTTTCATAACTTTATCACAATGAATTCCTGAAATGGCAAGCATAATAGAAGGTTATACATACGACATCTTCATCAGCTACCGCCAGAAAGACAATAAAGGCGACATGTGGGTCAGTGAATTTGTGGAGGCTCTTAAAACCGAGCTTGAGTCGACTTTCAAGGAAGAAATAAGTGTCTATTTTGACATTAATCCTCACGACGGGCTGTTAGAGACACACGATGTCGATGCCTCACTGAAAGAGAAATTAAAGTGCCTGGTCTTTATCCCGGTTATTTCACGTACGTATTGCGATCCCAATTGCTTCGCATGGGAACATGAGTTTAAGGCATTTATCGAACAGGCAGTAAATGACCGGTTCGGGTTGAAGATTAAATTGCCGAGCGGCAATGTTTCGACAAGAGTTCTCCCTGTCAGGATTCATGATCTGAACCCTGATGATATTACATTATGTGAAACAACTTTAGGAGGAGTTCTCAGGGGAGTGGATTTTATTTATAAATCATCCGGAGTGAACAGACCTCTTCAGCCAAATGAAGATCATCCCAAGGATAACCTGAATAAAACTTACTACCGTGATCAGATAAATAAAGTAGCTAATGCAATTGATGAAATTATTCACAGCCTGAAGCGGGATACAGATAAACCTCTTGAAAAAGCTATTGCTGAGCAAAAAGTGCCGGGAGGAACCAATAACAGAATAAAGAAACAAATAAAGACAGTTTTATCTTTAAAGATTCTGAACAAAAAAAATATAGTTTCAATCTTTTTTTTAATTTGCTTATCAGTAGCTATCTACTTAATTTACAGGACACATTATTTGAACAACAATGAGAAGACAATTGCTGTAATTCCCTTTACCACTCCCTCAAATGACAACGATCTTGCAACTTATGCAATTGGATCAATGCAGGAAATAATTTCAAAGCTCCAGGAAGTAAAGAGCTTAACAGTGAGAGATATGCTTTCATCCCAACAATATCTTGATACGAAGAAATCTCCTGCAAAACTCAGAAGTGAACTTAATACCAATTATTTAGTGGAAATAAGTATACGAAGGGTTGCAAAAAGTTTAAAAATGTGGGTTGGTCTGACAAATACAAAGAATGAACGGCAAATATGGTCTTCTCAATATGATTTCAATGAAGAACAGCTTATGCCTTTATTTACCAAAATTGTTCAGATTATTGCCAGGAATCTAAATGTTAATTTTTCAAATGATGAAATAAAGAACATTGAAAAAGATTTGACTAAAGATCCAAATGCATATTTAAACTACCTAAACGGAAATGTGAGGCTTTTTACGGCAATGGGAAATAAATTCGTCGATTCAGTAAGTTTTATTTCTGCTATAAAGATGTATGATAGAGCGATTGAATTTGATCCCGGTTTTGCAAATGCTTATGCAAGACGCGCAATTGCACGTTCCTGGGGTTATTACACCGGGCAGCTCAATTATGCCCATATTGAAAAATGTCGTGAAGATATTCTTTTCGCAGAGAGAATCAATAAAGACCTCCCGGACGTGCAAATAGCATATGGCTTTTATTATTATTACTGCAAAAAAGATTACTTAAACGCCCTGCTCAGTTTTCACACTGCCACAATTATGGATCCTGGAAACTACCAGCCTTTATTTTATATGGCATTGGTTTACAGAAAAATGGGAGATTGGGAAAAGTCACAGAGCCTGATACAAAAAGTCATAAAATTCAACCCGCAGGAGGCTTTGTATCTGACCAATATAGGGTTATCGTATGCATATCTTCACAATTTTGATTCAGCACTGATTTACCATCAGAAAGCTATTGACGTTAATCCTGAATGGGCATCACCTTACCTGAATAAGATCCAGGCTCTGGTCCTTAAGTATGGAAATACTTCTGAAGCTCATGCTTTGCTTGATTCGGCGATAAAAAAAACCCACGAAAGTCTTTCAGAATATAAAGTTCTTTTAGCTATTTACGATTGTAAATATGCAGAGGCACTAAAAGAGGTGGAAAAATCGAACGTAAATGATTTTTTAAACAAAGGAAACAGGGATATCTATTTTGCTAAAATTTATAATTATTTAAAGAATCCTAAAATGGCAGAAACATATTATGATACTGCCAGGATAGTCCTTAACCTTGAATTACAGAAAGATAGCAACAATGCTAAAATTCATAGTTTAATGGGTGTCGCAAATGCAGGTATAGGGGACAGGGAAAAAGCCGTTGCTGAAGGTCTTAAAGCTGTTGAGCTTGAGGCTAAAAACAAAATGGATGAAACTGATATGATTCTTAACCTGGCAGAGGTCTATACAATGCTCGGCATGTTTGACGATGCTTTGATCCGAATTGATTATTTACTGAAGAATCAATCATGCTTTTCGACAAAATTATTACAGCTTAATCCGGCCTGGAAACCATTATTGCCCCTCAAGGAAATGCAAACAATTATTGTAAAATATAAAAATAATTAATCAGGAACAGACAGGCCTGAAATTAATTGTTTAACCATAAAAACGTAGAAATCATGCCAACAAAAAAAAACACTGTGCTTCCACCAATCCCGGTACCTCAACCAGAAATTGAAATGATCCGGAGTTATTTGAAACTTATGCCGAAAGTTCAACAAGAACATAAGACATTTCGCTGTGAGATTGCAGCTTTAGTAAAATATAATGAAACTTGTGCTAAAGCGGCTGTTAAATTAGCTGCGGATCT
>Ga0182021_10011592_pt1 | contig 10462 bp, 5 predicted proteins | sample 612E3MmetaG_FD_120493 | JGI IMG/M metagenome (GOLD analysis project Ga0182021, IMG submission 120493) | Permafrost microbial communities from Stordalen Mire, Sweden - 612E3M metaG (Illumina Assembly) | ecosystem: Environmental > Terrestrial > Soil > Wetlands > Permafrost | place: Sweden... | reverse complement strand
GCCACAGTTTATGGCCACAAAAGGACCATTTTTCCGATTGCTGTTGTTATGAATAGCCTGGGCAAAAATCTCTTTGCCAGTACCACTTTCTCCCTCCAGCAATATCGTGTTGGATTTCATGGAAGCCCTTTCTGCCAGATCGAATGCGGACCGCATGGACGAACTCTTTCCAATTATGTCTTTAAAATGGAATCTGGCAGAAGTTGAAGCATAACGCTTAATCAACTTTTGAAGTTTTGCTGCGGGGGTTAGAACGATTACCCCCCCAACGATTTGTTCCTGCTCGTCCTTGATTGGATTGGCGGTGGCCAGGATATGAGTAGAGTTGGTCTTTGATTTGATTGCTACTTCTTTATCGGTGTATGATATACCGTTTCCTAGGACATCATTGCGGTAAACCAGACCATCATCATAAAAATCATATATGGCGTCACGATAATCCATGCCGATAGATTGACCAAGCATTTGTTTCGCTATGGGATTCATTTGCTTAATAACTCCAAGGTGATCCGTCACGATTACGCCATCAGACATGCTCATTAGCACGTTCGTCAACCGGTTATTGGTTATGGTGAGTTGGCTGTTCTTTTCCCGTATCATAATCTCGTCGCTGATGACCTCAACCGCAGCCACAATCATGGCTATCGTATGTTTGTGTGTTGCCTGAGCGAAACCACTTGCTATCATTGTTCCGGTGAGTTCGCCATTGGCATTGAAAATAGGGGCTCCAATACAGGATACGGGATGGTGCGTGATTGCATAATGCTCCGCACCTGAAATCTGATACGGTTGCTTCAATCTTAAAACCAGATCAATGCCGTTGGTGCCGACATCTTCTTCCAGCCAGCGTACTCCCGGCTTGTAATTGACATTTGACGCTGCAATTGATTCTTCAAGATCGGGAGTGCTTATAATTTCAAGTATAAATCCCTGCTCATCGGTCAACACAACGGCAAAACCGGAATTACATATCACCTCATAAAGCCTTTTCATGAAAGGTATGGCTATTTCGATCAGGCCTTTCTTCTTTGATAATAAAGCGGCGAACTCGGATTCACTCAGCACGGTTGGCGAAGACCCGTCATAGGGATCAATGCCACGTGTGCGGCATCGTATCCAGGAATCCTTGATTCCCTGGCGTAATGAATTAGCATTGATCTTGCCGGTAGATAGGAACTTATGATGCACCGATGCGATATCAGTCAATGCCTTCTTTTTTCTCATAGTGTCCATCCTCTGAATTGTGTACTTATGTAATTTCATGTTCAGGAATCATGATCCAGTGCTATTGTTTTTTCAGATTCATTATTTATTTCTTCTGCATAAATAATCTACATTAGTGCAATATTAAATGCAACATTAAATGCTACATATTAGCATCATGTAAGCAACACATGGAACCAGTGGTTACTCGGCTATGTTATGGTAAATGCATAGAATGTAATTCATGCTCTTTTGTAGTACCATTTATATATGTTCATTATTGGAGAAAGACGATGAGTATTGGTCCGTGGCTACTTAAAGCAAATTGCCTCTTTTTCCCAATATTTATTCATGTCTCCTGTGATGAAATTTCTTTTCTCGATACATACCGGGGTTATCTCCAGTCCAACGTTTAAAGGCTCGATAAAAGTTTGCTAAATCATTATAGCCAAGTTCTGTGGCGATTTGCTCTATGGGCAGGGTTGTCGTTTGAAGAAAATTGATTGCCTTTTTTTTCAGGATGCCGGATAAAAGATCCCTGTATGATGTTCCCTCTGCAGTTAACCGCCGGTTGAGCGTCCGAGGTGACATGTTCATGTAGCGAGCCAATTGATAAAAATTCGGGAAACTGTCTTTATAAAACATGATTTCTTGATGGATTCTTTTTGTTATTGTCTCCTGTCTTTTAATTCTGAGAGATAATTGCTTGCACTCTTTTTCGTAAATCTTTCTTATCAGGGGATTTGCCATGGGAAGTTGTTTGAAGAGATATTGGCTTTCAAAGATGATCATGTGATCATCGGCATTGAATTCAACCGGGCACTGGAACAATTCTTTATAGTAAGAAGCATACGACGGTTTAGGGTAAGCAAACCGTATTTCGCTGGCGCGAACAGGGACTCCGATTGCGTCGTTGGCAACCCTGAAGATTGAAGCAATTTCTCTTTCGCATATAAAACGGCGGAGATCTTTCACATCTACGAGCTCCTTCAGCCTGAGAAATGCAAGATCTTCTTTAACTCTAAGGTCATAGTGAAAATACGTTATGAGAAGTTCGGGGAATTGGAAAAGTAATTTTATGGCATCCAATAAGGTGTCGCTGCTGATTGCCGCTGAACCAATCATGCCGGTAATCCCGATATGATAATGCAGTCCAATGATTAATCCGATCTTTGGATCCGGCACTAATTTGACGATATTCCGCATAACCGAGATTTCCTGTACAGGGGTAACCAATACATTCGGGTCATCCAAATCGTGGGTCTCTATTCCGCTACCTTTCAGCAACACAGCTTTATCAATCCCCAGAGAAGAGACGTAATGAGCCAGCACTGCGAGTGTATTGACCGAGCGATATATAGGCAGCAATCTGCTGGAAGTAAGATGGATAGCTTCTTTATTAAATGCCTGTTTCATATATTCCCATCATGGCTGAATATGACAATTAAAATGTCTTCTTCTGCAATTGTCAAGATGATTTATTTCATATAATCTTCCTACAGCGAAAAATTTTGAAGAGGTAATGGGAATTTATAAATATTGCTAAAGTATGAAAGGAGGAGCTGAAAGATGATTATAAAAAAGGTTAAAAAAAAGTCAGTCGGTACTGGATGTACGGATAGGGTTAAGAAGCTTAATATCCAGCAAAGATCTGCGCGTCCAACAATATGCCTGGAAAGGGCCAGAGCCTATACAGAGGTCTACAAAAGTACCGAAGATTTGCCCCCCATTCTCAGAAGAGCAATGGCCACGGTAAAGGCCTTAAATACAACACCTCCGTTCATTCTGGAAGGTGAACTGGTCATAGGCAGCGAAGGTAGTGCGCTGAAATCTTATCCTCTTCATCCGGAGCTGGAATCTCTCTGGATCATGATGCAAGGCGGACTCTCAGGACTTGACTATTGTTGTGATTGTACGCCCGAGCAGGCAAAAGAGTTCGATGCAGAAATCTGTCCCTACTGGCTGGATAAGACGATAATTGCCAGGTTGTTTTCCACTGCGCCTCAGTATCTGATAGATCGATGTTATGGCGCCGGTTTTGTAGAAGGCATTTTCATGGCCGGTATCTTGGGCACCCATGGAAACCCTGATTGGGAATATATTATGGCAAACGGCCTTAACGGTATTAAAAAGACAGCACAGGAGAAACTGGACGCCTGGGATATTATGAATGCCGAAGATATGGGAAAGAACCATTTCTATGAAGCGATAATCATGGAAATGGAGGCTATTGAACGGTTCGCCCGAAAGTATGGGGACTATGCATGTAAACTCGCCTCTGAGGAGAAAGACCCTAAAAGGAAGGCAGAGCTTGAGCAAATCGGTGAGATTTGCCAGCATGTTCCGCATGAAGCCCCGAGAACCTTCCGTGAGGCTGTCCAAGCTTTCTGGTTCGTACTCTGCGCATGGCATCTTGAGGGGGGCACGGGCACCTCTCTGAACAGATTTGATCAATACATGTACCCCTTCTATAAAAAAGATATAGAAGCCGGCATATTGACAAAGGAAGACGCCCAGGAAATACTGGAATGCCTTTGGGTCAAACTGAGCTCGATCAACGCTATAGCGGACAGCACCACAGCTTCTTTTCTTGACGGAGCTGCTCTATTTCTGAATATGCAAGTAGGCGGCGTGGACAAATATGGGAATGACGCCACCAATGAATTGTCTTACCTTATTATCGATGCGTTGATCTCAACCCATACGATTCAGCCGCATCTCTCCGTACGGCTGCATCCCGGTTCACCGGAGAAATTGAGAATGAAGCTTGTTGAATTGATTGCGGCTGGCATGGGGCATCCGTCCATATATAATGATGTGGTTGCAAGGCAGATCGTGCTGCAAAACGGTATTAGTATGGCGGAAGCGAATGATTATGGCTCTGGTGGATGCATGGAAGTAGGTAAAAGGGGTGCATATTGGTGGGCTCCGGGAACATGGATCAATCTGGGTATGGCGTTGGAAATGGCGTTCACCAATGGGTGCAAGCGAGCGGGCATAGTCGGTGCCAAGAGCGGTGAACGACTGAGCGTAGAAACGGGAGACCCGCGCAGTTTTAAAACATTTGAAAAGTTTGAAAATGCGGTTAAGCAGCATATTGCAACTGCGGTGCAGTCCACTGTGGCTTTCGATAGGATAATTGTTGAATTATACCAGTATTATCCGGTTGTGCTACAGTCTGTGTTGCAGAAATCCGGGCTTGAGCGTGGCCTGCCATTCCACGAAGGAGGAGCATATACCACCAGTTGCCCCGGGTTGGACGGCATGGGAATTCCGGACCTGGGGAATTCTTTGGCTGCGGTTAAAAAGCTGGTTTATGACGAAAAGAAAATTACCATGGATCAATTGTGTGAGGCTCTTGATCATAATTTTGAGGGGTACGAGGATATCCGTCAGATGTGTCTGCAAGCGCCTAAATATGGAAATGACGACGATTATGCGGACCTGATCGAGCAGGAGATCATTGACTGGATCTGTGATTATGCCAAGAGTTTCCCAGGAGTTATGTCAAAGCGTGATCCGGATCAGGCGACTGCCAAAATACGCCATCAGGTGGGGTTCGCTATGGCTCCCCTCTCTGGCAGTGTTGCGTTTGGCGCTCAAGTTGGTGCGCTCCCGAGCGGCAGGAAGGCGGGAGAACCGTTGGGTGACTCATGTGCACCATATATGGGTACGGATATCAAGGGGCCAACAGCGGCACTAAAATCAGTTGCCAAGATCCAGCATTATAAAACAAGTGGTACAATTACAAATATGTATTTATCCAGTGACTCCCTTAAAAATGATGCAAGCAGGCACAGGTTGTCGGAATTAATTCAGGGATACTTCGACCAGGGTGGCGCCCATATACAATTTAACACCATGGACAAAGATGTTTTACGAGATGCACAGGTCCATCCCGAGAAGTATCCAACCATTCTGGTCAGGGTAGCCGGTTACAGCGCCTACTTTGTAGACCTAACTAAACAGGTTCAGGATTCAATTATTATGAGAAGTGAGCATACGATTTAAGTTTCTTATCAATTGCCGCCGTCGGGCATAGCCCTTTGCCGTCCTCTTGGGAAGGGGCTTCACCCGACTGATAAGAAAAGAAGGCTTTCATCAAATCCTGATCACAAAAGAAGAGCATCTACAGATTGTTGAGATTAAATTCGAATGTTGTCAGGTTACTGGCAATGAGGTAAAGCGATTGGCTTGTTCGCATAATTAAGCAAAAGGAAGGAGTAGTTTTGGATGCGCGATATATACATAATTGCAGTTGGCATGACTAAGTTTGGCAAACACATGGATCGCACGGAAAAGGATCTGGTAGCTGAGGCTTTTGCCAAAACCATGAATGATGTGCCTGAAGTAAAAATCAGTGATATCCAGTCTGTATTTTTTGCCAACATGACCTGGGGATTCTTTAATATGCAGCATTCCATAAGGGGCCAGGTGGCATTAAGGCCCTTAGGGATAGAGGGCATTCCAATCACTAATGTGGAAAATGCCTGCGCCTGTGCCACCACTGCACTTCACTGTGCATACAAGGACGTAGCCAGCGGACTGTATGAGTGCTCGTTAGCCGTCGGCATGGAGAAGCTTTACAACGAGGATAAAATGAAATCCTTTATGGCTTTCGGCGCCGGTATGGATGTTGCCAATATGGATGCACACTTGAACAATTTACGGGAGCTTGTGAGAGGATTGAAGCTGGACATTCCGGTCAATGAAGACGATGCAGGCGCAGGTCAAAGCAGAAGCGCCTTTATGGATGCCTATTGTGCTGGGCTCAGGTGGCACATGGCCACATATGGGACAACCCCACAGCAGTTGGCGATTATTGCTTCGAAGAACCATTTCCACAGCTCCATGAATCCGAACGCCCAGTTCCAAAAACCTATGACCGTGGATGAAGTTATGCAGGCGAGATCTGTTATTTGGCCGCTGACCGTTCCCATGTGCGCTCCAATAGGGGATGGTGCAGCCGGTGCGATCGTATGCTCCGAGGATTTTCTGAAGAAACTGAAATCAGCAAGGCCGGTAAAGATTCTGGCATCGGTGCTGGGTTCCGGCACTAACAGAAATTATGACCGTCCTGATCTGGATATAGCTGTGCGTCTTTCCCGACAGGCATACGATATCGCCGGGGTTGGTCCGAAAGACATTGACACGGCCGAGGTTCATGATGCCACCGCATACGGCGAGCTGCACCAGTGCGAATCGCTGGGATTCTGTCCAATTGGAGAGGGCGGACCCTTTGCAGAAACCGGTGTCACGAAGCTCGGGGGTAAACTCCCCATCAATACATCGGGCGGACTCATATCACGCGGTCATCCGGTAGGTGCTTCCGGTCTCGGCATGATCTATGAGCTGGTTACTCAGCTTAGGCATGAGGCAGGTTCTAGGCAGGTTGAAGGATGCAGACTTGCCATCGGGGAAAACGGTGGCGGTAACATGGCCTATGAAGAGGCATCCATGACCATCCACATCCTTGAACGGATGAATAGAAAATAGGCCTAAAAATATTGCTGATTTTTCATCATCGACCCGGTGGCTCCCTTTCATTCGCACTGTCTTATGTCATCAGGTCATTGGTTAAAATTCTGAAAGATAGGAAACGTAATTTTAACAAGAAAGGAGTGTTTGATAATGACCGCAGCAATTGATTTTTTTGACCGAGGATGGAAGATTAACCCCAATGGGGTCGCCTACTATATGGACGGGAATGAGTTTACCTTTACCGAGATCGGAGAGCTTTCGTGCCGCTTAGCCAACGCCCTTCTCGCTGCCGGGTTTAAGAAAGAGACCAACGGGGCCGTGTGGTCGGATAATCATCCTATATCGTGGACCTGCACGCTTTCTTGCTGGCGTGCCGGGCTTGCCTGGGTGCCGATGCATCCACGCGGTGCTCTGGAAGAAAATTGTTGGATACTGGACTCATTTGATGTTGAAATTATATTTTTTACGAAAAAGTATGCCGAAACTGTCTTGTCGCTTAAAGATAAACTGCCAAAAGTGAAGCTTTGGATTTGCATCGACGATGAGGCGGAAGGCGCATTATCGCTTGCTAATTTCATTAAAGATCAGCCGGCAACAAAACCAAAAATCCAATATGAACCAGGCGATGTTGTCGCAGTCATGCCGACCGGCGGTACTACCGGTATGCCCAAGGGCGTCATGAACACAAACAAAAGTTTTTCGACCTTTTGGATTCACTTCTTAATAGGTAACCCCTATCCGCTAAACGAATATCCGGTAAATCTGGCAGCCGCACCGATGACACACGCGGCTGGCATACTTTCAATACCCTGTTCTTCGCGTGGCGGTAAGGTTGTGGTTCTTCCCAAACCCGACCCCCTGACTTTGTTTGACGCCTTAGAAAAACAACGTGTAACGGAGTTCTTCCTGCCGCCAACCGTCATTTATCGTCTTCTCGATGTGCCGGGTATCGAAAAACTCGATCTATCCTCGGTCAAATATTTCTTTTATGGGGCTGCACCCATGTCGGTGGAAAAGCTGAAAATAGCGATCAAAATTTTTGGCCCCATCATGGTGGGTGGTTATGGACAGGTCGAAGCCCCGGCATCTATCTCTGCTTTAACTTCCGTGGAGCACTTCAAAGCGGGGGGCAAGGAATTTGCCGACGATTCACGGCTCGCCTCTGTGGGGCGGCCCGCGTTTCTTATACAGGTGGAAATTATGGATGACAATAATCAAATTCTCCCTGCAGGGCAGACTGGTGAGATCTGTGTGCGCGGTGATCTAGTGATGAAAGGATACTATAAAGCGCCGGAAAAAACAGCCGAAACTATCATTGACGGCTGGTTGCACACCGGTGATATCGGCCACATGGATGAGGAAGCTTACCTCTACATTACCGACCGCAAGAAGGACATGATCATCACCGGCGGTTTAAACGTCTATCCGCAGGAAGTGGAACAGGTCCTATGGGGACATCCGGCGGTCAGTGACTGTGCTGTAATCGGCGTACCCGACGATGATTGGGGAGAGGCGATAAAGGCCGTCGTCGAGTTAAAGTCCGGCCAGACGGCTACTCCGGAAGAGTTGATCGCTCTGTGCAAAGAAAAGATGGAAAGTTACAAGGCGCCGAAAACGGTGGATATCGTAACCGCGCTCCCGCGCAGCATGCAAGGTAAGGTGCTGAAGAAGGATCTTCGGGCACAATACTGGAAGGGAATCAAGAAAAAAATATAAATTATTATCAATAACTGCACCAGTAAGAGTCGCTGGGATTATGCACCATAAAGGTTTAAAAGAAAAATTGTATGAGCGACAAACAAAGTTTGGGAACGGTATTCGATATTCAACGATACTCTATTCATGATGGTCCGGGAATAAGAACGCTAATATTCATGAAGGGCTGTCCGCTGAGGTGTTTATGGTGTGCCAACCCAGAAGGACAACGGTTAGAACCAAGTTTACTTTTTATTGAAAGACTTTGCATTGGTTGCCAAAAATGCGTGAGTGTATGTACGAAAGGAGCCATAATTGCGTCTTCTAAGGGAATAAAGTGGAATAAAGAACAATGTGATGAATGTTTCAAATGTATTGAAGTATGTCATAGTAAGGCACGTCAAGTATGCGGAAAATTATTCACCATTGAGCAGTTGCTAAGCGAAGTTGAGAAAGATAGGTCATTCTATCGGAGATCAGGTGGAGGGGTTACCATTGGCGGTGGAGAACCTCTCAGTCAAGCTGAGTTTTGCAGAGATTTCCTTAAGGAAGCCAAAAAGAGAAATTTGCATACGGCTGTAGAAACTTGTGGATATGCGAAATGGGACCATTTACAGAGTATAATGGAATATACAGATGTGTTATTTATGGATATAAAGCATATGAATCCAATACAGCATAAGAAACTGACAGGAAAATCTAATAAATTAATATTAGAAAATATCAGAAGAGCATCAAGAGTGATAGACGGTGAAGGAAGAGAAATTATCATTCGAGTTCCGGTTATTCCAACTTTTAATGACTCAGAAGACAATATTAGAGCTACTGCAGAATTTGTCCGAGGGCTCGAAAAAATTAAAAAGGTCGAACTCTTAACTTATCATAATATGGGTCAGGCTAAGTACATGCGAACGAAGTGGACCAAGCCTTATTCGTTACATGCGCTTGAACCAATAAGCGGTGAGAGTATCCGGACAATAAAGGATATCATACAATCAACTGGGTTGATTGGAGAGATTAGCGATTGAATTCTCTATGTATTTTTCTTCTAAAAGGTACAAAGAATCGATGTCTGACTTCCCGTTAAATGGCATCTACAGAACTTTCTGAAATCGAGCACCCAATAATTTTGATAGACGTCCACGCTTACAAACGATTATCATTAAATATCTTCACGATTTATTATGTAATTTCTTATTTCGATAGTTACCCGGGTTTTGTCCTGTCCAGCGTTTAAATGCACGGTAAAAATGTGCTAAAGAACTATAACCAAGCTCTTCAGCAATCTGATCTGAGGAGAGATTTGTGGTTCGGAGAAGATGGATCGCTTTTTTTTTCAGTATACTGGATACAAGATCTCTATATGATGTTCCTTCCGCAGTCAACCGCCGGTTAAGTGTCCGGGGTGTCATGTTCATATAGCGAGCGAATTGCTCATAATTCGGAAAACTGCCTTTGTGAAGCGTAATTTCTTGACGGATTCTTTTTGTTATCGTTTCCCGTTTATTAATTCTGAGTGATAATTGTCTACACTCTTCTTCGTAAATCTTTCTTGTCAAGGGATTTGCCATGGGGAGCTGTTGAAAGAGATAATTGCTGTCAAAGACGAGCAAGTGATTATCGGCATTAAATAAAACTGGGCACTGGAACAATTCTTTATAGTAAGAAGCATACGACGGTTTAGGGTAAGCAAACCGTATTTCCCTGAATCGGAAAGTGACTCCGATTGCATCACTGGCCATTCTGTAGATTGAAGCGACCTCTCTCTCGCAAATAAAACGGTGGATCTCTTTCAGGTCTATTAGTTCCTGAATCCTGACAAATGCGAGATCATCTTTTACCCGCAGATCAAAGTGAGAATACGATAAGAGAAGTTCGGGGAATTGAAAAAGTAATTTTATAGCATCCAATAAGGTGTTGCTGTTGATTACTGCGGCACCAATCTTGCCGATAACCCCAAGATGATAATGCAGTCCAATGATTAATCCGATCTTTGGATCCGGCACTAATTTGACGATATTCCGCATAACCGAGATTTCCTGTACAGGGGTAACCAATACATTCGGGTCATCCAAATCGTGGG
>Ga0182021_10011591_pt1 | contig 10463 bp, 11 predicted proteins | sample 612E3MmetaG_FD_120493 | JGI IMG/M metagenome (GOLD analysis project Ga0182021, IMG submission 120493) | Permafrost microbial communities from Stordalen Mire, Sweden - 612E3M metaG (Illumina Assembly) | ecosystem: Environmental > Terrestrial > Soil > Wetlands > Permafrost | place: Sweden... | reverse complement strand
GGCCATGGCTCAAGTCTACTATGAGGGGGGCGCGGCCGGGCCGCTTGACATTGCAGCCGCCCTAAGCCACCCTAGCCTGCATGGATCTGCCTCAGAGAGGAATGGAAAAGGTCGCCCTTCTTATCAAGAAAGGCGTCAGTATCCCGGCTCCCCATACCATCGCCATCGGGGACGATGTGGACGTATCGCGCATCTCGGGCGACGATGTGGTGATCTATCCGGGTTCTCGCATCTACGGCGCCAAGACGGTGATCTCCCCTGGGGTGAGATTGGGAGCCGAGGGCCCGGTGACAGTGGAGGACTGCTATCTCGGCCCCCACGTGGAGCTCAAGGGCGGCTACCTGCGCCGGTCCGTGTTCCTGGAGAAGGCAAGCATGGGGTCGGGGGCGCACGTGCGGGAGGGCTGTTTGCTGGAGGAAGAGGCCAGCGGCGCCCATACCGTGGGTCTCAAACAGATCATCCTGCTCGCGTATGTCACCCTGGGCAGCCTCGTCAACTTCTGCGATTGCCTCATGACCGGCGGCACCGACCGAGTGAACCACAGCGAAGTCGGCAGCTCCTACGTCCACTTCAACTACACCCCCGATGGGGACAAATGCACTCCGTCACTCTTCGGCGATGTACCCCGGGGCGTGATGCTCAACCAACCGCCCATCTTCCTGGGCGGGCAGGGCGGCGTGGCCGGGCCGGTGCGCGTGGGCTTCGGCACCGTGGTGGTGGCGGGTTGCATCCTGCGCGAGGACATCCTGGAAGACCAGCGGCTGGTGGTGGTAGGACCGCACCGGGAGGCCAAGCGCCGCTACATCCCGCGCACGTATGGCAACCTGGCCAGGCTCGTCCGGAACAACGTGATATACCTGGCCAACCTGGTCGCGCTGGAGCACTGGTACCTGTGGACCCGGCAGCGGTTCTTTCTCGCACAGGAGTTCGGATTGCCCGTCTTCGAGGGAGCCCTCCTGACCCTGGCAGTTGGGAAAGAGGAGCGGATCAAGCGCCTCGAGGCCCTCGTGGACAAGGTGCCGGGTACGAACCGCTTCTCGGGCGAGTTGCGGGATAACCTGGACTCGTTGACTGCCCTGTTCCTTGGGGACCAGGCGCGAGAGGCTGGCGTGGCGGGAGAGTCGGGGGCGATCCGAGACGCATTCATGGGGGGGTTCCGCGAGGTGGCGCTGAGCCAGTCCTCCTATGTCAAGACCATCAAGAGCCTTGACCCTGAGCTGACAGCCCTGGGCGTACAGTGGCTCCAGGCGACTGTAGACACCCTCTGCACGCGCGCAGACGCGCTGCTGCCATCCCTGGGCATCTGTGCCCCGGGGAAGAGATAGGAGATCCCTCATATGGGCAAGCTGTTCGGGACCGATGGCATCCGCGGCGAGGCCAACCGCTATCCCATGGACGCCGCCACCGCCTTCTCCGTGGGACAGGCCATCACGCAGGTGTTGCGGCATAACTCTCACGTCCCGAGGGTGATCATCGGCAAGGACACGCGCATCTCGGGGTACATGCTCGAGAGCGCTCTGGAATCGGGCGTGACCTCCATGGGTGGGATGGCGTACCTGGTGGGCGTCATGCCGACCCCAGCCATCGCCTATCTCACCGAGAGCATGCGGGCCGACGCAGGTCTGGTGATCTCCGCCTCTCACAACCCTTACTCTGACAACGGCATCAAGGTGTTCGGCGGGAACGGATGCAAGCTCTCCGACCAGCAGGAAGCGGGGATCGAGGAGCTCATCCTGGGGGGCACGCTGCCCGAGATGGTGCCGCCGCCGAAGGGGATGGGCAGGGCCAAGCGGCTGGAAGACGCCCTTGGCCGGTACGTCGTGTTCCTGAAGAGCACCTTCCCGCGCAGGCTGACCATGGAAGGGCTCAAGGTGGCCATGGACGTCGCCAACGGCGCGACGTACAAAGTGGCGCCGGCCGCCTTCACCGAACTGGGCGCTGAAGCGACCGTCATCCACGACGAGCCGAACGGCTTCAACATCAACGACAAGTGCGGCTCGCAGCACACGGGGGACCTCAGCAAGGCGGTGCGGCAGACCGGCGCCGCCATAGGCCTGGCCTTCGACGGTGACGGCGACCGCCTTATCGCCGTGGACGAGAAGGGCAACACCATCTCCGGCGACCAGATCATCCTCATCTGCGCCCGGATGCTGCAGGCCGAAGGACGCCTCGAGAACGAACTTCTTGTGACCACGGTCATGAGCAACCTGGGCCTGCGCGTGGCCGCATCCCGGTACGGCATGCGCTATCACGCCTCCAAGGTGGGCGACCGCAACGTGCTCGAGGACATGATGGCCATGGGCGCCGTGTTGGGCGGCGAGGATTCCGGCCACGTCATCTTCCTGGACCATCACACCACCGGCGACGGCATCTTGACGGCGCTGCAACTGGTCGCGGCGATGCTCAAAGACGGCCGGCCGCTCTCCGAGATGGCCGCCACCGCCATGGATGTCTTTCCGCAGCGGCTCATCAACGTGAAAGTGGCCCGCAAGCCCGACCTGTCCGAGGTCCCCGAGATCGTGGAGGCCGTCGCGGCGGCCGAAGCCGCGCTCGGCGATCAGGGCCGAGTGCTGGTGCGCTATTCGGGTACTGAGAATCTCTGCCGGGTGATGGTGGAAGGCCCCACGGCGGAGATCACCGAGAAATGGGCCACCGAGCTTGCCGAGGTGGTGCGGGTGGCGCTCGGGGGGTAGCCGCCGCCCGGGCCTGATGGGCCACCGGCTCAGGCCTCGCGGCCGTCCCGTACATACGGGATAGCTTTACAAGTCCGCCGCCCGGCGATATGCTGCGTACATGAGCACCACTCCGTTCAACGTCCGCCTTCCCGACTGGGCCCTCCAGTACATCAACGACCGCGCCGCGGCCACCGGCACCACCAAGACCGACGTGCTGCTGGAGGCGTTGCAGGCCCTCAAGCTCCAGGACCGGGAAGCGCTCATGCGCAAGGGTTATGCCGAGATGCGGGAGATCGACAAGCTGATAGCCGAGGAGACCCTGTGATGGCGATCAAGCGGGGCGGCATCCATCTGCTGGACCTGGGCCCGGACATGGCGGGCCAGCCGCGCAAGCGGCCGGTCCTGGTGGTGCAGAACGACCAGGGCAACCAGGCGGGCGCTACCACCGTGGTAGTGTCGCTCACCTCGGTGGTGCCGTCGGACCTGTTCCCGTTCCAGGTGCCGCTGCCGGCCGGCGTGCTGGGCAAAGCCGGCGTCATCCACTGCGAACAGATCAAGACCGTGAACGTCGACCGCCTGGAGTCCGAGCCCTTGGCCGAGTGTTCGACCGACGTGCTGTCGGCCGTGGATGACGCGCTGCGGGTGTCTCTCGGGTTGTAGGCTACTTCGCCGCGTACGTGGCGGCTCCCTCGATCTGCAGGAGCAACATCGGTTCGTCGCCAACCACCCAGCCGTCGTGGCCCGGCGGGATGTAGATGAGGTCGCGTGGTGCTGTTGTGGGCTGACTGCCATGACTCTCTTCTTCTCCCGCAGACCGGCGTTGGATGCCGAGCGGGAGGACGAGAACGGTCGAGTTGTGGCTCGCCATGACTTTGTCACCGAGTCGTCACTTCCGCAGATACTGGAACTGGTGGCCGGGAAGCCCTGGTTCGGACTCGACTTCCTAGCGTCGGGCCCGGGAACCGCGCATCCCGTGGCCGGCCGTCTCAACCCCAAACGTGCCCGACGAGCAGCGGCGCAGCGCCGGGACGATGAGCGGACGCGCGCGACCGGCAAGCGGGAGCGCGAGGTGGCCGGACGAAAGGCGAGGAGGCGCGGGCGTTGAACGGCGACAAGAACGTCTACCGGGCGACAAAGAAACGCCGCCGGTGGCCGAAGTGGCTCGGCCTCGCCGCGGGCGTGGCAGTGGTCGCCGTCTTGGCCCTCTTCCTGGTCAGCACGTTCGCACACCTGCGGGTGCCGAAACCCACCGGACCGTTCGCGGTCGGCAAGATCCGGGAGACGTGGCTCGATACCTCCCGCTCCGAGTGGATGACGACCGCCACCGGCGACCAACGTGAAGTGATCGCCCTCATCTGGTATCCGGCGGTGGAGGGCACGGGCCAGAAGCCCAGCTATGTCGGCGACCTGGGCACGCTGGGCCCGCAGCTCGTAGCCAGCACCAAGCTGAGCAAGGCCGAGGTCTGGGGACTGCGCTTCGTTCGGGACAACGCGCGGTGGGAAGCGGACGTCGCGCCGGCGGACAAGCCGTACCCGGTGGTGGTTCTGTCGCCTGGGAACGGGGGCAACGCCGAGTTCTATGCCTCGTACGCCGAGGACCTGGCCAGCCATGGGTACGTCGTGGTGGGGTTGGACCATCCGTACGACGTGGCGGCGGTGGCTCTTTCCGACGGCAGCTTCGCAGTGTTCGACCCCAACCAGTGGCCGGCGGAGAACCCCGCGCGGCAGCAGTTCTTCGTGCGCCGCATGAAGGAGCGTGCGACGGACGTCAGCTTCGCGTTGGACTGTCTTGCGCGGATGAACATCACATCAGGCCCGCTCAAAGGCAAGCTCGATCTGGAGCGGACGGGCATAATGGGGCACTCGATGGGTGGGATCACCGGGGCGGCCGCCTGCCGGCAGGACGCGCGGCTGAAGGCCTGTCTGAACATCGACGGGTCGCTCGGCGGGGGGCCGTTCTCCGCGCGGCCGGGAGACGTCCGGCCGCAGCAGCCGTTCATGTACATCACCAAGGACCAGGTCCTCCCAGCGACCTACGCGGCTCGCTTCGAGGCACCGGGAGGGGACTCGTTCCGGATCGTCGTCGCCGACGCCACTCACATCGAGTTCGCGGACGGCCCTCTGTTCGTCCCTTCGCTGGACCCGTTCGCCCGCCACGCCGACCGCGTGATCGCCACCACGCGTGCCTACACCCTGGCGTTCTTCGATCGGTATCTCAAGGGCACGGCCGAACCGGGGTTCCCGCGGATACAGGTACCGCTCAAGACGCAGGTGCAGGTGTTCGGCAGCTAGGATCCTGCGGGGGTTCGCTTTTCAGCGGCCTCCCGGGCTTTCAGGCGACCAGGGACCAAGCGCGCCGCTCGGCGGCGTCGAGGGCGGCGGTGACCCGCCGGCAAAGCTCCTCGTCGATCTCGGTGCCCCGTTCGATGATGATCGGGTCGCCATAGACCAGGGCCAGCTTGGAGTGGGGAAGAGGGATCACGTGATGGTCCCACCAGGGGGCGCGGATCGACGGTTTGGCGGCTGCTCCCACGACTACCAGCGGCCGCCCGGTCAGGCGCGCCAGCCACAGCGCGCCGGGCCGCAGCACCCGCGCCGGCCCGTGCGGACCGTCCACCGCGATGCCGGCCGCCCAGCCGTCCCTCACCGCCTGCGCCATCTCCTTGAGCCCGGCGACCGGGTTGCCAACGCCATCCTGAGGAAGCGCCACCGGCTCCATGCCGTACTCATGGAGGCAGCCGAGCATGATCTTCCCGCGCAGCCCCGGCGGCACGAACGCCCGGTAAGGGTGGGGGCGAAGTTCCGCGTGCATTCCCATGACCAGCAGATTGCTGCAGTGCCACGTGGCGGCGATGAAGCCCCCGGGAGGGAATTCTCCTTCCGTGGTCAAGTTCCCAGAGCGGGCGGCCCAGCGGCCGTAGCGGGCGATCAAGCGGCCCCAAGCCTCTGCCGGCCGGTCCGGTGAAGGATGGAGGCTACGCACTGGCAGAGGCCATGTTCACGCGAGATAGATGCACGTTCCTGCCCGGGTCGAGTAAGGCCGCTCACGGCGGTTGGTGAATACTATCAGAGCAGAGAGCCGCGAGGCGGGAGTGCGGCCGGCCATCGAAGAAGCAGCGGCTGGCCGCTCAGGGCACCAACGTGCCCGCGTTCGTGGGTGCCGTCCAGCCGTTGGCGTAGGTGACGCCGACGGTGCTCCGCTGCTGGGCCAGCCATTGGCGCCAGGCTTCTTGCTGCTTCGTGGCGAGCAGGGTGCTGTCGGTGGTGGCGCCTGTGACGGTCACGTCTTTGGTCATCTCGGCGTACACCTTCTTGAACACCATGGATTCCCCGTAGATGCGCTTGAACTGGTCCATGGTCAGGCCTTGTTGCTTGACGGCGGCGTCGAACGTGGCCTGGTCGCCATTGCAGCTGGTCTTGAGGATAAAGGCCATCTGCGCGTCGACATCCTGGGTGGTGACGGTGATCTTGAGCGCTGCGGCCTCCCGGGTGGCGAGCGTGTATGCCACGAGGTAGTCGAGCACGTCCTCCTGGAAGAGCTTGTACTGGTCGGGATGCGCCGCTTTGTCGGGGACCTGGCCAGGGTACTGGGCCGTGAAATCGGCGACCTTCTGCTCGAGTTGCTGGCGGCTGATCGCCTGGCCGCCCACCTTGGCCACGACGTCCGCCGCCGCAACTTTCGTGGTGGAAGCCGTGCCGCCTGCGACGCCGGTGCTGGTGGTCGCCGCGTTGGCGCCGGTCCCGAGATGGCCGGTGAGGGCCAGCGCGAGCAGAACAGCGATCGCGACGACCGCCACTGTTCCCCCAACGATGTACGGCCACCTGCGGGACCGCCGTACCGGACCGCTTTGCGCGGAGTGCGCCACCGGAGGAGCCTGCGAAGCCGGCTCCGGCCGGGCCGCGCGGGCGTGCTCGCGCCAGGCGGAGATGAGGGTCATAGCTTCCTCGTGGTTGATCTCCACCGTACGGGAGAGGATCGCCTCGGGCAGGCGGCCGCTCGATCGTTGGAGCGACCCGTCGACGGCATAGCCGCGCCATTGCCCCTCTTCTTGGACAAAGACCGCGGGACTCTCGCCTGGGCGGGATCTGTAATACCTGGTCAGCGGTTCCTCCGGGTTCCTGACGCCAGAGCCACTATAGAGCCCGGGCGGCTTCGGTGGAATAGGCGGCAGCCTAGCTGGGCGGCGCGGCCACTCTGGTCGGCCGTAGCAGCCGGGTGACCGGTCCCCTCGCGGAGACCGACCAGAACGGGGCCGCCGGCGCAGCGAGCAGCCTGCCGGCCACGTCGAACCCGTCCTGCCGCCGCCGGGCGACCCGCACCGGGTTCACCAGCAGGAGGAGCAGGATCCCGCCGAAGAAGAGCAGCTTCCGCATGAGCGGCATGGGCGTCCAGTAGCCGTCCAGTTGGGCGTTTATCTCCGCGCCCAGGTGGAAGTTCGCAGGCCAGTGGATCGCGAAATGTCCGTTGCTCAATTGACCGACCGAGACGTCGGCATTCTCCAGCGAGTTCGACACTTTGCCCGGGTATTGCACCCAGATGTGGTCGATGCTCATCATCAACTGGAACGGGATCCCCTTGGCCTTGAGGATGCTCGCGAGGATCACGGCGCGGCTCTCGCAATCTCCCTGCTTGGCTTTGAGCACGTCGGCCGCGTCGGGGAAGTACCAGGGAACGCCGCTCACGTTCCAGTCATACCCATAGGGGACCACCCGGTCGAGTACGGCCTGCTCGATGAGCTTGGGATCGTTCGGGAGAGACGCGGCCAGGCTCTGGACGGCGGCAGGGTCGACGTCCACGTGCCGGATGTTGTGGATGCTGCGTACGAGAACGCGCGGGTCGGGGTAGAGGACCACAAAGACCCAACAGACCACGAACGCGAAGATCGCCAAACGCGGGACTTTCCTCATCGGCAGATTGTACCGCGCGCAGCGGAAGAGTGAATCGTGTAGATTCTGAAGGTGTATGGCTGAAGCCGCCCCACAATCGCTCATCGTCGCCACCCGCGAGGACATGCTCGCCGAGGCCAAGGGCATCGTGGACGCGGCGCGGGCACAGGGCATCGTCCTTCGCATGCTGGGTGGGCTTGCGGCCCGGCTGTACTGCCGGAGCCTCGACTTCTGCGAGAGGGACCACGGCGATATCGACCTGATAGGGCACCGGCGCGATGCGCGGCGCATCGAGGACCTCATGACCGACCTGGGTTATGGGGAGGACCTCCACGTGTCGCTGGCGACGGAAGGTCGGCAGCTTCAGTTCGTCAGGAAGTGCAGGCACGGAGACGAGTGGCGGGAGTACCGTCCGCACGACGAGGACCATACCGACGTGTTCCTCGACACCTTCCTCATGGACCACGCCCTGGATCTCCGGGACCGGCTCGAACTCGACGATTACGCGATCACTCCCAGCGACCAGTTGTTGATCAAGCTGCAGATGGCCCATCTGGAGGAGAAAGACGAGCGGGACGCCTTCACTCTTCTTCAGGACCTCGAGTTCGCCGGCACGCCGGGTGCTGCGGGCCGAGACTTAGCCGCCGGCGCGCCCGAGGAGCGGGGCGTCATCGATGCGGCCTACCTCGCACGGCTGTGTGCGCACGATTGGGGTCTGTTTCATGACGTTCAGGCCAACCTGGCTCGGTTGCAGGAGGATCTCGCCACCTTCGCGGTGGACCCCGGGGTGGAGAGCAGGGTGCGATATGCGCTGACCGAATTGGGGCGCGCCCTCGAGGCGGAGCCCAAACCGGCGTCATGGCGGCTGCGCGCGAAGATCGGGACGCGGGTACCGTGGCGGAACCTGGTAGAGGAGCAAGAGTAGGGCGTACGTTCGATCTGGCGACGACTTGGTGGGTGGACGATGAGACAGGATGGTCGAGTGGCGGTTGTGACCGGGGCGGGGTCCGGTATCGGGAGGGCCGTCGCCACGGCGCTCATGGACGCGGGATATCGGGTGGTGCTGGCCGGGCGGCGCGAGGAAGCTCTTCAGGCCACCCTGGCCGCTCGCGGGTCCCAGGGTCTGGTGGTGCCGGCGGATGTCACCCAGGAGGCCGCGGTCAGACACCTGTTCGAGCGCGCCCGTGAGGAGTACGGGCGGGTGGACGTCCTTTTCAACAACGCCGGCACGTTCGGAACCTCGGCTCCCATCGAGGACATGGCCCTCGAGCAGTGGCAGGAGGTCATCGACGCCAACCTCACCGGCGCTTTCCTCTGCGCCCGGGAGGCATTTCGCGTGATGAAGGGGCAGCAGCCGCAGGGAGGCCGCATCATCAACAACGGCTCGGTGTCGGCCCAGGTCCCCAGGCCGCACGCGGCCGCCTACACGGCGTCAAAGCACGCCATCACCGGCCTCACCAAGACGATCGCCTTGGAGGGGCGGCAGTACGGCATCGCCTGCGGTCAGATCGACATCGGCAACGCCGCCACGGACCTGTCTGCGGCTTTCAGCAAGGGCACCCTGCAGGCCGACGGCTCCCTGAAGTCCGAGCCGCGCATGGACGTGCGCCACGTGAGCGACGCCGTCCTCTACATGGCCGGTCTTCCGCTGGATGCGAACGTCCAGTTCATGACCCTCATGGCGACGAACATGCCGCTCGTGGGGCGGGGGTGAGGCAGCGGCCTCCCGTCGGGCGCTACGCTATCCTGCCGTTTTCGCGTCCGCCTGTGACTGGTCGCCGATGATCTTGGCGTGGACTTCCTTGGTGAGGGCCTCGATGGCTTCCGTCAGACGGGTGTTCTGCTCGAGCAGGGTCTTGATGTCGTCCGTGTTGTTCTCGGTATGGACGGCGATCTCGGATGCGACCTGATCCGCGCGCTTGGCCGCGATCAGCAAGGCGGCGGCCTGCACGCCGGCCAGCATGGACAGGAACAGGTTGAGCAGGATGAAGGGATAGGGGTCGAAGCCTTTGGTGCCCCCAAGGTGAAGAAGGCCGTTGATGATGGCCCAGAGAGCCATGATCCCGAAAAAGCAGAACACGAACGTCCAGGAGCCCATGGTATTGCGCATCCTGTCCGCGGCCCGTTCTCCGTAGGACAGCTCGTTTGCTTTGCGGACTCCGGGATGCCGGTGCCACTGGGTTCTCCAAGCCATCACTGTCCTCCTCGGCCGAATGAAAGTGTCCACATCCTATGCCAAAGGAGATTGCCAGGGCAAGACGCGGCCCTGGGGAAGAAACGCGGACCGGCTGCCCTCAGAGGGTCTGGGCCTCGCCCGGCACTAGTTCGACCCTGAACCCACCCGCCGCCTGGTCCGCCGTGACCCGGACGCCGTACTTGCCCGGCTCGACATCCTGGGTGTCTTGTTGCGCGAACCGAACACGAGACTTCCCGCCCTCAGGCGCCGCAATCCCAAGTCTGGACGCCGAGCCCCTTCTGGCTGGTGAACGTCACCGTGCGGCCGGGCGTCCGCAGTTCGGCGCTATCCGGCGCCACGCTCACGGTGATGGCCTCACCGGCGTGCCGGCTTCGCAGCACATTGGCCAGCAGCACAGCCTTCTCCACGCCGTCCCCGCGCCCGAAGTTCCACACTTCGTCGGGCTGGGCCAGCCGGCCCGGCTCGTCGTAGACGGACTCGCCCGGCATCTTCTCCAGCTTGGCGACAAGGGCGTCGTCGCTCAGGCGCGCGGTGGCCGCTATCGACACCGGGCACCGCTCCAGCGCGGCCTTCAGGAAGGGCGCCGCATCCACTCGGTTCAGGTCGCGGTAGGCGTAGAAGGCCAGGTCGGCCAGTTCGTTCTGGCCGCGGATGGACTCCAGGCGGGCGATGATCTGACCGCGGTCCATGGTGTTGTCCAGTTC
>Ga0182021_10011589_pt1 | contig 10464 bp, 9 predicted proteins | sample 612E3MmetaG_FD_120493 | JGI IMG/M metagenome (GOLD analysis project Ga0182021, IMG submission 120493) | Permafrost microbial communities from Stordalen Mire, Sweden - 612E3M metaG (Illumina Assembly) | ecosystem: Environmental > Terrestrial > Soil > Wetlands > Permafrost | place: Sweden... | reverse complement strand
CGCACGGCTTGTCGCCGAGACCCGCCAGCGGGCCGCCGAGCTCGCGATCGTCAACGATGTCGGCCAGGCGGCCGCGTCGCAGCTCGACCTCGGCACGCTCATGGCCCTCGTAGGCGACAAGATGGTCGAGACGTTCCGCGCCGACATCGTCTACATCGCGCTCCTCAACTCAGGCACAGGGATCATCGACTTCCCCTACTACAGCGAAAACGGTGAGCGCCAGGAGACGGAGCCGATCCAGATGGGCGAAGGCCTGACGTCGCACATCCTGAATTCGCGCGAGGCCTTGTTGATGAACCAGCTGGCGCACTTCGAGGAGGTCGCGAAGCCGGCCATCGGCCGCCAGGCCAAGTCGTATCTGGGTGTGCCAATGCTCCTGGGCGACGAGTCGATCGGCGTCATCAGCGTCCAGAGCACGACCGAAGAGGGCCGTTTCGGCGGTGCCGAGGAGCGCCTGCTAGCAACGATCGCGGCGAACATCGCCTCCGCGATCCGCAATGCCGGCCTGTATGCCGAAACCAACCAGCGCGCGACGGAGATGTCGGCGCTGGCGAGCGTGTCTCGCGAGATCTCCGCAACACTCGATCTCGAGCCGCTTCTCCAGCGCGTCGTCGACCTCGCCGCCAACCTCCTCGTCGGCACGTCGAGCGCGGCGTTCCTGGAGGAGCCGGGAGGCCGGACGTTCCGAGCGATCGCCGCTGCGGGCGATATTGCCGCCGAGCTCAAGGCTACGAACATCGTCCGTGGACAGGGCATCATCGGTACCCTCGCCGACGATGCGCGGCCGGAGATAGTCAACGACACGGCAAACGATGTCCGCGCGGTCCTGATCGCCGGAACGGAGCAAGAGGAACTCGAGCGGCTGATGGTCGCGCCGCTCGTCGGCCGTGGCGGGGTCACCGGCATGATGGCCGTCTGGCGCATCGGCGTTACCCCGCCCTTCGTCCAGAGCGACCTGGACTTCCTTGTCGGCCTGTCGCAGCAGGCGGCGATCGCGATCGACAACGCGCGCCTGTTCACCGATCTGCGCGAGGCCACGACCGCCGCTGAGGCGGCTAATCAGGCCAAGAGCTCTTTCCTCGCCGCGATGAGCCACGAGATCCGGACGCCGATCAACGCGATCATCGGCATGAGCGGACTGATGGCCGATACGAAGCTGACGGCCGAACAGCGCGACTACGCCGACACGATCCGCACCTCCGGCGACGCGCTGCTGACGATCATCAACGACATCCTGGACTTCTCGAAGATCGAGGCCGGCAAGGTCGACCTGGTGGTGGAGCCGTTCAGCCCGGCCGATTGCTTTGAAGGCGCCCTGGACGTCATCACATCGACCGCCGCGGGCAAGGACATCGAGCTCGCCTACGAGGTGGTGGGCGACCTGCCACCCGCGGTCAAAGGCGACTTCGGACGGCTGCGCCAGATCCTGCTCAACCTCTTGTCGAACGCCGTCAAGTTCACGGAGAAGGGCGAGGTCCTGGTCACGGCGCGCGCGACGACCAGCGGCCGTGATGTGGTCCTGGACGTCGATGTGCATGACACGGGCATCGGTATCCCGAAGGCCCAGATGGGCCGGCTTTTCCAGTCGTTCAGCCAAGCCGACTCGTCGATTGCGCGGCGCTACGGCGGCACCGGCCTTGGCCTGGCCATCAGCCGGCGCCTGGCGGAGGCGATGAATGGGTCGCTGACTGCGGAGAGCGCCGGCGTCGCGGGCCGGGGCTCCACGTTCCATCTTCAGGTGCGGCTGCCCGCCGCGCTGGCGTCGGCACTGCCGCAGGTGCGCGAGCTGGTGACCGTTGAGCTGGCCGGCAAGCGCGCGCTGATCGTCGATGACAACGCCACCAATCGACGCATCCTCAAGGCCCAGCTCGGGCGCTGGAAGATCAGCGCCCAGGACACGGCCTCGCCGCGCGAGGCGCTCAAGTGGACCAAGGCCGGCAAGCAGTTCAATGTGGCGCTGCTCGACCTGTTCATGCCCGACATGGATGGCGTCGAGCTCGCCGAAGCGCTGCGCAAGATCGTCACAGCCAAGGACATGCGCCTCGTGCTGGTGTCGTCGGCGGCGCTGCGCGAGCACCGTCAGTCGGCGTTCGATGCGCTGCTCACGAAGCCCGTCAAGCCGTCGGCGCTGCACGATGCGCTGGTCACGGTCCTCGCAGCGCCCGAGGTCCGCAAGCAGGTCGAGCGCCAGCAAGAGCGACCATCGGTCGACCCCGAGCTCGGCCGCCGACACCCGCTCGCGATCCTCCTGGCAGAGGACAACGCGGTCAACCAGAAGCTCGCCGTGCGCCTGCTCGCGAACATGGGTTACACGGCCGACATCGCGGGCGACGGCCTGCAGGCCATCAAGGCGCTCAAAGCCACCGACTACGACGTCGTGCTCATGGACGTCCAGATGCCCGAGCTCGACGGACTTGAGGCCACGCGCCGGATCCGCGCGGAGTGGCCGGAGCGACCTCTGCACATCGTGGCCATGACCGCCAACGCGATGGCCGGCGACCGCGACGCGTGCCTCGCGGCAGGCATGAACGACTACATCAGCAAACCGGTCCGGCCGGCCGAGCTGGCCGCGGCGTTGACGCGAGCGCCGGCGCACGTAAAGGCCAAGAAGCACACGACAGCGGGCAAAAAGCGTGGCTGACCTGGCGCCTGTGCTCGATCAGTCCGTCCTTGACGAGCTGCGCGAGTCGGTCGGCGACGACGACGCGTTCATCGCCGATCTCGTGGCCACGTACATCGCCGAGGGTCGCGACCACCTGGCCGCGATGGAGGCCGCGGCCGCGGCCGGTGATGCCGCGGCAATCGTCCGTCCGGCACACACGCTCAAGTCGAGCAGCGCCGCGCTCGGCGCGCTGCGCCTCGCCGCGATCGCCCGTGAGATTGAGATGGCGGGCCGCGCGGGCGCCGCTGCCGATCTGCCGGCACGCGTCGCCGACGCCCGCGCGGCGTGGGACGCGACTCTGGCCGAGATGGCGGCCGCCGGATTGACCAAATGAGCGACGTCGCGCTGATCGTCGATGACAGCGCGGTCAACCGGCAGCTCCTCGCGCGCCATCTCACGACGATCGGCATCGACGCGCGCGAGGTCGGCGACGGGCGTGCAGCGCTCGAGGCGCTGCACGAGCCCGGCGCCAACATTGGGATAGTGCTGCTCGACGTGCTCATGCCCGACATGGACGGCTACGAGACGCTCGCCGCGATCAAGGCGGACGACGACCTGCGCCACCTGCCCGTGATCATGATCAGTGGCGTCGACGAGCTCGACAGTGTGGTGCGCTGCATCCAGCTTGGTGCCACGGACTACCTGCCCAAGCCGTTCAACCCCACGATCCTCGCCGCGCGAGTGCGTGCCTCGCTGGCCGATAAGCGCATGCGCGACCTGGAGGTCGCGCATGCGGCGGAGCAGGCCGCGCTGCTGCAGACGATCGAGCGCCAGAAGGAAGAGCTGAGCCGCTTCCTGTCGCCGCAGGTCGCCGCGCTCGTCTCGAGCCCGGAGGGCGAGCAGATGCTCGCCGGCCATCGGCGCGAGGCGACTGCCGTCTTCTGCGACCTGCGCGGCTTCACCGCCTTCTCCGACTCGGCAGAGCCCGAGGAGGTGCTGGGCATGCTGCGCGAGTACCACTCGAGGATGGGCGAGCTGATCGTGCGCTATGAGGGCACGCTCGAGCACTTCGCCGGCGACGGGATGATGGTCTTCTTCAACGACCCCGTGCCACAACCCGACCACGTCGAGCGTGCCGTGCGCATGGCCGTGGCCATGCGCGACATGTTCGCCGGCCTTGCCGCGCGCTGGGCAAAGCTCGGCTTCGAGCTGGGCTTTGGCGTGGGCATTGCCTGTGGGTATGCCACGCTCGGGCGGATCGGCTTCGAGGGCCGCTACGACTACGGCATGGTCGGCACGGCCGTGATCCTTGCCTCGCGCCTGAGCTCCGCCGCGGCCGCGGATCAGATCCTGCTCAACCCGCGCGCCCACGCAGCGGTCGAGGAGCTATTTGAGACAGAGCCCGTGGGCGCCCTCCAGCTCAAGGGCTTTGCCAGGGCCGTCGAGGCCGTCAACGTCCTCGCCATCAAGACGACCGAGGCGGCGACCGCGAAACCTTCCTGACAAATGCAGGACTGGTAAGGCGCCGATTCGGCCTCAGGCCGGAATTGTGCCGACCTTTGTGACACAAGCAGCACTGGTCATGCAATTGACGGAAGTCGGCGACGACCCCGCAGACCAGTCCTGCGTCTGGCAGGAGTTCGGACGAAGCCGCTAGGTCAGCTGCCGCGGCTCCACGAGGAGTGGGCGTCGGCGTCCTTGGCCGGATCGAAGTTGTCGGGGTCTTCTTCGTCACTCACCGGCTCCGTTGCGGAGTCGGCGTGGGCGTCGGCGTCCTTCGCCGGATCGAAGTCATCGGGACCAGAGTCCGGGGACTCGTCGGCGTCCTCGTAATCGTCGTCCTCGTATTCGTCCGAGTCGTCGTCCTCGTCGCCAGCCGCAGCTGCAAAGGCCGTGCGATCCAGCTTGTCATCGAGTTCAGGCGTCCAGGCCACGAGATAGGGATAGGGCTCGCGGCCGCGCGGGTGGTTGTAGATGAGCCAGACGATGCCGATCAGGGCGAGGGCGATGCCGATGAGGATCGCGGTCGGGATGCCACCGATCTTCCAGTCCCAATCGGTGCGCAGCGTCTCGAGCCCGGCACGTGTCAGGCCGTACCAGATGCCCCAGACCGCAGCCAGATCGCCCGGCTGGAGCCGGCGCAGGAAGCGGCGCGAGAGGTACAGGACAACGAGCCCGCCCAGGATGTCGAGCGCCGACTCGTAGAAGAACAGCGGCTGGAAGCCCGTGCTGAGATCGAACGTTCCCTGTGGCGGGCAGAACCAGGGCGCAACGCGATGGGCGCAGTCGATTGCGATGCCCCACGGCAGGTTCGTCGGCGGCCCGTACAGCTCCTGGTTGAAGAAGTTGCCCCAACGCGCGATGCCCTGGGCGAAGAATGCTCCCGCGATGACGGTATCGAGCGACAAGGCGATCGGCAGACGCTTCCAGCGGGTGTAGATGAAGATGCCAAGGGCCGCGCCGGCGACGCCGCCGTACAGGCCGAGGCCCGCGTAGGGCGGCAGGATCGCGCGCAGTGGGTCCGCGCTGTAGATCGCGCCCCACTGGTCGATGACGTGGTACAGCCGACCGCCGACCAGTGCTAGCACGCCGACGAGGAGCAGTGCGCTCCACACGTGGTTCGGGTTGTAGCCGCGCTTCGCGACCTCGATCTGGGTGACGTACAGCAGCACGGCCAGACCGACGACATAGCCGATGCCGTACCAGCCGATGCTGATCGGCCCGATGCTGAACAGGATCGGGTCGGGCGTGATGTTGATCAACGCCACAACCTGGTTTAGCGGGAACACGCGGGCAGGATACCTATACTCGGCCCGATGACGGAGCAGTACATCGGCTGGGCGCTCGTGCTCGGCCTCGTCGTGGGTGGTGCGCTCGTGTGGTTCGCCGTCGGCCGTATCCCGCGCAGTGCCGACGAGGTGCCTGAGGACGAGCTGGCCTCGGAGGCGGCGTGGATCAGCGCGACGGTCGATTCACGCGGCGGTAAGGCACCGGCCGACCTCGTCCAGGAGGTACTCGAGCTTCATGTCGAGTACGTCGCGCGCGCCGAGGATCCGCTCTAGCTCCGATTGGAGAGTGGGCTCCGACTACCAGCCTCGCCCGAGGTGGCGCGGCTCTCCGCCAAGGGAGCGCGCGGGCAGGTGCGCCTCGAGACAATGGACGCCGCTGGGTCCGACCGTCGCGCCATGGACGGTGCCCGCGGGCAGCTCCAGCCGCTCGCCGGCATCGAGCGTGACGTCGCGGCCTGTGTCGATCAGGTGGAAGACGATCGAGCCACTAGTCGCGACGAGGACCTTGTCATAGCCGTGGCTGTGCGCGGCATACGTGTCTCCCGGGCCGTTCGTCCACTCGTCCGCGTTCAGCCCCTCCCCGCGCAGGCGCGCGGCGTAGTCGAGGTCCTGACTCAAGCGACGTTCGCGCCGATGACACTGCCCACCGCGTAGGTCACAGCCGCTGCGGCGGCACCGATCGCGACCTGGCGAACGCCGCTGAAGAGCATGTTGCGGCCGGTGACGATGCTCACCGCGGCACCGACTACGAAGAGCGCGACCAATGCGAGGGCAATTGCCGCGACAAAGGCTGCCTCGCCGCTGCCGAGCAGGAAGGGCAGGAGCGGGATTGCGGCACCCACGCTGAAGGTGATAAAGGAGTAGATCGCTGCGCCCCAGGCCGAGCCGAGCTCGTTCGGATCGAGGCCCAGCTCCTCGCGCACCTTCGTGTCGAGCGCTTTCTTTGGATCGGCCATCAGGCCCGCTGCGATGCGCTTCGCGTCTGCCTCCGGAACGCCCTTCGAGATGTAGATCTGGGTCAGCTCTTCTTCCTCGACGTCGGGCATGACGCGCATCTCTTCGCGCTCGATCGAGATCTGGTTCTCAAACATCTCGCGCTGGCTCTGCATGCTGATGAACTCGCCGGCGGCCATCGAGAAGGCACCGGCGAGCAGGCCGGCGATGCCGCCCAGAACGATGAGCCGGTTGTCCGCCTCGGCGCCGGCGATGCCCATGATCAGGGCGAGGTTGCTCACCAGGCCGTCGTTCGCGCCGAAGACCGCCGCGCGCAGGACGCCTGACCGACCACCGCGATGCAGTGCCGCCTCGCTCATCCCGCGCCGGACGCCGTTGTTGTTGGCCAGTCGCTTGTTGCCGGTGATCTCGTCCCAGTACGCCGCATGCTGGCGCTCGTCGGCCGCGATCGACTCGGTCTCCGGCGTCTGCTGTCCGGCGTATGCCGCCTCCTCGTCGCCTTCGAGCGAGCGCACCAGCTCAGACACCCGATCGGTGCCCAGCACGCGGGCGAGGAAGACGACGAATCGGATCCGAGCCCGCGGCCCTGAGGCCTGCGGGACGGACGCCCCAAGCTCGGTCAGGCGCGTAGCCCAGATCGAGGCGTGGCGCCGTTCGTTGCCCGCAATGCGCTGGAATACCGCCACGCGCTCAGGGTCGCGTTCGACCTGCGCGAGGTGGTCGTAAAGCCAGATCGCGTCGCGTTCGAGCTTGAGATTGGCGAGGCTGCGCTGCCGCTCGGCGGCGGTCATCTCGAGCGCGGGCTGCGAGGATGGCTCGGAGACGGGCTGGGTCATTAAGCCAAGAGTAGCCATGGCCGTCCGGCGGCGCGTTCGGACACCTGGCTCATGCTCTTAGGGCTGGACGGCCTAATCTGTCGCGGCGATGCCCGTGCCGCTGCTTCGCTACCTGTCTGCCGATGACGTGCGCGCGGCGATGCCCGGAGTCGAGCAACGGCTGGAGCTCGCGCGCACGGCGATGATCGCGCTCGTCGAGGATTCCGATCTGCCGCCGAAGCTGGGCGTCCACCCACGCGCCGAGTCGTCGCTCAGCCACGCCATGCCGGCGCTGCTCCGCGGCCGCGACTTATCCGGCAGCGACGATCTGCTCGGCATCAAGTGGGTCACGGGCTTCCCCGCCAACCGCGGCCGTGGCATCGATGCGATCCATGCCACGGTCATCCTGAACGACGCCACGACGGGCATCCCGCTCGCGATCATGAACGGCGGGCCGATCACCGCGCAGCGCACCGCGGCGGTCAGCGGTGTGGCGCTGCGCGAGTGGTGGCCGGACACAGCTGGCACGGCGCCGCGAGTTGCGCTCGTCGGCGCGGGCGTCCAGGGCGCGAGCCACGTCGAGGTCCTGGCCCTGGTCGCCCCCGGCGCGGCACTGACGATCGCCGATCGCCATCCGGATCGCGCCGAGCTCCTGGCGGCCACGGCGCGCGCCGGCGGCTCATTCGCGAGCGTCGAAACCGCCGCCGACGCCGTGGCAGCGATGACAGGCGCGGACGTCGTCGTGACGATGGTCTCGTTCGGTCAGCAGCGCCAGGTCGTGCCGGCGACGGCGTTCGAGCGCGCCGCACTGGTCGTCGCCGTCGACTACGACATGTCCGTGCCGGCGCAGGTCGTCAACGGCGCGCGCTTCTTCCTGGTCGACGACATCGCCCAGTTCGAGACGACGCGCAGCGAAACCGTGTTCAGCGGCTACCCGCGACCTGACGGCTCGATCGGCGAGGCACTCATCGGCCGCGTACCCGCGCCGCGCGCCCAGGGTCCGGTGGTCGTCAACCACCTCGGCGTGGGTCTGGCCGACGTCGTCTTCGCCGACGCGATCTACCGCCGGGCGACGGAGCTTGGGCTCGGCACCGAGCTGGCGCGATGAGCTTCGCCGGCGATCCGGAGCCGAGACCCGAGCTGACCACCACCCGCATCGGCGGCGGCAGGCGAGCGTGGCTCATTGCGCTGGCAGCGGTGATCGTGCTCGGCGGCGTCGTCTATCTCGGCCTGAGCGGGCCCGCCGTATCCCCGCCACGATCACCGAACCCGGCATCGCCCGCCGTCGTGGCTGCCGCGACGGCTGTGCCCGCCCGACGGGTGTCCTTTGCCCCCAACCAGGTCGAGTCCATCCGCGTCGATCCCGCGGCGCCAGTTCTCTATCAGTACCTGGGCACAGTCCTGACGCTCAACGGGCATGGCACGTTGGCAATCCTCGATGCGATTGACCCGGACCAGTACCGCGGCATCTACCGCATCCCGTATGCGCTCGCTGCGCCTACTGCCGGGCTCGAGTTCGACGCTGTCACGACATCCGTCTCGCACGACGACCTCGATCGGATCGGCTCATGGGACTTCCCAATAGGCCCAATCAACTCTGGTCTGTGCTGCCCCTCTGAGACGGCGCTCGACACGACCGAGGCTCCCCTCGACAAAACCCTTGCCAATCCCGACTTCTCGCGCATCGCGACCAACGGCGTTCGGCTGGTGGTCACCACGCAGAACGAGACCGATGCCGCACTGATGACCATCGATGTGACCATCAATCCGTCGCCGCCCGTGCCTACTCGTTGACCGGGATCGGCCCCGCTGGCAGCTCGAGGACAATCTCGCCGTCCTCCACGGTCGCCGGGTAGGTCATGAGCGGCAGCTCGGCCGGCGGGTCGAGCGCCTCGCCGGTGTCCAGGTCGAATCTCGACAGGTGCAGCGCGCACGTCAGCGTGTCGGCGGTCAGGAAGCCTCGGTCGAGCTCGAAGTATTCGTGCGAGCAGACACCCTGAACGGCGCGGATCGTGCCGTTGAGGTTGACGAGCAGGATGTCCGTGCCGTCGACCTGGACCATGAGCATGGTCCCGGGCGCAACGTCGTCGAGCCGCGCAACGGGAACGCGGCGCACGGTGGGGTTCAGGCCGCCTGCTGCGCCGGCGTCAGCGACTGAGGCCACTTCTCTTCGAGGCGGGCGCGCAGCCGATCCTGCGCCGGGGCGAGCGGGATGCGCGCGACCACCGGCTCGAGGAAGCCCATGACGATGAACTTGCGCGCCACGTCGCGCGGGATGCCGCGGCTCATCAGGTAGAAGATCTCGTCCTCGTCGATGGGGCCGACGGAGCTCGAGTGGCTGGCGCGGCGCACGTCGGGCTGGTCGATCTCGAGGCTCGGGATCGTGACACTGCGTGCCTGCTTGGTGAGCAGCATGGCGAACTCGCCCAGGAAGCTGTCCGTGCCCTTGGCGCTCCGGTCGATGGTGATCATGCCCTTGAAGTAGCCCCGGGCGCGATCGATGAAGACGCCCTTGCTGAGCAGATCGCCGGTCGTGTCATGCCCGATGTGGCGCGTGTAGCTCGTCAGGTCAGCCAGCTGGCGGCCGTCGCCAAAGACGATCTCGGCCTGGTTGACGCCACTGCCACGGCCGACGAGGCGGTTGTCGATCCGGCTCTTGTGCAGCGCGCCGCCGACGGAGGCCAGTGCCCAACGCAGCTGCGCATCCTGGCCGAGCGTCGCGTGGCGATTGACGAACACGAGCGTGTGCGCGCCGAAATCCTGCTGCCCGGCAAACGACAGCTGCGCGCCCTGGGCGAGCGACACCTCTGACGTGCCCCACCACATGCTCTGCGCTTCGCTCGCCGCATCGTGCGCCTCGGACGGCACCTGCTCCTCGAGGATCCGCGCATGGGCGTTCTCGCCGATATGGATCACGCTCCGGCTGACGAGCGCTCGGCCCGGCCGGCCGGCACTCCAGCGGACGACGATCGGCCGCTCGAGCACGACGTTGCGCGGCACGTGGACGAGCAGGCCGAGCGCGTAGTGGCTGCGTGCGAACTGGGCGAACTTGTCGCTGTCGGGCAGGTGCGCGGCGCCGTCGACGAGCTCCTTCATAAGGGCCGGCTTGTCGCGCAGTACGTTCGCGAAAGTGTCCAGGACGACGCCTGCCGCGCGCGCCTCGGCCGACAGGCCGCGCGCCACGACACGATCCTCGGCGATCTCGATGAACGCGGCCGCTCCCTCCGGGACGACCTCGCTCACCTTGGCCGCGTCACCAGTCTCGAGATAGGGATCCAGCTCGGCCCAGCGCGCGGCGCGCAGG
>Ga0182021_10011587_pt1 | contig 10465 bp, 13 predicted proteins | sample 612E3MmetaG_FD_120493 | JGI IMG/M metagenome (GOLD analysis project Ga0182021, IMG submission 120493) | Permafrost microbial communities from Stordalen Mire, Sweden - 612E3M metaG (Illumina Assembly) | ecosystem: Environmental > Terrestrial > Soil > Wetlands > Permafrost | place: Sweden... | reverse complement strand
TGCTTAAACTCTTCAGTGGTAGGGGATATCCTGAACTGGATGATGTTGAAGTTTACATTCCTAAAAGAGGCTGGGGATTAATTGGAGATAATTCTTTTGTTTGTTTTGATGGACAGTGGTTATACAGTTCAGATATCGATCCATCTCATAAATCTTATGATTATAAAAAATGGGAGAAGGAATTCATTGAATGTGGGAATGCAGTTAACTACATTGATATTCGGGAAAACCTGAAAAATACATTTTCCGATGTGATTTCTTTGAACTTAAGGAATTAATTGATATCAAACCAGTAAATGCAGTTTACATCAAATCAGTTACTGAACCATTTGATGAAGAGATGGAATTTGATGAAAAACGTGTTAATAACTGGTTGTCTCATTTTAATCTTCTTCCAGTACATAAAATGCACGTTTCTGGACATGCATCTGGGCCCGAGTTATTGAAGATGATAAGGGAAATACAACCAGAAATAATCTACCCTGTCCACACAATATTCAAGGAACTTTTCAAGGTACTTGAAGAGGATGGTATTAGAGTTATTTATCCAAAACTCTCTAAATAATTTGGGAAATAGATTTTCATCCAAAAACAACTAATTTGGTTTTAGTCATATCATCAATAGCATATTTAATTCCTTCTTTACCCATTCCGCTCATTTTAAATCCCCCGAACGGCATGTTATCTGTTCTGAATGTTGATTGTCTGTTGATGATTATGCTTCCTGCTTCAATGACTTTAGCGGCTTTGAGTGCATTTTCAATGCTTCCAGTAAACACTCCGGCTTGGAGACCGTATTGGGTATTGTTTGCAACTTCAAATGCTTCATCAATGTCATGGATCCTTATTATAGGTGCTACGGGTCCGAAAGTTTCGTCACTTACAATTTTCATATCTGGTTTAACATGGTCGATTACAGTTGGAGAGTAAAATGCACCAGAACGTTTTCCACCAAGTAAAAGTTTTGCACCGTTGTTTAATGCATCATCTACTAACATTTCGACTTTTATGGCTGCTTCTTCATCGATCAATGGTCCTACATCAGTTTCGGTCTTAATTGGATCTCCCATATTTAATTTAACTGTCTTAGGGACCATTTTGCTAACGAACTCATCGGCAATGTTATCATGTAGTATTATACGTTTCACAGCTATGCATACCTGTCCTGCATTGAGGAAAGACCCACTAACAGCAGCCCGAACAGCTTTTTCAATATCTGCATCGTCAAGTACAACCAGCGGGTCGTTACCACCAAGTTCGAGGGTGATTTTTTTCATACTTGTCTTTCGGGAAATTGAAATACCTGTTTCAACGCTTCCTGTAAATGAAATTTTATTCACAATAGGACTCAAAATCATCTCATCTCCAATAATGTGACTGTGTCCGGTTATTCCATTAATTACTCCAGGGGGTAGATGACTGTCCATGATTTGAACCAGTTTTAAAGCAGCTAATGGAGCTTTTATTGAAGGTTTTAAAACTACCGTGTTTTTTGCAGCTATTGCTGGGGCTATCTTGTGTATTGCAAGATTAACAGGATAGTTGAAAGGGGTTATAGCAGAAATTACTCCTATAGGTACTTTTATTGTAAATCCTAATGCTGTTCTACCCCCAATACACGCATCTAAAGGAACTGTTTCACCATATATCCTTTTAGACTCTTCTGCTGATAGTAATATAGTTTCCACTGATCTATTAATTTCATTTACTGAATCTTTTATTGGTTTACCAGTTTCAAATGTTACGAGACGAGCTAGTTCATTCTTATTTTTTAAGATATCTTCATAGATATCATACAGAATCCTGGAAACCTTACGAGAAGACATATCATTAATTGCTTTCTTTGCTTGGTTTGCAGCTTCTAATGCATTTTTTATATCTTCAAGGCTTCCTGAAGGTACTGTATCAACGATTTGATTGTTAGCAGGATTTACAACTTTAATTTTATGGTCTTTATCTATTAATTTTCCATCTATTACCATTTCCATTTTTTTGACCCCTTAAACTCGATCATTGGATTATATTTAATAAATCAATAGTATTAACTTTTAAATTAGAAAAGAAGTAAATAATAAGGAAAAACTCATTAAATTTAGTTATTCATCTTATTTTAACAAGTTTGTTATGTGAATTTTTGGTTAAGATTGTTTATACCGTTTACAGTATTACAAAGGTCATTATTCGTTATAGTATTTCCCAATCCACTCAAGTAATTCCTGTAAAAAAGTGCAGCCACAATTACAACTACAATTATACCACCAAAAAGTAAGAGCATTTCCGCGGATGTTTGAGCTGCATCATCTTTAATAATATCCATGCTTTATACCACCGTACATTTATGAAAATCCTATGAACATCATTCCAAAGGTTTTTATTAAATAAAAAATTCCAAATGCTACTGGAGCTAGGATCAAGGAAAATTTTACACCCTTCCTCGCACTACCATAGAGTACTATTCCTATTAAAAGTCCAGCTATTATTGAATGAATTATGATGTAACCACTTGCAGATATGTATGCTGCTCCTAAAAGTGGATTTACTTTTCCAAGGGATGTTATGAAACCAGAATAAATCATGATCATTCCTAATGCAAATGGTGCCGCTACTATTGCAGCTATAAGCAGGAACATTACAGACATCATAACGTTTGCTCTTCTTTCACGTTTTAAAGCAAGAACGGCTCTTAAATCCTCTGCAACAGTTTCAATTACATCTGATAAACTTCCTCCAACTCTTTTACCCTCGATAATCATCCGGAATGTTCTGTCAAGGGTTTTTGATTTTAATCTTTCACCCATAGAAAGTAATGAATCATCGAAGGTACTACCAATCTTTATCTCGATAACTGCCCTTTTAAGTTCATCATTGAGTGGTCCACCACCCTGTTTCGAAATGTCTTCTAAAGCAGTTTCAATACCAATACCTGCCCTTAATAGTGATGCAATTTGTCTTAAAAAATCAGGAGTTGTCTGTTCTATTGCATCTACCCTGCGTTCCATTAAAAAGAATAACCAACCAAAAACTATGGCCACAGGTGTGACCAATCCAACAACCAATCCTATTAGGGGGTTGATTCCTATAATTAGGAATGAAATCAGTCCAAGAAATCCAAATAAAAGGCCACCTAAAAGTACCAGGGTCATGAGATCAGATGCTTTAACGTACATCCCTGATCTAATAAGATTTTCTTGTATTATTACAAGGTATCTGTCAGGTAAAACATTGTCAAGGCTTCTTGATACTGGGGATAATGCTGGGGGTATGATTGCCATTTTTTCCACCTTTTATATTAATTTATTATTTTAAATTATACCCATATATAAGTAATGATTATTTTTATACTATAAAATTTCAATAAACCTATGAAATTGGTTTGAAATTATATTTTAAATTATATTTTTGTTTTAATTTTGTTTAGAACTATTGCTCGATTTTTTATTAGTACCATATCCTCAATTCTAACACCAAATTCTCCTTCAAGATAAATACCAGGCTCTACAGTCACTACCATTTCTTTTTCTAGCTTGCCTTCATCATTTTTAGATAATGAGGGGGATTCATGAATTTCAAGTCCTACACCATGACCTGTTGAATGAATAAATGAATCGCCATATCCATATTCGGTTATAACATCTCTAGCAGCAGCATCTATTTCACAAGATTTTACCCCGGGTTTAATAGATTTAATAGCAGTTTTTTGTGCATCCAGTACTATATTAAATATCTCTTCCTGTTTTTCTGTCTCTATAATAGTTCTTGTGGTGTCAGATGAGTAGTTATTATAAACGGCTCCCCAATCAATTAAAACAGGACTTTCTATTTCATGGGGTGTTGGAGTACCATGTGGAAGACTTGTTCTTGCTCCTGAAGCCATAATGGTTTCAAATGATGCTCGTTCTGATCCGTTAATCCTCATGTTGTATTCAAGTTTGGCTGCTAACTCCACTTCTGTACCTGAAAATTCTAGTTCCGTTAGGGATTTTTCAGCTATTTGGAGTGCTTTTTTAATGTTTTCCACTTCCCAGTTCGATTTAACAGATCTTGAAATCTCAACGATATCTGTTGTTTCAACTTCAAAGCTTTCAGACAACTTTTTATAGGTTTCAACCATCATAGACTTTTCAATTCCAACTTTAGCCTCTAAAAATTTCTTTACATCGTCAAATTTCTTGTAAACATCAAAGTTAACCATCGAACTTCCAGATGCATATTCTCGATCTATTTTAGATGCTAAAAGAATTGGATTGTCCTTTAATATAAGTATTGAAGAGCTTGAAGGCCTAAAACCAGTTAAATATCTTATATTTTCGGGTTTTAAAACTATCATGCAATCCATTTTCTTTTGGTGCATTGATTCAATAACCTTTTTCAATTTGGTGTTCATTTTGGTCTCCGTATATTTTAATTTAAATTCATTATTTCAAATTTAACGATGAAATTCAGAGTATCAATCAGAATTTTGATTCTGCATAATGTTGTTGATAGGCTTTAATCTTGTTGATCATGCATTTCATTACTGTTTCAGGGATTTTCCTCTTTACTGGTTGGGGTATAAACCCAAAGTCTGGATCTTCAAATTTAATGCCCTGAAATTGAACTTCGTGGTCGTATCTGGGAATTAAGTGCCAATGAACTTCTGGATCTGGATTATCAACCCTATATGCGGAGTTTTTAAAGCAGCTCCAGTTGAAAAGTGTTGGTTTAAAAATTTCATCGAGTATAAACTCCATTTCACGAACTATTATTGAAAATTCCTTCCATTCAATATCTTTAAGGTCTGATAAATTACTACAATGCCTTCTAATTGCAATTACACATGTTCCCAAGTACCTTTGACTTGGTGCTAGAAAAATATTCCAGTAATTTCGTTCATCTATGGTTTTACCATAACTACCTTTTCCACAGTATTCACATTTCATTTTCATCACAGAATTAATTCATATCAGTTTGATCATGTTTTCGATTCTGTCTTAATCGTTGAATATAATAATATAATATATTCTTGATCTTATCTAATAATACTGTGATTTAATAATGTAAAAATATATGGAAATCAGATAATTTTCAGTTATTAATATTAAAATAATATAGTATTTCATTATTTTCATATCAAATCAAGGGATGAAGTATCTGATGATTAATATTTTCTAATATTGGATTTTTTTTTATGGAAATCATTATATGTGAATAGTTAGGTCTATAAATTATGGTTAGTTTCACAGCCCGAGAGGTCAGGGATATATTGATCTCAATGTTTGTTATAGCAATAATATTTGCATTCCTTATAAATGGTCGCAATATAAACGATAATTTCATAGCATTAATACCGGCATTACTGGTAGCAGTTGGATTAGGATTCATTTTACACGAATTAGCACATAAGTTCGTGGCAGTTCGTTATGGGTTTTATGCTGAATTCAGGATGTGGTTGGAAGGACTTATTTTTGCTTTGATCACAGCATTCCTTCTGGGATTCGTTTTTATTGCCCCCGGAGCTGTTTATATTCATGGTGAATATATTTCAAGGGAGCAGAATGGAAAAATATCAATTGTAGGTCCATTGGTAAATATAGTACTAGCTCTGTTCTTCCTAAGTCTCATCCCATTCATAAACCCAAACCCAACAGACCTTTGGGGATTTATATTTGCCAACATCGTTAAATTCGGTTTTATAATAAACAGTATTTTAGCAGCTTTCAACCTCATACCATTGGGTATATTTGATGGCGCTAAAGTTTTAAAATGGAATCCCATTGTTTGGGGAATAACCTTTGCAGTGGCAATTATACTGGCCATAAAGGCTTATTTTGGTATTTACTAAAAATTTTTAATTTTAGATATTATTGATTTGGACAAAGAATTTAGCATCGGAAATATAACATCTAAAATATAATAATAATTTAAAGAATTAATCTGAAAATTTACTAAAAAGTATAATTCATTTTATCAAACTTCGAAGTGGTTCAAATGTTTAAAGAAGTACCTGTGAAATATTTTGGATGCACTCACCGAGCCATAGCTCCAGAGGAGACCATAACAAATGTTGAATCTAAGCTTAGGAAGGCGGGGGTTACTAGAGTAGCTGAGATAACCCATCTTGACAGAGTTGGTATTCCAGTTTACTCAGCCATTAGACCTGCAGCAGCAGAAGGGGCTGTAAGCATATACGCTGGTAAAGGTGCAACTAAACCTCAGGCGAAAGCATCTGCAATGATGGAATCATTTGAAAGATATTCCGCAGAATTACATGATGATCGTAGGCACAGATTCCAATGTGGTGTTTTTGAAGGTTCAGATGAGGGTACGTATCTGCGTCCAAGCTCTTTGATATTGCCTAAATTATTATTTGATCCTGAAACTGCGGAAATCGAATGGGTCCCATCAACCAACCTTAAAGATGATAATATTATCAAGGTACCTGCAAATGCTGTTTACCATCCTTACATCCCTGAACGAACTGTTAAGCTTTTCCAGTCAAATACTAACGGCCTTGCATCGGGAAATAGGCTGGAGGAAGCTGTTTTTCATGGGATTATGGAAGTGGTTGAAAGGGATGCTTGGAGTATTTTTGAGTCTAAGCGTATGTCAAAACCAGAGATCAATTGTGAAAATACTGATAATCAAATAATTAAGGATATACTGTCTAAGTTCAAGAAGGCAGGTATTCATGTGAAACTAGTGGATCTTACTGCTGATGTTGAAATAACAACTGTTGCAGCTGTTTCTGACGATACCATACTTAAAGATCCTGCATTATTAACCTTAGGAGTTGGGACACATCTTGATCCTGAAGTTGCAGTTATTAGGGCCCTTACCGAAGTTGCACAGAGTAGGGCCACTCAGATTCACGGAACAAGGGAGGACACAATTAGGGCTGTTTTCATGAGAAAGGCTGGATATGAGAGGATGAAGCGTATAAACAGTTACTGGTTTGGTGAATCTGAAAAATCAATAGAAATCAACGTACTCAAGAATGTTTCTGGAAAATCCTTTAAAGAAGATATTGAAACATCAAAAAAACTTCTGAGTAAATGTGGATTTAATGATGTATTATACGTTGATCTTACAAGACCCGAGATTGAAATTCCAGTTGTCAGGGTTTTAATTCCTGGAATGGAACTTTACTCAGTTGACGTTAACAGGTCAGGTAAGAGATTATAATCAACTTCATAGATTTAAACTTTTTTTAGATAAATACAAAATTTTTTTTGGAAAGCATCAGTAAACTTATTTCTATCTCCTTTTTTAAACTAAATATATAATATATGATAATGGTGAAATGAAATGAAACAAGTCATACTAATGAGGGCAGATCTTAACATGAGCCGAGGAAAAATCGCTGCTCAGGCATGTCACGGATGTCTAGGTGCTTATAAGAAAGCTGACAATCGTATACTAAAAAAATGGGAATCTGAAGGTGAAAAAAAGGTTGTTTTAAAGGTCGATGATCTTGCCGAACTTTTTGCTATATACGAACTTGTAAAAGCTACCAACATACCAATTTATCTGGTTCATGATGCAGGACACACTGAATTGCCCCGATCAACCATTACCTGCTTGGGAATTGGCCCTGATGAGGACGAGAAGATAGATAAAATAACACAAGATCTTAAACTTCTAAAATAATAAAATTATGAATAATATTAAGGGTATTTGCATGGACTGGGTTGTAAAGGTTGGTGGAAGTTTATTTCCTGAAAAAGCGATTGAATTATGTGAAGCAATCACAGCTTTAAATAATTCTTCTAGATCTACTAAAAAGATAGTTTTTATTTGTGGTGGTGGTATATTTGCAAATAAAATTAGGAATTATGACCGGGATATGCATTTTTCGAATACAGCTAACCATTATTCGGCTAATATGTGTATGGATATAATTGGAACGCTCCTTGCAGATAAAGTTGAAGGACTTGAAGCCACAAAATCAATAGATGGGGTTAATTCAATTTTGGATAATGGGAAACTACCTGTTCTAATTCCATCTAACATCATTGAAAGTTTTGACCCCTTTGAACATAGTTGGAGGGTTAGTTCAGATTCTATAGCAATGTATATATCGGATCTTCTGAAGGCCAAACTATTAATAGCAACAGATGTAGATGGAATATATACGCATGATCCATGCCATGATAATGCGAAACTTATAAAAATTATAAGTGCAAAAAAACTACTAAATTTTGGTGAAACATCGGTTGATGAATTTTTACCCGAGCTTTTAATCAAATATAATTCTAATTGCTATGTTGTTAACGGCAAGTACCCTGATAGGGTCATATCGATTATTGAAGGTAAAAGCTCGAAATATACACTCATTGGAGGAAATTAAATGGAGAAAATAGAATGCACATCCTGTAAACAGGAAATATCACCAGTGGAAAACTATGTAAAGTTTCCATGCCCAGAATGCGAGAGAATACTCTACAGATGCCAAAAATGCAGAACATTCGGACATTTATACAAATGTGAATGTGGCTTCAAAGGGCCATAATAACGTAAATCTTTTTTAATTGTTAAGATTTAAAATTTAAGGTTTTAAACGTTCATATATAAACCATTATCAACTTTCAATAAGTTGAGAGTTTTTAGGAGGCAAATAATGGGAGAAGTAGTAGCTACAATAAAGTTAATGCCTGAAAGTCCAGAAATGGATGTGGCAAAGGTTAAAGCAGAGATAAAAAGTGCAATACCGGAAAATACAGAACTACACAGTATTGAGGAAGAACCTATAGCATTTGGTCTTGTTGCCCTTAATATTATGGTTGTAGTAGATGATGCTGAAGGCGGTACTGAGCAGATAGAAGAAAATCTATCTAAGATAGAAGATTTAGCAAGTATAGAAGTTGTTGATGTAAGAAGACTCATGTAAACGTCTTCCAATATACTATTTTTATTTATCTTACACTAACCAGTTTTATTTTCAAATTTCTTTATTTTAGTTTGTTATACAAAAATTATAATAATACTATTTTCATCGATGATAATATTAACTTTTGACTACATATTATATATTGGTGGTTGAATTTTTGACTATTATTTGCATGCCTGATTGGTGTTCTATGTGGTGCTGTGACTGGTATAATACCAAGGATACACGTTAATTCTATTGAAGGATTACCACTTTATCCTTATTTTTGATATAATAATCTAAATTATTATTACAAACTTTTTGTTAATTTTTTGTATAATCAACTTAAATAAAATCTTTAAATCAAGATAACACAGCTATAATTTTATTCGTACATTTTTTATGAAAAGTTAATATGTACAGAATCATTAATAATAATTGGGGGATATATTGAATGGAGAATTAATTAGCGATGTAGAATTTGAATGTGAGTGTGGTAAAGGAATAATTCGAGTAAAACAATTTAGTTTTGAAACAATAGGTGGGCATCGATCCGCAGATCGTTATGTGATAACTCCATGTCGTTTTTGTAATGGTCAAATTGATAACTACGGAAATGATTTTTCAAAAATTAGATAATATAACTTCAACTTATTGGTGCAGGCAACACACCTTTATAATCTGGTTAATATCAACTTTATTTTTTATTTCAAATATTAATTAAAATTTCTCAATTTCTATCTTAATTAACCACTTAACAAAAACATTTATATACATTTTCAACAACATTATACCATCACTTCGATATTTATCGAATTGTAGAATTTGATCATGGAGTAGTCATATGGAAACAAAAAAAATGGCCAAAGTATTTAAAGCCCTCTCAAATTCTAATAGGTTAGAATTGTACCTTCAAATAGCTAAAAATCATGAAACAAGTTATAAAACATATGATGGCTGTTTAATAAACGATATTACTAAATCATTGAATATTGGAGCCCCTACTATCTCACATCACCTCAAAGAATTGTCCAACGCTGAATTAATTTTTACAGAAAGAAAAGGTAGATATTTAGTGGCAAAGATAAATGAAGAAATGGTTAATGAAGTGAATGAACTTTTAAAGCTGCAATATTTGGAGGATTCAAAATTATGACAAAGTTAACCAGTTCATTCAAAGAAAAACTTGATTTCAGGAGTTATAAATCTTCTGGAGATATAGAAGTCCCTGATAGGATAATAGACCAGATCATAGGTCAAGAAGAGGCAGTTGAAACCGTAATTAAGGCTGCAAAACAAAGGCGAAATGTCCTTTTGATTGGAGAGCCTGGTATCGGTAAATCGATGCTTGCTAAGGGAATGGCAGAACTTCTGCCGCCTGAAGAACTTCAGGATATACTCGTTTATCCTAACATGGAAGATAACCATAACCCGCTTATTGGTGCCATGCCCGCAGGTGAAGGTAAAAAAGTTGTTATGACTTACAGGGTTAAGGCAAAGTCACAGGAAGAAAAGAAGAATATGTTCATGATGGTCATAATTGGTGCAATTCTGGTCGTTGGGTTTTTATTAAAACAGTACCTGGCAGCTATTATAGCAGCAGGAATAGTTCTACTTGTA
>Ga0182021_10011586_pt1 | contig 10465 bp, 4 predicted proteins | sample 612E3MmetaG_FD_120493 | JGI IMG/M metagenome (GOLD analysis project Ga0182021, IMG submission 120493) | Permafrost microbial communities from Stordalen Mire, Sweden - 612E3M metaG (Illumina Assembly) | ecosystem: Environmental > Terrestrial > Soil > Wetlands > Permafrost | place: Sweden... | reverse complement strand
GCATCTGCGCTGCGGGCACCACGGAATTCGGAGTCGGGGATCTCGAATTTGTCTTCCTGTCCACCCGGGTACCTTCTTTCTTCTCCCTCGAAAGTCCTCAGGAAGTGGCTTCTCCCAAGTCCTCTGTCGATTGAGCCCCTATTGAATATCAGAGCATCTTCAATGTTATACCCTTCATAAGACAGGATTGCAACTACGAAGTTCTGACCTGCAGGCCTGTCATCAAAACCAATTGCTTCGGAAGTCCTGGTCTTTGTGAGTGCCCTCTGGGGGTAGTGCAGGACGTGGGCGCGGGTATCGGGTCTGAGCTTCTGGTTTGCTGTGGAGACTCCTATACACTGCTTGATCATGGCTGCACCCATGGTGTTACGCGGAGACGCATTGTGTTCCGGATAAGGGACCATTCCCGTGCAAATCCCAAGAATTAGCTCGGGATCAATCTCCATGTGAGTGTGCCTGATGGTAATATCGGCTTCATAGAGGGCAATGTAAGCATTTTCTTCTTCTTCTGCGTCCATGTACTCTACACAGCCTTCTTTTACAAGGTCGTCAAAGTTGATTTCCTTGCCCCTCAGTTTCTGTATCTGCTCCTCAGTTACTTTGGGGGCTCCGTTTTCCACAACTACCAGTGGTCTTCTTGCTCTGCCCATATCGGAGTTTATAATTACTTCTCTGGTGTTGTCGTTTAGAGCTATGTTGACCTGCCTGGATATGAACCCCTGCCGCCTCATCTTTCGGAGCTCGTCTGCGAGTTCCGCAGGGTTATCATGTGTCCCGACGAGCTCTCCGTTTATGAATACTTTTGCTTTAGTCATCTGACATCGACCCCTTAATCACCGAATGATCCGCCATCGTCCATATCTGAATAATCGTAGAATTCATCATCCTTGAATTTGTTTTCAACTTCCGGAGTCTCTTCATACTCTTCAATAATCTCTTCTCCAAACTCGTCAAGCAAAACTTCTCTTACTTTGGCCGGAATTTCCGGAACCCTTACAACCACACGTTCGACGTTCAGGTCATAGAGTATTTTCTTCATGCTTTCCGTTTCCTCTATACCTGTGGAGAGCTCAACCATTTCGGCAAAGTTTTTCACAAGACCACAGTTCGGACCTTCAGGAGTTTCCGAAGGACAGAGCCGTCCCCACTGGGTTGCGTGCAGATCTCGGGCTTCAAAGTGCGGCTGGGCACGGGAAAGGGGAGAAATTACACGGCGCAGGTGAGAAAGAGTTGAAATATAGTCGTTCCTGTCCAGGAGTTGAGATACACCTGTTCTTCCCCCGACCCAGTTTCCGGTTGCCAGTGGGTGCTGCAGGCGGTCGGTCAGGACATCTGCCCTGACAATTGTTGCGACATTCAGTTCTCTGTTCCGCATATTTGCGCGCTCGAGCTGGTACTTTATGTCCCTTGCCAGCCTGTTGAAAGATACCCTGAAGAGATCTTCCATGAGGTCTCCTGCAAGTTTCAGCCTTTTATTCGAATAGTGGTCTTTATCGTCTTCCGAACGCTTGCCGAGAGCCAGCTCGAAGCATGACTCAGCCATCCTGGCCAGGAAGTGGGCCTTTGAGATTCTATCCCTGACATCATTTCCGAGATGGGGGAAAAGATACCTGTCAATGACATAGTTGGCTCTTTTCATCTGGTATTCCTTGGCCTGCCCTGCAGCAACCCTTGCCCCTATCTTTTCGATTGCCTCTTCCTGGGTCTCAACTTCGGCTTCCTCCAGGTTTTCCAGCAGGAATTTGATAATCTCCGGATCACTTGAAACCGAATTTACTATGTCCTCGTCAGTTACGATCCCAAGAGCCCTCATCAGGGTAATGAAAAATACTCTTCCCGAGATCGAGGGGAAGGAAACTTCAAGCAGGGACTTTCTCCCTCTCTCTACAATTACAAGTGCCCTGTACCCACGTTTCTGGGAGAAGACTTTGGCAACCTCTATCATGTCTCCGTATCTTTCACCCATCTCAACAAGGATTTTGTTAGGAGCAAGGTCTTCTAAGGTCATGACCACTCTTTCGGTGCCGCCGATAATGAAATATCCCCCAGGATCGAGAGGATCTTCCCCATAACGGATTTTCTCAGTCTCGCTGAGCCCGAGCAGGTTACAGATCTTGGACTTGACCATAATTGGAAGCTGGCCTATCTTTGCCTCCATTACCTCGGACTCTATCCCGTCTTTTACAACGCTCATTTCCAGGTAGAGAGGGCCTGAGTAAGAGAGATTTCTAAGCCTTCCCTCATTAGGGTAAAGCTTTTCGATTGCCCCATCTGCCTCTTTTACCACCGGATGTTCTACCCTGATTTTGCCCAGTTTTAAATATGTGTCCTCTATATCAGTTTCTATTATTCTTTGTTCGTCTATGATTTTTTGCAGCCCGAAATCTATGAATTTGTTAAATGAATCGATATGGTGCTGCACTATCTTATCCCGTGTAAAATAAGCCCGCGATAGTACACTATTGTCTAACGTGATGATAGCACCCTCTTTGTTTTGTTAAAATGAAAATCAATCAGCTGTGATCCAGTAAGCTGTGATCCAGTAAGCTGTGATCCAGTATAGCTGTGATCCAGTAAGCTGTAATTTAGTAAGTTGTAATTTAGTAAGTTGTAATTTAGTAAGCTGTGATCCAATAAATTGTGGTCCAGTAAGCTGTGATTCTCAGGTCTATATACGGTCGTTGAGTCTTTTCGTGCGATGGTGCATGGGATTCAAAAAGGCATCCTTGAAAAAAAATCCGATCTTGCAAGCGGTCATTTTCCCCCCCGCTTACTCGATCACAAGTCGATAGTAATCTGCCTCCCCTGCAGTTTGACTTTTTCGCGTGATTTTTACTACATCTCCAAGAGTAGCTCCAATTTCTTTACAAACTGGATCCTGCACTTTGATTTTAGGAAGTTGTTCCTTTTCTATAGAAAATTTGCCTAAAACAGACTTTAACTCGCCCTCAAGCATGATTTCATGTTTGGGGACCAACTCATGGTCGAGCAGGCTGAATTTTGTCAAAACCGTTCCTCCAAAAATAAAGCATCTTAAAAAACTTAGTCAAATTCCCCGTGAATGGCCTTTTCCTCGGGTGTAATTAGAATATGGCGGGCCCGTAGGGATTTGAACCCTAGGCCGACTGGTTAAAAGCCAGTCGCTCTGCCGGACTGAGCTACGGGCCCATATCTTATCTCAATCTTATTTCCACTTTCTTTCGCACCTTAAAGATTTTTTAGAGATTTGTTTTTCATGCCACCCGGTTTTCCCTCTGTATCAGGAAGCACCTCATATACCGGTGCATCCCTCTAATTACAACTATTGTATAAATAGTTTATGGTGAAATTATATTTCTGCCAGTATTACCGTGAATCTACAGCGAATTTATTTATTAAGTACGGTCTCTATACAAAAATCTTTGCAAATTTACTGGAAAGATATATGTACGTGGATTTATACTTCTTAAAAAATCAAGTCAAAAATTCAAGCCATTCCCCCATAGATTCAAAGTGCGAAAAATTTTGCCCCATTTTTTAATAACGCCCCATTTTCCAAAGCCACCCAAAGATAAAGCACCAATAGTAAATATAGTTCCATCTTAAAAGCTGATTTTCTCAGGCAAATGTAGCTTAGTAATTCTAGTAAAGCCCATCTACTTTTCGCAAATATTTTCAAAATTTATATAAAGCATTGGCAATGCCCATTGAACACTCTGCCGCATTCGCAGCATAAGTAGCTACTAACCTTTCAGGTACTTAGCTTGACATATGCAGTTGCTGCAGCATACAATGCTTCCATTCCAAAGATGCACTGAATTCCAGTCCTTATTAGGAGAAAAACAAAGTTAGTTTGGATTTGCCCTTCATTTTCCAGAAACACCATATGTATAAGTAATGATATATAAAACTAACGAATAAAAATATAAACTTACTTAGTAGTCTCATAGTTGTGTTTTTTTCATATTTCTCACAAAACCAAATTTATTTGTAGTAATGTACCGAAAATTATGTGACTTTTAATTTGCTATTCATAGTATTTAAGTTAAAACCTGCGCATCAATGAACAAGGAAACCAGATGTTATGTCAACACAACCAGTAACTTTTCACTCTATCATATTTACATAATTTCTGGATAGGCTCAAAATAATATATCAGTTTTATTTACTGTTAACTTCCTAGAGCATCGGTTCCAGGATAGATACATAAATATGAATAAATTACGGTTACAAACGCACATGCTTAAGCTAGGATTAATGGGGGTTATATAAGCATGAGAAATACTGGAAGGCACTGGAAAACTTATTCTACATTTTATAATCGCTAAACCCGGAAATCGCGGAAGAACTTGTGACTTAACTCTTTATTTAGCGTTTTCCGCTTTTTCCGCGGTTTAAAGAGAGTTTTTATCTTACCCTTCCCTTAATCTAAATTAAAATTTAATTACGACTTATCTTTGAATTGATACACTAGTATCAGCTTATGTCTGGAGGTTCTATGCTTAACCATACAAAAGTAAACGTTAGTAACGGAAGTTTACACATTGTGGAAAGTGGATCCAGTCAGGACCCGGCCGTGCTCTTTCTTCACGGATGGCCAGAAAATTGGTCTGCCTATGAGCAATTAATGCAGCTCGCAGGAAAAAAGGCGCATGCTCTTTCAATAGATCTTCCCGGAATTGGGGAATCAAGCATGCAAAGCCCACCCAGCACAAAACGTGATATCGCAGATTGCATCCATGAGCTTGTCGAAGCGCTGCAACTCAAATGTCTTACACTCGTTGGACATGATGCTGGTGGCCAGGTTGTTTTTTCGTACCTCTCCCGTTATGCAGACGAACTTGAACGGGCAGTTATTATGAACGTAGCAGTACCAGGCATTAAACCGTGGGAAGATATTATACGGAATCCATACATCTGGCATTTTCATTTTCATTCAATCCCCAACCTTCCAGAGACACTGGTAACTGGTAAGGAGCGCCAGTATTTCGACTACTTCTATAATATAATAAGTGCCCATCCTGAAAAAATTTCTGAAAAATCCAGATCTGAGTATGCAAAAGCCTATTCAACTCCCTCAGCACTCAATACCGGTTTTAACTGGTATCGAGCATTTTACCATGATGCCAAAGAGAATAACGAAATACTTCTTACTCACGCCTTACAAATCGAGACACCTCTGCTTTACTTACGTGGCGAACTTGAAAGTGGCGCTATAGAGCAATATGTTGAGGGCTTTAAGGAGGCTGGAATAAAAGATGTGCGAGGTGAAATAATACAAGATAGCGGACATTTCGCTCCGGAAGAACAACCTGAAGCGGTCTGGAAAAAAATCGCTGCTTTTATGGAACTTGAGTCTTAATTATGATGTAGTGTTTCGGAAGTTCTGTAAAATATATTGGATGAAAAGTACTGGTTTTGCTGGCGAAGTTTAGGCTTTTTTTATTTAGTATAAACTTGAGGTAAACTATGAAAAACACGACAAGCACGGAATAAAATCCAGTAGGGGATTGTCCTCCGTGAACTTCCGTGTTTTAGTGGGTGCAGATACTATGAGAAAAAGATCACGGCCAGGCTAGCCAAGAGTTTTTGGAAATAAAATCAACCAGGTAACTAGTGTCGAGTCAACAGTAAAATGTCGTATAAAATCGGTTATAACTATTCAGAATTGCTCAACCCTTGAGGAATGACTCGACACTAGGGAAGACATACGACTTTTCCAAAGCTTATAATGTCCTGTCGAATCCATTATAGAGAAAGTGACAGCAGTTATCCTCAGAAAAACATTTACTGTTTCTCCGCCACTGTAAACGTTATAACGAATTCGGTTCCGGAATCCCTTTTTAATTCAAGCTCTCCCCCTAACTGATCTACAAGGATCGTAACTAATTGTAGGCCAAGAGAACTGGAGTTTTCCGAATTAAAGCATTGAGGTATACCAATCCCGTTATCCGAAACTGTTAATATGAAATTGGTGCCGTTGCAACCTTCTTTTCTTGTTCCCACTCCGTTACCAGGTACTCTGTCCGCATACTCTGTGGATTTTTCCCTACAAAGTATGATTTGAATTAGCCCTGTATCTGTGCCTGCAAATGCGTATTTGAGGGAGTTTGAAACAAGTTCGTTAATAATTATGCCCAGCGGAACTGCAATATCCATGTCGAAGAAAATGTTTTCTTCAAGCTCGATATTCAGGCTGGTATTGGTATTTCCGAGCCTGTAAGTCTGGAAAAGGTTCTTAACAAGCCTCTCAAGGTACGGTGAGAAGTTTAATTTATCGGTTCCTTTGCCTTCGTGCAGTTCTTCGTGGATCAGGGCAATCGACATTACTCTGTCCTGGCTTTCCCTGAAGGCTTTCATGACCTCCTCATCCTTAACACACTCTCTGTTTCTGAACTTTTCAGACTGAAGGTCAAGGAGGGAAGAAATTACCTGAAGGTTATTCTTGATTCTATGATGGATTTCCTTTTTGCGGGCAATCTCTACTTTTGCCAAGGTTTCTTCTGTTTGCTTTTTTTCTGTGATATCATATATTACACCCTGATACTTGTCGGCTCCTCCAATCTTGCCCGGAATCTTCTGGTAGATTTCATAAAGCCACTTAATTCTCCCGTCTTTGCTTCTGATCCTGTAGTAAATTTCCCCCTCATACGCGGATGGAGAGTTTTTCATCTTAAGTGCTTCTTTAATGAAAAAAGGCAGGTCTTCAGGCAAAATTATCTCTCTCCAGGGCTTCTTGAAGATTATTTCTTCTTCGCTGTAGCCTGTAATCTCTTTTAAATCCCCTTTCATAAACTCCAATTTGAGGTCTTTATCAAGCTGGAATGCAATTCCCTTGAAATTTTGTATGAAAGAACGGTACCTTTCTTCGCTTAACTCAAGCGCGTGTTCAGATTTTTTTCTCTCTGTAATATCCTGAATTGTACCTAACATTTGAACAGGATTATTTTCCTCATCAAAAATAACTTCTGCCTGTGAATGGACTGTACGCTCTTCTCCACCAGTTAGTACTATTCTGTAATCAATCGCAAAAGTATTTCCTTTTAAAGCTTCCTTTGTAGCATTAGCTAAATAGCCTCTATCCTCTGGATGCACATAACTTAAAAACGTCTCGTAAGTCATGTCAAATTCTTGCGGGCTGCGTCCGAAAATGCGATAGACCTCATCAGACCAGTATTTCTCATCAGTTACAATATTCCATTTCCAGTTTCCAATATGAGCCATTCTTTGAGCTTCAGAAAGCCCTTTCTCACTTTCTTTCAACAATTTATAAGCCTGCTCAAGCTCTGCTGTACGTTCTTTAACCAATTTATCCAGATTATCATTTGCTTGTTTTAGAGCATCTTCTGCTTCTTTGCGCTCGGTGATATCTATGAATGCAGAAATGGATCCGCGTAAGTTTCCTTGCTCATCACGTAAGGGTCTGGCACTGCCCAATACGTGTCTTATCTCGCCATCAGCAGATACAATGTCTAGCTCGCAGTCGTTTATCTCCAATCCTGCAGCTGCCATCTGCGAAGGCATATTTGCAGGTGGGATCTCAACTCCGTTCTTGAATAGCTTAAACGTATCGGGCCTCTCTCCTTCGGGGGCAGACTTGGAGAAATTTGTACCCACAGGAAGCCGTAGCCATTCGTAGGAGAGACGATTACCCATAATCTGAAGCGCCTGGGGATCGCGTGCTATATACACGGCGACAGGTACGGCATCCAATACTGCTGCAAGTTCGTCAGAGCGAGCTCGCTCACGTTTCTCACTTTCCCGGAGCGCCTCTTCGGCCCGCTTGCGCTTGGTGATATCACGGGCAACATGAATACATCCAGTGAGCTTTCCTTCTGAATCATGCAGAGGCGAGACACTTACTATGAAATCTCCTCCCAGCGAACCTTCGTGAACTTCGCTGGTGTGCTCAAGCCCGTCCTTGAGCAATTGGCTGTGGGGGCAAAAAGAAGGAGGCTCGTCCGTCCCGTGGACGACACGGTAACAGGCTAGTCCTACACAGTCTTCCGGCGTCATTCCCAATCTTACTGCCATAGCTCTGTTTACACGAACAATTTTATAATCCGTATCTAGTACAGCTATCGGGTCTGGCACGATATCAAGAGTTTGTTCCCAATTTTTTGTGGCTTGGACAGCTGCTTCTTCAGCCTGCTTGCGTTTAGCACTTTCCATGCGCCTCCATTTTCCTTCTCTTTTGATTAAGGCGAACTGGTGGTTTATGACTACATCGATTATCTCGGCTGCATTGTGCTTGTCGAGAGGATAGGTGCATAGATTTATCAGCTGGTAGCTGCCCATGGCTTTGTCTGTTTGTTCCTTAAACTGAATGAAACTGTCCCAGCTTTCTTTTTCCAGCCAGGAAGTGTTCCCGCTAAGCCTCATACCACAATAACCGCTGCCCAGAGCACGGTTGAGTTTTTCAACCCGGACTTTAAATACTTTCTTCGAATCGAAAACTCCTTCCGTAGTAAACCAATCCGTGTAAGGGATAATTTCGATTTGCCCTTTCTCCAGATAAGTATCAATACCTGGTATAGACCCTCTCAAGGCTTCTTTTGCATCTTCGATTTCCAGAGGTTCTGATATTACCCAGAGGCAAAACTCCTTGTTTTCCAACCCAGCTTTGAAATAAGGAATAAGTATATCCAGCAAATCTTCTTTTGTTCGATAGAACTGGCAGATATGCGTTCCCCAGGGCACATCTCCAATAGTACTGATACCAGACTTTCTAAGGTTCTCTCTCATTCTTTTTTCTCCGGCTTTGAAGGGTGTAAAAGCAAGGGGTGTAAAGATAAAAACATTAATTGACTAAAGCATTCGGCTCTTGGCCTGCCGAGATTCTTTTGCCAATGCAGATCTTGCCGTATTATTTATCTAAATCAATGCCCGTATAATTCAGGACTCACGCATTTGAGGTAAAAAACCAGGTCATAGCGTTGTAGTCTAAATTCACGTTTTAGAATGTTAAAAGTCTAACACTATTGTTTTTCAATTCAACAGTGAAGACGTTTGATACTCATTTGTTTTTTAGATCTACATATTCTTTGTGTTACAAAGTGACATACTTTCCGCAAATATACACGAAAATGCTATCTATTATCTTTTTAAGGCAATAGTTTAGTCGTCCATTTGTAGTCCGTTGTTATTATTTCACAGTAATCGTAATAACGTCCATCCTTGCTCTTTTTTCGTGAGTTTGGTTTTGGTAGAGCAATCCTGCTGCAAAAGCATCAAAACACAATCAAAAGGCTCGTTGAGCATTCTATCTTGAAAACACCAATCCGATATTAGTGGACGACTAACATTTACATCAAAAACTATAATTTTTTAGTCGTTGACTCAGTGCCTGATGTTTTTTATTTTACTGTGAACCTTATAGTGAACTCCGTCCCATTATTCCTTTTCATTTCAAGTTTGCCCTCCAACTGGTCTACCAGGATCATCACTAACTGTAAGCCAAGGGAGCCGGAGTTTTCCGAATTAAAGTTTTCAGGAATACCGATCCCGTTATCCGATACCGTCAAAACAAAATTAGAATTATTGTAACTTTCTTCTTCGCTTCCCAGTTTATTGTCCGATCTATTGCCTGATCCACTGTCCACATGCTCTGTGGATTTTTCCCTGCAAAGCTTGAATTGAATTAACCCGCTATCTTTTCCTGAAAATGCATACTTGAGGGAGTTTGAAACAAGTTCGTTAATGATTATGCCCAATGGAACTGCAATATCCATGTCGAAGAAAATGTTTTCTTCGAGCTCGATATTCAGGCTGGTATTGGTATTTCCAAGTCGATAAGTCTGGAAAAGACTATTAACAAGCCTCTCAAGATAAGGTGAGAAATTCAATTTATCGGTTCCTTTACCTTCGTGCAGTTCTTCGTGGATCAGGGCAATCGACATTACTCTGTCCTGACTTTCCCTGAAGGCTTTCAAGACTTCCGAATCTTCAACAGACTCCCTGTTTTTGAACTTTTCAGACTGAAGGTCAAGGAGGGAAGAAATCACCTGCAGATTATTCTTGATTCTGTGATGAATTTCCTTTTTGCGGGCAGTTTCTACATTCGCAACGAACATTTCTGCCTTCTTTCTTTCCGTGATGTCTTTAACTGCCCCAAGAACTCTGTTCGCATCACCTTTTTTGTCTCTCAGGAAGATCCCATTATCTTCAAAATAAATATATTCTTTATTCTTTTTTCTAAAGCGGTATTCCATCCTGTAAGTTTCTCCAGATACCAGACATTTCTCATATTTTTCCAGAAGTGTATTTTGATCTTCCGGATGAATACAAGACAACCAGAACTTCAGATTCATACCTCTAAACTCATCCGGAGTATAGCCTGTAAGTTCTTCGATATTGCCTGCCCAGTCAGCATTATCTTCCTCTAAACTATAATCGTACACCAGCTGTCCTGTCTGTTCTGTTATTATACGGTACCTTTCTTCGCTTGACTCGATCGCTTGTTCAGCTTTTTTGCGCTCGGTAATGT
>Ga0182021_10011585_pt1 | contig 10465 bp, 10 predicted proteins | sample 612E3MmetaG_FD_120493 | JGI IMG/M metagenome (GOLD analysis project Ga0182021, IMG submission 120493) | Permafrost microbial communities from Stordalen Mire, Sweden - 612E3M metaG (Illumina Assembly) | ecosystem: Environmental > Terrestrial > Soil > Wetlands > Permafrost | place: Sweden... | reverse complement strand
GCGGCATCGCCCGCGACATGCAGATTCCGCATCCACGCGCGATGACTCGCGGAAAGATTTTGCGCCTGCGCCGCTGAAAGTTTGATAAGGGCGTTTTCGCTGAACAACGCTTTTATCCAACTCACTGCGGACGAATCTTCATATAACTTCGGCGCGGCGGATTTTCCCCATTCGCGCGCGAGTGAATCGCAAATGGTGTTGAGAAAACTGGTGATCAGATTCCTGGGTGAGACATCCATTGGCGCGGCGCGGCAGATGGCGGGCATGGCAGCTTCGAGCTGACTCAAGCGCGCCGCGTCTTTAGGCGCATCCAACACAGGAAGCCAGCGCGCGTAATAATTTTTGTCTTCTTTCACGATGACTGGAACAATCTTATGCGCGGCGAGAGTCTCCAATGCCAAAGCGCTGACCATGCTCCAGAAACGGGCATCTGCTGCGGGGACACGCGAAGCGTCTCCGTTGGTGGAAAAATCCAACAGAGCGGAAACCGCGTCGAGCGTACGCATCCAAATCCCGGTCACAAGAAATGAAGCAAGTTTCGGATTTTTGGAATCCAAATTCCAATTGTGGATGAGTTGCAGCGAAGGCAAGGGAATTCCCTTGACGGCGGGCAGGCGCAGTATGGCGGTTTTCGACGCGCCCTCGATGGTGAGCAAACGCTTGAGCGTATCGGTATCGGCGCAAAACGGATGCAGCTTTTCTTTTTTCGCGGCGCGTCCGCTTTTGGGCGCGGGAACGTCGGAGGTTTCCATCCAAAATAAAATACGCCCCGTTTCATAGGACGCTTGCGGAGGTTGGTAATGCGCGTGAAGGATATTCATGAGTTTGTCTAAAACAGATTCGGCTGGCTTGGATTATTGCGCAGGGATTGAATTCCTCCTTCCTGGCCTGCCCGGCAGGTGTCGAAACCGAAGTAAGTGTGAAGAGAGGAGGTAAGGGACATTGACCAAGTATAACGAACATTCATTAAGAGGGTTAGTATGTAATAACAAAAAAACGCCCTGTCAATTTCGACAGGGCGTTTGCATCTCTAATTGAATTATTGAACGGCCAGCCGCGGCCTAAATTTATAACCGTATATTTGATATATGCCGCGCAGAGCAGATTATCATGCAGATTTAAAGAGAAATTTGTGTCATGCATGATCGAAGAATCTTCGCAGAAACCTCATCAACCTTCATCTCGATCCGATGGTGGCGGGTTGCATGGCTGGTTTCTCAAGGACGAAACGGTTGTTGAACTAAGAGCTTGTTATGCGCGGTACCAGTTTGATGGTCGCGGCTCGCGCCTCGGAACCATTGATGTGGCCGATGATGCTTGCAGCATAACGACGATACTTGGTTGCATATGCGGCGTCAATTTGCCTGTTGATGCTGGCGTTTGGCTCTTCCACGAAGGTAACATCTTTGTCCACACCGCCCGCGCGAATGTACCCATCGTGACGAGTCTGCACACCGCGGAACCAGGCGGATGTCCGCCCATTCACAGATCGAACATAGATGTTCTCGCCGAGCTGGACGACCCAAATCGTCACTGGTTTTCGCAATGTGCCGTCATTTCGGCGTGATGCGATCTGCAACTCTTCTGCGGTTCCGATCTTTTTAAGTTCATCGCTCGTCCATGCGCTCATTGAGACATTTCCTTCCTTAGAACTCGATCATGGCCTTTATCGCTTCCCGCGCGTTCATCGCCCGGTAGCCATCCGGCGCTGGGTCAAGACAGCCGACCCAATCGAAGACGCGACCCGGTTCGATTCTGCCTTCCATCACGTCCGGCAGCAGTTCCTCGATATACGCGCGCGCCGGGGCGGGTCCGCATCGGCACCGTACATTAAAGTTGCACGCATAATAAGGATCTCCTTTTATTCAGCCTTTGACCCGGCGAGATATTGTTCGTCGCTGACGTGTTCCATCCAGTCGGCGGTCTTGCCGTCGACCGTTTCTACAATGGAGATATGGGTCATGGCTGTGATGGGCGCGGCGCCATGCCAGTGTTTCTCGCCCGGCGGACACCACACTACATCTCCCGGCTGAATCTCCTCGATCGCGCCACCCCAGCTCTGTACCTGTCCACGGTCGGCCGTCACGATCAGGGTCTGACCCAGCGGGTGGGTGTGCCATGCCGATCGAGCGCCCGGTTCGAATGTCACGCTGGCGCCCGACGCATGAGTATGATCATTGGGTTGAAACAGCGGGTCAATCCGTACATTTCGTGTAAAGTACTCGGCCTGTCCTTTGCCGGAAGGTTGTGAGCCATTTCTTCTAATTTCCATTTCTAAACTCCTTTGCTTGATTACTTTATTATTTGGTAATAATATTTTCTAAACTGTTCGAACCGCTTTGTCTTTACCTGCTTCTCTTATTTCTAGGATGGGAACGCTCGACCGCAAAATAAGTCACGAGATCCCATGCGTTACGAATACCAAGAAACAAGAGTAGAACCATTACAGCGCTGACGATATACAGTGGCAGCGTTGGATCCGCAGGGAACGCGAGCGCAGCAATAATGAGTACAATATACGCGATAAGAGGGAATGCCATATACCATAACCAGTCTTTCAATGGTGTTTGACGGTGAGGTATTTTCCGCATCCGCTGAATGACGAGGATCATATATAACGCCATCCCCAGGCCCAACAGCCCGAGCAGAAGTCTCACAATGGAGAATGCTTGCCAGGGCGCACTGAGAATTCCTGCAATTAAAAGTACGGCACAAAAATGTACAATGGTCGGCGTATTAAAGGCAGATATTCCTGCATTCAAAATCTCTGTGCGCCTTTCAATATCCGCGATCAAGGTTGTTACTACGAACATCAATCCCGTCAAGGTCGCGGCGGCGGTACCTATGATCATATAAAAGTTTTGCCAATTACTCAGGAACGGTAACTCAGATCCTTGTATCATAAATTCTGCCTTTATCTATGCCACAGCTTCAAAAATAGCACTAATAGCGGTCACCAACTACTGTGATTTGTAACATGGCGCTATCGATTTGGCTGAGATCATCGGATGTCAATGCGATATTCACCGCGCCGATGTTCTCATCGAGCCGCTTGATCTTGCGCGAGCCGGGAATGGGCACGATCCACGGTTTTTGCGCCAGCAGCCAAGCTAGCGCGATCTGTGCCGGGGTGGCTCCCTTCTCTGCTCCGATCTTCTCAAGCAGATCAATCACCACCCGGTTTGCTTTGATTGCCTCCTGTGTAAAGCGCGGATTGTTGCTACGGATGTCGGTGCTATCGTAGATAGTGTTCTCATCAATTTTGCCGGTCAGGTAGCCGCGTCCCAGCGGGCTATAAGGCACAAGACCTATGCCAAGTTCCTCGCAAGTTGGAAGAATGGACTCCTCGATATTCCTCCACCAGATCGAATATTCGCTTTGCAAGGCAGTGACAGGCTGCACTGCATGGGCGCGGCGGATGAGTTCTGCATTGGACTCGGAAAGTCCAAAGTGCTTGACCTTACCCGCCCGGATCAAATCCTTGACCGCACCAGCTACATCTTCGATGGGTACATTAGGGTCAGGGCGATGTTGGTAGAACAGGTCAATGACTCCGACTCTAAGGCGCTTGAGAGATGCGTCAGCTACCCGTCTGATCTGCTCTGGCCGACTATCCGGTCCAACGCTGGGATGCGGACCCTTTTCTGTGTGCTTCCAACCAAACTTGGTGGCGATCACTACTTGTCCTTTGAAAGGCTCCAAAGCTTCGCCTACCAGTTCCTCGTTTGTGAATGGACCGTACACTTCCGCGGTGTCGAAGAAGGTGATACCGCGCTCAACAGCCTTACGAAGAAAAGCGATCATCTCCTGCTTATCAGTTGGTTTGTCACCAAAGCTCATTCGCATACAGCCCAGCCCCATGGCCGAAACTTCCAATCCACCGTTTCCAAGTTTACGCGTTTGCATTTTGGTATCTCCTTTTTAACGACCAGTCATTTTCAACACAGCGTCGGGCAGTCTTGCCCCCTGGATCGTGATCTTTGAAGCAGTGCTTTTGATCTCACCGAGATCGTCCGGTGTAAGTTCAACATTCACTGCCCCGATATTTTCTTCCAAACGATGTAACTTTGTTGTGCCCGGGATTGGAACAATCCACGGCTTTTGGGCAAGCAGCCAGGCAAGTGCGATTTGTGCTGGGGTTGCCTTCTTCTCATCTGCGATCTTGCCGAGCAAATCAACCAATACCTGATTTGCCTTCCGAGCCTCCGGCATGAAGCGAGGGGATATGTTGCGGAAATCAGTCCGATCAAATGTCGTGTTCGTATCGATTTTTCCGGTGAGGAATCCCGCGCCCAGTGGGCTAAACGGAACGAAGCCAATGCCAAGTTCCTCCAGGGTTTGCAGGACTTCCTCTTCAGGATCTCTCGTCCATAATGAATATTCGCTCTGGACTGCGGTGACTGGCTGAACGGCATGTGCGCGACGAATTGTTTGCGCTGCTGCTTCCGAAAGGCCGAAATGCTTGACCTTGCCTGCTTGAATCAGGTCTTTCACCGCTCCTGCTACTTCTTCAATGGGCACATCTGGGTCAACTCGGTGTTGGTAGAACAAATCAATCACATCTGTTCTGAGCCGCTTGAGCGATGCCTCAGCCACCTGCTTGATATGTTCTGGCCGGCTATTCAGTCCACCTGAACGTGAACTGGTTATGGGATCAATATCGAATCCGAATTTGGTGGCAATCACTACTTGATTGCGCAGAGGAGCAAGCGCCTCGCCGACGAGTTCCTCGTTCACGAAGGGACCATAGGCCTCTGCCGTATCAAAAAATGTGACACCACGTTCCACAGCCGTCCGAATAAGAACGACCATCTCTTGCTTTTCAGCAGCCGGGCCGTACGCAGAACTCATTCCCATGCAGCCAAGCCCGAGAGCGGATACATCCAAGCCACTATTTCCAAGTTTACGTTTTTGCATTTTTCAAACTACCATCTTTTCTTTATCCAGTTCTTTCCAAAAATTGACCTTCAAAAAAATCCCTGATCTTCCGCACTTTTATTCCTCTATTGGAAGCATTTGCTTTTCTTTCGTCAAAACAGCATTTTCATACACTTCAATTTTGTGATCCAATATATCCAAAGTCTTTTGCATTTCTTTCATTCTGGCCAAGAGTTGCTCCCGTTGTTCTTTCAGGATTTCTTTTCGAGCCTCAATGGTCTTATCGCCCCGCTGGACTAGTGCAACATACTCGATCAGCACCTCAACGGGTAACCCTGCGCTCCTCATACATTTAATAAATTCAACCCGCCTGAGGTCGAGTTCGTTGTAATCCCGAATGCCGCTTCCGTTTCGATTGACAGTCGGGATAAGTCCAACACGCTCATAGTAGCGAAGCGTGTCTGATGAAAGGCCAAATTGTTCACTGACTTCCGCGATTTTCATAAGTCACCTCGAAAAGCAGTGTATCACCTGGAGTCGACTCCAGGTCAAGGGCTTGTTTATGAGAATTTGGAGCAAAATTCTTATAGAAAAGATGAGAATAACTCGAAACAAATCGAAGCGCCGTTCGAACACGGCAATAGATCTCAAAGCTCTGAACAATTTGGCATATTAACAAAACAGGATACGTTTTCACGCGTATCCTGTTTTGTCTTGCTGTCCATTATTACGGCTATTAGCTATTTGTCTCAGGTTTAAATGCCGCCTACGTTCTTTTACGAAATTTATAGCCATATATTTGATATATACCGCGCGGGGCAGATATGTGTCCAACTTTAATCAAGAAATCCGCCTGCATTTGTACAATATCAATCTCATACATTTACTTTTTCTACTGATTTATAAATCAGTTATAATATTCGTATGAGCCAGAACCTCTCCTACACAAAAGCTCAGGGAATTATCTTACAGGATGCCATTCGGCGTGACCTTACTACTGGGCGCCGATCTGCTCTCTTGCAGATACTTTGGCATGAGCGCTACCTCACAAGAAACCAGCTCATGAAACGGGCAGAACTGCGGCTCGGAAAAGATTGCTTTGGCGTTTCTGCTTGGGAGGATACCTTCTATCGCGACATGCAAGTGGTAAAACAGGCATTCAAGGCAGCAGGTTTTACATTATCTTACAACCGCAACAAACTTCAAACCGGCTATTATCTTGAAGGGCAACCTGCCATATCTTCAGAACTCCAAAAGATCCTGCGCAGCAGTGTACAAGAAGTAGATGCTCGCCAGATTGAGATCTATCACCGGCTAACCTCGGCAGATCGTTTTCGGCAAGGCTGCTCAATCAGTGACACGGCACGCAAGGTGGTTGCCTTTCGCATTCGCCATGACAATCCCAATCTTTCGCTGGCAGAAGCAAATCGCATGGCATTGGAGCGAGCGTACAGGCTATGACAAAACAAACGTTGGACATCGTTGACTTTCTCAAATTGATGCTGGATGCATTGAAGGCTGCACATGTCGATTATCTCATTGGTGGTGCGATTGCCGAGTGGGCCTGGGGTGAGCCAAGAGCAACCCAGGATATTGATATTGTGATCAACCTACCTATTGAGTCGATCCAAAAATTCTCCAAAGAACTTGAAAAAAGGGACATGTTGGTTCCTGCCGAGATCATTCTGGATACAATCCTAGAAGATAGGGCAGATATTCCCATCAATGCTGTTCATATGCATAGCGGACTCAAGGCGGACCTATATCCGGTACGCCAAGGGGATGAACTCCGTCTTAGTGCCTTCCAGCGAAGGCAACGCGTGGACTATGGGCCACCGATTGGGCGAGTATATGTTCATTCGCCGGAAGATTTGATCCTATACAAGTTACTCTACTTCAGCATCAGTCAACAGTCGAAGCATTCTCGTGATATTGCTGCCATCTTGCAGGCGAAAAAGGAGCAGATCGATTTAGTCTATGTTCAGGAATGGGCAACTCGATTGGGGCTTAGCTCTCTATGGAAGGAACTGCTTAGTAGTGCTGAGTAATAACTGATTATTGCTGGTTATATATACTCTGAAGTAATCAGTAGAGTCGGATGCTGAGACGGAAGGATCATAAGAGCTCACTTAATGAAGGGATGGAGCCGAGGCAACCTTTTACCTCACTTGAAGTCCTTATTAACAATTAACAGTCATTGATTTTAATGTTAACCATGAGCCTTCTTGAATAGAAAATTGTTCAGTTTTCCAGCTTCAATAATGATCCCTAAACCGGGCAGATCGAGCCCTTCGAGTTTGCCTTTTCGAATCCAAGCCCTGATCTGTTTTGGTGTGGCATTACAAATCTGGGCGGCTTGATAGACGGTGACATAGTTGCCGTGCGGTATAGTGATGGGGAGGACTTTCGGCTGTGTGCTCTCGGTCAGCTCACTGTATCCCTTTCTTTCTCGGACCTTTCTGCCATAGACAGCGATCTGACGGAAAACAGTTCTCAATGCATCTTCTGCATCTTCCTTGTCACGAATGGAAAGGTACTCCAGCAATCTCCTGTGTGTGATCAGAAAGTCAAAGAGATCCTGTGCCCGAACTGGTGCAAGTTCTATTGGATTTTCCAAGTTCAAAATTTCCTCAACTGTTTCACTTAACAATGTTCCAGGTTCATTGGAAGAGAGTTGATAAGCTGGAGAGCCGATGAGAAAACCGTGGGACTTCCAGGCATCATTCGCTCGCATGTGTTCAAGAAGCTCAAGTGCGTATCCTGCATATAGGCGTGCAACAATGTGAAGATCTGCATCCCACATAACAATTCCTCGCCGCTGCCAATCTTGCTGCTGAAGCTGTGTAAGCCAGGAAGGACAGCTTGGTGGGGAACTGAAGTGTCCTTCAAAGTTAAGATGCACTCCCCATGAGTTATGAACGAGAACGGTGGAGCAATTCATCATGATTAACCTGCCAGTAGAAAAAATTTGGACTGGATCAGTATAAAGCAGATAGGTTCTGGGATCGGAAAAACTGTCGGTGAATAGGAAAAAGGGGTGTGATCGTTTACGGGAACGTTTTAAATGAAAACACCCCTATAGGTAGGGGTGTTTGTTCTTTTCTTGATGGTTTGTTCTCTATTTGGTGGGCATAAATTGAGTAGGTCTGAATTTATACCCGTATATCGGATATATGCCGCGCGGGGCGGATTGTTATGGCGTTGTAAGAGTATTCTCTAGTAGGATAATGCTTTTAGTATGATTCAGTTCATCAAGCATTAAGCTTATTGTCCCTCTTGCAAACGATCCGCCAGCCACATCTTTATAATAGAGTGGTGCGTTATGCCCAAGCGGCGCGCTTCCCGGTCAAGAGAAGCCAGAATCCAGGCAGGAAAATCCACGTTGATACGATTTGTTTCCCCTCTAGCGCGACGGCTGCCTGGCAGAGCCTCTTCGATCATGGCTAGCTGGAGAATGAGCAGGTTCAAGCGAGGGCGAATGGGTTGAGTACCAAGTCAACACAAGCAATTCTGCTGCTACGGTTTGATGAAGGCGTTGATAGCGGCTAACGTCCGCTTCACCCGCGCGGCGCGACGGTCGGCCTGAAACCCATGCTGAGACGGAAACCACACGAACCCTGAACGCCCGTCCGCTGAGGCGTGAAGCGCCGCGTCGGTGTGCAAGCGGTTGTTAGCCGCCTTTCAGGCTGCATTTTTAATCTGCGGGTATTCTCCATTGCCTGATGCAATACAGAATATACAGATACGCCCATGATGGCTTCATTTCTCGAGATGCCCCTCCGCGGAAGCAGAAATAGAGGGGAACATGGTATTGGTCAGGGAAGCGACGACCGTATCCCCGCTAAAGGTGAACGTGAATATTTCCGTTCCTTGGCCGGAAAGGGATTCAAAATACGCGACGAAGGTATTTTCATCCTGCCACGTTCCCCGGGCCGCTTCGAAGCCGATCATTTGCGGATTGATGCGGTATATCCCATCCAATCCGATTTGCGATTCCCCCCGACTGCCTCCCGAAAGCGTCGATTTCAGCGTCGCGGTATCGCCTTGAAAGGTAAATGAGGCTGCCTGTATTCCGATAGGATTGTTCGGATCCGCGACGAAGGTCTTGCCGGAGATCATGCTGGCGACGGGGGGCGGCGGCGGAACAGGTTGTGGTTCCGGATTCGCCGCGGCTTTGATAAGCGATTCCAGCCGCGCAACGCTCGCGGGGTTAGCCGGGAGCGGAGTATCTGATTTGATCGCCGGGAGAATATAGCTCTCGAACATATCGTACGGTATATGGAATTCCCGGGGACTGAGACCGGCAGTGAATACCACCTCGAGATCCTGAGCCGGCAGCAGGAGAACGTATTGACCGCCCAATCCCTGGGCGGCGATCGCGCCGTGAGTTTGCAGCCACCAGAGATAGCCGTAGCCGGAACGTTTTTCTCCCTCCATTTTGGGATCCACCTGCTTTTCGAGCGAGGCCTTCACCCAGCTTGCCGGGATGATTTGCTTCCCTTCCCAGAGACCGCCCCGCAGGTAGAGATAACCAAGCTTGGCCATGTCGCGCGGCGTCAACTGAATGCCCGCGCCTCCTACTTCCAGACCGTTCTGGTAGGTCTTCCAGCGAATATCCGATATCCCGAGCGGTCCCAAGAGATTAGCCTGGGCGAACTCCAGCGGGCTTTTCCCCGTGGTTTTCCGCAGGATCGCGGTTAGAATGGTGGGCGCGCCGGAGTTGTACACAAATACCTGCCCGGGGGTGGCTGCCATAGGTCGATCAAGGACATACTTCAAGGCATCCTGGCTTTGATCCATTTCGCCATTATTCACATCGTCCGACCATTCCAGACCCGAGGACATGGTAAGTAGATGTTCGAGTGTGATGGCCTGCTTGCGGGCATCATTATTCGCCACCTCCAGATCGGGAAAGTAGTCCAAGACTTTGTGATTCACGCTATCAATGGAACCTTGCTGAATAGCGATGCCCACCAGTGCCGAGACGATGCTTTTTGTGATGGAATAGATCTCTACCTGGTTGTCCGCTTCGTATGGTTGAAAATAGGCTTCCGTCACGATGTAGCCATGGCGCACGATAATCAGACTGTGGAAATTGATTTGTTTGGATTGGATCTGCTCCATCATTTGCGCCAACAGTTTTGAATCTAGGCCTTGCTGTTCGGGGGTGGAGGTGCGCCAGTCCCGGGCAGGCCAATAGGGCATGACAGTGGGCGATAGGGTAGGCCGAGGAACCGCAGTCGGAGTGGGTGCCAAATTAGAGCAGGCGTTCAATAGAAACGCGAAAAGCAAGGCAAGCCGGAATAAGGAGTAACAGCGGAGTTTCATTTAAAATATCCTCCTTCAATTTTGAATTCAAGATCATCCTGATACTGGCGGCCTTCTATGAAGTCGTTTTTGTCAAGCTTCAATATAGACAGCGCGTTTACCTAGCCGACCTTATGGCCGGTTAATGCCATTTTGAGAATTGATGAAACGACACGACAATTCACTTCCTTCTTGTGCTCACGATCCTTGCTCGATCATGCTGGCGGCTTCGGATCTCGTAGGGCATCCTGCACCCTGAACAGCCTTCTATCCGTGCTGG
>Ga0182021_10011584_pt1 | contig 10466 bp, 10 predicted proteins | sample 612E3MmetaG_FD_120493 | JGI IMG/M metagenome (GOLD analysis project Ga0182021, IMG submission 120493) | Permafrost microbial communities from Stordalen Mire, Sweden - 612E3M metaG (Illumina Assembly) | ecosystem: Environmental > Terrestrial > Soil > Wetlands > Permafrost | place: Sweden... | reverse complement strand
TAATCACATACCTTATGCATTTAAGGACCGGAGACTATCTTTATTAAAATCTTAAAAGCTCATTACTAAAATCTTAAAAGCTCATTACTTAAAATCTTAAAAAACTCATTGCGTAAGAGCTTCAATACACTCGATTTTACCGGATCCGCGCCAAGTTAGTATATATGCCCCGATCTCATCTAAGTATATAAAGGTGTTTACATAACATATTGTTCCGTTGAATTCCGTATCTGTCCCGATCCAGCATCCGCTATTCAGGAATAGTTTTTTTCCTGCTTCTGTTTTGAGTTCGTAAGAACTTGCAAAATGGGTATGACCGAAAACAACAACATCTGCATCTATAGTTTCCTTATTTTTCTGGTAATATTTATGCTGGATGACCTGTTCTGCAGTTTTATCTGCAGGTTTCGTAAAGTTGTAAATAGTTCCCTGAGTATTGGCTACAATACCGGGGATAGAGCTTAATGCGAAAAAACCTGTAACCATAGCCCATCCCAGATTCCCCCAGAAACTAGATTGCAGAAATACATTCCATAAAAAGTACTTTTCACCAAGCAACAAGCCTAAAAATATAATGAAATTTACTTTCCAGTGTTTTTTAGTAAACGTAACGTTGAAGAGGTCCTGAAACCAGTTAATGGGATCCCAGAGCGCACTGACATGCTTCATAATAGCTTGCTGTTTGTCGAATTGATGACCATGAAGGAAAAAATATGACCGTTTACCGATTTTAAGGCCGCTTGCAATACCGGATTTTTTGTCTTTTTTAGGATAATGCCTATCGTAAATTGCAAATCTGGTTCCATTGTCGAGGGTCTCGTGATCGACTTTTCCTTCAAGCTCGCCTAATGTATCATCATGGTTACCAACAACGAATATCTTGTCGCTATTAATATTGGAGAGCAGGGAGAACGGCCTGATACAGTCTTTGATAACATTGTCCCTGTTGCCATTTTTCGGATTCCACAAATCCAGGATATCCCCAAGGAGAATTATTTTTTCAGGATTTTCAATTGTGACTTCCCGATTATCACATTTTATAATCTTAGGCCCATTTGCTAGGTCACGTACCCACTCAAGGAAATGACAAAATTCCTTATGATTACTTTCTGAGTTGCCCAAATGTACATCTGAGATAATTATATAAGATTGCTTCATTTAAGAATCCATATAGATTACTTGAATAAATAATAATCTCAAGTTGATTGTCAAAATGAAGAGACTTACATTTTGAGGTAAAAAATAAATTCTTTTGTGGGAATTCTTGGTTCGGAACGCAAGTAAATAGTTCAAAGATTTTACTTCCTATCCGCTACAAGAATAATTTTATAAATAGTGTATTAGTTTCCAGATAATAGAAAATCTTTCGTTAGGCATACTTAAAAATTCTTCCTGAGAACCTAAGCGGATAAGAAGATTTTTATTTAAAAGTTTCCTGATTTAATATTTTAAGTCAAAAAAACAAGGAACAATCATGCAGAATATACTCTTAGTCCAATCGCTTACAAAGAAATTCGATGATTTTACAGCTGTAAATAACGTCAGCTTTAATGTTGAAACAGGTTCGATATTTGCTTTTCTCGGTCCTAACGGGGCAGGCAAATCCACGACCATCAAGATGCTTACAACCGTCCTTAAGCCCACGTCCGGAGAAATAAGCATAAATGGTTTCAACGTGCTTAAGGAACAGGATAAGGCACGGGAATCTTTTGGGATCGTATTCCAGGATCACAGCCTTGATGACGATCTTACCGCTTACGAGAATATGATCTACCATGCGGTTGTCTACAAAGTGCCTAGAAAGGAAAGAGAAGAAAGAATCCGGAAAGCCTTTGAGATTGTCGGGCTCTGGGACAGGCGAGAAGACCTTGTTAAAAACTATTCCGGAGGGATGAAACGCAGGCTTGAAATTGCGCGGGCGCTCGTCCATTACCCAAGAATTCTCTTCCTTGAGGAGCCAACCGTCGGCCTTGACCCTCAGACCCGGAACTCCATATGGAGCCACATTAGAAACTTGAATACCGAAAGAAAAATGACGATTTTTCTAACCACACATTATATGGAAGAAGCCGAAGCAATTGCAGACCAGATTGCAATTATTGATCACGGTAAAATTATCGAGTCCGGCACAGTTGAAGAAATAAAGAAGCAGACAGAAACCGAATCTCTGGAAGAAGCCTTTCTAAAGCTAACAGGCAGGGACATCCGCGATGACAACAATGGAGTAAAACCGAGAATGATGAGGGGCATGGGGAGGATGAGATAATGATTGAAGTTATCTACATCCTCTGCCTCAGGCAGCTCAAGCATTACTGGCGCTCAAAAACCAGGCTGATAGGGTCTTTAGGGCAGCCTCTCCTTTTCTTAATCGCTTTCGGCTTCGGCATCGGTCCAATGTATTCGAAAGCCAATGGTGGAGCAGACTATATAAATTTCCTTGCTCCAGGAATTATTACGATGGGAATTCTCTTTACAGCTGTCTTTTCCGGGCTTGAGGTCATCTGGGATCGGCAGTTCGGTTTTCTCAAAGAGACAATGGTTGCTCCAATTTCAAGGACTGAAATCATGATCGGAAAGACCTTCGGCGGGGCAACCATAGCCATAATTCAGGGATTGCTCGTGCTGAGCCTGACATATTTGATCGGATTCAGGATTACAAGTTTAGGCAGCCTTGTGCTCGGGTTAGTTTTCATGTTCCTGATAGCTGTGTTCTTTACAGGTCTTGGTCTTTCTATAGCCTCAAAGATGAAAGATATGCAAGGTTTTCAGATGATACTGAACTTCCTGATAATGCCAATATTTTTCCTATCCGGTGCTCTATTTCCCATAACAAACCTGCCGCCGGCGATCTTATTCATAAGCAGGATCGATCCTCTTACCTACGGTGTTGACGGTCTGAGAGGAGCTATTACGGGGATTAGCACTTTTGGAATTTACAGCGATCTTGCAGTAATAGGCGTACTGTCATTACTAATCTGCGCAGTTGGCACAGTGCTTTTTTCGAAGATAGAGGCATAAGATCCAGCGATATTTAGTGAAAAGGGGCTAAAGGCCCCAGGTTCCTTTTAAGATTCGCATCTGGTCCGCGTATTTTTTTATAAAAATTTAAAGATCAAATTTGAAAACATTCCTGCCAAGTTTGCGGGAATGACTGAATGCGAAAAAAATAGGTCACATTATAAAACTAAGCACTTGAGTAAAGATACTGATCAAAATATTCTTCGATTTGCGATTAGCCATGAGAGGATTCCAGGTGATATGAACACTTCAATGAATCCTGCAATAATAAACATTGGCAAAATTAACTTGCAATATAACTTTACGCTTTTCTTAATATCATTGTAGAGCGCCTGAATAATCTCATTGTAGCTATTAATGTTTGGCTCTTTACATTGATCCATAATGATATTGTAACCCAAGAGAAGCCCTATGCCGCCACACATGAACCCAGCCGAAAGCTCAAACATGCTGTGAGGCAACATGCCAAGTACGGTGGTCTCCAGACCTATAGATTTTGCTAACAGAAAGCATAGTTCTCCAAACAAACAACCACTTTTTACAAGAAGGAATATTGAACCGAACCAAATTCTAAACAATCGAGCCAGTATAGGTCCGGAAAGCAGAATAGAAAGTCCAATGACTGCATTAGCTATTATAATAAGTAAAGCCTGGACAAATGGTACTTGAGCAGATATTGGATCTCCTTGTTTCTTAAATTTATGATAAGTTTGAACTGCATGTGCGTGATCAGTTACGCCAGTTGCATAGCCCATAAAGGCAGCGATAAAAAATATTGCCATAGCAGTGACTGAGTACCGAATTACAGTTTTTATATTGATCGATTCCATTTAAATCACATTACTAATCCACTACAGCTGAAAACCTGTAAGTTTTTGACTTTATACAAAGTATTTGCTGTTCTAGTGAAGTCCTTATAGTACTGTTGTCATCATTAAAAGCAGGCATTAAGAATATCATCAAGATAAAAAACATCATCAAGATAAAAATACGGTAAAACGTTTGACTACAGATTTTCCATCACATAAAATGTCTTACTATCACATAAAATATCCTACTATCGCATAAAATGTCTTACTATCACATAAAATATCCTACTATCGCATAACATGTCTTACTATCGCATAAAATGTCTTACTATCGCATAAAATGTCTTATTATCCTATAAAATGTCTTATTATCACATAAAATCTCAGGCTGAGTATATCAATCTGTAAGCTAAAGATATATCAACAAATTTGCGAACTGGAACATATATTTTAGTATAATAAATCAGGCAATTCTTAAATTTAGAGTAAATATTTTTACCAGGTCAGATCAGCGAATATAAGTTAAGAACCATAAAATTAAAATCCCTACGACAGCCAAATAATTAAAACTATTATCACTCAAGACAGTTCCCTCATGAAATTGATTCTTTATTTTACAGATATGGTCTAAATCTTTATAAATATATTCATATTGCAAAAATTAGAACATTGATAAACACGTCGCACTACATCGTTAATATATTATGTGGGGTATTAATCGTGGGGATAATATCATCGCTTTTAAGGACTCTAGGTATTGAAAAATCGTCAGGTATAGAGCATAAGGGTATCGACTACAAATGGATAGTGCTTTCGATTACTACTATCGAGATGTTCATGGTATCCGTTAACGGGAGCATTATCCTGATCTCGCTGCCTGCGATTTTCGATGGTATCAATATCAACCCTCTCACCTCATTCCAATACCTGATCTGGGTGCTTATGGGGTATAACCTGGTTACTGCCACACTGCTTCTCAGTTTTGGCCGGCTCTCGGACATGTATGGGAGGGTGAAGCTTTACAACGTCGGTTTTGCCATTTTTACTTTTGGTTCCATCCTGCTTTATCTCACTCCCGACACCGGTGATACCGGCGCGATCGAAATCATTGTCTTTCGACTTGTGCAGGCCGTTGGGGCATCTTTCACCTTTTCCAACAGTGCAGCAATCCTTATAGATGCGTTTCCGGAGAACGAGCGTGGTAAGGCATTAGGATTGAATATGGTGGCATTCCTTTCAGGGCAGTTCATCGGATTGATTCTTGGCGGGATACTTGCTTTTTACCACTGGCGGTATGTATTCCTGGTGAGCGTGCCGGTTGGTATTCTGGGTACAGTATGGGCATATCTTAAACTAAAAGAAACCAGTAAGCCAGTCGATCCCGAAAAGTGGACATATGGGGAAACCTGACTTTCCTCTGCGGCCTCACCATCTTTTTGATCGGCACTACGTATGCTCTGCTTCCCTATGGGGAGAACCCTATGGGATGGAGCAATCCCTGGGTAATCGCATCCCTGTTTATCGGTATCATCCTCTTAATCTCATTTCCCATAATCGAAAGCCGTGTCGCGGATCCTATGTTTCGGTTAGGCCTCTTCAAGAATCGGATGTTCTCCTTTGCGAATATAGCCGGATTCCTGAACGCGATAGCCCGCGGCGGCCTGATGTTCATGCTCATTATGCTGCTTCAGGGCATCTGGCTGCCTTTACACGGATACAGTTATGAGTCAACACCGTTCTGGGGAGGGATTTTCATGCTGCCTCTTACAGTCGGTTTCGTAATCATGGGACCACTTTCGGGCTGGCTTTCTGACAAGTACGGCTCCCGATTGTTCGCTACGTCAGGCCTGATCCTTATCACTATCTCTTTCCTGATCCTTGCCATGTTGCCCTATGATTTCGATTATCCGATCTTTGCTTTTGCTTTGCTGATCATGGGCCTGGGAAACGGCATGTTCGGTGCACCGAATATTGCGGCTATTATGAATTCTGCGCCACCGGAAGAAAGGGGTGTTGCATCAGGGATGAGGGCAATGCTGCAGAACAGCGGGATGGTTGCCTCGATGGCGATGTTCTTTACAATAGTTATCGTCAGCCTGACGCGCTTATTTCCACAGGTACTCGCGGCATCACTAACAAATGTCGGTGCCTCAAACCTTATTGGTCCCATGAGTGTAATTCCTCCTACAGGTGCATTGTTCGCCGCTTTCTTGGGATATAATCCGGTTAATGCTATTCTTGCGGCTGTACCGCAGTCGGTAATCGCCAGTATTAGCCCTGAGACCATAAAGACCCTGACAGGCACAACATGGTTTCCAACTACCCTCGCGCAGGCATTTATGCCCTCGCTGAGGTTATCCTTCTACATTGGCGCAATTCTTTCGATTGTTGCTACTTTTCTGTCAGCACTGCGCGGACCGACACACGCAGACGAGATCCATGAGGAGGCTCATGAAACCCCTATTGAAAAGAGGAACCGTTAGAGGGTTATGAACCGTTAGAGGGCTGAGGAAACGTTAAAAGGGTCAATTTAGGCCTTATCGAATATAGAATTTTGAGTCAGTTCTGTGTAACCACATTTTAAATTGTTCATGTATATAAGTGCAGAGAAGGTAAGAGATGAGCTCAAGTATCTTTAGAATTGATAAGCCAAATTTTTTTATCCTGAAGATATATTTGTTTTGGAACTTCTTATCCTTTTTATGCTCATTTCAGCATAAAAATAAATTTACAAAATTATTGGATAGTTTAGTGTATGAGCAAATATATTTTAGTTTTTGCAATTTCCTACAAAATTCCTTGTTTTTCAAATAATTCTAATAGTAAAGTTTTTTTATGGAAAGAATTTGTTTAAAACAATTTAAAATCTATTTAATTAGTACCAGTTTCGGCAAAATAAGCATTTATGCTCATTTTCAGCTTTTAAAGCATTTTCATAGATTTTGGTGAATCCTTATTTAATTGCAAGCAAATTTTTTAGTTAAGAATTTTAAGACGGCTAAAAAATTGGATTACAAACAAATTTTAACGACGTGTATATTATATACATCTACATTTATAAATTGGTTAGTGTGTTATAATTATAATTTCAAGCAAATTTTAGCCCCTTCTGAACTTTAATATTGAAATGTGCCATACAATTCACCGCTCCGGTATATTATACACATTAATTAAATATAAACTATACAGCTTACATTAAAAGAAGAAGATGTATATGAAAACAGATTTTAGAAACTCTGGTATCGATATTATTGGGGATGTATCGTGTGGGACACACTTCTGCCAACTCTACCAGACAAAAAAAGATTTGATTGATATACTAATTCCTTACTTCAAAGCAGGGCTGGAAAATAATGAGTTTTGCTTTTGGGTCACATCACAGCCCCTGGAAGTAGACGATGCCGTAAAAGCCCTGAGGGAAGCTATACCTGATTTTAATGTTTACATGGAAAAAGGACAAATAAAAATTATTTCCTACATTTTCTGGTGCGTAAATGAAGGCATCTATGATTCTGAAAGGATGTTAAATGGATGGTTTGAAAAACTTAATCATGCCATTAAAAGCGGATATGAAGGGCTGAGGTTGGCAGAAAACACTTCATGGTTGAAAAAAGAGGAATGGGATGATTTTATTGATTTTGAAAAGAAAATAGATTCTAATATCGATAAATATCCAATAATAGCTCTGTGCTCATACCCTCTCCGCAAGTGCGGCGCGACCAAAATTATCGATATAATAATCAACCACCATTTTGCTTTAATCAAAAGGAAAGGGAAATGGGAAAATATAGAAAGTTCCAAACGTAAAAAAGCAGAAGAGAAAATTAAGATACTGGCGAACGCAGTGGAATCATCGGATGATGCTATCGTAACTGAGTCTCTTGAAGGTATAATTACCAGCTGGAATAAGGGTGCAGAGCAGATCTATGGCTATTCGGCCCAGGAGATTCTGGGAAAAAATGTATCAATACTTGAACCCGATGATATTAAAGGTGAAATAAAACAGTTAATTGAAAAGATCAAACTGGGCGAAAGGTTTCATCACTATGAAACTTTGAGGTTAAAAGAAAATAATACACTAATAAATGTCTCGATAACTCTTTCACCTGTTTTTGACACTTCGGGAAAGCTTGTGGCTATCTCATCGATTGCAAGAGATATTACTGAGCGAATCAAAGCAGAAAAATTACTGGCAAAAGCTGAAGATGCCAGAAAAAAGGAAATTCATCACAGGATTAAAAACAACTTGCAAGTGATCTGCTCCCTGCTGGATCTGCAAGCTGAAAAATTTCGGGACAAGAAAGTACTTGAAGCTTTCAGGGAGAGCCAGAACCGGGTACTTTCAATGTCTCTCATCCATGAAGAGCTCTATAAAGGGGGAGGAACCGATACATTAGATTTTTCAGAATACCTTCGAAGGTTAGCTGAAAACCTGTTCCAGACTTACAGCCTTAGTAGTAAAAATATCTGTCTGTATGTGGACCTTGAAGAAAATGCGTTCTTTAATATGGATACTGCCGTCCCGCTAGGAATAATTGTTAATGAACTTATTTCCAACTCTCTCAAACATGCATTTACTGAAAACGAAGCAGGTGAAATCCGAATCCAGCTCTGCAGAGAAGAAATAGGTAATGAGATGCATATGTCCCTTTTCTGCCTGACAATTTCAGATGACGGAAAAGGAATTCCTGAAAATATTGAATTGGGAACACTCGAATCACTAGGACTGCAGTTAGTAACCACTCTTGTTGACCAGCTAAGTGGTAAAATTGAGCTTAGACGGACGCAGGGAACTGAGTTCAAAATTACATTCAACGCTGTGGAAAGATCATTGGATCATCTGAATTAAATCTGCAGATCGATTTATATCAACAGAGTTTGACTGCAAAAGATTTGATAGCAAAAGGTTTGATAGCAAAAGGTTTGAAAGTAAAAAGTTTGAAAGTAAAAAGTTTGAAAGTAAAAAGTTTGAAAGCAAAAGGTTTGAAAGCAAAAGGGTTTGACTTTGACTTCATCAAACACGAATATGTTCCATTGTTTCGGCTCCGATTTTTCTGCCCATATTGATCAGTCTATATCTTTTCTGCAGGTCGAGTGTTTCCACAATCCTGACGAAATAGTCCATTTCCGCGTTTCGTTTTAATCTCTTTTTTTGGATTAGTGAAGGAAAAAGGGAAATTACTGAAGTTTGATTTCCAGACCTCATTTCTCGGTTATATGTGGATTTTAAAACTAATCTATCAGTAATTTATTTTGGCACAGGCCTCTTATTTGGATTTTGTTTTTGCTCTCTTGAGAGCAAAATTCAGAGTTTTTTCAAACACTTCTTTATCCTCGAGTTTGAGAATTCTTGCTTTAAATCTATCCGTACTGACGTTTCCGTCCTCCCGCATGTAAACATATTCACCTTTTTTAAGACCGATAATCACAGAGGTGTCAGGGATTACATTTATTCCGAAATAATCCGCAAGTTTAGGGCTCCTGTCTATGTCTACAGTCATGACCGTGACCTTGTCTCCATACTCCGCTGCAAGCTGAGCCAGCATCGGCTCCATTGCCTGGCAAGCATCGCACCATTCAGCCCCGATTTTCAAAAGAACCGGACCTTTTTTAAGGGATGCGTTTATCTGCTCAAGCTTGGTTGCTTCGACTACAGCACCTTTTGCAGAAATGTTCAGGGAGGACTTTTTTTCAAGGGATGTGTTGATCTGCTCATGCTGGGTTGCTTCGACTACCGCACTATTTTCAGAAATGTTCTGGGAGGAATCCGTAGAGTTATATTGAGTTTTCTCATCGCAGCCTGACATAAATAGCACAGATGCAAGCAAGATCAGCAATATGATTGGTTTCTTCATGTTAGTCGTCTACTAATTGTGATTGGGTTAAATCTGTAAGCTAATAGTTAATTTAAGTTTTTAATAGTTTTGAGTGCAGGTTTAGCTAATTACCTTAAATAAATTCTTTAGAATCATTAGAATAAGCTTTTCCCTTGCCAGTAAAATTAGAAAACATTATATACAAGAGAAATCGGGGTCTATTTTCGAAGTTAATAAGTTTGACTTTGAAAGTTAAAAAGCTGCTACAACCTCTTTGCAGAAAAACCCCGCTTTTCTAACTCTCTCGAGAGAATTTACGTTTTGAAAAGGTCCCCGGAAAATCACTAAATGTGCTTAAATCACAAATGACCTCTATACACCAGCAAGAAAAAAGTAAAAATAGAGTGAAAAAGTGAATTCTATATTTTTAAGACAAATTTAGATCCACTCTATTTTTATTGCATTTTTTTACTTTCTTCTGTACAGGAATACTCCTAGAAGCCCGATAATTCCATAAATGGCTTCAAATCCAGGCGTTTTTGTGCTTGGGGTTTGAGTCTGTTCAACATTTGTTTCATTACTTGCATTGTTTTCAAGACTCCCAATTGTAGGTTCGGTCTGATTTTCAGACGGTGTTGTATTTACAGCTTCGTCTGCTGTTATTTTGCCCGTTATTGCAAAGGAAGCAAATCCTGGTGTTTCGGCTGTGAAATAAAGGTACTTATCGTCTTCACCTGTCAGGTTGGTCGGGAGAGCATCCCATTTTGTATCATTGAACCTGTTAAGGGTGATAGAAGATTTATCTATGTTTTTATCCTGTATC
>Ga0182021_10011583_pt1 | contig 10466 bp, 5 predicted proteins | sample 612E3MmetaG_FD_120493 | JGI IMG/M metagenome (GOLD analysis project Ga0182021, IMG submission 120493) | Permafrost microbial communities from Stordalen Mire, Sweden - 612E3M metaG (Illumina Assembly) | ecosystem: Environmental > Terrestrial > Soil > Wetlands > Permafrost | place: Sweden... | reverse complement strand
GTCTTGACCCCGACGAACACATTGTTCTCGGTGCGCAGGTTGGCGCCCACGCCCACGCCGATACAGTAGTCGTCGCCCTTTGATGTGTAGAGGTTGTTGAACAGGTGCACGCGCCCAAAGCGCACCCGCGGCTGGCGTTCCATGACGAAGTCCGCCCACCAGTTGTGGTGCCAGGTGATGGTCAGATGCCCGGTATCCTCGCTGGCATTGCTGTCGGAGTGTCCCACGAGATTGCTGTAGCGATGGCCATTGGCGCCGGTTGAGTCGGAGCCAATATTGTCCGTGCGTGCGGACGAATAGTGGAACTTGGTCCACGAAATCGTGATGAAGTCGTCGGCATGGGTGATATCGAGATTGCCGTCGGTGCCATCCGAAATGTCGTCGTGATCGAGCCATATGTGATCGGACTGACCCTGGATCGAGATGGCATCATCGCCTGAGGAACAGCCCGTGGCAGGATCATAGCCTGGGTCAAGCGAGCAGTCGCCGACCGCGTAGCCGACGATCTTGATGTTGCGAAGGATGACGTTGGACGACTTGCTCATCCCAATATGTCCGTGGATCTCGGCCCCGCAAAGACCCACAATCGTCTTGTTCGAACCGATGGCCACAGCTCCCGGCGCCAGCACGCCCTTGACGTAAATCACGGCCGCCGTCGTGCCCTTGACCGCACTCTGCAGGGCCGCAAGGGTGGTCACTGTGGTCGGCGTGGCGTTGCCGCCCCCTGTGGTGGAGCCAGACGCCGTGGCCCAGCCAATCAGCGGACTGGGAGCGGGCGGCGTGGTGCAATTGCCGCTGGTTGTGCCACCCGCGCCGCCGGTTGAGGCGGCGTCGCGGCTGCCACTTTCACCGGCGACCCCGGCGTCTCTCGCCCCTCCAGCGCCGCCCCCGCCGCTGCCTGCGGTTCCGCCGACGCTCCCGCCAAGGCCGCTGCTCCCACTGCCGCCGCTGCCGGCCGTTCCGCCACCTCCGCGTCCACCCATCGTTCCGCCGCTGCGGCTGCTCGCCCCGCCGCTGCTGCCGATCGTTCCTCCATTCACTGGAATCCCGCCGCTGCTGCCCGTCGTCCCGCCGCTTGCCAGGGTCCCGCCGCGACCGCCGCTGGCACCAGTGTCCCCAGCCAAAGTCCCGCCACTGCCCGTCGTTCCGCCACTTCCCTCCGTGTTTCCGCCGGCCCTGGCCCCGGCCATACCGCCGCCGCCTGCAGAGGTTCCGCCCAGCGCTGCGGCGTCGCGCGAGCCCCCAGATCCGACCACGCTGGCGCCGGTACCGGTGGCACCACCAGAACCAGCCTCGCCGTCCGGAATGCCGATTGCCGTCGAGCCGGCGCCGCTGCACGCGGCTGCAAACAGAACGGGGAATACTGCCCTGCGAGGGAACGAACGCGTTATGGCCTTCACGTTGAGTCTAAGTATAGCCTTTGGGGGCGGCCTGCAGGTCGCCGCTGCCAAACAATTTGTCGTCGCAGGGCTGATCGTGCGGCCGTCATTCGGCCTATGATGGCGGCGTGACCTCGGGCGCCACGCTCCGCTCACGCCTGCTGATCTTCGGCGGGCTCTACTTCGCCCAGGGTGTGCCCTGGGGCTTCTTCACCGTGGCCATCGCGCTGCGACTCACCTCCCTGGGTCTGTCGCCCGCGGCGCTCGGCGATCTAATGTTCGTGGCCTGGCTGCCCTGGACGGGCAAGCCCCTGCTCGGCCTGCTGATGGACCGGATTTCCTTTGGTCGCCTGGGCCGCCGGCGTCCCTTCATTCTGCTGTCCGAGGCCGGCATGGCGCTCAGTTTGCTGGCCATGGCATTCGCCAACCCGATCAGCGACCGGCCGTTGTTCTCGGCCTTGCTCTTTCTACACAACCTGCTGGCCGCGGCCCAGGATGTGGGAACCGATGCCTTGGCCATCGATCTTCTGGCCGCGAACGAGCGCGGGCGCGCCAACGGCATCATGTCTGCCAGCAAATTCGCCGGCATGGTGCTGGGCGGCCAGGGGCTGCTCTGGGTCGCGAGCGTGGCAAGCTGGCCGGCTGCCTTCGGCTTGGCCATCGCGCTGCTCCTGCTGCCATCCACCCTGGTGCTCGGCGTGCGCGAGTCGCTTTCGCCTGCGCAGCGCCCACGCCTGCTCGGCCTGGCCCTGCGCGCCTTCTCGAGCCGCACCGTACTGCTGGCTGCCGGCTTCGCTTTGGTGGTCGACCTGGCCGCCAGCCTGACCTTTCCTCTCACCTACCCGCTCCTTCGCAATCAACTCGGCTTCTCCGAACAGCAGGTGGCGTCGCTGGCCACTGTCGGCGGAATCGTGGGCGCACTGGGCTCCCTTCTGGGCGGAGTGCTGGGCGACCGACTCGGCTGTCGCCGCACACTGCTGGGCGCCGGCCTGGGCATGGCCGGCATCACCATCGCGTTTTGCGCTTGCAGAGGGCTTTGGGGCCACTTCCCATTTCAGCTCGCCTTCACGGTTGCGGCAGGGTTGGCATCCGGATTGGTCAACGCCACGACGCTGGCGCTGTTCATGGATCTCACCGACCCGCGCCTTGGCGCCACGCAATTCCAGATCTACATGGCGCTCCTCAACATCAAAGACGCGTGGGGGCAGAAGCTGGGAGGACGCCTGGCCGAACGCATGTCGGCGCCCGCCCTGTTCGGCGTGAGCGCGATTGTCGAACTGCTGCCTCTCGCGATGCTGCCCTGGCTCGACCCCCGCCGAGCCCAGGCAGACTTCGCCCGCAACCCGACGCCGGCCGCGACAGACGCAGGCAATCGCTCAACGATTCGGTGAACCAGACGTTGCCGTCGGGCCCAGCCGCAATCCAGCCTGAACCACCGTCGGGATTTGGCAGCAGGAATTCGGTCATCACCCCTGCGGTCGTGATTCGGACGATGGTGTTGTTGAACCACTACCCTGAATCCATCCAGCGCCTCGGCCGTGATGCCCGGCCCATCTCGCATTCCAGTCCGTGAAGCGCTATCGGTTGCGGTGGCCCGCGCGCAACGTGAACCTTCGCGCCCACCTCGGTCGGCCGGGAAGTGCGTGAACACGCGCACGAAACGCCGCAAAACGCGCTGTATTCATCGCCGGCCCAATGAACGAAATGGAACGCAAGATGCGTTCGAGGGTGTCGCCGTCCACCGACGTCTCGTCGCAAAATTGGCGTTCCCGCGCGAATCGGATGCCGGTGATCGCCGAAACTTGGATGATGTTCTGGGCGAGACTGCGTGGTCGTCGTGGAACCGCCTCTTCGATGATCTCCACGAGGCTTTGCATGAACGGCGTCTTCCCGAACTCACAGGCCACGACGGCCAGCGCCCCCTTTGGAGCGAGCACGCGTGCGATCTCCCCGGCGACAAGCTCGGCGTCCAAGAAATGCAGCGCGTCCACCACGACCGCGAGATCCAAGCTGGCATCCTCGAGAGGCAACGACTCGGCCGTCGCGTGGATGGCGCGGACCACCAGCCGACGTTCACGCGCCTCCGCGCGCAGCCGCTCCAGCATCGCTTGCGCCGGCTCGATGGCGATGACATCGAACCCCAACTGGGCCAGCGGCAACGCGACATGTCCGATCCCCGCGCCCAGATCTCCCACGCGCCGGCCGTGGGTAGTGGCCAGCTCCGCGAGCGCATCGATCAGCCCATGCGGGTACGCGGGCCGCGCATCGTAGACGTCGGCCATGCGGTTGAAGACCCATCGCGTGGGGTCATCCAGGCCGACCTTTCTACGACCGAGGCTCATGACGGCCGTGGTACCACGGCTTGCTTGAGAATCCCAGAGTGGCCCGATGACTTCTCCTGTCGGGTTGAACAGGCCGCCCCGGGCCGCATACCTCACTCAAGGGTCTCAGTGAGCCTGCAGCTTTGACTGGATTACGTATTGCGAGATCGGGACATTGATCTCCACGACTCCTTGTGCCACCAACCGGGCCATCTGATAGGCGCCTTCCGCGTTGAAGTGAAGCGGGTCTGTCCCGTTCAATATGATGGTCGAGGTGACTTTGGCCTCGCCGATGCTTGTGTAATAGGCGAGGCCCTTGGACTGCAGGTCAATGACCAGGGTATTGGTTTCCGCGCCCACTGCTTTGATGGCCGTGCAATATTCAGGGAAGCCGTTCCCGAAAACACCGCCGCTGTATTGATGGCGCGGCGTCGGCGTGATCAAAACTGGAATAGCATTCTTGCTGCGGGCGCCATCGATATACTGCTTCAAGTAGGTTCTGAACGTGGTGGCGGGGTCGGTGGCGCGATCCGGGCCGGCCACGGATCGGTCATTGATTCCCCACTGGGCAAAGAGGTAGTCGCCGGGTTTGAGCAAGCCTACGATTTCAGCCAGGTGCCCTTGATCAGCAAACGACTTGGAGCTTTCGCCACCAATCGCCTTGTTCACAACAATCACGCCATTCGGGTCGAAGAATTCCTGCAGCCGCTGCCCCCAGCCCTGTTGGTTGTTTGTGCTGGGAGCGTAGGTTGAAACGGTCGAATCCCCCGCCAGATACACGGTAGGTGTTCCCGCTGACACGGGGTAGGTGCCCGAGCTTGCTCCGCTGGAGCCGCCCGCGATGACCGCACCGCCGGAGCCCCTGCCGCCAGCACCACCGGGGCTGCCGCCGGTTGAAGTCTTGCCACCGGGGGCCGCACCGCCAGTGGAAACTCCGCCGATGGTGCCGCCCGTGACTCCCCCGCCAGCCACGCTGCCACCTGTCTTGCTGCCGCCCGCGCCGGTGCCGCCAGTCGCGCCTTCGCCGCCAGCAGCCCCGTCGCTCGTGCTGCCACCCGTGATACGGCCGCCGGTGGCGGGCTGGCCGGCCGCGCTGGTCGCCGCGCCGCCGGTAGCCAATCCACCTTGAGAAACCGAGCTGGCTTGCGACAGCCCACCAGATGCAGGCGTGCCGCCGCTGGGCAGGGCGCCTCCTGAGCTGGTCGGACTCGTGGTAGCGCCACCTGCGCTCGCGCCGCCAGTAGCAGCGACCTCACCGCCGGTGCTTCCTCCAGAGGCAGCACCGGGCTGGGAGCTGTCGGAGCTGCAACCCAGCAGTGAAAAAGCAGAGAGAGCGAAGACGCCCGCAAAGACTTCGGCGAAACAGGGTTTCATGGTGGACATACTCCTACGCGACGCCGCATCATGGTTCAGAAATCTATTCTGCAGCGAGGCAGTGCCGTTGAGGAGCCGTGCGGTTCAGGAAATTTGATGGCGCGCAGGGCCGTCGACCGCCACCCGCCTGACTAGCGCGATTGTGGTGCCCGTGATTGTCTTACCTACGATTCGGTCCGCGAATTCGGCGCTCGCAGTTCGCCGCGCTAGTAGTTGTAGAGTTCCGCTCTTGGAGCTGACCCTATCCAGTGGACGTATTCCATCAGATGCAGCGTTCACACAGCTATCGAAGGACAAGCCGCCGCTGAAATGTCGAAGCTTCCTTGGGTGAACAACACGACAGTTCTGTCGCAAAGACGGGGCGCGGGGAGTGGTGCCGGTGCGGCGCAGGGCTTCGCTGGGGATTCCGAGGTGGTCCAGGATCTTGCGTATGGCGTCTCGGCTCCCTGATCGCCGACCTTCCTGGTTCTACTTCTTGTCCCCCGCCGGCCCGCACGCCTTCAATTCAACCGTGCGGCTCCCGGGCGGGCCGTAGCGTTTGGCGACACCCAGCTCAGGCCACAGTGGGCTCTTGCGCAGGATCGCCAGCACCGGCGCCTCCAGGTTGTCGGCGTCGGTCCCGTAGATCCCGACATCGGGGCGCTGGTCGAAGGCACATTCCTCGCCCAGATGCACGCGCGGATTTCCCGCCAGCACGGCGCCTGCCAGTTGCGTCTTCAGCCCGGCAAGAGCCAGTTCTTGACTGTCAGCTGCCGCGCGCTCAGTGGGCATGCGGCAGGTCCGGATGACAACGGCTTGATCGGAAAAACGACCTTCAAACGAGCTGGGCGCTTCCCAGGGCTCAGGCTGCGCCGGCGCTTTCGGCGGCCGCTGGAACCACTTGGGCGGCACGTCCAGGATCACTGCCCCGCGCCCCACCAGCCCCAACGCCAGCCGGCCGTCGGGCGCCTCAGCCATGGCCACCACGTCGGCCTCCGCCAAGGCCGGCACAGCAGGGTGAAGTGGCCGAGCCACGCTTTCGCTTTCCAGCAGCCACAGCCCACGACCTGCCAGCCACACTCGCTTGTCTTGATCCCGCATGATGAGGCCCACCTCGTTGTCGAGGCCGCTGGGGGCAAGCGCCTGGCAGTTCCCCCAGCGCAGGTCGTACAGACACAGCCCGTGGTTGGTGGCGAGAAGAAGCCGGCCCTTGCTCCACGCCAGCGCGTCGCGGATCTGCACGCGCACGCCATCAATGGTGACCGGCACGTCGTCGATGAGCGGAATGCCCCCGGCCTCGTTGAGATCAAGCCGGGCCATCGCCCAAGCAAATGCAGCAAACGGCAAGCCGATCCAGGGCGGACCTATGCCCGCCACAAAACGCAGCGGCTCGCCCACCGCTGACTTGACCGACAGAACTCGCTGCCCCCCGTGCGTGTCGAGCGCGCTCTCCCCGCCCGCCAAAGCGCCGTGGGAGGAAGAGGGCATGCTCATCACCATGCGCCACTTGCCGGCCGAGAAGTTCCACAGCCCCTGATTGTCGACGTTCCACAGTTGCTTATCAGGCGTGGCAAAGGTGTCGTCGGGCTCAAGCGCAATGTCTTCCTGACTGGCAACCTTGAAGCTGCCATCCTTCCACTGCCCGGTGACAAAGGTGTCCTTCAGGCCATGCATATGGCCGTTGTAGTAGCGGCGCGACCCGGCCTTGGCCACGATGATGTTGGTCTTGTCGTCGACAGGAATGCTCACCAGGGCCGCCCACACCCGCTCCTCGCCTTCGTTCCGTCCCACGCCCATCAGGACGCGCGGCGGTGCCACAGTTTCGGGCACCGAGCGCCAGGTCCCGCGCGAATAGAGCAAGGGGCCGCCTGTGCCGTAGAAGGCCAGGCCGTCGCCCATGCGCACGATCTCCGTGGGGAGCGAAACGGAATCCTGTCCGTCCAGCAGGTGCCGCTGCGTGCTGTCGGCGGTGATGTCGAGAAAACCGCCGCTCCCCAGGGTCAGGATGACCCGGTCGCCATCGCGATGGGCCCGGCCCACCGCGCGCAGGTCTGCCCGGACGCCCTGCTGGACCTTGAAGCCCACCGACCCCATGGGTTTCCATCCCTTCACCTTGTTGTCGACGTCCACCACGTCATTCGCTGACACCACGATGGCGCCCGGCCGGCCGGGCGCGGCCAGGATATGCGCGATAGGCGTATTGGGCGCCCCCGACGGGATCTTCGCGCGATCAGCGCTCGCGGACCAGAGCGTGATCGCTTTCCCGCCAGCATCGACCCGGACGATGAAACTGGCACGGCCCTCTGGCCGGGCGCTGCCGCCGAAGGCCCAGATTTGCCCGTCGGCAAGCTCGCTGATGCCCTGAATCCCGTTCCACCCATCCTTGGCCGGGATATCCTTCATGGTACCCGCGTCGAGATCGATGACCTGCAGCTTCGCGCCGCGGTCGTCGCCATCGCTGCCCACCCAAAGCCGGTCCTTGCTGTCGAGGAAGAAAGTCGTCGGCGCGTCGAGCGGGTATTCGCGCCCGTTGCCCAGGTCCTTGAGCTGAAAGGCAAATCCCCTGCCCTCGCTTGACCCGTAGGAAACACGGCGCGGATTGCTGGTGGCAACCAGCACTCCAGTCTTTCGGCGGCCAATCCACTCCGGTCGCCCGGTAACCTCACCGACCTGAGTCAGAGAAAGATCGGTCAGATTGACCCGCACGATCGCCCCGTTGGACAGGGCTGCATGGATGCTCTCTTCGTCGCCGGGGCCGATGCAGACGAAGCTCCGTCGCGCCTGCCGTTCGCCGAGCAGGCTGAAGTTTCCACGATCGAACACCAGCAGATTTCCGGCGCGGCCCAGGGCCAAGAGTCGCTCACCCACTAGCAGGCTGTCGCGCAGGGAGTTCCGATCCGCGTGGTACTCGATATCGAGAGTGTTGGTCGCCGACTTGCGTGCGCCGGCACGCGCACCCGAGCCTGCCCCAGCGGCCTCCTGCCGCCTGGACTCGACGGAACGGAAGACCAGCAGAAACGCGCCGCCGGCCAGCAGCAGCGCACCCGCACCCACTACCAGCGCCATGCGGGATCGCGATCGGAGCGGGCCGGAGGACCGTCCCGAATCGGGAGAATCCGCCGGGCCGCTGGCGTTCGGGGCCGGCGGCGTCGGCGACTGAGCGGCCGCTGGTGCCCCGCGGTCCCCGGCCGGGGCCGCCACCGGCGCCGCTGGCTTCCTGGTCGTGCCCGGAGACGGAGTCCCGACGCTGGAACGAGGGACGTTCGCGGGCTGCGCGGGTCTTGCCGGGGCTGCAGGAGTGGCAAAGAAGGCAGCCCCGGCCCGCTTCACCTGGCCAGCCGAACTCGGTGGCGCAGGCGTGCCGGGACGGGACGCGAGCGTGCTTCGCGCAGGTTCGCCGCCTGACGGCTGCTGCCGAACCGCCGATGAAGGAGGCTGGAAGCCGCCCGCACGGGGGCTGGGATCTCCCCCAGAAGTCGGCGGCTTGCGCGATGCGGGGACGACGGGGTTGGCAACCGCCACGCTTACGCCCGACGCTGGTGGCGTTCCTGTCGGCGCCGAGCCGGCACCGCCCCCCGGTCCCGCGAAGTCGGCAGGCTCAGGCAGCTTCAAAGCGGCGGCAAGGGCGCGCACCGCAGCCGACACCGCTGGACTGGAACGTGGGGCTGCTGACTGCGCCAAGCTGGACGCGCCTGCGGGCTGCGAGGACTTGCCGGCCGAGGCCGCAGTCGGGGAGGGAACCGCTCCGGGAAGACCGGCCCGTGTGCCCGGTGAAGGCGTCCGGGCGGGCGGTGAGCCCGGGGTGGGCGCACTCGATCCGGCTCGGCCGCCTCCCTGAGGTGGCTTCGGGGGAGGTCCGGGTGACATTCGGCTGAAGATCAGGATACACGACGATCCCGGCCTGCGGTACGCACACTCTTCTTCGCGACCCTCCCCGCCCTTGCGCTACCTGCCCGCCAGAAAACGCACCTCGACCGCGGGCGGGTCCACGAAGTCGTTCCACAGACGATCGAACAGTTTGCTGTCCGGCTTGCCGTCGAGCACGACGAACCGATACTTCAGGCTGAGCGGCCGCCCGGAGCTCAGCGGAATGGGGCCATTCCTGGTGGGGGCAAAGCCGACGACCGGCGCTTCCTGATCGACGAAAACCGCCTCGGGCTCCCTGGTGTTTTGCGGGTGAGCCAGGATGGCCACGCCGGCCAGCTTGCCGCCGCTCTTGCCGCCCAGATAGCACCAATGCGCCGGCGCGCCCTGGGCCTTGCCCCGGTCTTGGCCCTGAGAGGTCAGGAAGATAGACTTGCCGCCTCCTTGCCAATCGCGGCTACCGCGCATGGTGATCCCCCCAAACTGATTCTGACCCAGGGTGATCTGACCGTTCAGGACTTCCTGGCGTGACTCCAAGTCCACTACGAAATAGGGCGCCCGCCGCGAATCGCGAAATGCGGTTACCGACCAGCCTTCGCGCAAGGCGGTGGAGCCAATCCGGCCGTCCATGTCGGTGAAGAACTGATGCGAGCCGAACCCGCCCAGAAGCGGGCCAACCCAAAGGGGAGCGACCGATTCCACGGCGACGCGGCCTTTCTGCAGGCTGGTGTCCCAGAAGTCCGGATGGCTGTTTCCAAATTCCACTTTCTGCCAGCCGGACCAGATGCCGTGCTGATAGGGTTTGTCCTTGGGATAGTCATCCGTGACCATCACACCCGCCGGCGAATAGAGAGGATGAATATACCCATTGCGCGCGTACACCGGCGCGACCTCCTTGCGCACCTGCGAACGCTGGGTCTGGTAGGTGAGGATCGGCAGGCCGTCAACCGTCAGCTTGACGCCTTCAGGAACCCGCACCGCCAGCACGCCGCCCTTCCCGGATGCGGCCCCCCCTTCTTCCGCCAGGTAGATTGCCTGCGAACCCGCCTTCATGGCTTTGACCCGAAAGGCCACCTGCCCGTCCGCCCGCATCTGCGAAGGCACGCGCCCGCCGCCCGGCTCGCGCACCAGCACGGACTTGGCCGGTGGTATTCCCGGCAGAATGGTGCTCACTATGACGTCCTCACGCGCAAGCGAACCAGCCTTGACCGTGAGCTCCCAACGACGATGCGAATCCTCCGCAGCAGCCTCAGCGGGCGGTGTGGGCGGTGCAGGAGGCGTGGGCGTAGGCGAATCCTTCTTTGCGGCCGGCGGACTGGGGGGCCGCGACGGCTTGGCTCGGCGGCAGGCCGAGGCGCCCAGTGCGGCACATAGACATGACAGGAAAAGAGTCGAGCGGAACATGTCCATGAAACTAGCTCAAAGCGCGCGCGTCGGGAAGAGGAGGCTAGCTACGGCTTGTCGGGTAATTGCGGGCCGCCCGTAGGGCCGGGTCGCGGGTCGCGGCTAGCGGGTCGCGTGGGCGAGGGATCGGGTAGCCCGGGGCAGT
>Ga0182021_10011582_pt1 | contig 10466 bp, 10 predicted proteins | sample 612E3MmetaG_FD_120493 | JGI IMG/M metagenome (GOLD analysis project Ga0182021, IMG submission 120493) | Permafrost microbial communities from Stordalen Mire, Sweden - 612E3M metaG (Illumina Assembly) | ecosystem: Environmental > Terrestrial > Soil > Wetlands > Permafrost | place: Sweden... | reverse complement strand
TCATGCGTTCGGCGCCATGGGCGCACCGAGCGGATCCAATGCCCCGTTGTCTCGCAGAGCGGCGACATGCGCGTCGATCGGCGATGACAAAGTCGCCTCGCGCTCGAACATTTGCCAAAGCGTCGGCATCCCCCTGAAGGCGATCGCCGCCGCCGCCGCCGCGATGAACGGATCGGTGAAATCCGGCCGCATGCCGGGCTTGAGCCAGCGCCCGAGCTCAACCATCAAGGACAGCCCGGCGGCCAGGATGCCGGCGAACGCTGCGCCGCCCAGCCAATCGCTGCGGCGCGCCCAGATCATCACGCCGATCGGCGCAAAGAGCGCGGCGGTCGCGACCAGACTTGCCGAGGCCTGCGACTTGCTGACGATATAATGGTTCCAGAAGGGCAGGAATTGCCGCGCCTCGAGCAGGTCCATCGCCTGATCGAGCGTCAGCCATTGGCTGGTGAAGAGTCCGTTGATCAGCAACACGAACACCGCGTAGATCGGAAGGGCGATCGGCACGTATTTGGACAAATAATAGCGCCGCCTGCGCAGGTCTCGACCCTTGATCCACTCCATGATGGCCACGCCCGCGATGATGCCGGCCATGCGGTAGACGATCGCGGCGGCAAGCGGGCTGGCATCGATCACGAACAGGCTGGCCAGTTCGACGACGACGACCAGACCAAGCCCCCCTGACAATTTCCATTGCAGCGACCGCCGGCGGCCCACGACCGAGAGCAACATTCCCACCGGGACGGTCGCGACGATATCGGCCAGTGTGGTGAGCAAACGAACACCCAGGGGCCGACCGGCGCCCGGCATCGGAGCGACCAGCATCGCCGGCAATGCCCTCAGCCGCTCACCAAGTTCCGTCACATTGGCGGTGAAATCCAGCGGCAGCAGGAAATAGACGACCAGCCAGGCGGTGTAGAGCAAAAGCAGCGCGGCAAGCCCCTCACCCGCGGCGATCTTCCGGTTCAGCACCGGATAAATCCGAGCCTGGAATATCCAGAACAGGCCGATCCCGAGCACCACGCCGACCGTCTGCGCGGTGACATAATTGAGGGTCACCGTGCGTGGCGGGAAATAGAGCTGGGCGAATTTGACCGCGAGAATATACAGCACGCAGACCACGAAGGCGGACACGGCGCCAAGGGCGCGCAGGATCCGCCGGCCCCCTTGGCCGAGCGCGGCCTGCGCCAGAAAACCCAACGGTATCAGAATGAGCATGTTGGCGATCGTGTCCGGGCGCTGATCGACCGGCTCGCCGATGAAGCGGATCTCCAGGAATTTCTGCCAGGCCGCGGACAGGGTTATGGGGACGTAATGAAATCCGAACGGCCCCAGGACCAAACTGCTATACAGGATGGCCAGACCGTACAGCACACCGAGCGTGGCGAGTTTGCCCCGCCCGGGAAGGGTCACCGCGAACGCCCCGGCGGCGGATTGCCATCAATGGTCCAAGACATAGCCAGTTCGCCCAAATCGCCGAGTTCCGAGGGATACCCCGTGGACGCGATAATATCCAGAGTATGGCGGGATCCAGAGTCCGTCGGGCCGGAAACCTCCACTTGGCCTTGCTTCCGCGCCGCCACGACGCCTAAAAAAGAGGTCTTGATGACTGCGAACCTCCCCATCGCTCTTGCCGGCGTCACGCTGCAAGCCGATATGCACGGCGCCCTGATGTGGCCGGAAGAGGCGACGCTGATCGTCTCCGACCTGCATCTCGAGAAAGGCTCGAGTTTCGCCAGCCGGGCCCGCCCGCAATTCCTGCCGCCATACGACACCAGGGCGACGATCGGGCGGCTGGAGCGACTGCTGGCGCGCCATGCCCCCGCCCGCGTGATCTGTCTCGGCGACTCGGTTCACGACATGGCGTCCGCCGACCGGATGGACTCGTCCGACGCGAACCGCATCGCCGCGATGACGTTGGGGCGGGACTGGATCTGGATCGCCGGCAATCATGACCCCGAGCCGCCGTCACGCTGGGGCGGTATGGTTCTGCGCGAGGTCGCGATCGGCCCGGTCGTCTTCCGCCATCAGGCGACGGATCTTCGGCCGGAAACCGGGACCGCGGAAATTTCCGGCCATTACCACCCGACCGCGGCGGTGGCGACGCGCGCCGCGCGGGTCACCGGCCGGTGCTTCGCCAGCGATGGGCGTAGATTGATGCTGCCGGCGTTCGGCGCTTATGCCGGCGGGCTGAATGTCCTCGATCCCGCCATCGCCGGATTGTTCGAGATGGCGTTCGGCGTCTGGGTGATCGGCCGCAGCCGCCTGTTCGCGCTGTCCAGCGCCCAGTTGACGGGCTGAACGGCGATGATGGCGCGGCGTCCCACGGCCATCGCTTCCCCTTCGGCCGCGATTGCGACGCCGAACAAGCTCATGATCACCGTCATCATGATGTTGGCGACGATCATGCAGGCGCTGGACACGACGATCGTCAATGTCTCTCTGCCCCACATGGAGGGAAGCCTGGGCGCCACCCAGGATCAAATCTCATGGGTCCTCACGTCGTACATCGTGGCCGCGGCGATCATGACGCCGGCCACCGCCTGGCTGGCGGGCCGGGTGGGCCGCACCCGGCTGCTGGTCTGGTCCCTTATCGGCTTTACCGCCGTCTCGCTGCTGTGCGGCCTCGCGGCCTCGGTCGATCAGATGGTGCTGTTCCGCATCCTGCAGGGGATCATGGGCGCCGCCCTGATGCCGCTGTCGCAGGCCATCCTGCTCGACAGCCATTCGCGCACCGAAATCGGCCGCGCCATGTCGATCTGGGGCATGGGCGTCATGGTGGCGCCGATTCTGGGGCCGACCTTGGGTGGCTATCTGACCGAGACCTATAGCTGGCGCTGGTGCTTTTACATCAACCTGCCGATCGGCATCCTGACGGTCTTGGGGGCGCTGGCCTTTGTTCCGGAATCACCCAAGGTCCGCGACCGCAAGTTCGACTGGTTCGGCTTCTCGTTTCTCAGCCTCGCCATCGCCGCGCTGCAACTGTCGCTCGATCGGGGCGAGCAGTTGGGGTGGTTCCAATCGCCCGAGATCAAGATCGAGATCGTATTGACCGCGTTCGGGCTCTACATGTTCGTGGTCCACAGCCTGACGTCGAAACGGCCCTTCATCGACCTGGCGATGTTCAGCGACCGCAACTTCGTGTCTTGCATCGCGCTGGCGGTGACGACGGGCGTCGTCTTCAACGGCTCGTTCGTGCTGACGCCGCAATTGCTGCAGACCGAGCTCAACTACCCCGTCGTAACGGCGGGTCTGGTGATGGGACCCCGCGGATTCGGCACGATCGCCGCGATGATGATCTATGGCCGCATCGCCAATCTCGTCGACCAGCGGCTGTTCGTACTGGTCGGCCTGTGTACGATCGGCGTGACGATGTACCAGATGTCGGAATGGTCTCTGATGGTCAGCGCCAGAGACCTCATCGAGCTAGGCGTCATCCAGGGGGTCGGCATGGGACTGACCTTCGCCCCCATGACCGCCCTCGCCTTTTCGACGTTGCCGATCCATCTGCGCACCGAAGCCTCCGGCTTCTACGCCCTGGTTCGCAATGTCGGCGGGGCGATCGGCATCTCGATCGTGATTTCGCGCCTATCCGAACTCACCCAGACCAACCACGCGCATCTGGGGGCTTTCATGACTCCGTTCCGGCAGCTGTCGGGCCTGAGCGAACTGTCCGGCCGAGGTTCGCTCAAGCTGCTCGACCTCGGGCTGAACCGGCAGGCGGGGATGATCGCCTATGTCAATGTCTTCCGGTTGCTGGCGCTGGTGACCGTCGCCTGCATCCCGGTGCTGCTGTGGATTCGGCCGGTGAAAGTTGGCAAGGCGCCCGACCCTGCCAGCGCGGCGGCGCATTAGCGCGTCTCTGGCGCGCGGAGGCTGCAACCAAGGCGCGAATCCGCACCGACCCGCAACCACTGGGGTGGAGTCGCGGCGACTAACGGGATAGACCAGCAGCCAGTCCGCCTCGACCAACGCGAACCTGCCCGCGCACCACCGGCGCGCGACGACAGCGTTCAAGGATCCTTCGACAAGTCCGATCGCACAGTGTCATCCCCTCCCCTCCTCTCAGCTCCCGGCGAGATGTCCCTGCGGTCCGACGACGCGCGGCGCGGGATCGCTCTGATCTTTCTGTCGAGCGCCCTGTTCGCGCTGATGAACGCCACGGTGAAGCTGCTGGCCGGACGGCTGAGCCCGGTCGAGATCGGATTCTTCCGCCAACTGGTTTCCTTGATCCCGATTGCATTCGTGATCATGCGCGAGGGTGGCCCGGCCGTGTTGCGGACAAGGCGGCCGATCGGTCACCTCTTTCGCGGGCTGATCGGCAATCTGGGCATGATCGTCATCTTCCTGTCGATCGCCTGGCTGCCGTTGGCCGACGCCACCGCGCTGTCCTTTTCCTCGCCGCTGTTCGTGACGGCCCTGTCGGTGCCCTTGCTGGGCGAAGCCGTGGGCCTGACCCGCTGGAGCGCTGTCGTCGCCGGCTTCGTCGGCGTCATCATCATGACCCACCCCAGCGGCGCGTGGCTGGGTCGCGGCGCCGGAGCGGGCGCGGGCATGGGCGTGCTGGCCGGCTTCATGAGCGCGCTGATGATGATCACCATCCGGCAATTGAGCCACACCGAACCCGCGGTGCGGATCGTGTTCTATTTCGCGTCGATCGGATGCCTGCTGTTCGGGGCGCTGTTGCCGTTCTTCTGGATCTGGCCGACGCCCTGGGAATGGGTCGGACTGATCGCGATCGGCCTCATCGGCGGTCTGTCGCAACTGTCGATGACCCAGGCCTATCGCCACGCCCCGGCCTCCGTGCTGGCGCCGTTCGGCTATTCCTCGATCCTGTGGAGCACGCTGTTCGGATACCTGCTGTGGAGCGAGCTGCCCGGGCGGCGCACCTTGCTGGGCGCGGCGATCGTGATCGCGAGCGGCCTCGTTATCGTCTATCGCGAGGCAAGGCAGCGGGCGATTCGCAAAGCCGAACAGCTATCGATGGCCGAGTAGCCGGCGCCCGTGGCGCGTCCAACCGTCGCAATGGATGAACCCGACAGGCCGATGACAGGGTGGACCGAATAATCCATACCCGGCGCGCAAATCCGGCGTCTCGCGCTGCATGGCGGCAGACACGCGACCGCCTTTCAAAACAGCGGGGGGACTGGCAATGTCTCGCCGCCTGTCGCATATGATGCCCGATTATCCGAATCGGTCAGGTTGGACCGCCCTGGAGCTTTCTATGCCTTACATCGTCACTGAAGCCTGCATCAAATGCAAATATACGGATTGCGTCGAAGTGTGCCCCGTGGACTGCTTCTACGAGGGCGAGAATATGCTCGTGATCCATCCCGACGAATGCATCGACTGCGGCGTGTGCGAGCCGGAATGTCCGGTGGAGGCGATCGTTCCGGACAGTGACCCGAAGTCCGAGGCGCTGGCCGAAATGAACCGGGAGTTCTCCGAACGCTGGCCCAACATCACCCGCAAGAAGGCGGCCCCACCGGACGCCGATGCGTGGAAGGATGTTCCCAACAAATACGCCGAGCATTTCAGCGACAAACCCGGAAGCTGACATCGGGGCCTCGTCCCGCCGGGGCGAGGCCTTTCCAGCACGTTCTGTCCGATTGCGCTCCCGCGCTTTCCCGAACACAATGAATTGTGGAGCGGCGCGCGGGATCTAACCCGACGCCCGCCGCAAACGGTGTCGGGAGGAACGATCGTGCAGCGGGAAGTAGCTTTGGCGCTGATGAAGCGCGCGCTCACCATTGTCGAGAATCAGTGGCCGGAGATGGCGGACACCTATATGCAGGTGCCGCTGGATTATTACGGGAACCCGGAATTCGCGGCCAAGGAGCAGGCTCTGTTCGAGACCTCGCCGCTGGCCCTGATCGCGGCGTCCGAGATCGCCAACCCGCACGACTATCTGGTGCGCAACGCGGTCGGGCGATCGGTGCTGCTCACCCGCGACGGCGACGGCGTCGCCCATGCCTTTCTGAATTATTGCCGGCATCGCGGCGCGGAGCCGGCCCAGGGCTGCGGCAACCGGCGCACCTTCAACTGTCCCTATCACAACTGGACCTACGACACGCAGGGCCGCCTGATCGGCATGCCGCAGCGCGACCGGTTCAAGGGATTGGACCTGTCCGGACTCGGCCTGGTCGAGTTGCCCAGCGAGGAGCGGCACGGCTTCATCTGGGTGGTGTTGACTCCCGGCCACGCGATCGACGTCGCCGCCCATCTGGGGGAACTGGACGCCGAGATCGGCTCGCTCGGCTGCGCCAACATGAAATATTGTTCGTCGCTGGCCGAAGCACCGCTGGTCTCCAACTGGAAGTCCGTGGCCGAGGGACTGCTGGAGGGCATCCATGTACCCTATGTCCATGCCGGCACCTTCAACCTGAACCCGCAGGCCGCATCGGTCGACCTCGCCTTCTACGACGCGTTCGGCCCGCATGTCCGCTATGGCATGCCGATGTTCGGCCGGGACGACGTGGCGCGGCTGCGCGCCATCCCCGACAGCGAAATCAACCCTATGGAGCATATCGGCTGCATCTGGTTCATCTCCCCCGGCCTGCTGCTGGCGCACGAGTTGTACGGGATGATCTACGCCGATCTGTCGCCCGGCCGGAGCATCGGGGTGTCGGTCTTTCGCTATGGCTGGCTGAGCCCGGTCGAGCAGCCGCCCGCCGGCATGCCGACCCCGGCCGAGATGGCCGCCCGCGCCGCGCGCGGCGTCTACCAGGACGAGCCCGTCTGGGCCGGCTGCGCCCGCGGCCTGTCGCTGGGGGCGCACGAGTTCGCCTTGATCGGGCGCAACGAGAAAGCGGTGCAGCTGTTCCACGAACGGCTGGCGCGGCAGACGGGCTATAACGGGCTGCGCAGTTGCTGAAGCGGCAAGCGGCGATTTCGCAAACGAAAAATATCAGAGGTCCATTTCCGAACGGATTCTGAGGTCATGTCCACGCTGATCGATCGGCTCATCTCCCCCGGACCCAAGCGCATCCTGGCGCTGGACGGCGGCGGAGTCCGCGGGATCGTCAGCCTGGCTTTCCTGGAGCGCATCGAGACGCTGCTGAAGGAGCGCGCCGGCGGCGCGGATTTTCGCCTTTCGGACTATTTCGATCTGGCGCGCGGCACCTCGACCGGTTCGATCATCGCAACCGGGCTGGCGCTCGGATGGCCGGTCGGCGACCTGATCGAACTTTATCTCAACCTGTCGCAGCGCGGATTCAGGCGGCGCGGCTGGTTCGGGGGGTGTTCGCACCCAAATTCCAGGGCAAGGCGCTGGACGACCTGGTCCGATCGCAGATCGGCCACTAAACGCTGGGCTCCCCCGCCTTGCGCTGCGGCCTCCGCATCGTCGCCAAGCGGCTGGATACCGGCAGCGTCTGGCTGTTCCACAATCATCCGCGGGGCCGCTATTTCGGCGCGGCTGACGGGGAGCCGAACGCAACGCCGAACGGCGCCCTGGAGCTGGCGGCGCTGATCCGCGCCAGCACCGCCGCCCCCAGCTATTTCGAGCCGGAGATCATCGAGGTGGCGCAGGGCATCAAGGGCAACTTCGCCGATGGCGGAGTCCGCCCGGGCGATCGGGCGCATGACGGGATTGAAGCTGGCGCTGACCGCGCTTCGCTCCGTCATCGCCGACGCGAGCTGGCAGAACCCGACCCTGCTGCAATGGATGGGGCAGACCCCCACCCCCTGGCCGATCGACGGCGAGATCGGCGATCTGGCCGGCGACTGGATCGGCGAACGGCCGCTGTTGCATTATCTGCGTTACGATCTGCGGCTCGAACGCGATGCCCAGGTTCAACCGATCGTCAACAAGATGCTGTCCGAGATGACCGCGCCGAACCTGCGGGACATGGCGTCGAGGCTCCTCGACCTCGGCCGCCTGGCCGCGGAAGAGCAGGTCAAGGCGGAGCATTTTCCGGAAAGATTCGCGGCGGCCGAAGCGGCGCGTGAATGATCTACGACTGAGAACGGCTCGTCGTTTCAAGTGGGGTCAGAGACGACTTCCGGATAGCCAAACCATGCGCGAGCGTCCGCTCTGCCCTAAGACCCTTCGACACAGGGCGCCCCCAGTCTTCCACCTGGTGCGGCGCCATTCCACGGAATTGCCGCCACAGCGAAAGAAAACTTCTCCCAGTGTTACTTTCTTGTAACATTGGCAGGTTTCTGCTATGCTAACTGATTAGGTTGATCGCCGGTTCCCGCCCCGCCCAAGGTGCGGCGGATGGGTTTTACGTATCTGATGCGGGCCGTGCGGGCTTTCTCGTCGAGTGAGCCCATGAGGGGATTTGCGCTCAACCTGTTCGTACGGGCAAGGATAAATGCAGTCAATGACGCAAAAACTAGAATTCGCCGCCGGGGATCTGGTCGTCTATCCGGCGCATGGGGTCGGCAAGGTCGACGGCATCGAAACGCTGACCGTCGCCGGTCAGGCGGTGAGCCTCTATGCGATCACGTTCGAGAAAGAGCGCATGAAGCTCAAGATTCCCGTGGGGAAGGCCAAGACCTCCGGGCTGCGCCGGCTGAGCTCCAAGGATCGGCTGAAAGCCGCGCTCGACACGCTGCAGGGCCGCGCCCGCGTGCGCCGCACGATGTGGAGCCGCCGCGCCCAGGAATACGAAGCCAAGATCAATTCCGGCGACCCGGTTTCGATCGCCGAAGTGCTGCGCGACCTGCGCCGCAACACCGAGCAGGCCGAGCAGTCCTATAGCGAACGCCAGATCTATCAGGCGGCGCTGGAGCGGCTGGCCCGCGAACTGGCCGCGGTGGAAAAGATCGACGAAGCGCGCGCCGCCGAACGGCTGGAAGCGGTGCTGGGAAAAGCCGCTTAGGTTTTGCCCAGCCGATCGCTGGCCGTAAACTTTCCGGCATCGTGAGCCGCGCCCAACTCCCGCCGCCGTGACCGCCGGCGAAAATTTCATGCGCCTCGGCAATCCGCGGCGGATATGGGCGGTCGCGGCGTGCCACGGCGCGATCGAGCAGCTCGACCGGGTGCACGCGAAAATCGCCCCGCGGTTCGCGGCCGGCGATCGGCTCGTCTATCTCGGCAATTACCTGGGCTGCCCGGATTCAGCCGACATCGTTGACCGCCTGCTGGCGTTTCGCACCTATATGATGGCCGGGCCGGGCGTGATCGCCACCGATATCGTGTATCTGCGCGGCATTCAGGAAGAAATTTGGAGCAAGCTGCTGCAGCTTCAGTTCGCGCCCAATCCGCGCGAGGTGCTGCGCTGGATGCTTGACCGCGGCGCCGCGGCGACGCTCGCCGCCTATGGCGGCAATCCCAAGGACGGGCTGTCGGCCACGATGGGGGGCGCCACGGCGATCGCCCGTTGGACCAACCGGCTTCGCGAGGCGGTGCGGCGGCGGCCGGGTCACGAGAAATTCATGAGCGTCCTGCGCCGCGTTGACGGAAGACGGGGATGGCGGCCGGTTGCTGTTCGTCCATGCCGGGATCGACCCTTCCCGCCCGCTCGTCGCCCAGGGCGACAGCTTCTGGTGGGGAGGCCCCGCCTTCGACCAACTGACCGAGCCTTTCGAAAACTTCAAGCGGGTGTACCGGGGGTTCGACCCGGCGGGCCACGGCGCCAGGCTGGACGACTATGCCGTGACGCTGGACACCGCATCGGCCTCGCCCGGCACGCTGATCGCGGCCGTGATCGCGCCCGATGGACAAATAATCGACATCATAAAGGCCTGACCCTCACATCCGGAACCGGTTGGCGTGCGTATAGTTGATTGAAGGAAGCACTCAACCAGTCGCCCGCGAGGATACCAGATGGCCCATATCGACGACCCGGTCACCCAGAGGGCCAACCGGGACTATATCCGCTCCGCGATGCGCGCGCCGATGCTGGGTAGCCAGGACGAGTTCGCGCTGGCGCAGCGCTGGCGCGATCACGGCGATACCGCGGCCCTGCATATGCTGGTGGCCTCTTACGGGCGGCTCGTGGTGTCGCTGGCGGCGCGCTTCAGGAATTACGGGTTGGCCAGCGGCGACCTGATCCAGGAGGGCAATGTCGGGTTGCTCCAGGCGGCGGCCCGGTTCGAACCGCAGCGCGAGGTGCGATTCTCGACCTACGCCACCTGGTGGGTCCGCGCCGCGATGCAGGATTATATCCTGCGCAACTGGTCGATCGTCCGCACCGGAACCACGGCGGCGCAGAAATCCCTGTTCTTCAACCTGCGCCGGCTGCGCGCCAGGATCGAGGGCGCGGGGCGCCCGCTGTCCGAAAGCGGACGCCAGAAGATCGCCACGCACCTGAACGTGTCTTTGCATGAAGTGGCCGACATGGAACTCCGCCTTTCGGCGTCCGACCAGTCGCTCAACGCGCCGTTGAAGGATGGCGGCGACGACGAGTGGCAGGAATTCATCCCCGACGCAGCCCCCAACCCCGAGGACATCGTCATCGGATTGCGCGATGCGGAAACGCGATCGAAATGGCTGGCCGAGGCGATTGGCGGGCTGTCGC
>Ga0182021_10011580_pt1 | contig 10467 bp, 8 predicted proteins | sample 612E3MmetaG_FD_120493 | JGI IMG/M metagenome (GOLD analysis project Ga0182021, IMG submission 120493) | Permafrost microbial communities from Stordalen Mire, Sweden - 612E3M metaG (Illumina Assembly) | ecosystem: Environmental > Terrestrial > Soil > Wetlands > Permafrost | place: Sweden... | reverse complement strand
CCATGGCGCCGACGCCGACAGGAACGGCCTCTTGCATGTACTGCCCGCGCAGCCGCACCGTTCGAATCGCGTCAGCGAGACTCAAGGCGCCCGCACACACCAGGGCGGAGTATTCGCCTAGACTGTGGCCCGCCACCCAGTCCGGTCGCAGGCCCTCGCGTTCGAGCGCCCGCAGGGCCGCGACGCTTGTGGCCACGAGAGCGGGCTGCGTGTTCGTCGTCAGCTGCAGCTCGTCTTCCGGTCCTTCGAAACACAGACGGCTAAGGGCAAAGCCGAGCGTCGCGTCGGCCTCGTCGAACACCATGCGCGACTCCGGCCGCGCGTCAGCGAGCAGGCGCCCCATGCCCACGCGCTGGGAGCCCTGTCCGGGAAAGAGGAAGGCCACGCTCATGCGGTCGCCTCGCGCTGGAGGCGCCGGCGAGCCGCAAGCGCGGCCAGCTCGACCTGCAACTCACCGTTTACGCCGCTGGCGAAGAACTCCGCCGCAGCGCGGATGCCCTGCTTGACCGCCGCCCAGGTCGAACGCCCGTGTCCGATATAGCAGCAGCCGCGCACGCCCAAGAGCGGCGCGCCCCCGTGCTCGGCCGGATCCACACGTCGTTGCGCCGCGCGCAAGGCCGGTCCTGCCAGCAACGCGCCGAGACGCGTGCGCCACGAGCGGCGGGCCTCCTCTCTCACCAGTTGGATCATCGCTTCGGCCAGCGTCTCGCTCGCCTTCAGCACGACGTTGCCGGTGAAGCCGTCCATGACGACGACATCCACTCTCTCGTTGAAGATGTCATGGCCTTCGACGTTGCCCATGAAGTTCAGCTGCGAGCCCCGCAAGGCCTCGTGGACCTGCTTGGTGAGGTCGCTGCCTTTGGTCTCTTCCTCGCCCGTGCTCATGAGCCCAACGCGCGGCTGCGCCAGCCCGAACATGCGTCGCATGTAGACGGTGCCCATCACGGCGAACTCCTCGAGTTGGCTGGCGCTGCAGCCCGTGTTGGCACCCACGTCGATCAGCAACGTTCGGCCCCGCGGGGTCGGAACCACCGCTGCCAGGGCAGGACGCCGCACCTCGTCTAGCGTCCCGAGCACGAGCTTCGCTATCGCCCAACACGCCGCGGTGTTCCCTGCCGAGAAGAACGTGTCCGCCTGATTGTCGCGTACGCATTCGAGAGCCATCTGGATCGACGAGCGCCGCTTGAGCGTGGAATGCGTTACGGCCTCACCCATGCCCACGATCTCTTCGGCGTCCGTCATCTCCATCCCTAGCCCGGTGCCTCCCTGCCGCTCAACCTCGGCCTCGACCAGGCGCGCCGGACCGACCATGCGCACCCGCAACCCGAGATCGCGACAAGCAGCGAGCGCGCCGCGCACCACCACAGGCAGACCGAAGTCCCCTCCCGTGGCATCGACCGCGACTCGCACCGCGCTGCTGATGGCCCCCATGACTCCGACTCGCTGCGGCCTGAGCGTCCTAGCCCTCTTCCGCCGCGATAGCCGGCCGTCCCTTGTAGTAACCGCAGTGTGGGCACACACGGTGCGGCAACTTCGGCTCATGGCAGTTCGGACAGACACTCGTGCCAGGCGCCGTCAGATGATCGTGCGCACGTCGCTTGTCGCGGCGTGCCTTGGAATGTCGACGTTTTGGGTTCGGCATGGGCGATTCACTCCCTCAACAGTCCGTGCCGCTCAGTGCGACACAGGCCGTGACTCTCCTGCTTGCGCTCAGTGTCTCTCCGATCTCTTCACGCTCGCACCGGCGTCCGTGAGAGCGCGTCGTCCGCTGCCGGCTCGGCGTCGCTCCCCACGAGTTGCCCCAGCGGCGCGAGGGGCGAGACTGGTTCGGCCTCTGGACAGGCGCAGGTCGCGTGGTTGCGATTCGCGCCGCAATTGGCGCAAATACCGCGACAGTCCTCCCGGCAAAGCCGCTTCATCGATAAACTCAGTAGCAACTGCTCCCGGACCATCTCGCCTAGGTCGAGTTGCTCGCCTTCGTAGTACGCAACGACCATGTCCCTGTCGCTGAGGCCGACGGCATTTTCGTCTGCGCTCACCGCGGGATCGCGCGGCAGATAGACCAGCTCGATCGGCCCATCCACTGCCAGGTCGTAGGCCTCCAGGCATCGGCCGCACGACAGACCCAGCCGGGCGTTGACCCGTCCCGTGACCTGCACCAGGCCCTCCTGGCCGAGGGTCATACGCCCCTGCAGACGCCCGCCCTCTGCCAGCGTGAACTCCTCGTTCGCCGCCAGGTGCAGAGAGCCACTGTCTAGGTCCGCGTCCACTTCCAGCCCCTCCGCCGGGATATTGGTTAGATCTATGACGAGCATACGCCCCGCGCTCAAGGCGACGATTGTAGTGTTTCCCACTGATTTGTCAACGTTTAGGTCGACGAACAAGAGACCGGCAGCTCGGCGCCGCCGCCTGTCGCGCTACTCGATCAGGCCGCCGTCGATCACCAGGACATGGCCGGTGATATAGCGTGCCAGGTCCGAAGCCAGGAACAAGACCCCGTTCGCAACATCGTCCGGCTGGCCCACTACCCCGAGCGGCACCCTCTTCAGAATCTCCGCGCGCACCGCTTCGGGCAGCTTCTGAGTCATGGCGGTCTCGATGAAGCCAGGCGCCACGGCATTCACTGTGATGCCGCGCGACGCCACTTCCTTGGCCGCGGTGCGAGTCAGCCCGATCACGCCGGCCTTGCTGGCCGAGTAGTTGGCCTGGCCAGGATTGCCGATCAGCCCCATGACGGACGCGACGTTGACGATGCGTCCGGAGCGCTGCTTGACCATCGTCCCAAGCACTCCGCTCGTGTAGTTGAACGTTCCTTTCAGGTTGATCGCCAGGACCAGGTCGAAGTCCTCCGGCTTCATGCGCAGCAGCAGCGCGTCGCGCGTGATACCGGCGTTGTTCACGAGGATGTCGACGCGGCCAAGCTTCTCGACGACCTCCTTGACGGCAACGGCGACCGCCGCGTGGTCCACCACGTCGACGCGCTGCGCCAAGCTTGCGACCCCGAGGCCGCGGATCTCCTCGGCCGTCTGTGTCGCTGCCTCGAGGTTGACGTCAACCACAGCCACAGCGGCGCCGTGTTTGGCGAGCGTCAGCGCGATGGACTTACCGATTCCCTGCGCCCCACCGGTGACGATCGAGACCTTGCCTGCGAGGTTCATCCCTGCTCCTTCTCCACTGGGTTCCCGGCTTGCCTTATTGCCCTGCGGGTGTGCGACTCGTGCGACGTCTTTCGATTTTAAGCGCTGGGAGGTCGAGCGTCAAACGCGCGGGGCGCGCTGCCCGCGCCCCTGAGCCAAGCCCGCGCCGAGTCGAAAGCGACCGCCGCGTCAGTGAACCAGCTCGCCTCTGCCTGATGCCGGAACCAGGTCATCTGTCGCTTGGCGTAACGCATCGTCTGCGTGACGATCTCCTGCTCGGCCACTGCGATCGACAGCCGGCCTTCGACCACGGCGCGCGCCTGGCGATAGCCGATCGCATCCAGTGCCCGTGTTGCGCCGTAGCCGTCGGTGACCAGCCTACGAGCCTCTTCGATCAGCCCGGCGCTGAACATCCCGCGCGTGCGCTCCACGACCCGGGCGCGCAGCACATCGCGGGGCGGCGCCAGACCGACGACGTGCGTCGCGTAGCCCGCAAGCGGCTGCTCTTGGTGGCCGTGCTGCGCCGAGAGCGGCCGGCCACTCAGGCGGAAGACCTCGAGCGCGCGCACAACCCGCACGCGATCGCGTACGGCGATGCGCCCTGCCGCCACGGGATCCACGCGCGTGAGTAGCCGGTGCAAGCGCGCGTCACCGAAGCGTTCCGCGATGCCATCCAGTCTCGCCCGCAAGGCGTCGTCGCGCGACGGGCCAGGGAACAAGCCGGCGAGCAGCGCCCGCAGATAAAGCCCGGTGCCACCCACGACGATCGGCAGCCCTCCGCGTTCTACGATCTCGGAAATCGCCTGGCGTGCCAGCTGCGCGTATCGCGCTGCTGAGAACTCCTCGTCCGGGGCCACCAGGTCCAGCAGGTGATGAGGTACGCGGCCGCGCTCCTCAGCCGTCGGCTTCGCGCTGCCAATGTCAAGCCCTCGGTAGACCTGTAGGCTGTCACAGGAGACGATCTCGGCTTCGGTCGCCTCCGCCAGCCGGAGCGCGAGCGCGCTCTTGCCGGCCGCCGTCGGCCCGACGATCGCTAGTAGACGACGCGACACCAGCGCCATAGCGTGACAACAAGAATCACCAGCAGGATCAGCGCCATGCCACGTGTCTGCCACGCCAGCGCGCCGGGCTCGCGGCCAGGCCCAGGCGAGGGTTTCGCGGCCCTATCTGTCACGAAAGGCGCGGATGACGGCAGCCTCGTGCTCCGCACCCAGCGTGCGTTTCACGGCTAGGACCTCCGCGTAGAGCAACTCGTTGAGCGCATCGACCAGGGCCACGCGGCGCTGGTCCTCGGCGACGCGCCCCAAGTTGCGCTCAATGACGGCCACGTCGAGCGTCCCGTCGCGCTGCAACTTGACGCCGTCGAAGACCGCCTGTCGACTCTGCCGGAGCGTCGCCAGGTATTTTTCGAGCACGTTCTCGGCGATCGGGCCGACCTCCCGCACCATGTACTTGAAGACGAAGCCGTACATTTGGTTGAAGGACTCGAGCATCGCCCACAGATCATCGCCTGGAACAAAGTCCTGGTCGAGCGGCCGCACCTTCTTGCCCTTGCTGCGCACTACGCCGGCGGCGTGGAATGCGTAAACAACTTTGAGCGTCTCGTTGTCGCCGATCTCGCTATCCTTGCATAGCTCCAGCACGGTACGCTCGCCATCCACGAGCTTGAGCACATGCTCCTCGTAGGGCTCCAGCTGCGGCACGGGCTGTTCTGGCACGCGCTCGAGCACCAGGTCCAGCTCGGGGTAGCGCGCCCGGATCGGGCCGGTCGCGTCGACGCGGCGGAGGCCTAGCAGGATCAGGTCGACGATGTCGAGCTCGACGGTGATGCGTTCCTTCTCCGGCAGACTCGAAGCCTCGAAGTTGAACTGCCCTTCCTCCCACTGGAAGGTGCTGTACACGATCTCTTTGACCTGAAACTGCACTCCCTCCCAGAGGTCCTTGGGGCTGAGCGCACCCATCTCCACCAGGACGCGGCCTTGGCGACGGCCCTTGGAGATGCCTCTGATCGAGGCCTCGTACTCCTCCACCGTGATCTTGCCCTCGTGGATCAGGATCTCGCCCAGCCGGTCATTGGGCAAATTGCTCGACGCGAAGACCACGCGACCGCCGCGGACGTAGATCGCCTTGCGCGCGCCACCGAGCACGACCGTGAGGATGCCCGTGGCCTCAGAGACGCGAATCAGCTGCAGCAGGTCCGGCAACGGCAGCTCGGAGAGCGATCCGCGCAGACCCGTCGAGGTCACAAAAGGCTCAAACCGTTTCGGCAGCGTTGCGAGGTCCATACAAGATCCGAGACCTCGCGATTGTAGGGAACCCGCACCACGAGTGTCAAAAGCGCGCTCGGCCGGCTAGCGCGCCTCGATGGCGATACCGGTGTAGTAGTGACGCAGGATGTCCTCGTACTTGCTGCCGGCCCGCGCCAGGCCCGAGGCGCCGACCTGGCAAAGGCCAACGCCGTGGCCCCAGCCTCGACCCGTGATCACAAAGCGCTGCACCGAGCCGTCGTCCGCCATTTCGCGCTCGATCACGAACAGATTCTCGCGCAGGCCCAACGCCGAGCGGATGTCCAGCCCTTTCAGCACCAGCTCGCCCTTGGTTCCGACAACCGCCAGCTCGACCACGCGACCGGAGACGCCATGTCGGCGCGGCACCAGGTCGCGCACATTCCCGACGTCGCCGTACTTGCCGATGCCCCGCGCAACGTCCGCGGCTGTCAAGCGTTGCTCCCAACGATAGTACTGGGAAGCGCGGTCGGCCGCCGCCCCGTTGCGGCTCTGCAGCGATTCAATGTACGAAACGTGGCCGTCGCGCTCGAGGAGCCGCAGCTTCTCCCCTGCGATCGCCACGAGCTCGGAGGCCAACGAGGCCGCGCCGTCGACGTTGCGAACCAAGCGTGCCGTGGGATCAATGGTCAGCGTCCTGAGCTGAGTATCCTGTCGCACGCTCAGCCGATTGTCCCCGGCGTCGACGAGCTCCACTGTGATCAAGCCAGGCGCGCCGGCACGACGCACGGTCTGCGCGAGCAGCGCGACGGCCTCACCACGTGTGAGGGCGGCTTGGGGCCGTAGGCGGTTGTCGCCGTCAGCACTCAGGATCTCCTCCTGTATCAGCAGCGCCGCCGCCACGCGGTCCACGTCGCGGGTGAAGTCGGCGCGGTCCTCCACCTGCAGCAGATACGCCAGATCGCCCTCCTGCAGAAAGCGGCGGGCGCGCTCTTCCCAACACAGCCTAGCGACGAGGTGGGTGAGAAACGACTCCCGCCGAGTCAGCGGTCCGGCGGCCTCGACCGCGCAGCCCGTGCGCGAAAGCGTGCCCAACAGCCGCGTCACCCAGTGCTCCAGCTCGGCCGCGGTCGGCGCGCCTGTGGCAGTGGTTTCTCGCTGTTTCAAGGCGCCGAGCGCTAGTAGCAGCGCCGCGTCCTTTGGCGCGACTCCCTCGCTGGCCACCGGCCCCATGGCCGCTGCGCTGCGGATGACGCGCCACTGCGACCGCTCCGCGGAGCAGACGACGCCGCGCAAGTAGGGTGCCACCGGGCCGGAAGAGAAGATGTTCTCGCCGTCCTCCGTGTGCCCGCCGCAGGTCGAGGTGTACATGGCGTTGATCAGCTCGCCGCGGTAAGTCGCCACGACCCCGCGCGTCTCGGCGACCGCGCGGTCTGTGAGCGGCTGCTCGGACGCCAGTCCTCGGTACACCTGGCAAGCCGGGGTCGCGCAAAGATCGAAGCCGCGGGCCGCGTAGTGCCCCAGATTACGCAGGGCGTAGGTGCGCGCGGCTACGGCCTGGGCCTTGAGTGCTTCGATCTGCGGATAGGCCAGGGGCGAGAGCTCATTCGGAACAACTCCGCGCAGATAGTCCTCAACGTTCACGATGTTGATGGCCACCACGCCGGGTCCGCCTTCGGCCCGGACCTCGACCAGCCCACGGTACGCGCTGCCGTCGACGCTGAGCGACTCAGCGCTGTTGACCGGCGCGATCAGCGCGGCACGGTAGTTGCGGCCAGCCTCGAGCAGACGCACGCTGGCTGCGTCGCCGGGCTCCTGCTCGGCCACCGGCCATCCGCCGGGGAACCCGCCACGCGCGAGCCGATCCGCTGCGGCGCGCGCTTCGTCCTGTGTATGCCACTTCCCCACTCGCACCTGGTGCGCCTGCCCGGCCGGGTTTGCCGTAACTGTCGTCTCCCAGCCCAGTGCGGCTCGCACGCGCGCGGCCAAGGACCGCGCGGCCGCGACGTCACTGAGACTGGCGATCTGCACACGCCAAGGGCTCGACTCCACTCCTGGCAGTGCGACGAACGTGGCCCGTTGGACTCGAGCAGGGCTGGCCTCACTGGCGCCTGTGCCGAGCTCCCAGACCGTGACCCCCGAATCGGCTGCCACGGACGTGCGCGGCACGCCAACAGCCACACCGACTCGCACCGAGGGCGCCGTTACCCCGTGCGCTGTCGCGTCAGCCGGGCCAGGCGCGGCCGCTGGCCGACGCACCGGCGCTGTCCGGCAGCTCGTCTCCGCGAACCACACGACCGTGACGAGAGCCAGAAAGGCGCCCGATAGCCGCCCAGGCAGCAGACGCTGGCGCGGCGTCACGATCCCGGTCTCATGTTGTAGAGGAAGGAGATGCGCATCGTCACATCGGGCGGGCCGTAGTCCGACGGCAGAGGCAGCAGCTGACTGCTGATGAGGGCGTTCTGGGCAGCGCGATCCAGGGCGGAGGTCCCCGACCCATGCTGGATTTGCAGGTCCACAATCTTGCCCGCACGATTCACGACCATCTGCAGGTCCACGCGGCCGCGTTGTCCCATCATCACAGACTGCGGCACGATCCAGTTGCGGTACACCTCGTCTTTGAAGTGGTTTACCCAGACGGTGAAGTCAGCGCCGGCTGGGTCGAAGAAGAGCGGCCCCATCTGCTGCCCGGTCCCTGTCGGCAGCCCCGGCAGGTCACCATCACGGAGCCTCTCTCCCCAGTGCCGTGCAGCGTCGCCAATCGTGCGCAGGGGGGTCATCGCCGGGCTGGCGCTGGTCTGCGGCCAGTACAGACGGCCGGCAGACGACTGGTCCAGGGTCGGGCTGACGGGCACTGGCGCCGGCTGAGGTTTGGGCGCTCCGCCCGGTTGCGAGGCCGGGGGCGGCACGGGCATAGCCGCGCGTCCGGCAGGACTGCCCTTGGGCGCCTTGGTCAAATCAACATCCCGCGGTAGCACCAGCTCGCGGGCGCGGCGGTCTGAGCGCGGACCCACACTGATTCGATCCTTCGCCTGCGGCGGCGGAGTCACTCTTGGCGCTCGGTTCGGCGGCAACAGCTGTCGCAGCACCTCGTGCGGCGGTAACCACACTGTGTGTCTCTTATCAACGGTCGCAGCCTCCCCTAAGTCTACGTCGCGAGCGTGCGTCCGGTTCATCCCAGGCCAATGTGTTGAGAGTAAGAGCACCAGGGTGCCAATGTGAATCGCGGCGGAGACAAGGAAGGCCCGATCGCGTTCCGAGGCGCGCACTACGGCCACTCCCTCGCCCCGTCCGGGCGGCGACCGCGACACGGAGACTTTACCACAGGTGGTCCTTTCCGTCACGCCCCGGAGCACAACCGGCTGCGTAACCGCACTGCAGTGCTACCACTAATCGTGCTTGTCCGAGGCCTACGCCTTGGGAGCGCCGATGCCCTCGACAATACTACGCGCGAGCGCCAGGGCTCGTCGGCCAGCAGCGCCATCGACGACAGGCGTCCGGCGCGAGCGGACGCTCTCAACGAAGGCCTCGAGCTGGCGACGGAGCGGCTCCTCATGCGGAGCCGCCAGTCGCTCCTCGCGCACGGTCGGTCGGCCGTCTGGGCCTGCTGCCAACAGGTAGATGCGCGCCTCGCGAGCCACCAGGTCGGCCGAAATGTAGCGGCCCGGCGCAAACACGCGGAACTTGCGGAGCTTCTCCGTCGAGACCCGGCTCGCGGTGACGTTGGCAATCAGCCCAGACGCGAACCGTAGCCGCGCGTTGGCGATATCCGCGCGATTCGTCAACACAGGCACGCCCACTGCATCGACGGCCTCCACGCGTGTCGCATCAAGGGCCAGGATGAGGTCTAGATCGTGGATCATGACGTCGAGCACTACGTCCACGTCGAGGCTGCGGGCCGGGAAGGCCCCGAGCCGATGCACTTCCACAAAGCGCGGGTCCCGGACTTCGCGCAGCAGCACCTGCGCCGCGGGATTGAAGCGCTCAACGTGTCCGACTTGCAGAACCGCCCCGTGCTTCGCAGCCAGCGCAATCAGCTCGTCGGCTTCTGCCAGGGTCGCCGTCATGGGCTTTTCGACCAGGACGTCCCGGCCGAGGGACAGGGCCAGCTTGGCCGAGCTGCAGTGATCCACGGTCGGCACAGCGACGGACACGGCATCGCACTGGGCGACGAGCGCCTCTGCCTCCGAAAATGCCTGCGTCGCGTGACGCGCCGCGATCTCACTGGCGCGCGCAGCGTTTGCGTCGCAAACGCCGACCAGCCGTGCACCGGCCAGCTCGGCATAGATGCGCGCATGGTGTTGGCCGAGCGCGCCGACTCCTATGACGCCGACTCGGACGGAGTTCATGCTCATAACGGCGGGTCCAGGCCCCAGATGGCGATGCCCAGCTCGTCGGCGCGCGCCTCGACCGCCAGCCGCTCTATCATCAACGTCCGCCCAGAGTCGATGGCCAACACGCGCGCGCCCGCCTCCTCCATCGCGGCCAAGGTGCCCAGACCGACGACCGGCACGTCGAAGCGTAGGTCCTGAGATGGTTTTGAGACCTTGACGACAGCGACACCTGCCCCGGCCAGCCTCCCGGCGCGGCGAATCACCTCGTCCGTGCCCTCCATTGCCTCGAGCGCAACAGCGGCCTGCTCCTTCACTGCCACGGACTGGCCGAGGTCCAGACCGGCCAGCGCGCGGGCAATGCGCTCTCCGTAAGCGATGTCTTTCTCCTCGCTGCCTGAGGGCCGCCGCCGCGTCATCGCGCCGCCGCGCGCCAGTTCCTCGGTCAGCAACGCGATCGAGGGCAGCAGGCGGATGCCGGCCGCGGCCAGTGCGTCGGCCACACCACCGATAAGTGAGTCTGTGTTGCGGGTGACCAGCCGGGCGAGCACGCCGAGCAACTTCAGGTCTGGCACGATCCCAGAGAAGAGCTGGCGATGCTTGATCTGCCCGGCCATGACCGCCTCGTGGACGTCGGCGGTCTTAAGCAGCGAGATGCAGCGCCCCAGCTGACCCAACCCGACCCAATGGAACTCGTCGACATGCGCGGCCAGATCAGGCGAGGCCTCTTCTTGGACTGCGACCGCCACGACGCGACGGCCACTGCGCCGCGCT
>Ga0182021_10011579_pt1 | contig 10468 bp, 10 predicted proteins | sample 612E3MmetaG_FD_120493 | JGI IMG/M metagenome (GOLD analysis project Ga0182021, IMG submission 120493) | Permafrost microbial communities from Stordalen Mire, Sweden - 612E3M metaG (Illumina Assembly) | ecosystem: Environmental > Terrestrial > Soil > Wetlands > Permafrost | place: Sweden... | reverse complement strand
TTTTCATTTCAAATCTTTATAATTGCCTCATGACAACTGAAGCGCGGTCAGAAGCGGATCAATCAAGCCCAATCACACTTTTAGATTTAGTGCAAACAGGTCATGTAGCGGTTTTAGGAAGAAGTTGGAGAAATAAATCCACTGAAGTATATGTCCACGTCATTCACATACCTTTCGAAACTGACGGTAACCCAATTCAAGAATCAACCCCATATACCTTCGCATTGGAGCAATTTGATGAAGCAAGAAGGGAGTTAGAAGCAGGAAAGCTTACTCCTGAGGTTTTGGAGTTTGTAAGAGAGAGATTGGATTCATTGCTCAGGGGTGCGATGAGTAGTCCTGGGGGCGTATCTTATATGGACTCTCCAGATAGGTTAGGTCGCACTGGGGAAGAATTATCAAGGGGTACTAGATAGCTATTGACATACATTTGTCTTTTCCCGTAATATGCTTAAGGGAAATTGATGGGTCCAATTAAACTGGCATTATCTTATAACGACGTCCTGCTAATACCGCAACTTTCTTCAATCAGATCCAGAACTGAAGTAGATCTAACCACTAAAATTACACCCGACATAACTCTTAAGATTCCTCTTATCGCAGCTAATATGGACACTGTTACCGGGGTTGAAATGGCAGTGGAGGTTTACAAGCTTGGTGGAATTGGTTTCATCGGCCGATTTGATCCTCCTAAAATCCAAGCTGAGAAGGTAGCAAGGATAAAAAAACTAGGGGCGGAATCGATTGGAGTAATTGGAGTAAAAGACAACTACATTGAAAGGTCAGAAATGCTTCTTAAAGCAGGCTCTATAGCGCTTCATTTAGATATTGCTCATGCCCACGCAACTCACGGATTAGAAGTAATAAGAGCGGTAAAAAAGAAATTTCCTAAAGTTTCCCTGATCGCGGGTACTGTTGCGACATATGACGGCGCCTATGATTTGCTTAACGCGGGAGCGGACTCTCTTAAAGTGGGAATTGGTGCGGGAACGACTTGTATTACAAGGATTGCAACGGGCCACGGAGTTCCCGAAATAACTGCGATTATGGACGCAACGAGAGCAAAGAATAAGTTTAAAAATAAATTTGTAATTGCGGACGCTGGTGCAGCTAATTCAGGAGATATCGTTAAAGCTTTGGCTGCGGGAGCAAGCGCTTATGAAGGTGGATCTTGGGCTGCGGGAACAGACGAGGCGCCTGGAAAAATAATTACCAAAAATGGGGTTTTTTATAAAGAATATAATGGCTCGACGTCTCTTGAGGAAAAACAGCGACAGCTGGAGAAAGACTCGAGCAATAAAAAACCGCATTATTCGATCCACGTTGAGGGAGTTGAAGGAATGGTCAAGTATAAGGGTCCGCTCGCTGAAGTGGTTGACTCACTTTCTGCAGGAATTAAATCCGGATTTAGTTATTCGGGGGCCAAGAACATAAGCGAACTTTGGAAGAAGGCGCAATTCATACAAATTACAGAAGCCGGATATTCAGAAAGCAAACCTCACGATCTTATTCTTCGCTAATTCTTGACAAACATCATTTTTTTACTCTATTCTAAACTCAGTGGAAAGATTGAAGAATTTTAAACACAAGAAGCTAGCGGCTGTAGTCGCTGTTTTTGTATTACTGCTTCTTGCCGGTGCAGTTCTCTTTCTTACGCGTAATCAAAATCCAGCCGAAGATACTACTTCCATGCTTCAGACGCAAAATCTGCCAAGCCTTAAGCCGGAAGATATAGGTATGGTGGTAACCGTGAGGTCGGACAAGAAAGCGCTTATGTTTGCGCTAACAAAAGCGACGGACATAAAACACGTTAGCTATGAGATTGATTACAATAAAGAGCTTGACGGTCAGACAATCCCGGAAGGAATCCTGGGGGAGATGAACATAGCAGAGGACGGTATCACAAAAACCGATTATAGGCCTTTTGGAACCTGTTCTTCCGGAGTATGTCACTACGACAAAGTAGTTTCTGACATTACAATCAAATTAGCCGTAGACAAGACGGACGGGAAAACCTACCAAGTTACCAAAGTCGTAAAACTCTAAGCCTCAAATTCGCAGACTAGCGGAAGGTGATCGGAAATCTCAATACTTGGGCATTCTCTTGATAAAGCCTTAATGTTCGGACTTGTGAAGACCATATCAACCACAGCTGTATCGAAGCCCGGAGCAGTTTTTATCTTCAAATTAAAACTAGTTGTCGTCGCGTTTTTAGAGACATTAACCAGCTCGTCTTTAAGGTAGTCGATGGTTTGGGTATCTGGATTAACATTGAAATCTCCCGAAAGTATCACATTTTTTTCTCCCTCAATTCTGTTCCGGATCACTTTCCCCATTTTAATTCTTCGCGCATTATCTCTGCCGTCTGTACCCCATATCCCTTGTGTATTAAAAACATTTATTTCTATTCCCGAGATATCAATTCTTGCATGTTGGAGTCTTCTTGGAAGCTTTAAAAAGTCTTCCTGTTTTTCTTCATAATGTCCAAACTTTCCATCGTAAAGAAGGGAATCGGTCGTGACGATAGGATATTTGGAAAAAATTGCATTTCCCGATTCTGTTTTGACTCCTTCCCAATCCTTAATAAAGCAAAGATCGAAGTATTTATATTTGTAATCAAAAATTTTATTAAACTCGTCCATCGTGCGGAAGTTGGGGCCAAGCTTCGGGTCATGAGAATTAAAAACTTCTTGGAGAGATAGGATGTCCGCGTTCTCTTTCTTTAGAAAATCTATCATAGGATTCCAGATCTTGCCTCCTAGCCACACATTCAAGCTGATAAATTTGAACATCACGACACGATTATAGCAGACGGACAGGAAAATCTTATAGGACGCCTTCATTTAGTGTTTGCTTTTGTTGTTTACCACTAAACCCTCTGATTACCTCTTGACACTTTTCACGATTTTTCACAGAATGTATATATCTAGTACAAAGTGGGAAAAAGTGGGAAAACTTTGTGCTTTAAAGGCAGGATATGTTACTCGGGCAGGTTAACAATAAATTGGATGATAAAAACAGGCTCTCTTTTCCTAAGAAGTTTAGGCAAGAGCTTGGTGACCGTTTAATAATTACGGCCAATATGGAAGGTTCGCTTTTGGTGGTCTCCACTACGCGATTTAATACGCTTCTGGAGGGCACCGAAAACAAGCCGTTCATAGATAAGTCAGTTCGAGAAACGCAGCGATTCCTATTGGGCTCTGCGGTTGAGATCGAACTAGACGAAAAAGGAAGATTTATTCTTCCGGCACATTTAAAAGATTATTCGGGGATAAAGGCGGAAGCAGTTTTTGTTGGGATTTACAACAGAGTTGAGGTTTGGGACAAGAAACGTTGGGACGAGTATAACGCAAACCATTTGACTAAAAACATAGCTGAAATAGCACAAAAACTGTCCGATGAAAATAAATGAACTATCACAAACCGGTTTTACTGGAAGAAGCAGTACAGGCTTTAGGAGTTTCACGAGGTCAGCAGTACATAGACGCTACTTTGGGTGGCGGCGGCCACAGCGCTGAAATTATTAACCTCGGAGGCCTGATTTTAGGAATTGATTCAGATCGAGACGCAATCGATTTTGTTTCTCAGAATCAGAAAGCGGCGATCAAAAGTAGGCAGCTAGTCTTGGTAAGAGGCAATTTCTCTCAAATAGACCAAATTGCAAAAGAAAACGGTTTTGATAAAGTTTCCGGAATTTTATTTGATCTTGGAGTTTCGTCGCATCAGATAGATGATGCTTCGCGCGGATTTTCCTACCTTAAGTCAGGGCCACTGGACATGAGAATGGACCAGGGACTCGGAGTTAAGGCAGCAGACTTAGTTAATGGACTCGGCCGTAATGAGCTTTTTGAATTATTCAAAAATTACGGAGAAGAGCCATTTGCTCGGAAAATTGCCGATTTCATAGCTAGCGCCCGTAACTCTGAGCCGATAACGACAACGCAAGAGCTAGTGGATTTGCTCGCACGCTCGTACGGGTTTAACAATATAAACGAATTTGCAAAGGCAAAAAGCTCGCAAAGAGTCTTTCAGGCGCTTAGGATCGCCGTCAACGATGAGTTAGAAAACCTGAAGATTGCTTTGCCAAAAGCTTTAGATTTGCTTGAAAGCGGAGGAAGACTGATAAGCCTTACTTTTCATTCCCTGGAGGACAGAATTGTTAAGCAAGCATTTTTAGAGTTTGAATCCGAGGGAAAAGGAAGAATTTTAACTAAAAAACCGATTTTGCCAAGCCTTAAGGAAATTACTGAAAACAAGAGAAGCAAGGGAGCAAAGCTAAGAGTAATAGAGAAAATATGAAAAAACCAATTTACTTGATAGGAGCACTAATCGCAATTATAATAACACTGTTTGTGGCTAAGACTTTTGTGTCGAATAGAATTTCAACCTCAGGCGTTGTTCTTGGGGATGCTCAGGAGCAGATTGCGGACTATAAAACTCAAAATGCAATTCTGCGGCAGAAGATTTATGCGCAGTCGTCTTTGACTTATATATCGCAAAAAGCCACTAAGGAGGGATTTATAGAAAACTCTTCAACTCTTGCCGTTTCAAAAGGCCTCCCGCTTGCCCGAAAGTGATGATCAGATATCGAATAGTCCTCATTTTGTTTACTCTGGTATTTGGAGTGATCGGGCTCCGCTTATTCTATTGGCAGGTAGTAAAAGCAGCACAGCTTTCGGAACTGGGTGCGTCGCAATACGGAAACGCAATTAAAATCGAGCCGGTCAGAGGAGAAATAGAGACTTCCGATGGTTTTCCCATAGCCGCGAATAAAATTAGTTATCTTCTCTACGCTGATCCTCAGGAAGTTAAAAATAAAGGAGAAGTTGCAAGTTATTTATCGCAGAGTTTGGATATTGATGAGGCATCAATCAGCGCGCAGCTTTCTCAAGATCTTCTCTGGGTTCCTATTGCGCATGGTGTCACTCCGGACGACAAAAGTAAAATCGAAAAGCAGAATATCCTCGGCGTTGGTTTTACCGAGCAGTCCGAGAGATATTATCCTGAGGCTTCGATGGCGGCAAATCTTCTGGGTTTTGTCGGGAAAGATGAGAATGGAAATTCTACCGGTTATTTTGGGCTTGAAGGTTATTACGATAGGCTCCTTAAAGGAAAAGAAGGAAGCGCGGTCGAAATCCATGATGCGGTCGGCAGGCCAATTCTGGCTCGCGTTAATAACAAAGATTCTTTTGGGCAAGACGGAAGTACCTTGGTCTTAAATATTAATCGGTCTTTCCAATTTTTAGCGGAGCAAAAACTAAAAGAGGGAATTGAAAAATATGGTGCATCGGGAGGGATGATCGGAATAATGGATCCCCACACCGGGGCAATTTTGGCGATGGCAAATTATCCTTCGTTTGACCCGGCAAAGTACCAGGATTTCGATCAGGACGTATTTAAAAACACCTTAATCTCCGACTTGTATGAACCTGGGTCCACCTTTAAGCCTCTCGTTATGTCTGCAGCTTTCAATGAAAAATTACTGACTCCTGAGTCGCGGTGCCCAATTTGCATTGGGCCTGTTTCGGTAGGGGGATATGATCTTCATACGTGGGACGATAAATACTTTCCGAATTCGACAATGCTTCAAGTGATTCAGCACTCAGATAATACAGGCATGGTTTACGTTGCGCAGAAGCTTGGTTTGGATAGGATGCTTGAGTATCTAAATAAGTACGGAATTGGTAAAATAACAGGCATAGATTTGGAAGGGGAGACTGCTCCCGAAATTATGTCGAAAAGCGATTGGTATTCAGTAGATCTAGCGACAACGGGATTTGGTCAGGGAATAAACGTGACTCCGATTGAATTAATGACTGCATTTGCGTCAATTGCCAATGGAGGCAAGATGATGCAGCCGGAGGTGGCATCATCAGTCAAGACTGCTGACGGTAGGGTTACGAAAATTCAGCCCAAAGAGCTCGGGCAACCCATGAGTGAAACCACAGCAAAAGTAATGACAGAAGTGTTAGTTAACGCGGTTAACAAAGGGGAGGCAAGTTTTGCGAGACTAAAAGGTTACAGAATAGCAGGAAAAACCGGAACAGCTTCTATTCCGGTGGCAGGTCATTATGATCCAACCCAAACAATAGCTTCATTTATTGGTTTCGCTCCCGCCGATGATCCGAAATACGTCATGTTTGTGATCCTAAACAGACCCACCGCGGCAATTTACGGCGCAGAAACGGCAGCTCCAATATTTTTTAACATTTCAAAAGATCTTCTAACTTATTACGGTATACCTCCGAACGGAGATGAATAAATGAAAAAATTCTTAGCGCCCATTGGCCTTTACTATCTCAAATTTTTTGCCAAATTAAAGCTCAGAAGGATGAAACCTATTGTAATCGGAGTAGGAGGTGCAAGCGGAAAAAGTTCAGTCTCGTTAATGGTTGCGCAAATCCTTTCTCACAAATTTCGCGTTCTCCAGAGCAAGGGTAAAAATAGTGAGACAGGCATTCCCTTAACCATTCTTGGAATTGAGATGAAGAGTTACGGTTTGACGAATTGGGCAAAAGCTATTATCAGCGCGCCGCTAGCTATTTTGAAAAATAAAAAATATGATTATTTTGTCTGCGAGATGGGAATTGACGGACCAAGGCCTCCAAGAAATATGGGATACCTTCTTTCTATTCTAACTCCCGACATTGGGATTTTAACAAACGTGGATGTTGAGCATAGTGTTTACTTTGATGATTTGGTAAAGGATAAGGAGGGAAAGATAAGGAAAAAAGAAATATTAAGACTTTTGGCTCGCGACGAAACCAAATTGCTCAAAACTGTAAAAGCAAACGGCAGAGCAATCATTAATCTAGACGACCCATTCATTAAGAAAACTCTACCAATAAATGCGAGTCCTGTTACTGTTTCCGCCCGGGATAAAAAAGCAGACTTCTATATTTCAAAGACTCGGGTAAGCCTAAAGGAATTCAGAATGGAAATTATTTTTCTTAATGAAAAATATTATCTGAAAATTAAAAGACCACTCCCTAAATATTATGCCTACTCCTTTGCTCTCTGCCTGGCAGTCGCTTTTTCTTGTGGCTTAAGGCTCTCGGACGCCATCAAATATTTGGAAAAAGACTTTAGTTTGCCCCCGGGCAGGTTTACGGTTTTCGAAGGGATTAAAGATAGCGTGATTCTGGACTCTTCTTATAACTCTTCTCTTGGTGCCGCAAAAGGAGCGCTTGATCTTCTGACCTTAGTTAAAAGCGGAAGAAGAAAAGTAGGAATTCTGGGGGACATGCGAGAGCTTGGAAGTTTGTCTAAGGCCCAACACGAAGAATTGGCAAAATCAATATTAAAAAACCTCGATTACGTTATCTTGATCGGACCACAGATGAAAGAGCTTGTCGCACCTGTTTTGACTCAGGCAAACTTTAAGTTTATTTCGTTTGGTAATTTTAGCGAAGCGCGTGAAGGTTTGACTAGTTTTATAAATCAAAAAGATTTAATTCTGGTTAAAGGATCTCAAAATACGCTGTTTTTGGAAAGGGCGGTCGAGCTGTTACTTAAAAATAAAGAAGACGTAAGAAAACTTGCGAGGCGGGAAGCATATTGGAAAAAATTAAGAGAGGTATAATTAAAAGATGTTGAGAAAAATTAAGAACTTTTATCATTTGATTGTCGCGATTTTGGCGAATATTGTTTTTTTCTTTCCCGGAAGAAAATTAGTCGTAATCGGGGTTACCGGTACTGACGGAAAAACCACAACGGCGAATTTAATTTACCACATCTTAAGGGCAAGTGGTTTACCGTCGGCTCTATCGAGTAGCGTCATTGCGCAAATTGGCGATGAATCATTTGACACGGAGTTACACAGAAGTACCCCGACACCAACCCGACTCCAGCGGTTTCTACGTAAGGCTTTGAATAAAGGAGCAAAATATATGGTTTTGGAAGTTACATCTCACGCAATCGATCAGCGCAGAATTTGGGGTGTCCCTTTTAAGATCGGTATTCTAACAAATGTAACGTACGAGCATTTGGATTACCATAAAACCTATGATTCTTATTTTAAAACGAAAACTCAACTTCTTAAACGGGCGGAAATCGCAATTGCGAATAGGGATGACGGCGCGTACACCTTTCTCGTTGACACAGAGCGAACAAAAGATCCCAAAAACTGGATAACGTATGGCCTGGACGATGGAGCGGATGTAAATCCCAACACTTTTCCTTTCAAAAGTAAACTTTTGGGAGATTTTAATAAATATAATATTCTCGCTGCAGTCGCAGCATGCCAGGCATTAGGAATTGACGACGAAAAAATCCGCTCGGCTATCGAAACATATGTAAATCCCGTAGGACGAGCAGATATAGTTTATAACCAGGATTTTTCTGTCATGATCGATTTTGCGCACACCCCGAACGCGCTTAATCAGATTCTGAAAGCAGTCAGACCCCTTTTTAAAGGGCGGATCATACACGTTTTTGGCTCAGCCGGCAAAAGAGACACGCTTAAACGTCCCATGATGGGTGAAATAGCTTCTCAATATGCGGATATAATTGTTCTGACCGCAGAAGATTCGAGAGGAGAAAGCCCTTCTAAAATATCGGACGAGATAGCAAGCGGTATTAAAGAAAAAAAAGTTGAAATTATTAAAATTCCAGATAGGCGAGAAGCAATCCAGGCCGCAATAAATATGGCAAAAGTTGGCGATTTAGTTATTACAACTGGGAAGTCACATGAAAAATCGATGAACCTGGACGGGAAAACGGAAACAGCATGGGACGAATATGAAGTGGTAAGCGAGGCGCTTAAGAATCGGGGAGATGGAGAAAAATAAAATAAAAAGAATCCATTTTGTGGGCGTAAAGGGCGTTGGGATGTCGCCATTGGCTATTATTGCCAAAGAGGCAGGAATGGACGTTTCAGGCTCCGATGTTGATCAAGTTTTTATAACAGACGAAGAGTTAATAAAAGCAGGAATAATCCCACAAGTCGGGTTTGATCCCGCTAGAGTTGAAGGGGTAGATTTGGTAATTACAACCAGCGCGCACGGGGGAAGAGAAAATCCTGAAGTTAAAAAAGCAATCGAAAAAGGCATAGAAGTCTTAAGCCAGGGAGAAGCTTTGGGAAAGTTTGCAGATGGACAAATATTTGGAAAAAAGTTCGCTCAGATTTGCATCGCAGGTTCTCACGGTAAGACAACTACGACTGCAATGATTGCGACAATGCTTTCCCAGAGCCGACTTGATCCCTCTTTTGCGATCGGTACGGGAGTGATTCCGTCACTTGGTGCATCGGGGCACTTTGGACGTGGAAAATATTTTGTCAGTGAGGCCGACGAGTATTTTGCAGATCCGCTGAATAATAAAACTCCCAAATTCTTATTTTTTAATCCCAAGATCGCGGTTGTCACAAATATAGATTTCGACCACCCTGACATTTATCCGACAATTGAAGATTTAAATAAAGCTTTCATAGAATTTACAAAAAAAATAACTGCAGATGGAGTTCTTGTAGTTTGCGGTGACGGAGAGCTAAATAGGAATTTCCTTAAGAGGGTTTCGGTAAGGCGTGTTACTTTTGGCTTTTCTCCAAGCAATGACTATGTTCTCGAAAGAGTCACAACAAACCCCGACAAAACTTTCTTTTGGGTTAAGAGTCATGGTGCTTTGGTGGGAGAATTTTCTCTGAAAATTTTCGGAGAACAAAACGCGCTAAATGCACTTTCCGCAGTGGTTGTGGGGTTTGAGCTTGGTTTGAGCACGGAGCAAATAAAGAAAGGATTGTCTGCTTTCTCCGGAACCAAGAGAAGATCGGAACTCGTCGGACAAATGGAAAACGGAGCACTTCTCTATGATGATTATGCGCACCATCCTACAGAGATAAAAGAGACTTTAAGTTCATTTAGAAAAGCATTTCCAAAACATAAAATAATCACTGTTTTTCAGCCCCATATGTACTCAAGAACTAAGATTCTTTTCAACGATTTTGCCTCGTCTTTTGGCGATACGGACTTAGCTATTATTCCGGAGATATTCCCTTCATTCAGAGAAGAGCCAGATCCGAATTTTTCTTCGAGTTTACTCGCACAGGAGATCAAAAAACACTCTAAAGAGGCAATATATTTTCCGACACTCCCCGATGTGGTAAAATATTTGGCTTCCCAAAAATTTGATAAAAATACGATAGTGCTCACTATGGGAGCAGGAGATGTCTATCAGATTTCGAAGGAGTTAGTGAGCAATGGATAAATTTATAATAAATGGACGTAAAAAACTGGTTGGAGAGATTAGCGTTTCCGGTTCTAAAAACGTGGCTTTAAAAGCAATTGTGGCAGCGTGTTTAACGCAGGAAGAAGTAATCATCGAAAATATTCCTCTGATTACCGATCTCTACGTAATGGCGGATATTATTGAAGAGTTGGGCGGAACGGCTCACATTTCCGACCATACAATAAGAATCCAAATGTCGGACTTTAAGAAGACTAAAATCGCGCTTGAAAGGGCGGCTGAAATC
>Ga0182021_10011578_pt1 | contig 10468 bp, 7 predicted proteins | sample 612E3MmetaG_FD_120493 | JGI IMG/M metagenome (GOLD analysis project Ga0182021, IMG submission 120493) | Permafrost microbial communities from Stordalen Mire, Sweden - 612E3M metaG (Illumina Assembly) | ecosystem: Environmental > Terrestrial > Soil > Wetlands > Permafrost | place: Sweden... | reverse complement strand
TCAGAAGAAGCGCGGACTATTGAACAACAGAAAACTTCGGTGGAAATTCGCATAGCACAATTAGAGTTTGAAAAGAAACGTGCGCAGGACAACATCGAACGCAACGAAACGGAAATGAAAAAGCTGGCACAGGAAATCGAACTACTCACCGCAGAACTTCAGACACTTGTACCATCTATGACGGCATTAGAACGGCGGCAAGCAGAAGCTGAACAGCGAGTCGGCGCGGCAGCGAGTGAAGTCGAAACAATGGACGCTCTCTGGAACGAATATTCCCGCGTGGCAAGTGAGGCGAACCTTACGGTCATTGCATTGCAAAGCGAAGAGCGCAGCATTGTGCAGGCGAAAGACTATGCAGCATCGACGATGCAATCAATTTCGGTCACATTCGATCAGCGCACGGAAGAAATTTTCAAAGCAAAAGAGGATAGTGCATCACTCGATGCCGATCTGGAAGCTATTGCGATGAGTCTCACGGAAGCGCATCAGGAATATGGCACTGTGATGGAACAGAAAAAATCGTTCGATCAGGATTTTAACGTCAAACGCAGCCAGATTCATGGAATTGAAATGAAGTTAAAAGATGAGAGGTTGCACCAGGAAGGTTCCTTGAAAGCAGCGCACGATTTGGAGATCAAGATTCAGGAACTGTCGATGAAAGCGGAAAACCTCAAGTTGCGTGCAAAAGAGGATTTCGATTTTGACATACAGCCGCAGGGGTTTTTAGATGCCGATCAGTATAATTTTGTTGCTGTTCGTGAAGAAGCGCACAAGCTCAAGGACAAAGTTCATGCACTTGGTGCCGTGAACTTTGCCGCATTTGATGAATACAAGAGCGAAAAAGAAAGGCTCGATTTTATGTCTGCGCAGCGAGATGATCTGGAGCAGTCAGAAAAGACCGTAATGGAAACGATTGACGAGATCAACACAACGGCGCAGAAACAATTCATAGAAACCTTTGAACTCATTCGAGAAAATTTTATTACGACTTTCAAAGGATTATTCGACGAAGGAGATGAATGCGACTTGCGTTTGGATGAAGAACAGACCGATCCGTTAGAAGCGAAAATTGAAATCATTGCGAAGCCGCGTGGCAAACGTCCAACATCTATCGACTTGCTCTCCGGAGGAGAAAAGACCTTGACGGCAATTGCATTGTTGTTTGCCATCTATCTCGTCAAGCCGAGTCCATTTTGTATTCTTGACGAAGTGGATGCACCGCTGGATGATTCGAACATTGACCGGTTCGCGCGTATTCTCCGAAAATTTTCTAACAACACACAGTTTGTTATCGTTACACATAACAAACGGACAATGGAAGCCGCAAATGCGATGTACGGTGTTACTATGGAAGAAGAAGGTATATCTAAGCTGGTTTCAGTACGATTTAATGAAGTTCAGAATAATTAGATGATATAGTAAGTGCGAGGTCACCTCGCACTTACGGAAGATTTATGATCCGTGTCTATTGTGATTTTGATGGAACCGTGTGCTTGCAAGATGTGGGCGAGCAGTTCTTTCGATCTTTTGCCCGTGAGAAAGCAGAAGAGAGTGTTCGGAATTTACTCAGCGGTGAAATCACTATGCAACAGTGGTTGAGGGAGTTGTGCGAAGCGATTCCTTCAATGAAACAAGAGATATTTTTAAAGTATGTAGATCAATTTTCTGTCGATCCGCATTTTGCCGGATTTGTCCGTTTCTGTGCTGATCATGACGTGCCGGTTACAATCCTAACCGATGGAATAGATGTGTATGTGGAACGTGTTCTTTCAAATGCCGGATTAAGTCACATACCATTCTTTGCGAATCACGCGGAGTTTGTCAGAGAGAAATTGAACGTCTCATTCCCATACACAGATGCGGAATGCAGCTTGTGCGGCAGCTGTAAACGGAATCATATGCTGAATACATCAGCAGATGAGGATATTATCGTATATGTCGGCGATGGATATTCCGATCGATGTCCGGTTCGATATGCGGATTTCGTGTTTGCAAAGCGGCAATTGATAAAACATTGCCAGCAACAGAATATTACTTTTTTTGAATTTATTCATTTTGGTGATGTGCAAGTGAAGCTGGAGGAAATTCTTCAGCGCAAACGCATTCGCCATCGGCAGGAAGCCGCAATGGCACGCCGAGAAGTGTTTATACAGGGATAAGGCATGAAGCTGCTCAGAGAAAAAATGTTTACACTCCGAAGCTATACACCGATTCCATTTCTCTTGGTAATGCTTGCGTTTAGACAACCCACACTATTAACAATGGCTCTTGGATTTATTTTAGTATCGATCGGGGAATCTGTAAGGCTGTGGGGTGTTGCATATGCCGGAAGTCTTACTCGCGTAACGGGCAGTGTCGGTGCGCCGGAAGTGATTGTGGCGGGACCATTTGCGTATGTGCGCAATCCGTTGTATGTAGGGAATATGCTTACGTACATTGGCGTTGGTGTTATGTCGAACGCGCTGTATCCATGGTTAGTAGGCGCGGCGGCGGTGTACTTTGCATTTCAATATTTTCAGATTGTTCTTGCGGAAGAAGAATTTCTTGCCAATGAGTTTAATGCGGGATATGTTGAATATAAAAAGAATGTTCCACGATTTATTCCGCGCGTTATTCCATACGTACATTCTTCACAAGTGCATCAACAAGCACATTGGCATGAAGCAGTGCGGTCCGAGCGGCGAACGTTTCAAGCATTAGGGTTGGTGTTGTTGGTTCTTCTTGTTCTTTGGTATATGAGGTAATCCGTGGTCAAACACGTGATGATCATCGCTGGAGAAGCATCGGGCGATTTGCATGGCTCTGGTGTTGTGCGAGAGCTGAAGCGTCTTTCTCCCGGTATCGATGTGTACGGTGTCGGCGGCGATAAAATGAAGCGCGAAGGAATGGAAAATATCTATCACATCAACGAACTTGGTTTTATGGGATTTGTGGAAGTGATTAAGCATCTCCCATTTATCAAAACGATGGAACATACGCTTGAACAGATCGTCAAGTTCAAAAGACCTGATGTTTTGGTTCTGATTGATTATCCAGGATTTAATCTCCGCTTTGCACGCATCGCAAAACGATATGATGTCAAAATCGTCTATTACATCAGTCCGCAGGTGTGGGCATGGTATACGTCGCGAGTAAAAAAAATGCGGTCGCTGGTAGATAAAATGCTTGTCATCTTTCCATTTGAAGTTGATTTTTATCGGACGGAAGGAATTGATGTGGAGTTCGTCGGCCATCCATTGTTGGAAAATTTAGAATCAACACTTGATCGAAAGAATTTCTGTAAACGGTTTGAACTCAATGGGAGCAAGAAAATTCTTGCTTTATTACCGGGAAGCCGAAAACAGGAAATTGAACAGATATTTCGGGAAATGCTGAGTGCCGCGCGAAAAATCGCTGCAGAAAAGGACATGGAAATTGTCGTTGGTATTGCACCAACACTCGAAGAGCAGTACTTCCGGACACTCTACAATCTAAAAGGTGTTCGTTTGATCACAGGATTAACATATGAAGTGATGGCAAATGCGGATTTTGCTTTTGTTACCTCCGGCACAGCAACATTAGAAACTGCATGCTTCGGAACACCTATGTTTGTCGTGTATAAAACGTCATGGCTTACCTATATCATCGGTCGGCTGATGGTGCGTGTGAAGAATATCGGACTTGTCAATATTGTTGCAGGAAAAACAATTGCACCGGAGTTTATACAACATCGGGCGAACGTGAAGACATTGGCAAAGGAAGCGCTGAAATTGTTGAGCGACGAAAAAAAAATGAAAGAAATGAAAACGGAGCTTTCTAAGGTAAAAGGGATGCTCGGTAGTGTCGGCGCATCCCAGAAAGTTGCTGAACGAATATTGCAGATGAATTGATCTAGAGACCTCACCCTAACCCTCTCCTAAGAGGAGAGGGGATAGTGAATATTCTCTCCCCCTTATAGAGGGAGATTGAAGGGGTCTGAAAAAATGAGTTACTGAAAAAAGAATGCGAAAACTCCTGTTACCTTTTTCATTATTGTTTTGGTTGGGAGTTACTCTTCGCAACTGGTTCTTTGACATAGGAATTCTGAGAACCACAAAAGTGAGTGTACCGGTGATTTCGGTTGGTAATATTTCAACTGGAGGCGTTGGAAAAACACCGATAATTGAGATGTTGATTGAGAGAATAGGAAACAATCACAGGCTGTCGGTCGTTAGTCGTGGGTATGGAAGGAAATCAGTTGGAACAATAGTCGTAAGTAACGGATGCGGAAATTTTACATCAGTGGAAGATGCAGGAGATGAGCCAAGTCAACTTGCGAGAAAATTTTCACATCTCATCGTTATAGTTGATGAAAAACGTACTCGCGGCGCTCAGAAAGCTGTCGAACTTGGCGCAGAAATAATATTGCTGGATGATGGATTTCAACATCGATATCTCCATCGTGATCTGAATCTTGTAGTAATGGCCGCAGAAGAAATTGTAAACGGCGATTGGCTGCTGCCGTCAGGAAACAGGCGTGAGCCGATGAATTCGCTGAAGCGAGCTGATTTAATTATTGTCTCTCGTTGTGCGGACAATGCTGAGTTTGAACAGGCGAAGAGAATAATTAAACCGCGATTCAAAACAAGACCTCACCCTAACCCTCTCCTAAGAGGAGAGGGGATTATTGGTGTTCAGACAAAATTAAAATCGTTCAAACGAACACCGACATACGAAATAGTTGAAGCTAGACAGTTCATTGGTAAAAGAATTATTGCATTTTCCGGAATTGGTAATCCGAAAACGTTCGAGTCACTCCTTGCAGATGCAAGATTGATGGTTGTGAAACATTTTATATTCTCTGATCATCGCTGGTTTTCTGATGAAGACATTCAGAAGATCATCAATGCAAGAAAAATATTAAGTGCTGATTTTATCGTCACAACAGAAAAGGATTTTATGCGGTTGAGAGAACGATATGTGGAATTTTTGGAAACTGAGCCGGTGATTGTTGCTGAAATTCAGCAAGTGTTTGTTGCTGGAAAAGATAAGCTGGATGCGTTGATACAACATGTGGCAAAATAATGCGGATTGGAATTACAGATACTTTGAAAGAAGACAAATACGAGCAGTATGTTCATTGGATTCGTTCAGTCGATGCATCTGTGGATATTCAGAAACTATCTCACGGACTTGATAACGCAAGAGAAATCGAAAAACTTGACGGTCTTCTCCTTTCTGGAGGCGGCGATGTTCATCCGCGGTATTATGGAAAGGAAAATCAACTTGGTAAAACGAATGGAGTCAATGAGCAGCGGGACGAATTTGAATTTTCCGTTATCGAACGAGCACTGGATGCCGATAGACCGATCCTTGGTGTTTGCCGCGGTATGCAAGTCATGAATGTGTATCTCGGAGGGTCGTTAACTGTTAATCTGGCTTCAGAAGTTTATAATGATCATACGAGTCCGGCAGATAACCGAGGAACGAAGCATAAAATATCTGTGGTGCCGCATTCTATGCTGCATGCGCTGACAGGAGCAACCGAGATGGAAGTGAATACGTTTCATCATCAAGCAGTCGAAAAGCTTGGCAAAGGGTTGATGTGTTCGGCGATTTCACCAGATAATGTAGTGGAAGCAAGCGAATGGGTGATGAAAGACAATATGCCGTTTCTGATGCTTGTGCAGTGGCATCCGGAACGTTTACGAGAGACTTTATTTTCAATAAAACTTGCAAGGTTATTCTTGCGAGAGGTTCATCAATATCAATCAAACAAAAGAACTATCAATCGATAGGTAACTGAAAGGATAAAACACACAATGGCAAAAGTACCAAAATATGTTTATTTCTTCGGCAGCGGCAAAGCTGAAGGCAAAGCGGAAATGAAAAATCTTCTCGGCGGCAAAGGAGCAAACCTTGCTGAAATGGTTAATATCGGATTGCCTGTTCCACCGGGATTTACGATCACGACGGAAGTCTGCTCCGCGTATTATCAGAACAAACAGAAGTATCCGAAGTCGCTGGAGAAAGAAGTCCGTACTGCACTCACGAAAGTCGAAAAGGCAATGGGCGCAAAGTTTGGCGATGCGAAGAATCCGCTGCTCGTTTCTATCCGCTCCGGCGCGCGTGCATCGATGCCCGGTATGATGGACACTATTCTCAATCTCGGTCTCAATGACAAAACGGTTGCCGGTCTTGTCGCTAAAACAAAGAACGAACGCTTCGTGTACGACTCATACCGCCGGTTTGTACAAATGTACGGGGATGTCGTGCTTGGATTGAAACCCGTGAACAAGGATGATATCGATCCGTTCGAAGAAATTATTGAAGCGAAGAAACACGCAAAAGGTGTGAAACTGGACACCGAACTCACTGCCGAAGATCTGAAAGAACTCGTTGTAAAATTTAAGGCAGCGATCAAAGAGAAAACCGGTCATGATTTCCCAGAGGACCCGCTGGTACAGATGTGGGGCGCTATTGGAGCCGTATTCAGTTCTTGGATGAATGACCGTGCGATTGCTTATCGCAAGATGTACGATATTCCTGAGTCATGGGGCACTGCAGTGAACGTGCAGACGATGGTGTTCGGAAACATGGGTGAAGATTCTGGAACTGGCGTTGCCTTCACGCGTGATGCGGCTACCGGCGAAAACTATTTCTACGGCGAGTATCTGATGAACGCACAGGGCGAAGATGTTGTTGCCGGTACACGAACACCGCTGCCGATCTCGAAGCTGAAGGAACAAGATGCAAAATTGTACGGCCAGCTTGACAAGATTCGCAAAACTCTTGAAAAACATTATCGCGATATGATGGACGTTGAATTCACCATCCAGCAAGGCAAGTTGTTTATGCTTCAATGCCGCGTTGGAAAGCGGACAGCGTTTGCCGCTATTAAAATTGCGGTGGACATGGTTGGTGATAAATTTATTTCTGAAAAAGAAGCATTGACGCGCATCGAACCTGATCAGTTAAATCAGCTGCTTCGTCCGATCTTCGATGTGAAAGAAAAAGATGCCGCGGTTAAATCCGGACGATTGCTAACAAAGGGTTTGAACGCAGGTCCCGGTGCTGCCACCGGGCGTATTGTATTTAATGCTGTTGATGCAGAAGCATGGAAGAATCGCGGAGAGAAAGTTATTCTCACACGCATTGAAACTTCTCCGGAAGATATCAAGGGTATGGATGCATCGGAGGGAATTCTGACTGCGCGCGGTGGAATGACCTCGCACGCTGCACTCGTCGCCCGTCAAATGGGTAAGGTGTGCGTCGCAGGATGTGATGAATTAAATATTGATTATGCTAAGCATATGATGACAGTGAAAGGTAAAGTGCTGAAGGAAGGTGATTGGATGTCTCTCGATGGCACAACCGGTCAAGTGATAGAAGGCAAGATTCAAACGAAACCATCGGAAGTGCTTCAAGTTCTCGTGGAAAAAACGCTCGATGCGAAAGACGCGCCGGTGTATCAAACCTTTGCCAAAGTAATGCAATGGGCAGACAAGTACCGGACACTCAAGATTCGCACGAATGCAGATCAACCCGATCAGGCTGCAAATGCAATCGCATTCGGTGCAGAAGGTATCGGTCTTTGCCGCACTGAACATATGTTCTTCGGTGAAGGGAAGATCGGTCCAATGCGCGAAATGATTCTTGCTGATACGCTCGAACAACGTAAAGCAGCATTAGCGAAGTTGCTGCCGTTGCAGCGCGCAGATTTCGCCGGTATCTTTGAGGCGATGCATGGGAAACCTGTGACAATTCGTACGATCGATCCGCCGTTGCATGAATTCGTACCGCACGAGGAAAAAGAACAGCGCGCACTTGCACAAGCAATGAGGATCAGCTACGAAAAAGTTAAGGAACGTGTTGAAGGCTTGCACGAGTTTAATCCGATGCTTGGATTCCGCGGCTGCCGTCTCGGTATCATTTTCCCGGAGATTACTGAAATGCAGGCACGCGCAATCTTTGAGGCCGCTGCCGATACACAGAAAAAGGGCATTGCGGTGGAACCTGAAGTCATGATTCCGCTTGTCGGCAACGTGAAGGAACTTGTGCATCAGGAAAAAATCGTTCGCAAGGTAGCGGAAGATGTAATGAAGGAAAAAGGCGTAAAATTCAAGTATCTCGTCGGTACGATGATCGAAATTCCGCGCGGTGCTATCACTGCAGATGAGATTGCAGCAGTTGCTGAATTCTTCAGTTTTGGGACAAACGATCTGACACAGACAACGCTCGGTGTAAGCCGCGACGATGCGGCGCGGTTCCTGATTCCATATGTTGAGAAAGAAATGTACGCGAAGGATCCGTTCGAGGTTCTCGACCGCGGCGGTGTTGGCAAGCTGATGAAGATCGCCGTAGAGAAGGGGCGCGCAGCGCGTCCCGGCATCAAACTTGGCATTTGTGGAGAACACGGTGGTGAACCGTCGAGCATCGAGTTCTGTCATTTGATCGGTTTGAACTATGTAAGCTGCTCACCGTTCCGTGTTCCGATTGCACGCTTGGCTGCTGCACGTGCAGCGTTGCTGAATTCGGCAGGACCGGCGAAGAAACCTGTCAAGAAAGTCAATAATAAAGTAAAGACATCGGGCAAGAAGTGAGCCGATGGTTAGTTCACTAAATCATAGGGGGCGGTAAATCCGTTTACCGCCTTCTTCATCTTATAATAATAGAAGGGATATGAGCAATGAAGCTCTCCGATTTCAAATATCCGCTTCCGCGTAACTTGATAGCAAAACAACCGGCTAATCCACGCGATCACTCGAGGTTGATGGTCTTAAACCGTGCTGAAGATACTATTGAAGAACGGAAGTTTTATGAAATCGCTGAATATTTTCAAAAGGGAGACTGTCTTGTTGTCAATGAGACACGAGTGTTTCAGGCGCGTCTCTATGGCAAAAAAGAAAAGACGAATGCGAAAATCGAAGTCTTCTTACTGCGCGAACTGAACGCTGAAGAGAATATTTGGGATGTCATCGTCGATCCGGCACGTAAAGTACGCATTGGTAATAAAATTTATTTTGATGATGGTAAACTCTGGTGCGAAGTCATCGACAATACAACTTCACGCGGCCGCACGGTACGTTTCAATCATAAAGGTGATTTTTTCAAGATCATCGATAGGATTGGTCTGACACCATTGCCGCATTATATTAAACGTGATGCGACCAACAAGGATAAAGAAAGCTATCAGACTGTGTACGCCCGCGTCGTGGGCGCAGTTGCTGCTCCAACAGCAGGATTACACTTTACGAAAGCGCTTATCAAGAAACTTCAAGCAAAAGGTGTGAAGATAGCACCGGTTGTGCTCCATGTTGGACTCGGAACATTCCGTACAGTCGAAGTGGAAGATTTAACAAAGCACAAAATGGACTCGGAGTATTTTGAGATCTCCAGCGAGGCGGCGAGCATTATCAATAAAACGATCGATTCAAAGCATAACGTTTATGTAGTTGGCACAAGTACATGCCGTGCGGTGGAATCAAGTGTTACTGCAGATGGTCATGTGAAACTGGCGAAAGGGTGGACCGATAAATTCATTTTCCCGCCATATGATTTCAAAGTTACCGATAAACTGATCACCAATTTCCATTTACCGGAATCGACACTGCTTATGTTAACGAGCGCTTTTGCAGGACATGATTTATTGATGCATGGCTATAAGAAGGCTGTCAAAGAAGGATACCGCTTTTACAGCTATGGTGATGTGATGTTGATATGGTAAGTTGATTGTTCTAGAGGGAGTGACGCATCGATTTTATAAATAATCGACAGCGGATCTCCCTCTAATTTTTTTAGGTGTGTACTTCTTCTATTAACGGAATGTCGAAGAGATGTCAAGATCAAGACCCAAAGTGTTTGCAATTATTCCTGCGGCAGGTTCTGGCACGCGCATAGGCGGAGAGATCAAAAAACAGTTTCTGCCTCTGAAAGGGAAACCGATCATCGTTCATACACTCCAACAATTTGAACATTGTTCGGATATAGATGAAGTAGCGATGGCTATTCCAGAATCGTCGATGTCTGATATGGAAGCTATTGTTGCACGGTACAGGCTGCATAAAGTCAGCAAGATGATGATGGGCGGCAAGAAGCGGCAGGATTCCGTGAACAACGTCCTTAATCGTCTGACATTGAAAGATTCCGATATCGTGCTTGTGCATGATGGTGTTCGGCCATTCATTGAGACTAAACGCATTGCACATCTCCTGAAAGTTTGTAAAGAATATGATGCAGCGGTGCTTGCCATTCAGCCGAAAGATACGATTCGACGTTCGACCGGCGGCGGTTTTTTTGATCAGACGCTGGATCGCACAGCGCTCTGGCTGGTCCAGACTCCTCAAGCGTTTCGCGCAAAATTATTAGTGAAGGCATTCGAAAAAGCGCGAAAAGACAAATTCTATTCGACGGATGAAGCTGCATTGGTCGAACGGCTCGGCGTCAAAGTGCGTATTGTGGAAGGAAATTACGATAATATCAAAATTACAACACCTGAGGATTTGGAGCT
>Ga0182021_10011577_pt1 | contig 10469 bp, 7 predicted proteins | sample 612E3MmetaG_FD_120493 | JGI IMG/M metagenome (GOLD analysis project Ga0182021, IMG submission 120493) | Permafrost microbial communities from Stordalen Mire, Sweden - 612E3M metaG (Illumina Assembly) | ecosystem: Environmental > Terrestrial > Soil > Wetlands > Permafrost | place: Sweden... | reverse complement strand
GTTGCGCAAGAACAGGGAGCGTCCTGGGACAAAGTGGGCGGGACAATCCAGAACGACGTGTTGAAGGAAATCATCTGCCGCGGTCAGTATATCTACCCGCCCAAGCCAACCATGCGCCTCACCGTTGACCTGATTGAGTTCTGCCAGAAAAACGTTCCCACCTGGAACACCATCAGCATCAGCGGTTACCACATCCGCGAATCTGGCTCCACGGCAGCTCAGGAAATAGCCTTTACTATCGCCGACGGTATCGCATACGCTGAAGCCTGCGCGGCACGAGGAATCCCCGTAGATTCCTTCGCCCCAAGGCTCTCTTTCTTCTTCAACGCCTTCACCGACGTTCTGGAAGAAGTAGCAAAATTCAGGGCAGCAAGACGTGTCTGGGCTAAGATCATGAAGGATAGATTCAAGGCCAAAGATCCCCGCTCCATGATGCTTCGTTACCATGTGCAGACCGGTGGCGTTACCCTGACGGCGCAGCAGCCGCTGAACAACATCGTCAGAGTTGCCCTTCAGACACTCGCTACCGTGTTGGGCGGGAACCAGTCCCTTCATACGAACTCGTATGATGAGGCCCTGTGTCTCCCCACCCAGGGTGCGGTAACCGTCGCTCTCAGAACCCAGCAGATTGTGGCTGAAGAAAGCGGCGCCTGCGTGACCGTCGATCCTCTGGCCGGGTCTTATTATGTCGAGTATCTGACCGATAAGATCGAAGCGGAAGTCGAAGATTACATCAAGAAGATTGACGCCATGGGCGGAACCCTGACGGCAATTGAGCAGGGTTATATTCAGAAGGAAATTCAGAACAGTGCTTACCTGTTCCAGAAGTCGATTGACTCCGGTGAACGGGCTTACGTAGGGGTCAACAAGTATATCATGGAGGAGCCCCCTGTAACTGACCTCCTCAGAGTAGACATGAAGGTTGGCGAAGAAAAAGCTGCGGAACTGAAGCAATGGCGGGCCAAGCGCGACAAAGCCGCCTGGCAGAAGGCGCTGGACAAGCTTCGTGAGGTTTCCAAGACGGATGCGAACGTAATGCCAGCCGTTATTGAGGCAGTAAAGGCCGGGGCTACCGTCGGCGAAGTTTGTGACGTGTGGCGCGAAATTTTCGGGCAGTATCGACCCAAGGAATTTATTTCATGATGCGTGGAGGTGACTTACAATGGCAGAAAAGAAGATAAAAATTATCGTTGCAAAGCCCGGGTTGGATGGCCATGATCGTGGGGCCAAGCTCCTGTCCCGTATCTTTGCTGAGGCCGGTATGGAAGTCGTCTACACCGGATTAAGGCAGACACCGGAAATGATTGTCGAGGCAGCGCTGCAGGAGGATGCTGACGTAGTCGGTCTGAGCAGTCTTTCGGGAGTCCATAACTATTTCTTTCCCAAGGTGGTCGAACTGCTGAAGGCAAAGAAGCTTAGCAACGTTTTGGTTGTCGGGGGCGGCATCATTCCCTTGGAGGATATCCCAACTCTGAAGAAGGCAGGAATAGCGGAAATCTTCGGGCCGGGAACCCCAACGGATACGATTGTCGGTTTCATAAAGGCGAACGTCAAGTCAAAGTAATAACTAATGACAGTAAGCAAAACTAGTTGCTTCTGAACAGCATTGTAAAGTACAGGGGAGGCTTAGCATTGTCTCCCCTGTACTATTAAAATACAATACAGACCGCTCAGTGAGATGCCCTTGTGGTTTAAAGATGCATCAATTTAAGGGAACGAACAGATAAAATATGGATGATTTTGATTATGTAGCAGAAATTCTCAAGGGCTCGCCACTCGCCATGGCACGCGTGATGACCTGGCTTGAAAACGAAGATGAACGGGCGCGTTCCTGTATGGAGAAAATTTATCCTCACACAGGAAATGCTTACGTACTGGGGATTACAGGTTCTCCCGGGACGGGGAAGAGCACCCTTACTGACGGGGTAACCTGGCAACTGCGCAATAAAGAACTTACCGTGGGAATTGTGGCAGTCGATCCTTCGAGCCCATTCACGGGAGGAGCCCTGCTTGGGGACCGGATCCGGATGACCCGTCACAGTGCGGACCCAGGGGTTTTCATGCGCAGTATGGCAACCCGGGGCTATCTGGGAGGGCTGGCCCAGTTTACCCGCGGCGCCGTCAAAGTACTGGATGCAGGGGGGAAGGACTTTGTCATAATCGAGACAGTGGGCGTCGGTCAGGACGAGGTAGATGTCATGCGCGTGGCAGATACCACCTGCGTTGTCCTGGTTCCCGGTCTGGGTGACGTGATCCAGAGTATGAAGGCCGGCATCATGGAAATTGCAGATATTTATGTGATCAACAAATACGATCGGCCTGGAGCTGATCAGCTCTTTGCCGAGGTACAGTTTCGTGTTGACCAGGATGCAAGCATAAAGGACCGTGCCTGGGTGCCGCCAGTCATCGCGACTGTAGCTGTGGAGGGGAAGGGCGAAGACGATCTTCTGGAAGCTATTACTGCGCACCGCACATATCTGGAACAGAGCGGCAGGCTTCTGGAGAAGCGCCGCAATCGCATAAACGAAGAGACCCTTCAAATGATTCACCATGAACTTTTCCGTATCATCCGTGAGCGCCTCACGAAAGACAGCAGGATAGAACAGATGGTGGAAGAGATCATGAACCACAAGCTGAATCCATACAACGTTGTCGAAAAAGTTGTCAACGAGTGGCTCCCGGCATCAAGATTGAAATAAGAGCTTTAAAGTTTGTCATAGGCTCATCGCAAGTTTAACAGAGATACACACCTGCTTCCGGCTCCGCATTTTCATCTTCTAATTTGCCTTTCTGCAGAAAACAGCGAACACAGGGATGGGCGCATGACCATCGGGCACGAGAAGTCTTTGGCCAAATCCTTCGGCATCGATTTCCATCAATTTATGAAGCAGCCTGCGTCCGCAGGCAAGAGTTTTTCGAGTAAATAATTGACATCGCAAATGAGGGCGCGCGCAGTTTGCATTTCTTCCCATGTTATCGTGATCTTAGAAGAAAACGATCATAAAAGTATTGACAAACGACAGGGGCTGTGCTAACTCGCGCAAGGTTTTGTCCTGGTATTATTTTCTGGTATATCATTGCGCAAGAAATAACATATCTAATCCAAAGAAAGAAGGAGACAAGAAGTGATGTTTACGAAAAAAAAGTTTTTCCAAGCAAGTATCTTAGCCGTCCTTTTGATTCTTTTTGCAACCCCTATACTTGCAAGCGAAGCGGATTTAAACATTCCTGAATTAACTTCGTCCCAAAACCACCTCTTGATGATCGGATTTCTGATCTGCTTTGCCGGGATGGGTTTCGGCCTTTATCAATATACCAAGGTCAAGGCGCTTCCGGCCCATAAATCCATGCTGGATATTTCGGAGATCATCTTCCAGACATGTAAGACCTATCTTCTTCAGCAGGGCAAGCTGCTGATCATTCTGGAAGTGTTCATCGGCGCCTGCATCGTTTACTATTTCGGCGCTCTTCAACATGCGGGTGTGAACGGCGTGCTTATAATTCTCGCCTGGTCAGTTGTGGGTATATTAGGCTCATACGGAGTCGCCTGGTTCGGCATCCGGATGAATACCCTGGCCAACAGCCGGATGGCGTTCGCGTCCCTGGAAGGCAAGCCGATCAAGCTGCTCAATATCCCGCTTACCGCAGGCATGAGCATCGGCGTCCTTTTGGTTTGCGTCGAACTCATAATGATGCTCGTCATTCTGGTCTTCATGCCCCGCGACGTGGCCGGCGCATCCTTCATCGGATTCGCGATTGGCGAGTCGCTTGGTGCCTCCGCGCTGCGTATCTGCGGCGGCATCTTTACGAAGATCGCCGACATCGGCTCGGACCTCATGAAGATCGTCTTTACCATCAAAGAGGACGACCCGAGAAACCCGGGTGTCATCGCCGACTGTACCGGAGACAATGCGGGTGACAGTGTCGGACCGACGGCCGATGGTTTCGAAACCTACGGCGTAACCGGAGTCGCCTTGATCAGCTTCATCGTCCTCGCCGCCTTCCCCCAGTACCAGGCAGAACTGCTTGTCTGGATATTCGTTATGCGCATCTTGATGATCATCACCTCCATCGGCGCTTACTTCATTAACGGGGTCGTCTCGACGGCGATCATGGGGGATAAGGAGAAGGTCAACTTCGAGGCCTCTCTGACATCGCTTGTCTGGATTACATCGATTATTTCGATCATTGTGACCTTCGCCGTCAGTAAATGGCAGCTTGGTCATCTCGCGGATAACCTGTGGTTCAAACTTTCGATTATTATCAGCTGCGGTACGCTCGCGGCTGCGCTGATCCCGGAGCTTGTCAAAGTTTTCACGAGCTCGAAATCCGCTCATTGCGCCGAAGTGGTCACGGCAGCGCGAGAGGGCGGACCCTCTCTCGATATCCTCTCCGGCTTTGTCGCCGGTAACTTCAGCGCCTTCTGGATCGGCATTTCCATAGCCGCCCTGATGTTCGCCGCTTACTACACGAGCACATTCGGCCTTAACCACTTTATGGAATATTCGTCGGTCTTCGCGTTCGGTCTTGTGGCCTTCGGTTTCCTCGGCATGGGGCCTGTTACAATAGCAGTCGACAGCTACGGCCCGGTTACGGATAATGCACAGTCCATCTATGAGCTGTCTTTGATCGAGACTATCCCGAATATTGAAAAAGAAATTGAAAAAGAGTTCGGATTCAAACCCCGGATGGACGTAGCCAAGCACTACCTGGAAGAAAATGACAGTTGCGGAAACACCTTCAAGGCGACCGCCAAGCCGGTTCTCATCGGTACGGCCGTCGTGGGGGCCACGACCATGATCTTCTCCCTGATACTCCTGTTGAGAAAGGCCCTCGGAATCCAGCCGGAGATGATCTTGAACCTGCTTAATCCTTACACGCTGCTTGGGTTCCTCTGCGGCGGATCCGTTATTTACTGGTTCACGGGTGCATCCACCCAGGCTGTCACCACCGGAGCTTACAGAGCCGTCCAGTATATCAAGAAGAACATCAATCTTGACGACGAAGCCAGTCTCAGCGCCTCCATCGACAACTCAAAGGAGGTCGTGAGGATTTGTACACAGTACGCGCAGAAGGGTATGTTCAATATCTTCATCGCGATCTTCTCTTTCGCCCTGGCCTTTGCGTTCTTTTCTGCTCCGGTTCACGGACCCGAGCCTGCATCCTTCTTTATCAGTTACCTGATCTCGATTGCAGTCTTCGGTCTCTTCCAGGCGCTTTTCATGGCCAATGCCGGCGGATGCTGGGACAATGCCAAGAAGGTTGTTGAAGTGGATCTGAAAGAAAAGGGAACAGCCTTGCATCAGGCAGCGGTTATTGGTGATACCGTCGGCGATCCCTTCAAGGATACCTCTTCGGTCGCTTTGAACCCGATCATAAAATTCACCACACTGTTCGGCCTCCTGGCAATGGAAATTGCCATCGCCCCGGGGATGAGAGACAGCGCCGGAATCGTAGGCGTCGTATTCTTCCTCATTGCTCTGGTCTTTGTCTGGAGATCCTTCTACTCGATGCGGATTCCGGTCGATAAAGGTGACAAATAGAGGATATTGCTACTCCTGAAAAGAAAAAGGCTGGATCAGAATATTTGATTTTATCTTTTGAAAGGGGGCCGTACAGGCCCCCTTTCTTATTTCGGCGTGCCGTTCATCTTTCCTTGGCGGCAAACTCAACGACCTTCTTGCCGGTCTCTTCGCTTTGACTGTGATCTCCATCATCCATGTTCGACATGCCGTTAAATATTGCGCCCTTCATCATGGAGAGATGTTTTGTCGCCACATCTCCGGAGACATGCCCCGTTGCCTTGACTTCGATACTTTCTTTTCCCGTCATCTGACCCTCAATCTTGCCTGCTATGGAGATATTGTTGGCCGAGATATCACCCTTGACGTACGATCTTTCGCCAAGGATAACTTTATTGCCGTTCAGGTTGCCTATAATGGTCCCTTCGATGAGGATCGTTCCTGCAGATTCGACATGTCCCGTGATTTTCGAATTCTCCCCGATAACAAGATCGAGTTTATCCGACTTCTTGTTGGTAAACATCAGGACCTCCCCTTTGTATAGTAGGTTGGATTTTCACTCTTGCCCTTGTGCCAGACTTCATAATGAACATGGTTTCCTGTGGCGGAACCGGTGGAACCGACATATGCAACGACCTCTCCCCGCCTGACGTGCTGGCCCACCTGTGCAGCGTTCTTCCGGTTGTGCGCATAATACGTGGAAAAGTCGTGGCCGTGGGCGATCACAACAACATTGCCTCCGCCTGTGCTATAACCGGAAAAGACCACAACCCCGTCCGCTGTCGCCGTGACAGGGATGCCTGCGCCGGCGGAAATATCAATGCCCCGGTGAAATTCAGAGTGCTGCGAAATCGGATTGATTCTACTGCCATAAGGAGAAGAGATTACTCCCCGAATGGGGAAGCCCCTGGGTGTGGCGAGATAGAGATTCTTCTCGGACCGCAGATAGTCCTTGATAGCGCCGACGGTCCTAATGGACGTTTCGATCTGTTCCTGAACCTGACTGATGTCGAACGACCCTACATCCGACGTGTCAACTTTTTCAAAAATCTTTTCTTTGGAACCGTGGGATAGCAACTGATGCAGCTCATTCTCCGCTTTTTTCAAGGACAAGAGCGTGGCGTTGAAATCATACACTTTTCTTGAATAGTCAAGGAGCTGTTTTTCCATGCCCTGATATTTGATGGCATCGGGGATCATGGAAGCCAGGTATACGGCGCCGACAAGACTGCAGATGATCGACAGAACGAGACCGATAACCGGCACATTCAAATTCAAGGACCTCCGGGGATTATCGTGGGGGATGAACATGATGGTGACAGGTGTGAGGGCTTTCTGAAAGTATATTTTGAGTCTCTTATAGTCCGGCATGAAAATCCTCTCTTCACGAACGAGATAAAAAAGTGTAATTCTTCTCACGCAAGATCTTTGTGAATCACGATTTGGATGCAATCTACCGCACGACCGAATAAAAAAATGTGACGGAGGGCACAAAATCCTTTTTACTGAGAAAATATTTTTTGGCGGGTGTTGATAAAAGGTTGTGAGGTTTATATATAATGACAATTATTGGACAAAATATAGTATTCACCATTGTCTGGTTTTTGCCGGCGCTTTAAAAATCTTAATAATGAGATGCCCTGAGAGATTTTCATTTTTCACTCATAGCAAACTTCGTCATCTATCCTTCTGTTGAAAGACACAAAATATTTTGGAATAACGCAATGACAAAGCGGATTTTTTCAAAGGGTTGCCGCATATTTCAGCTCTTCATATACTTTCTCAAACTTGCGGACCGTATCCTGAAATGCCTTTAATACGCGGGGATCAAAATGTCCCGGCAATGTTCTGTCATCACCTCTGATAATTATGTCTGATGCTCTGAGGTGATCAAAAGCGGGTTTATAAACTCTTGCGTTCCGCAGGGAGTCATACTGGTCTGCCATACGAACTATCATTCCTTCAATGGGGATTGCAGCGCCCTTCAGTCCCATGGGGTACCCGCTGCCATCAAAACATTCATGGTGAGTCAGTGCGATAGACCTGCCCATTGTCAACTGCACATGGTCTCCAATGATCTTAGCGCCATATAATGTATGCTTCTTCATCTCATCAAATTCATCAGATGTCAGCTTACCGGGCTTCATGACTATGGCAGAAGGAACATGTATTTTCCCCACATCGTGCAGAGTCGCTTGAACTCTTATGGCCCTCACAAATTCGTCCGGCATCCTGAGTTTCTTGGCAAGGATAGTGCTGTACTCGCCCACTCTTAATATGTGGTTTCCCGTGTCCTGGTCATCCGCTTCCGTGGCCCTGGCAAGGGCATAAACGGTATATTCGAAGGCATTCTTCACTTCTTTGATCTGTGAAGAAAGAGATCTCAGGAAAAGAACATCGAGCACCAGGCTGCCTAATACCGAGGCGTCATATGCCGATACTTTCCTGCCGTAATTGAGCGCAATGATGCAGATGTCCCTGCTCAAATAGCAGACTGCATTGGAAACCATGATATTGAATGATACCAGATCATCAAAAAAATGTTGCAGCTCCGAACGGGGAATATCCTCAGCGTTATAGAATATCGTTTTCGATTTGCCTTTTGCAGGCAGATTGAAAATAGTGGAGAGGCTTGATTTGGATTGAAGCAGCGCCCTGCCCAGATCGTTATAGATAAGCTCATACTGATTCCAGCTCCAGGCTTGGTCCTTTATTCCCACCAGTACGATCTTCGGTTTTTCCGGATCATCGGCAGTCTGACTCATTATCCGGGTGACCACGGCGTCTATTTGGGGCAAAAAATCGAAAGACAAGGGATTGAAATTCTCTAATGTCGCTTTGCTGAATGCGGTCAAATCGGAAATATTCGTGTAGGCGGCGTGCAGGTCATCTACGAGGCCTTTCATCTTGAGAAGCATTTTTATCCTTGCCAGCACTTCACCCTGATCAAATGGTTTCGATATGAAGTCCTCGGCGCCTGCCTCAATACCTTTGATCCGGTCCAGTTTTGATGTCAGTGACGTAATCATTATTACGGGAACACGCATGAGATTTTTACTTTCCCTGATGAGCCTGCATACCTTGAAACCATCCATCCCGGGCATCATGACATCCAGTAGCACAAGGTCAACGTGCTTTTTATCGAGGACTTCCAATGCCGCCTGACCATTATCCGCCGTGATAACTTCGTAGCCGTGCGGTGTCAGGACAGCCCGGAGGAGCGACAGGTTAACCGATTCATCGTCCACACATAGAATACTTGGCATCGTGCGAATCATAATTATCTCCTTTTATTCCCTTCTCTCATGGACTTCTCTTGCCACCATTTCAATAAAATCATGAATGTCTATGGGCTTTGACATGAAGCCGTCACAACCTGCCTGGATGGCTTTTTCCCTGTCACCTGCCATTGCTGCGGACGTCAGCGCAATGATCGCGATACCTGCCGTAACAGGGTCCGACTTCAGTATGCGAGTGGCCTCAAGGCCATCCATGACAGGCATCTGGATATCCATTAGAATCAGATCCGGTTGCTTTTCCCGCGCCATTTCAATACCCTGTTCTCCGTTTTCTGCTTCAAAAGTGGCGTATCCGTTCACCTGCAGCAATTCTCGAAAAAGCTTCATGTTCAGGGGGGCGTCTTCCACGATTAATATGATTTTACCCATACGTCACTCTCACGCATTTGCAAGAGACAATCTCTTTTATAACGATTTCCTATGCTCCGTCGATCTTCGCTTTACTTCGGGCTTTGGCTTTTCGCACGGAATGATAAGTTTTCTCATCGATGGCCTTGACCGGAAGGGTAAAACTGAACCGGCTGCCTTTTCCTCGCCCATCGCTCTTCAACCGTATCCCTCCGCCGTGCAGCTCTACAAGCTGCTTTGCGACTGATAACCCCAGGCCGGTTCCCGGGGTCTTGTCCGTCAAACCGCCCCTGATTTGATAAAAGCTTTCAAATATCTTCTCCTGATACTCCGGTGGTATCCCTATACCTGCATCCGTTACACTGACTTCCAAGACGTCATTTCCTTCTTGCAGCCTGTGCAGTGCTGAAAGGGTAATGGCGCCGCCGTCAGGCGTGAACTTCGCGGCGTTGGAGAGCAGGTTGAACATTATCTGCTTGACCTTTCTCTGATCGGCCAACATCTCAAGAGACAACAGCTCCTCGGGAATATCAACCTTTAGGTCTATCCCGTGCTTATGCGTCTTTTCCTTGATCATCACCACGCAGCTCGCCAGAAGATTGCCTATCTCTGTCGGAGCGAGCTCTAATTCCATTTTGCCCGCTTCGACCTTCGAGATGTCGAGAACGTCGTTAATCAGGTTGAGGAGATGTTTCCCGCTCTCCAGAATATCCATCGTGTATTCTTTCTGTTTTTCATTGAGGGCGCCGAAATAGGCGTTCAGCAAAACGTCGGAGAAACCGATTATTGCATTAAGCGGTGTTCGAAGCTCATGCGACATGCTGGCGAGAAAATCACTCTTGGCCTGATTGGCGGAAACGGCGGCTAATCTCGTCTCTTCAAGCTCTGCATTTTTCAACTCGAGTTCATTGGTACGGATACCTACCATCGCCTCGAGATGCTCTCGATATCTTCCCAATTCCTCTTCGGTACGTTTGCGCTCTGTGTTGTCAATCGTCGTGGTTCGACTCATGATATAATTGCCATTCTCGTCCTTAACGGCCGTCGCATTCATGAGCACCGGAAAGATAGAGCCGTCCTTGCGGATTTCGTCGAATTCCAGGTTGCCGGCCCAGCCTCTTTCTTTAAAGACCGGATATATTTCCTGGAACAATTGCCTGCTTTTCGGAGTCAGTATGTCGGAGAAGTGTTTCTTCCCGATGATCTCATCCCGCGTGTATCCAAGCCATTGAAGCTCGGAGTCGTTCATGCGAAGAAAGGCTCCGTCCGGCCCCAGGGAATGATAACCGCATGGGGCGTT
>Ga0182021_10011576_pt1 | contig 10469 bp, 10 predicted proteins | sample 612E3MmetaG_FD_120493 | JGI IMG/M metagenome (GOLD analysis project Ga0182021, IMG submission 120493) | Permafrost microbial communities from Stordalen Mire, Sweden - 612E3M metaG (Illumina Assembly) | ecosystem: Environmental > Terrestrial > Soil > Wetlands > Permafrost | place: Sweden... | reverse complement strand
GTGCAACTCGCAAAGAATCATGGACGAGTATTGACGCGTCAGGAGTTGTTTCATACCATCTGGGGTCATTATGACAACTCAGCCAACCGTACAATAGATGTGCACATTGGCCGCATACGTAAGAAGCTCAAAGGATATGCTCATTATATCGAAACAGTATACGGTATTGGTTACCGGTTTCACGAATGAAACTGCCACTCGTGCTATTTGGCGGGATTTGTTGAGCGAGGGATATGCGGTGCCGCTGTTCCCGTACAATTGCCGGTTCATCCAGGACTCCCCAGTGTGACGGTGATTGCCGGATTAGCATTATTTCTTAAATTAGTATCATCTGAACAAAGAACACAAACATTCATCGTCTCGGCAAACAACGCCGCCGTTTTGCGAACTAGTAAACAATAAATTCTCAGTGAGCAATACGGTGAAACGTATACAACAGACTTCCATACCAAGTTTCAGTATAGCCTTATCAGAAGAGCAGTGTTGTTGTTTGCCATGCTAGGTGCATTTGCATTCACAGCTGACCTTCAGGCAGGTCTATTTCCTCGATTCCAAAACTAACACGGACGTGACGTGCCTTCGGTGAGATGCGAATGATCTTCCTGAGTTTGGGGTCAAAATAATCCTTCAAAACCGGAGGTCTTGGTTGACTGATATACAGATCTTCGTGTTGTAACAGAGCTTGGTTAGCAATGACTGTGAGTTCCTCTCGCCTTGACACTTTTTGAATGACGCAAGGAGCATGCGTTATCCCTAGTTCCCGAAGCGCATAGGCCCGGTGGCTTCCATTGTTGAGTATGACCCGGCCTTCGACAGAAAGCGCGTTAAGGTAGTTTGAACCGTATCCAACAGCTAAGCCAATTACTCCGGCAAGAGGGCCCGTAGGTTGATACTGAGAGAGCTGTTCGGGTTGACAGAAGAAGGGTTCAAGGAAACGCAGGTCGTTAGAGCGCGAAACAAAATCGAAGGCATTGTTAGAAATGCGGCTTACTTGAAAGGGGAGAACCGGATGATCAAATGACAAACAGAGTCTGAAGACTTGTTCCTCCGAAGGATTCTTGCCGAGCAGTTGGACCAGACGATTCGTGTGGACAAGGTTGATATATTTCTGGAACACGACCAGGCGATCCAGCTCAACGTATGCAAGCTCGACGGGAATTATGGCAAAAGACTTTTGAAAAATCGTATCATTCAATACTTGCTGTGCGAGATGTGCTAACCCGGGTGGAATTGGTGTGATCGGTGCATTATCCGCCCAGGCCGGTTCAGTGTTCTGAAGTTCTTTCACATGATCGTTTGCCTGTCTCCATTCGTCCGAAAGTTTCTTCATATCTGCGGACTGTGCGTCAACCGGTTGTGTGGACATAAAGCCTAGATATTCGTCTATAGGTGGACGGCCAACGAGGAAAACGTTTTCATCACCTTGAGTTTGCTGTGACTTGTTCATGTTAGTTGTCCTGTGGTATTACAACACATCTACACTTAACAGTCTGCTAGTCCGCACAGCCAAAACCCGGTAAGACATCTGTATTTAAATAAGAGAAATATTTTATGGTACTTGACCGCCTTCCCCTTTTGTAATAGTGATGGAAGGATTATCTTCACTATTTCTATTCGCTGTATCTCTATATCTTAAAGAGTAGCCAACATCTGATGAGTTAGACATTGTTAAATTTAATTTTAAAGTCACATTTGTAGGGGGTTTTACTGCAATTGAAATCGAAGATTGACTAAAATACCTTTTCCAACTAGTACCTGCGCCTGTTAATATTACCGTTTGCTTGGTATTGTTCTGGAAGGTAATTTTATTTGCCACGTAATGACCGCTTCCTGTCTTGGACCAATCAGGAACTGTGACCCCAGAACCTTGCAGGACTCCATTATTGGAAGTAATAGTGAATGTATAAGTTGCCATTGTTCAATCCTCCTATTTTTGGTTAATGTAAATTGATTTTATTTAATCCGCTTTAACTCGATTTATCCGCCTGTGGCGGGTTTACTTCAGCACGATTTTTTATTAAACAACAGGAATAACAATTAAGTTTCATTTTCCAGCGGCTACCACCGATTTGGGGAAGTGATGAATCAATTTCATTCGAGCTCTGTAGGGGCGGCACATAAAGAACTAACTCAAAATAAATTTGCATACCATCAGTGATTACTTACCCTGATTTGTCTTTTTATTCACTTCTGCCACTAAATCAATAAATCTTTTATCTTTAATTAAATTCTGAAGCTGCGGGGCATTGTTTATCTCCTTAACAGGGTATCCCTTTTCTAAGGCTTTTTTTAACCAGATGAGGGCAGGTTGCCTATCTCCGAACCATTCTTCATATATAATTCCGATCTTACAATATGTTTCGCTATTAGTTATTTCCAAAAACTTTAAATCATTTAACATGAATTTAGATTTATTAAGGTCTCCGAGCATAGCATAATAAGAAGCCATTATTGTGATAAGATCCGCATCTTTAGGATTTATCTTCAATTGAAGTTCGGCGAGCGAAAGTGCGTGTTTGTTTGCTTCGAATGATTTTTCTCTTTCGCCCGGCGCCCAGTAATATGATGAGGCGAGATACCCCCACATTTTATAATCACTTTTGTTCATCTCGACGACTTTTTCATACATCCGTGCCGCATCTTTATATTTTTTTTCATTAAAATAAATAACGGCAAGATTTGAGTTGGTGGTGTAATCCGGTTCAATTTCCAAAGATTTTTTCCACATATTAATCGCATCATCCTTAAGATCGAGAAAGTAATATATCCCCCCAAGATTACGGTATCCTATAGCATTGTTAGGGGTAATTGTTATTACTTGTTGAAATTGAGTTGCCGCGTCGCGGTATCTTCCCTGCTCGTAATAAAATTCGCCTAATGAATTATACAAATTCCAATAGCCGGGTTTCATTTCAATTGCCTTTTTATATGACGCTTCAGCTTCGGGGATCATGCCTAAAGCCAATAAAGCATCGCCCCGTCCATGGTAGGCTCTGGAATTAACCGGGTCAACCTCAAGCACTTTTTGAAATTCCTCTTTTGCTTCGTTGTCCTTTCCGGTTTGATGATACATGGAGCCAAGAATTATCCTAACCGAAGTCAATTTATTATTTAATTCAATTGCCTTATTGCAGTTTTTAATTACGCTTTCAATAAAAGTAATATCTTTTGTTTTTTGATATTTTCTTAGCTGTGCTCCGCCCAAACCTTCGTAAGCGAGAGCAAATGAAGAATCTATCTTAAGTGCCTGGTTAAACAATTCAATTGCGTCATCTAAGTTCTTCATCTTGTCCCAATTTGCCAAATAGCCGCATCCTTTCAGGTATAATTCGTAAGCTTTTGCACTCCCGGTTTTTCCGGCGGTAAGGAATTCAAGGTTTTTCGGCTTCAGCTCGATATTGAGCATATCGGCAACTTTAATAATGGCTTCATCCTGCAGAAAAGAAGTGCTTGTCATGGGGTCGTCAATTATTCTTGAAGCTAACTGGCGTTTGTTTCCGGCATCTACCAAATTCAAGGTAAGCCGGTACCCTTGCGTCATTTTTTGTACGCTTCCGTTCAACGCTAAATTAGTAGCGAATTTATTAAATGCCTCACCGGCGCTTGCTATTTTGGATTTACGGATCTCGCTTGACGGTACGACCCACAGCTTCCCGTCGAACTGCTCAAACTGCGAAAGCTGACTCGTCAGCGTTTCAACAAGCCCATCGCAAAAAATCCGGTTGGTGGAATCGTTGCCGATATTGTCAAACGGTAAAACGGCGAGATGTATTTCATCCGGCAGCAACGCGCCGGTGAAGATTCTTTGGATATGGCCGCCCTTGAAAAGGAGTAGGAGGATAAGAAGAACAACCGCAGAAGACACTGCAATTACTCTTTTACGGCTCAATGCCGTTGAACCATTCTTCTCTTTTCGTAACGTATTAATGTACTCCGCGGTGCCGGTTCCGGATTTTAACTGTGCAACCGGAATACCTGTCTCCAAACTTTGTTTAATTGCTTTCAGATCACTCAGAAGGTCATCCGCTGTTTGATATCGATTCTCAGGAAGTTTCGAGAGCAGGTTCTTCATCACCTCATCTATTTCTTCGGGAATATCGTTCACAATTCCCGAAACGGGTTTCGGTTCCTCGTTCAATATGGAATAAATGATCGCCTGCTCGTAATCGGCTTTGAATGGAAGTTTGCCTGTGAGCATTTCATAAAACACCACACCGAGTGCCCAGAGATCGGTTCGCCGATCAATCTCACCGCCCCGTGTTTGTTCTGGCGACATATAATTGATCGTGCCCACCGTTGCTCCCGCTTGCGTCATCATCGATTGACCGGCTGATTTTGCCAGCCCGAAATCCATAATCTTTACAAGATGGGAGCCGGTCACCATGATGTTTGCACTTTTAATGTCGCGGTGAACTATTCCTTTTGAATGCGCCTCCTTTAATCCTTCCGCTATTTGAATTGCATAGTTGAGAGCTTCCGTGAGTTCAAGTTTTCCTTTTCCTATCTTCTTGCTGAGCTCTTCTCCTTCAATAAATTCCATTGCGATATACGCGTCATCCCCCTCCTCCCAGGTTTCATAAATCGTAGCAATATTCGGATGGTTCAACGCTGCGACAGCCTGTGCTTCTATTAAAAATCTTTTCCTGAATTCCGGATTGTGGGCAATGTGGCGGGCGGGCGACTTGATTGCAACATACCTGTGTAATGTTGTATCGAGAGCTTTGTAAACGACTCCCATCCCCCCTGCGCCGAGTGTCCCGCTAATTTCAAAATGGGATATTTTTTCCGGGGTCATGGATGGTCCAGTTTCACAATCAACAATGTCTGATCATCCAACTGCGACATATCCTGTGCAAAATCATTCACTCCAATGAATACCTTTTCCAGTAGTTGTTCGGGTTGTAATTGTCTGTGCGTTTTAAGAATCTCTACCAAACGCGGTTCACCGAACGGTTCTTCCCGCACGTTTTCCGCTTCGATAATTCCGTCGGAATAAACGATGAAAAGATCACCACTGGAAATATCTATTGTCTTTTCGCTAAAATGATATTCAGGATAGATCCCCACGGGTATATCTTCAGTTCCATAATATGTTATATCACCGTTCATGTGCAGGCGAATAAGATTGTTATGCCCGGCGGAAATAAATGAACATTGCTTGGTTGCCGTATGAAGCCTGGCATAAAATATTGTTGCAAACTTATCCGCTTCACTGTTCTCGCACATCGAGATATTGACCTTGCTCATACAATCGACAATATTCTTTTCCACGATTGTGCTGGAACGAAGTACGCCTTGAATGTTTGCCATGAGCAATGCCGCCGGCATTCCTTTTCCGGATATATCGCCGAGCCAAAATGCTAAACTGCCGTCGCTTAAAGGAACAACATCATAAAAATCGCCGCCTACGATTTTTGCCGGAAGGGTTTTGCCGATGATTGAAGCACCGTTGATTTTCATGATGGATCTCGGCAAGAGGTTGTTTTGAATTTGCGATGCAAGGCTCATGTCTCTCTGTATTTTTTCAAGAACAGATTCTTGCTCGTAGAGCCGCGCGTTTTCTATGACCTGTGCCGATTGAGCGGCACAAATGGAAAGCAGCCGTTTGTCATCATCGTTAAACGATGCATTAATTTTATTAAATAACGTTAACACACCTATCATTCGGGATTTAACAAACATCGGGACGCATACGAACGACCTTATCCGGTTTGCGGGAATATCACCCGTGTTGAATCGTTTGTCCTCGCTCAAGTTATTAGTGACCAAGGTTGTTTTGTTTTTTAACATCCATCCCATAAGCTGATCGTCCAATTTGTGGGGAAAGGAGTCTAAAACAGAGTTGCGTGTTCTCATCATTGTTCTAAATGCTCCGGATTCATCGGTTTCATCCAGAAGCATAATGACACCTTCTTCAGCCGTCAGATGTTTGATGCATTTCTTAACGATGAGGCGTTCAATCTCCGCAACGGATTGCGCGGATGATAGTGCGCTAGCTATTTCATTTAAAATAGATAATTCCTGTACAGTTCTTCGAAGACTTTCGTTTTCTTGCTGGAGCACTGACTCATGAATATTATTGCTTGATTTGTTCATTCCATCATTTTTTGTTTACCAGAATAAAAGAACCACTTGATTCAAATCCACTGTTTACGAAGTACAGTCTATAATTTTATGTTAAGCAGCTATTGCCTCTTCAACCGAGCCGTAAATTTTAAACACTTTATCCATCTGTGTTATTACAAAGAGCCATGAACAAAGGTTTGTTCCGCAAACAAGTTTTAAACTTCCATCAAGTTCAGATACTTTTTTGAGTGTTGCTATGAGAGCGCCCAAAAAAGTTGAATCGATTGTTTTACAGGCAATGAGATCAACAATGAGGTTTTTATGCCCATCGTTTATTTCTGTAAAGAGAGCATCCTTAAAATAACGAGCATTACTTAAATTCCCATGGAGTCCGAGAAATGAAACTATATGTTTGTCGTTTACTTTACGGATGCGGAAGAGATTTTTGTCAACGGCGGAATCCATAATCGATGTTGACAGCGCTTCCACAGTTTTTGTTTTCACCAGTTCATTATAAAGTGCAGCAGTTTGATTCTTATCAATGTCCAATATACTTGCTTGTAATAATTCCGAATGGTCCAAGGTAACGGCTGTTTCCGAGCGACTTTTATTTTCAAGTATATCCTTCAATCCAAAAAACTCATTTTTTTCAATTCTTCTTGCGGGGGAACTGTCTTCCTCTTGTTCATGACCTAATTCAACTAATCCGTCTAGAACCATGTAGAAACTATCGGAAAGATCGTTTTGATGATAGAGAATTTCGCCTTTTTGCAGAGTAAGGTGCTTAACCTGAAGATTGGAAAATTTTGATTCGAGGGAAAATATTCTTCTTTTTTGTTCGGCGGTCATCGCTGTAATTTTATGGAAATAGAATAATTGGGATAAAACGGCTTTTATATTATACCTGAAGTTTCAGGAAACATATTTATCACGATCATGGATAATACCTATTCTCATGTCTCTATATATTTTGCCTCTATAAAAATAATGAGCGATAACTTTGACAGTGTTGAAAATTATTCGGGCAACTGAACGATAAATTTCGAGCCTTTCCCCACTTCGCTCAGTACCTTAATATCGCCGTTGTGAAGTTTTATAAACTCGTAGCATAATAATAATCCCAGGCCCGTTCCCTTTTCATTCTTCGTTCCGTACCGCGAGGCATGGATCTTCGTTTTAAAAAGGCCAGCTACTGTACTTTCATCCATTCCTATCCCCTGATCTTCTACAATGATGTTCTTCATGGTACCCGCTTCGACAGCCCTTATGGTAACGATCGTATGTGCCAACGAGAATTTAATACTGTTCGAAAACAAATTTCTGATAATTGTCTTTATCATGTTCTCATCGGCAAGTATCGTATAGTCCGGAGGCACGAAATTGACGAGTTCGACATTTTTCAATCCTGCAGACGGCCTTAGGACATCTAAAATTTTAGAGGTAACGTTGTAGAGATGAACTTCCTTTTTTGCAACGCTTATTTTATTTGTTTGTACTTGTGCCCAGCTCAGAAGATTGTCCAGTAAATCAAAAGTATCTTTTGATAATTTATTGATAGTAGTCGCCATATCCTTTGCTTCTTCTACAGATATTTCATTGGCGTCCTCGAACATCATTTCGGATAACCCCATCAATGTCGATATCGGATTTTTTAAATCATGTGCTATAATTGAAAACAGTTTGTCTTTACTCGAATTGGCTTCCTTGAGTTCTTCGTTTATACGGAGTATTTCGTTCTCATATCTCAGACGTTCACGTGTGTCCCGTAAAGAGACCATTGCATAATGAGCTTCTTGTCCGGCGAACGTACTAATTGTCAAATCAACAGGGATTGATTCCCCTCCTTTAGTTTTCAGGTCACTATTCGGAATTACATTTCCGAACATAAAATTACCCTGGAGCAGATTTGTTTTTTCTGGTGTCGTGTTTTGATCAAAGAGACCGGATATGTGTTCCCCGGCTAATTCGGATTTAGTAAAACCGAGCAGCTGGCAACAGGATTTATTTACGTCGATAATCTTGCCGGAAGAATGTTCGATAATGACGATTGCGTCGACCATTTTGTCAAAAGCGGATTTGTATTGGAAATCGTTCATAACTTTTATACAGAAGTACCTCATTATGAATGAGGAAAACTTACAAGGCTAGTGTTAGCTACCGGTTTATTGCCTACGGTTTATAAACAAAGGTCTATCCTCACGCTATAGATCAAGGAACATACTGAACATGGCAGATCCTCATCTAGCTCAACCATGAACGATTTGGTTTTATTACTATATGTAACGATACGGTTGAGACATCAGTTCCACATTTTAAAGGATTCGGGTTGGTGCACCTGATCTATTCCTTTCATTGTTCATTAACAATAATAGCTGCCAAGTGTCTTGATGGATTTAACAATTTGGTAACCAAAAGGTTAACTTCCGGCAATGTCTTTTTTCGATATTTGTATCACGCAGTTGACACTAATTAAGACAAAGGAGATTCATATGAAGCAATGGTTCGTAAGCAACATACTCTCGACAGATAATATGCACATGTTTGAATCCGGTCCTATTAGCGACTGGGATTTCACCGTATCAATAACAATGGTGGTTATCGCCCTTGCACTCTTTGGGATTTTAGTGAGAGCGTTTGGAGCATAAGTTAAACATGACCACAAAGAAGAAAATCCGGCGCGAACCCTCTCTCTTTCAACTTTTCGTTGATCTCTTTGGTAAAAACGAAACGCAAGCGGTCGAAGCTGAACCGATGACCAATAGGAAATTTTATTTCTTTTTTGTCATAGCGACGATTGTAATGTTCACCTTGAGCTTTCTCATCAAAGTATTCATCACCTGAAGCATGAAATCGTTTTTTCTCGATTTAAAAATTAATCAATCTATATCACTCACATAAATAAAAGGAATAAATTTTTATGAAGAAGATGCTAGCAGTTTCTACAATTCTGATTCTTCTTGGATTATCTGTAGCCGTTAGTCAGGGAAAATTCAGCGGTTACATGTTTGGGGATTACTATTACAATGTTATGCGGGATAAAAATATTGGAAGCTTATCAAATGTTGCCAGTCCGGCTGGAACAACCGCATATCAAGCGTTCCAGCTACGCCGTATTTATTTCGCTTATGACAATGACATCTCTGATCAGTTTACAACGCGATTCCGCTTAGAAGCTGATCAAACGGCGTCTAACGGCGTTCCTACTTCCGGCGATATGCTTGTAGGCTCTGCTACTTCTGCTGGAAAGGTTTCTGTATTTGTCAAAGATGCTTATTTGATGTGGAAAAATATTTTCAGCGGGAGCAACCTGATATTTGGCGTTCAACCGACTCCCGCCTATGATGTTTCCGAAGCAGCTTGGGGATATCGTTCACTTGAAAAAACAATTATGGATTTGCGAGGAATTGTTCCTTCACGTGATCTAGGAGTTTCTCTTAAAGGAAAAATCACTGACGACGGAATGATCAACTATTGGGCAATGTTTGCAAATGGAAGCGGCAACTCCGTGGAAACGGATAAATACAAACGCTACTATGCTCATATTCAAATCAAACCTACAACGAATCTTCAAGCGATTTTAAATTTTGATTTTAAAGATGCAGCAAATGATGCAAAAGGCAATAACACAGGAACAACAACAGCTTCCCTCTTCGTTGGATATGCCGTGCCGTTTGCATACAATATCAATATCGAAGCATTTACAACATCACAAGCAAATTCATTTACTCCAACTGGCGGCTCATTGGGTTCGAAGAATGGACTTGGTTTCTCAATATTCGGCTCTTACTATATTATTCCTGAGCTCGCAGCAGTAGCCCGTTATGATAATTGGAATCCCAATACCGATGGCGCTGCAAATGCACAAGGGGACGTTCGGAATTATGTCATCGCCGGACTGTCATGGAAAGTCGACAAGAACGTTTCAATCATGCCCAATGTTTTATATGAAACATATGAAGCTGCATCAGGTGCCAGTACGCCTGATCCTTCCATCACAGCTCGCATAACACTCTATTATATATTTTTATGAACAACACCTGACAGGAATCTAGAATCATCCGATCTTAGATTTCTGTCCTATTAAGGAGAAGAATATGAAATTTACAAAATTCATTATGAGTGTCGCGCTCGTTGCTATCATGAGTGGAGCTGCATTTTCACAATTAAAGCTGAACGGTGCAGGTGCCACATTCCCGTATGTCATTTATTCAAAATGGTTCGATGTTTACAGCAAACAACATGGAGTCGAATTCAATTATCAATCCATCGGAAGCGGCGGAGGAATTAAGCAGGTGACCGAAGGAACCGTTGATTTCGGTGCATCGGATGCTGCAATGACAGAAACCCAAATGACAGCGGTGAAGGACAAACAAGGATCCGACATCTTGCACATCCCTACGGTG
>Ga0182021_10011575_pt1 | contig 10470 bp, 12 predicted proteins | sample 612E3MmetaG_FD_120493 | JGI IMG/M metagenome (GOLD analysis project Ga0182021, IMG submission 120493) | Permafrost microbial communities from Stordalen Mire, Sweden - 612E3M metaG (Illumina Assembly) | ecosystem: Environmental > Terrestrial > Soil > Wetlands > Permafrost | place: Sweden... | reverse complement strand
CGGCGCTACGGAAACGCGGTCCGGCAGGGTTCGATTCCCTGCCGGGCCGACGGGAACTCAGCCGGCCAGTCTGACAACTACCGCACCGCGGCCGAACGCTCTGAACTCCGATTCGCGCAGGTCAGACAAGTACTCATGGAACGTGGGGTCCCGCCCATCCAGTTCGTGCCCTACCGCAACTTCGCCCTCCACCTCGACAAGCTCTTCCGCCAGCACTCGGGCGAAACCCTGCGCAGCCTCGCCGCGTCCGCAGTGGACTATTGGTCCGCGTACGGACTCAAGCCGGACGTTCTCCGGGCAATCACCGAGACGGTTTTCTCCCTGGACCTGCCGAATCCGTCCGAAAGCGGTAAGCCGTGAGCTGTCGGCTACAGGCTGTCGCGCTACGGGTGCAAGCTGCAGATCCTCACGGCCATCTGCGAAAATGTCTTCGGTCTCAAAGCCAACTTGCCTTGAGCACATATGGACAGGGCTCCAGACAGAAGCGTGGACAAAATGCCTGGCATCGGTGCCACATCTAATGCTCTATCTATTTGATTAGTTGTATGTTATCTCAGCAAGACGTTGGACAGATATAGTGGCAAATAACCTGACGCAACTGTTGACAAGAGCCATGCCACGGCTATAATCCTGTACAGGCGAAAGGAAACCCAATATGGACGATGCATCTAAAGAACCTCGCATCTTTGAAGTGCCCGTGAGGGCGCACGGACCATTCGCGTTCAGCCGTCTCTATGACGACAGTCAGGTGCAGGAACGGACAATGGCGGCCACGGTCTGGAACATGACATTCGGCACGCTGCCGATTCTGCCGGCCTGGGCGGTGAAACTGAATGAGGACTTGATAACGCGCTCTATCTTCGGCACGGCGGCCATCGAGGGCAGCCCGCTCACTGAGCCGGAAGTGTCGGCCTTGCTTGCGGCGCAGCCGAAGCCGGCCCGGGAATCCGAGAAGGAGCGGGTCATCCTGAACCTCCGCGAGGCCTACCAGCTCGCCGGCGTCGGGGGCGTGCGAGGGGGAAAGGTCGTAGCAGCCCAGCTCTCGGAGGCGCGCATCCAAAAACTGCACGAGACAATCGCGCACGGGTTGGACCACGACCGCTACCTACCCGGCACGTATCGATTCGGCCCCGTTGAGGTCGGAGACGCCGACCACGGTGGCAAATACAAGCCGCCCAAGGTCTCCGAGGATATCCAGATGTTGATGGCCCGCTTCGTAGAGTGGGCGAACAGCGACGACTTGACGAGGGCCACGCCGGCAGTCGTGAGGGCCTTCATCGTGCACTACCATCTCGCCCTCATCCACCCTTTCCGGGATGGCAACGGCAGACTGGCACGCGTGGTAGAGGCGGAACTGCTTGAACAGGCAGGATTCCGCTACGTGTCGTTGATGATGTCAAACTACTACTACGAGCACATTGACGACTACTACCGGGCCTTCAGCGCGGCCGAGGCCGGCAAGTTCGACCTGACGCCTTTCCTCGTGTTCTGCCTGGACGGGTTGGTCCACGCGCTCACCGACATCCATACGCGCGTCAGTGACCAGGTGCGCCAACTTGCACTGCGCAAGTACTACGACGACCTCAGAGCCAGTCGGGAGACTACCGCGCGCCAACACGCCCTGCTACTCATACTGCTGGACGACGACCAGCCGTTTGCCGACAACGACCTTAGAACCGTGGCGCGGTTCGCTGCCTGGTACAAACCGGTCTCGGCCAGGACGATGCGACGGGACTTGGCGAAACTACTGTCGCGGCAACTGCTGACTCAACCCGCTCCAGGTACGTACCGGCTGAATCTGAAAGCCCTCGGCTAGCGACGCTAGACGCGGTGTTGCGGTGGCAGTGTTATGGCTGCAGCCCGGACGTTCTCCGGGCAATCGCCGCAACAGTCTTCTCCCTGGACCTGCCGAATCCGGCCGTAGGCGGTAAGCTGTAAGCTATGTGCTGATAGCTACGGGCTCGTGTGCTACGGCTGCAGGCCGGAAGTGCTCAAGGAAATCTGCCGGACAGTTTTCAACCTGGAGACTGACTGAAGCGCGCCGGCAATCTCCAATCTGGAATCTGCAATCTGGGGATGAAATGTGGTGGGAGGTGGACTAGCTCCGCGGCGCTGCCGCAGGCGGGTCGCGCTTTGCGGGACAGGGCTTGACTCGTGGCCGGGCGCGAGTAGGCTGTCCAACTAGTGAGTTTGCGCAACGCGGTAGGACGTATAATGGTATGCAAAGGTCTGCCGTCCAGAAAGGGTAAGACAAGTTGGATACATGACGTCGACGAAAAACCCGCTCCATACACTGTCGTCGACGAAATAGTCTGGCTGCAATCCAACTTTCCAGACAAGGCCCTGTGTGTGCACAAGCTGGTATTCAAATCGGACCCCCACAATGAGTTCCGGTTTGGCTACTACATGTGCAGAAAAGGAAGATGGTGGTGGGGTCAGTACGCGCCGATGCTGCCGCCGGACGACGTCAAGTACATGGTGGCTGAGATGCACAAGAGAGGTTGGGTCTAGCCACTGGCCGCCCTGCCGAACGGTTTCAGACGCGGGGCGGCGACACCCCTTACGCCCTAGCACCTAGCCGAATGAGTCGGTGGCCGCGAATGGTCACGCCGTTTCGGAGTAGAGCATCCCGCCAGCCCGACGCTGTGCCTATGGTCTGCGTTTCCGTGTACAGCCCGCGCTGCTCCTCCTGCTTGGTGAGCCGCGCAAACATGTCCCGATGGGGGTAGCTGTCGGCAACGAAAGTCTCTTTCCGGTGCAGAATCGGCGGGTTGGCTGGATCCTCATAGCTGAGATGCTCCACATCCAGCGTTCGGAGGTTCACGTGCTCCGCGGAATGCAGGGCCGGGTGCGCATCTTTGTCGAATGTCGGGTAGCGCAGATAGGTAACCCGAGGCTCATCGCGGCGCAGTTTGATGATGTTTGCGCCTTCAACATCTCCGACCAGCACCCGCGCGCAACCTTCGTACACCCTGAGCAAAGGATGTAGTTCCTCCAGAGCGCTTCGGTGTATGTACAGAGCGTCGGACGTCAGCTTCCCGATTTTGGACTGGCGGCATATCGAATCGACCTCGGGCATCTTCCCGGCCATGAAGAGCAACTCATCTGAATAGGCGCAGGCCCGGTTGTAGGTCGAGAACAGCGCCCGGATATCGGGCCGCGTCTCTTCGGGCAGTTGCGAGTACCTCGGCCGGCCGCCGAATCGCGATAGGGCTAGGTACACGAGTAGGTCCTTCATCCGCCCCTTGCGAACCGCCGTCCAGCGTTCCTCGCCGGTCGCATGTTTCACAACCTGAAACGCGACCTTGAGGCTGCCGAGCGCCTCCACGATACCCGGCACTTCAGCGATTTCCCCCGCCGCAGGCAGCCGGCCACGCTCGTCAAGAAACGCCATCAGAGGCTCTAGCAACGGGCGGTGTTCTTCGAAGAGCTTGTCCCGGACAGACTGACGCGGAGCCGCAGCGCGCCGACGGTATCGGGACTGCAGGAATCGCTCTCGCGCGGTCGGGTCGCGGAAGACGTAGAAGACGCCCGGCGACGCTGCAACGCTCTGCGTAGCCAGCACCGCGTCGATCCACTCCCTGAGTTCATGTTGCTCGTAGAACTTCTGGAATGTGCCGAGTCTGGTAACGAAGCCATCCCCGAAGGAACTCCCCGGAGAATCGGGCTGGTCATGCGTCAGCCTAGCCGAGACAACGAGTAACCCTTTTGCCAGGTCCCACGCTTCAGACGGACGAGTCAAATGCGCGGACTGGCACGAACCACAGAGTGGTGAGCCGCCACCAAGCAGTTCGTCACAGCGACCAATAGAGCAGGAAGGGAACGAACACGGCGATGGTAATGGGCAGCCGACTTAAAGTCCGCGATGCCCTTAGGGACAGGATAGACCCGCTTCCTGCGGTGCCAAGACGCTGAATACACTTGCGCGGGGGCCGCGCGCTGCGGGCCGGCGCTTGACTGACGCCCGTGACAGCCTATATTGGTGTACTCTGACCTACCACGAACTCGTCGACTTCCTCACCACCAAGATGCGAATGAGTCATGTCTACCAGCCGCTATTGATTCGCGCGCTGGTGGACGCCGGCGGCATCGCCACAATCCAGCAACTCGCACGCGCCTTCTTGGTTCAGGACGAGGGCGAACTCCTGCTGTATGAGCGGCGCATCAAGACCATGCCGCTGCCTGTGCTGAAGAACCGCGGCGTGGTCGAGAGCGACGGCGAGGTCGTCAGACTGACCACGCGGAAACTCACCTTTGCGCAGAAAGCAACGGTCCGGAGGCTCTGTGAGCAGAGGCTTCAGGAGTACATAGAGCGACGAGGGCTCGCGATATGGGACGCACGGTTGCTGAGCAGCGAACCCGTTCCCGGCAGTGTCTACTATGCAGTGATGAAGCGCGCGCGCGGCCGCTGCGCGCTCTGTGGCGCGACGAGGGATGATTCCGTCCTGCACGTGGACCATATCATACCGCGCAAGCGCTGGAACAAGACGCTCGGTCCGGACGTGAATGACATCTCAAACCTGCAGGTACTCTGCAGCAAGTGCAACACGACCAAACGCGACACCGACGACACCGATTTTAGGGTACTTCCATCCGACACGGACCCAAACTGCCCCTTCTGCTCTACTCGGCGCCGTGCAGGCGCGCCTGAGTATGGCAGCGTCGTCGCCCTAACAGACATGTATCCAGTTACCGCAGACCACACGCTGATAATCCCGAAGCGTCACGTGGCTGACTACTTCGAGCTGAGTCACCGCGAGAGGGAGGATGCGAACGACTTGCTGCGGCTTCTGCGCAATCAGGCTTGCGAGAAGGACAAGCGCATCACCGGGTTCAACGTCGGCGTGAACGCCGGCACCTCAGCAGGTCAGACGGTCATGCACTGCCACATACACCTGATTCCGCGCCGCGACGGAGACATGGACGACCCAAGAGGGGGCGTCCGCGGCGTGATCCCGGCCAAGCAGAAGTACAGCTAGACCTCCGTCCGTTCCCGCGCAATCCTTCGCGCAGGCCGTTGAACCGAAGCACACGGCTCGCGGCTTGCGTTCGCGCCCAACGCGAATCCTCTCGCCGTAGAGCCCTAACTCGAGGAAGCAGGCGGTCTTCAAGACTGGTTGCCGCTGACCGTCCGACCCCAACTTGGAGAGCGCGCTCTGTGTCTCAAGCCACTGCCTGTAGGTGCCCCCAATCGCGGTGTCGCCCCGCATATCGGGCGAGAAGTAGTCGAACAGAAGGTCAGGCTTCACAGCGCCGCCAGGTCTCACGCTGTATATGAAGTTGAAGACGGTGCGCTCATTCTGGGAAACCCGGGCCGAGACGCGGGGTAGAAGGTATAGCACGGCCGGCGTAAGGGGATATGCCCGGCGAAGAATCTGCTCGAGGTCGGGTTGGCTCATGCCCGCGAACATTCCATACCCGATCGAGGCGGCAGCCGCAGTGGCAATCTCCTTGTCGGAGGGAGCGCCAAGTTCTCCTGGTGACCCGGCCGCGTCCGCGATCAAACCATACATCTCCTTGCTGTCGTCTACATACGCAAGGATACGGAAGCGTCCCTCGACCTTCTTCAGCTCGGTTCTGACCACCTGCGACACCGATCCGGCGTAGTTGAGCAGGCTCTGGTGCAGGAGCAACGAGAAGGTAACCGGAACGGCGACTGACCGGCTGCAGTACTCGGCTAGCGTCTGGACATCAACGAGGGATGCGGTACGTCCTTCCGTCACTGCCGAACTTAGGTGCCTGCCAAACTCGTCCCAGATGATGGCGACGCGGTCGAGGCCGTTTGCAGTTGTTTCCTTCACGATTTGGTCTGCGATGCCGCCCACTTCTTCGGCGGAGATTCCGGTACCACGAACGACCCGTCGCGCTGAAGGATTCATTCCGAGGCGCAGGAAGGCCGCGCGTGCGGCCTCGCGCAGCGCATCGGGCAGAGACGAGCAGCCTCCGTGAAGCGCCAGCACAAGGCCGCGCCCACGCGCTTGACGCCGGCTGTCAATCTGCGCTGCCAGGTCCGGATCAGTCGACACCAAGCGCTCGCCAACTGCCTTCAATGCTTCCGCAGACTCCGGCCTATTCTCCACCGCATGCAGCGAGTACTCAGCGGTTATGGACTTGCCCGACCCGTAGGGCGCGACGACCAGACAAGCGCGTTCTTGTTCAAGACCGAGGATGAACCTGATCAGCGCGACGCTCTTGCTGGTGGGACGGAAGTGGGCGATAGCTGTCGGGTTCTCCGCGTCGTAGACCAGGTTGATGGAGCGAAGCATCTGCTCCCGACTCAACTGACCACAACTCACGCGCTTCGAATTAGTCTTCCTCAATGTCAGCTCAGTTGTCGGTCCTCGCTGCATAGTAGTCCACGAGCCACTGCAGTCTTGGGCGTCGGTCTAGGTTGATGATACGCTCCCCGGCGAGCCCGGAAATCCTGAGTGCGCTCGTGCCGAGCTTGTGCTCACACGCAACGGCGAGTTCCATGAGCGCTTCCGCGGTGAGGGCGAATATCCGCCCGGCCGAACCATCGGCGTGCGTGGCTTCGGTAAGTGGGACGTCCGTGGCGTCGAACCCGGTCGCCAGCACGTAGGCAAACACGTGCGGGGGGATGTCCTTTCCACGCCGGTTGAGCTCGTAATACCCCGACGTCGTGTGGTGCGTGAGCAAGCCAAGCTCTGCGAACGGACATTCCTGTGCTTCTTCCGGGTCTCGGGGCTGGAATGGTATCGGACGCGCGTAGGTGGCCAAGAGGCACGTGACGTCCCGGTCAAGGGTCATGTCGGTCGGCATCTTCTGCTTGTCGAGACGCAAGACTCTTCGGAGCGCATCTAGACAGAGCGACTTCTCGAAACGGTCCACACTGAAGCCATTGAAGAACCAGTACCAGGAATAGGCCTGCTCCTTTGACCGAACGAGGTTTGAGTGAAGAATCCAGAGGGTTCCGGGGTCGATAAAGTACTTGTCGCCCTTCCAGATGATTCTACCCAGTTCCGATATCTGCGGGTTGCGGTCGCCGCCTTTTCTCTCATCTGGATAGCAGGCAAGCTCGGTCGCCAGAAGCCAGTGGCGAATCGACTTGGCCATATTGCGGCCCACCCCCAGCCAGTCGGACGCATCTTCAGAATAGAGCCTGTCGGGGTGATCTTTCAGCAGGGCGAGACCCTTGTGGAGCCAGCCTTCCCTGATGGCGAATGTCTCGTGCCCACCAAACCGCATGCTGCCTAGCTCGCGTTTCCGGCTGCAGACCTTAACTGCTGGTACGCGTTAGTGATACCGACGACCGCGTCAGCTACGTCGGCATCCGTGGTCATCTCCGACACACCGAATCGTATGCTCGAGTAGGCGTCCCGTTCGCTCAGGCCCATCGCAACCAACACGTGCGACGGCTCGGGGTACATGCTAGTACAGGCCGACCCCTGCGAGCAAGCTATCCCGAGCTGATCTAGGCGCGCTATCATCGCCTCTCCGTCGGCACTAGGGAACATGACACTGGTCGTGTTGCAGATCCGCACTGCGCCGCTTCCGTTAATTCTGACGTCAGGCAACGCCGCGAGGAGGCCCTCCTCTAGCTTGTCACGAAGGCGCTTCATTTCTGCGACCACTCGTGTGAGGCGCTGTGACCTAACGGTAGCCGCGACACCGAAGCCGACCAAGGCAGCAACCGCCTGCGTCCCGCCTCGCAGGCCCCACTCCTGAGATCCACCTCGTATCAGCGGCTTCAGCGACCGCGTGTTCTTGGCGAAAGCCGCCCCGGCACCCTTAGGACCGTGGAACTTGTGAGCCGTGTATGTCAGGAAATCCACGCCGATTGCGGCAATGTCTATGGGCATCTTACCGACCGCCTGTGCCGCATCGGTGTGCACGGGAACCCCGTGGCTGTGGCACATTCTGACCACCTCTTCTATCGGTTGAACCACGCCGGTCTCGTTGCTGACCCACTGAACAGACACGAGACTCGCAGGGCGTCCGAGCGCCTGCTCCAAGCTGTCCAACTGCACGACGCCTCTCGCGCCCACCGGCAGGGTCTCCACGACCGCGCTGCCGTTTGCGGTCAGGTACTCGCAGGTGCGAAGCACGGATGCATGTTCGATGCCTGTAGTCACGATGCGCGACTTGATGCCGTCCACGGGCCGAGCTGAGCCAAGTACCATGTTGTTCGCCTCGGAACCTGAGCCCGTAAAGACAACCTGCTCATCGGTCGAGCCAATGAGGTTAGCAACCGATAGCCGCGACATCTCCAACTGTCGTCTTGCATCAACGCCTAGGCTATGCGCGCTGCTCGGATTGCCCCAGGAGTTACGGAGGGATTCCACCATCGCAGCGACCACTTCAGGAAGAGGCTGTGTCGTTGCGTTGTTGTCGAGATACAGCATGCGCGGCCTAGGCGTGGACATGTGGTAAGTTATACCGACGCGTTATTCTCAGTCAAGAGAATCGCCCAAGGTCGTGGTCCGCCGGATAGGAGTTCGCCGCAGCGGCCGCAGAGGGCGACGTGGAGAAGGAACGCGGTGATGACGACGAGGGCTTCCCTGTTTATCGCATATTTGGCTTGACTTTCATGCCAACCTTGGTAGGATTCCTGTGTGACCGAATCACAAGACCTTTCGTTCGGAGATTATCTGCGAGAGTTGCGTAAGGCCAAGGGCCTCTCGCAGAAGGAGCTTGCCGAGCGGGTGGACATCGACTTCACCTATCTGAGCAAGATCGAGACCGGCAAGGCGTCCCCGCCTGCGGAGGACACTATTCTCAGGCTGGCCGACGTGCTTAGGGCCGACGCCGACAAACTCATCCTGTTGGCAGGAAAGATGCCGAGAGACCTGGGCAAGGTGGTAGCCGGCAGCAAGACAATGCCAACCCTGCTGCGGGCCATGAAGGACAAGGAATTCACCGAGGAGCAGTTGGAGGAATGTTTGCGCCAGCTCAGGAAGAAAGGCCCGGACAAGAAGTGAAGTTCTGGCGGAACGACGAGCTGGAGGTTCACACGGCCAGCCGGCTGGCCGAGTACGAGCGTAAGACCGGCCGTAAGGTCGAGCCGCCGATCCCGGTAGAGAAGCTGGCCGAGGTGCTGTTCGACCTCCGGTTTTCCTACGAGCCGTTGGACGTTCCGCTCGACATGTTCGTTCCCGCCGCCCTCCGCCCCGAGATAAAGACGATCATCGTCAATGAGCGCCATCGCGCGGTCTTCACCGAGAAACCAGGTCTGGAACGGTTTTCGGTTGGGCACGAAGTCGGACATTTGGACCTGTTCGAGAAGGACAAGGACACGCGGACCGGGTCTCTTTTCGGTGCTTCAGGTACGGAGGGCAAAGTCCACCACAGAACTGCAGGCGGCGTACCGGTGAAGTACGTGAAGGGCATCTGGAGCAACGATGGCCGCTATGAGGTGCTCTCTTTTCTGCAGCGGAGCTGCGATGCGCCGGACGTTGCCAGCGCAGTAGAGCGCTACTCCAGCGCATTGCTCATGCCCAAGTACCTGCTGCTCCCCATAGTGAATGGAATCGACGCGACCTGATGGTCGAACCTGTACCGTGTCGCCGAGCAGTTCGGCGTGACGATCAGCGCGCTCACGACGCGCCTGCGGCGCCTGGGGCATACGCACGTTACCGAAGACGGAAAGCCTTTTTCCGGCACGAAAGCGGAACATGCCGGTCAACAGCGGATGTTCTCGTGCTAGCTCTTTTGTTTTGCCGGATAGTTGGGTTGAATTTCAAGCCTAGAAGATAAGCGATGCGGAATCTCAAGCTTTGGATGTCGTCCGTTCCGGCCCCGAGGAAAGAACGGGTTTTGCCGGATTCGGACCCGGTCAATGCAGCCGGCCGGGAACTGGAAGCGGCCGCTACAAGCAGTAATGGAGGTGCCGACTGTTCAGGGCAAGCCGCGACTGTGTCTGAGAGTTGGGCCGCCGAAAGTACACGCCTTCGGGCGCTTGGAATGGTGGCCGCCGGTGAAGGAAGCACACCGGTCCGTAGGAACCGCTTCTACAAAAACCGAGGGGATGGTAAACGCACCAACAATGTGTGCACCCCGAGGAGACTGAATCGTCATAGTGGAAAGACTGAAGCTATGAAAGACAGACAATGTCCGCGTGACGGTCCATATGGGGCCGCCAAGTATGAACCCGCCTGCGGTGGCCAAGTTATGGCCATACGCAGGCATAAGGAGTTCGCATGGATCCGAAAGCGAAACAAGAGGTCGCGGATGCCATTCAGCGAGTGCTGAGCGGCGACGTAGATTCTTATGAGTTAGTGCTCGAACTGACCGATAGTCCGTTACGCTCGTTCATCGGTTCGCGATACGGGCGTCAAGATGAGGACTTCGTCAACGAAGTCTCAACCCGCACCCACGAATATGCCCTAGTATTACTATGTTACTTCTTGACTGATTGGTACGGGTTGTTATGATTGGGGCATGGAATGGAATCAGAAGATGTGGCGTCGTAGCGTTGGCCAGCTTGCTGAGTTCCTGGGACCTCTGGCGGCG
>Ga0182021_10011574_pt1 | contig 10470 bp, 10 predicted proteins | sample 612E3MmetaG_FD_120493 | JGI IMG/M metagenome (GOLD analysis project Ga0182021, IMG submission 120493) | Permafrost microbial communities from Stordalen Mire, Sweden - 612E3M metaG (Illumina Assembly) | ecosystem: Environmental > Terrestrial > Soil > Wetlands > Permafrost | place: Sweden... | reverse complement strand
GGTTGATGACGTCCTGGCCATACAAGCCCTGGCTTCCGGTCAGGAACCAGATCTGTTTGCTCTCCAGTGCTGGACCGACGGTCATGAGGGGGCTCCTTGGCTCTGTCCGTAGACGTTCTGGTACCTGGCGTGGAGGCTGTCGATGTCTTGTGGGTCAAGGCGTTTGGGTGTTCCGGCCTGATAGGCGATGTGGACTGTCCTCGCGACGTCCTCAACCATCACGGCCGCCTTGACGGCTGCCTGCGCGTCCTTGCCGATCGTGAAGGGACCGTGGCTGGCCATCAGGACTGCGGGGGAGCGGCTCCCTGCCAGGGTGTCCACGATTCCGCGTCCGATCGAGTCGTCGCCGATGAGGGCGAACGGGCCGACAGGCACGTCGCCGCCGAACTCGTCGGCCATCATGGTCAGGACGCAGGGAATCGGTTCGCCCAGCGCTGCCCAAGCCGTGGCGTATGTCGAGTGTGTGTGGACGACACCCCCGACCTCGGGCATGTGCCGGTACACGTAGGCGTGCGCGGCGGTGTCCGAGGAGGGTGCGTAGTCGCCCTCGACCAGCGCGCCGAAGAGGTCGGTGACGACCATGTTGGCCGCGCTCAGGTCGTCGTAGGCGACGCCCGATGGCTTGATCACCATGAGGTCGTGTCCGGGCACTCGCGCCGAGACGTTTCCGGAGGTCCAAGCCACCAGGGCGTATCGCGTGAGCTGGCGATGCAGGTCGGCGACGCTGCGGCGCAGCTCGTCGACGGCGTCACGGGCCTGAGGGGGCACGGCGGCCTGGCTAGGCATTGCGCTTGGTCGCGTGGACGTCATATCAGTTCCCTTCGGCTGCAAGGGTATTGGATGGTCTCGCGGCCAGTTTGCGCTTGCGTGCTTTCAGTCGGTGCATGACGTCGTTGGTTCCGCGGCCGAAGTAGTCGTGCAGCTCCGTGTAGTCGGCGAAGAGCTCGTCGTAGGCCTTAACGTTTGCCGCGATGGGCTGGTATACGCCCTTGTTGGATCGCCCCATGGCCCGGGCCGCGGCATGGACGTCGGGGTAGGCGCCCGCGGCGACGGCGGCGTGGATCGCCGAGCCCAGGGCCGGGCCCTGGGCGGACGCGATGGTCGATAGCGGAAGGTTCGTGACGTCCGTGTAGATCTGCATCAGGAGGGTGTTCTTGAGCAGGCCCCCGGCCACGACGAGCTCGGTCACCGGGACGCCAGAGCTGTTGAAGGCTTCAATGATCGTTCGGGTCCCGAAGGCCGTGGCCTCCAGCAGCGCGCGGTAGGTGTCTTCGGCCCGGGTCGCCAGGGTCTGACCCACGACGAGGCCTGAGAGCTCGTGGTCCACCAGGACCGAGCGGTTGCCGCTGTGCCAGTCGAGTGCGATGAGACCGTGTTCGCCGATGGCCTGTCGGCGCGACAGATCGGTGAGCAGCTCGTGAACGGAAACCCCTGTGGCTTCGGCCTGTTCGTAGTACACCGACGGGACGCAGTGTTTGACGAACCAGCCGAAGATGTCACCGACCCCGCTCTGACCGGCTTCGTACCCCCACAGGCCGGCGACGATGCCACCGTCGACGACCCCGCACATCCCCGGCACCTCGTGCAGCTCGGTGGCGTTCATGACATGGCACGTCGAGGTACCCATGATGGCTACCATCTGGCCGGGCTCGACCGCGCGGGCCGCAGGGGCGGTCACGTGAGCATCAACGTTTCCCACAGCCACGGCGATGCCTTCGGGTAGTCCGGTCCATGCGGCGGCCCGGGCTGACAGCGACCCGGCACGATCGCCGAGCTGGCCGATGGTGTGCTCGAGCTTGTCGCTCACGAACGATGCGAAGTCGGGGTTGAGCGCGGACAGGAAGGTCGCGTCCGGATACGCGCCGTCCTGGTACATGCCCTTGTAGCCGGCGGTGCAGGCGTTGCGGACGTAGGTGCCGGTCAGCTGCCAAACGATCCAGTCCGCTGCCTCGACGAAGTGATCCATCGCGGCATACAGCTGCGGGGCCTCCTCGAGCAGCTGCAGGCCCTTTGCGAACTCCCACTCCGAGGAGATGAGGCCGCCGTATCGCGCCAACCACATCTCGCCCCGCTCGCGGGCGAGAACGTTGATCCGGTCTGCCTGCGGCTGCGCAGCGTGATGGCGCCACAGCTTGACGAACGCGTGCGGGCTCGTGGAGAACTCGGGCACCTCGCACAGGGGCGTGCCGTCGGCCAAGGTCGCCACCATGGTGCAGGCGGTGAAGTCGGTCCCGATCCCGATCACGTCAGAAGGGTCGACACCCGATGAGCGCAGAGCCTGCGGTACTGCGACCTGCAGCACCGCGATGTAGTCGGCGGGCACCTGCAAAGCCCACTCCGGCGGGAGAGGTTCCCCGCTTGGCAGCGTACTGTCAAGCACTGCATGGGGATAGTCGTGCACCGCGCTACCTAGCTCCTGACCATCGCTGACCCGCACGACGACGGCTCGACCAGAGAGCGTTCCGTAGTCGACGCCGATGACTACCGCGTCCAAGCTATGTCGCGATGTGGATGTCACGCGTGGCCCTTCCTGTGGTCGTTGTGTGGTCCAGGGCGGGGACCGGCCGTGTCATTCTCAATCATTACCACCGCCACGACCGCCTGGTCTAGAAACTGAGCTGCAGCCGTCCGAAACGGGGTCGCGTTGATCTCGGGAGCCCCGCGAGCAATGGGCTGTATTCCATTGCGCAAGAGGCGGATTCGAGCTCCAGCATGATGTTGGCCGGCCGAAGTGGTTCATGTGAGCGGTGATCGCCCCCTGTGGTCCCGAACCGGGGGTCACCAGCGTCCGGGCCGCCGTCCTGCGTCGGTGGCCGAGCTCCTCGATAGCGGCGAGCACCCGGTCGCGTGTCTCCGGCCGGAAGTGCGGGAGGCCGTCGAAGGCTGGTGAGACCCTCTGATGAGAGATGCCGGCGACTTCGGCAGGGTCGGCCATGCGTGACGGGTGGCGATCATCGTCTCGGCCAGGGTCGCTGGGCGCTGCGAGGGTGCTGACCTGGGAGGCAACTTCGGGCTCCGGCATACGCGCAGCGTACGTCCCGTGAGCGGCTCGTATCTGTCCCCTGGGAGGTCTTGACCTTCCTTAGGGACGCGTTTGCCGGGCGGGATTCGCTCGTAGCGTTCATTCGCAGTGGCGTACCGTTTGGTCACGCTGGCACCCTCACGATGCTTTTGGACTGGCTTTTGCGGGGTGAGGATATCGAGCTGTTCACCGGACAGACGAAACCGTTGGTCAGACACGATCTGACCAACGGTTTCGGTGGTGGCCAGGGGTGGGTCGGACCGCCCAGCCCCTGCGTGTCAGGGTGAGTTGAGGCCGAGAATACCTGTCCGGGGAGGTCGCCCAGCACGGAATCCATGCTCAGGAGAGGGGAGTTCCGTCCCTTACTGTTCATTGATTCACGAGGTCGTGCTAGCAGATTCATTGGCAAATCCGGAGCCCCGGGCGGGTGCTGCATCCCAGCCCTACCCACAGCCGCCGGATATTCAGGTTTGTCAACGCCGGGCTAAAGCTGACAGTTTCTGCTGCCTGGGTTCGGCAGTAGGGGGTCAGCCTTCAGGTGGCATCGACATGCCCAACGGCAGCGACCCACGTGTCCACGCCAGCGCCGGCCTCGCCGCTATCAAGACCAAGCTGAACACCAGACCACGCAAGCCCTGGGCTGGAAGACCTCCACGGATGTCTTTGAAGGGGAAGTTGTCGGTGTGGCTGGTCTTGCGGTTGTTGCGATGAAGCGCACGGTCGATGACCTGTCGGGCTGTCGTTTGCAGGCGCGCGACCTCCAATCGAGGCCCGGGCCGGCGCTGACGCTCACCGCCGATGGGGACGAAGCTGTCATGGGCTGGGAGTGGCAGGTGCGCCCGAAGGAGCGGGGTGAGACACGACAGGCAACCTGGGCAAAGGGACCACGAGGCACAGCTTCATCCGGTTCCGCTCATCCGCACAGCACCCCACCAGCGGCATAGCCGACGTTCGTCGAAGCCGACCCCTGAGCGGAAAACTCACGTCACGCGCGGCGGTGTGACGCGGGTGCGTATGGCCCGCACCGAACCGAGTACGCATGCCGCCCGACCGCCACCCAGCCTCGGGTGCAGGAACCTCCTCACCAGAAGTTGGTGCGGAACGGACAGGTGGCTGTCATGGGACGCACTTGCTGCGCCGTCACACGCACCCCAGCCCGCTGGCCGCGTGCCTCGCCGAAGCGGCGCCGAGATACGTGGTCCTAGCGAGCGGCTTCGCCGACTCGCAGCGGGACGAGCCTGCTCCCCGGCTCGTCCACGTCGTTTGGGAATGACACAAACTTGTCGGAGTCTCAGGCTAGGTTCGGGGAGAGCGTGCCGACCGGCACCGCTGTTGAACGTGCTGAGGGACTGCTGCTGCCATGTCGGGTATCGAAATCTGAAGTACTCAAGTCGTTCTTCTTGCAGCTGGAGAGTTCCGAGGCGGTGTCGGGCTCCGTCGTCCAGGCCTTGCGGACGTTGCTCGCCGCGGACAGGTTGCCGAAGCCCGAGCACCTCGTTGCCTATACGTGGCGAGTAGCGGGGATTCCTTGACATGATCCGGATCGAAGCCATCCACATCGAGGAGTTCCGGGGCATCCGGCAGCTTGACCTCGCCCTCGCATCCAAGTCATTTGTGGTGTTCCGGCCGAACGGCTCTGGCAAGAGCGGTGTCGTCGACGCCATCGACTTCGCGCTAACCGGCACCATCGCCCGGCTCAGCGGCCCTGGCACGAGCGGTCTCACGGTGCTCAAGTTCGGCCCTCACGTGCATCAGCGGGACAACGCTGACGCAGCGAGAGTCTCGCTGACCCTCCGCGACACCGTAAGCGACCAGCAGGCAGTCCTGACGCGCGGGGTGAAGACGGCTAACAAGCACACCCTCGACCCCAACACGCCGGAAATGCGCGCAGCCGTCGAGCGCGCCCGCCAACATCCCGAACTGACATTGTCTCGGCGAGAGATCATCAAGTACGTTCTCCGAGCCGGGAAAGCGCGCACAGGAGGTCCAGGCACTGCTGAGGCTGGATCGGATCGACGAAACCCGGCGACTACTTCGAACCGCGCAAACGAAGACCGCGACTGACGCTGGTCGCGCCGAGAGCGAGGTGACCGCAGCCGAAGATGGCATGCGGCGTCACCTCGATCTAGCCAGGCTGCTTACCGCCGAGGTCGCCGCGGCGATCAACAAGCGTCGGGTAGTGCTAGGACTTGGTCCCCTCGAAGCGGTGACGATCGACACCGACCTCGACGCCGACGCTGCGGGAGACGGCAGCGAATGCCTTCAACAAGGCGTCCGCCGTCAGTGACGTGCAGTCGCTGCTTGACTGGCTGGCCAATCCCGCGCCGTTGACAACCGCCATTGGGCGCCCTTCAACATCGCAGCCTCATCGAAGCGGGCATCGACGTAGTTGCTGACGGCGACGACATCTTCTTCAACGGCGACGGTTCCGTATGCGCGTTCCGCATCAGGGACGGACACGTCGACTTCAAACAGCGGTACGTGCAAACGGATCGCTACAAGGCGGAACTGACAGCAAGGCGCTCGCTCTTCGGGTCATATCGCAACCCGTTCACAGACGACCCAAGCGTCGCCGGGATGAGTCGAGGTACCGGCAACACGAACGTCCTACTGCACAACGGCACTCTTTGGGCCCTCAAGGAGGACAGCCTCCCCATCGCCATGGATCCCGAGACCCTAGAAACCCTCGGTTCCTCCGACTTTGGCGGCAAGGTCACGAGCAAGACCTTCACGGCCCACCCCAAGATCGACCCCGTCACCGGCGACATGGTCTGCTTTGGCTACGCCGCCAAAGGTGAGGCGAGCGCGGACATCGCCTACTACGTCATCGACACCGATGGCCAGGTGAAGAAGGACGTCTGGTTCGAAGCTCCTCACTCCGCGATGATCCACGACATGGCGGTGACCCAGAACTACGTCATCTTCCCGATCATGCCGCTGACAAGCGACGTCGATCGGCTCAAGGCGGGGGCGCCGCACTTTCAGTGGGAGCCAACTCTCGACATCGTCTTCGGTGTCCTGCCACGCGATGGGGGTGCGGACGACGTTCGTTGGTTCCGGGCTCCCAACGGGTTCCCGGGCCACGTCCTCAACGCGCACGAGGACAAGGGCAAGATCTATCTCGACATCACGCTGACGCAGGGAAACGTGTTTCCGTGGTTCCCGCCGGCTACCGGCAACATCAGCGATCCGGGCACCCTGCCCGCGCAAGTCGCACGCATCGTGATCGACCCCAGTCGCAAGAACCTCGAGGCCGACGTCACCGAACTTTTTCCCGTTGTCGCTGAGTTCCCACACATTGACGATCGATATGCGATGGGCGAGTACAGGCACGCGTTCCTAGCCGGTATCGACAAGAACAGCCCGATGGACCTCAGCCGCGCGGTGGGTCTGCCCTTCAACACTGTGTTCAATTCGTTGCTGCATCTCGATGCGCAAAGCGGACAGGTCCAACATTGGACCCCCGGGGTTTCTGACACGGTGCAAGAGCCGGTGTTCGTGCCTCGCAGCGCCGAAGCGGCTGAGGGCGAAGGTTTCGTGCTGCAACTGGTGAACCGCCTGGCCGAGGGCCGCAGCGACTTGGTCATCCTCGACAGCACGCGCATTGCAGATGGGCCATTGGCCGTGGCTCGGCTTCCCTTCCGTATGAAGAACGGCCTCCACGGGAACTGGTCGAACGCTTCCGCCTTCACGGGCCCAAAGGTCCACACGACTCTTCAGGGTGCGGTGGCGCTCGCCGGAAGCCCGATCGTCGAGGGCACCACAGGTTCACGCCGGTGACAAGGAGCCTCATGACGCCCAATGTCACAACAACGCAGGTGGGCATCGTCGGCGGCGGACCTGCAGGTCTGATGCTCTCGCATCTGCTTGCGCTGCAGGGGATCGACTCAGTCGTCGTCGACAACCGCACCAGAGAGGTGATCGAGAAAACCGTGCGCGCGGGGATCCTCGAACAGGACAGTGTGCACCTTCTCGTGGACACAGGTGTCTCCGACAACGTCCTCAAGGCGGGGGAGGAGCACTCCGGGATTGAGCTCGCGTTCGGCGGTGGCTCGCACCGGATCGACTTCAAGGACCTTGTCGGGGCGTCGGTGTGGCTCTACCCCCAAACGTCGGTCTTTGCCGACCTCGCTACCGCGCGGGAGGTGGCGAGCGCCGACGTCCGCTTCGGCGTCAGCCAGACGGAGGTTGCCGAGCTCACCGGTGACCGGCCGGTGATCCGGTTCATCGACTCCTCCGGTGTGACGCAGGAGGTGCGCTGTCGGTACCTCGTAGGTTCCGACGGCTCGCGCAGCTTGTGTCGGCGCGAGGTCCCGGAGGCCCAGCGCCGGCAGTATCTTCGAGAGTACCCGTTCGCCTGGTTCGGCATCCTGTGCCAGGCGCCCAAGAGTGCACCGGAGCTCATCTACAACCACTCCGAGCGGGGGTTCGCCCTCATTAGCCAGCGCACGGAGTCCATGCAACGCATGTACTTCCAGTGCGCCCCAGAGGAGAACGTCGAGGCGTGGTCCGACGACCGGATCTGGTCCGAGCTGCAGGTCCGTGTCAGTGCCAACGGCCACAACCTGATCGAGGGGCCCATCATCGACAAGGCCGTGCTGAAGTTCCGCAGCTTCGTCAACGAGCCGATGCGCTACGGGAACATGCTGTTGGCGGGGGATGCCGCTCACACCGTCCCCCCGACAGGAGCCAAGGGGCTGAACTTGGCGCTGGCCGACGTGAAGATCCTTGCTGAGGTGCTCGAGCGTGCCCTCCGAAAGGGCGACCCGGACGCGCTCGATGATTACACCGAACGTGCGCTCGCCCGGGTATGGAAGTCACGGCATTTTTCCTACTGGATGACGACGATGCTGCATCGGCTCCCCGACGCGAGTGACTTCGACGTGCGAAGGCAGATCGGCGAACTGCACTCGGTCGTCACCTCGCGAGCCGGCTCCGCCTACCTCGCCGAGGGATACACGGGATGGCCGGGTGCCTGAGACGGGAGAGTGTGACCATGCCTGACGGGACGAGGGCAGCACCTGGGCTGGCCCCGTGCACCGGTACCGGTCTGCTTCCTGTCGGATAGCACGGGCATCAGTGCGGAGATGATGGGCAGTGCGCTGCTGATCCAGTTTCAGGATCTAGCGTTCGAGCGTCCGCTGATCCCGTTCATCGCCACGGCAGAGGCCCACGACCTCGCTGAATGGCTGTCGGAGAGGGCATCGACACTATCGGCGGACCTCTGCGTCTGTCGGGTCAGCAGTGGCTGACTTCTCGGCACTCCTCGGCTGCCTCTGCCATTGTGGCGGCGGTGATTGCCCGGGCGACGTCGCCGAGTGCGGCGAGCTGTTCGGGCGTCAGCACCTCGAACACTAGACGATGCACTTCGCGGACGTGACCCGGCGCAATCTCCTCGAGCTTGACGAAGCCGGCGTCGGTGAGCCGCGCCTCCGTGCGCCGACCACCACGCTCGGCGCCGGAGTATGCCACGGCTTGTCCCGACCCTCGCCGGAGTCTGCGCTGATACCCGGCGCCCGATTGTGCGCGGCGACTTGGAGCGCACATTGGCACGACTGAACGCCGCACATGCGGCATGTCCGTGCATGGGCTTAGCCTCGGCTCGTGTCTATCTCACTGAAGTACGCGGTTGTCGAGCGCGAGCGTCGGTTCCTGCTTGCGAGCCCCCCCGACGGCGTTGTAAGCACGAAGCAGATCGTCGATCGGTAAGTGACGGGGACTCGACTGAGGCTGCGCGAAGTAGGCGAGGACGATGCCACCGTCATTCGCAAGTTGGGGCACAAGGTTCGCCTCAGTGAGGGACCCACTGAAGTCGCATGCACAAACTTCTATCTGAACGATCAAGAGTTGGCAGTTCTTGGTGCTTTGCCCGCCTAGATTCTCCGGAAGAAGCGGCACATGCTGCATCGTGATGGGCTGATCGTCGCAGTTGACGAGCACGAGGACGGCACGCTCGTCGCAGAGATCGATGATCGCGACCAACCCTCACAGTTCGTTCCTGATTCGCTGGACACCATCGAAGACGTGACCGAGGACGAGTGCTGGACTGGTGCATGGCTCGCTCACTGAAACTTGCGCTCATCGGCTACGAGCGTTTCGTCGGGCACGGCCGCCTGCGACTTAGTGGGCTACCGGTATGACGCTAGCTGTACTGAGTGCCACGGGATTCGTGGCACCCGCTGTCAATGGCATAGTCCGGCAGTTCCCGCCGGCCCGGTAGCCGAGCCCGCTACCGGGACGACGAAGAACATGTTTGGGCCAGGTCTGCGCGGCCTCCGCACGTGCCCGTAGAGCGATCTACGGGGATACCGTGACGTGGCGCAACAGTCGCCCATGGGCGCTATCGACGCCGCGCAGTCCCGGGCGCGCGATCACCAACCGCGCCGCCCGGCGGGCGCAACCAGCGAAGGCTCCCAGTGTTGGCGAATAGCTCCAGCCGCGGCCGCTTCTCTGACTCGTGCGGACTCATTGCGGACTGGGGAGGATCTGCGGCTCGCGCCGGATACTGAATCGAAGGGATCATGAGCAGGATGACCTGCGTAAACCTCGTGCCGGCCTCCTCGGGTTCGAGGCGATGACTTGCGGATCCTGCATCCCTGAGTCACCATCCACACCGCACGAGTTCAGGGACAGTTCCCGAAGACATGAGGCCGGCCGCAAGCCTCTGACCACCGCAAACGTCCCAGCAAATATTACTGGTGGGCCCCGTCGGGCTCGAACCGACGACCTACGGATTAACGGGCCGCTGTTCTGGTTCGTGCGGACTCTCGCGGACTGCGGCCGCTTCCGACCGAGTTAGAGGGAAGGCTTCGCAGGGCGCTGACCTGCCGAAACGCATGGTGGGCCCCGTCGGGCTCGAACCGACGACCTACGGATTAAAAGAGCGATCAAAACCCGCTTGGAATGCTCGCGATCGGTCGTTTCGTGCGTGGTTGATTGACGCTGGCTGACTCGGTTGGACAGCGTTTCTCACTCTTGTGTGCCACAAATGTGCCACGAGGCTCGGTCGGAGATCGGCGCCGATCCCAAGTGCACCGGTGCAAAGGATCGCCTGCGGCATGCCGTCAGCATACTTCGCATTCAGTGAGCGAGGCCGGGATGGTTAAGGTCGGGCGGGTCGCTGTGACGTCAGCCGATCCGCCGCGATGGAGGGCGTCAACTAGCGGCCCATGGGTTCGTCAAGCCGAGCGTTTCGAGCTCAGGATGGCGACTGTTAGGCCCTCGCTTGTTTCGATCGCCAACATCTTCCAACGCGTCTCGTTGAACTCATGGGAGTTGCGGAGGTGTTCGTGCGCGCTCGCCGAGACTACAAAGGGGCTATTCACAGTTCGACGTGATGACCCGGTCGTAGAGGGGCTCGTGGCCCTGCGCTGAGATGGGTGTTGTCGAGACATCCGATCAAAGAAGGACCACGAGCCGTGATCGAGCCTACGTGCTCGCAGCGTGAT
>Ga0182021_10011573_pt1 | contig 10471 bp, 8 predicted proteins | sample 612E3MmetaG_FD_120493 | JGI IMG/M metagenome (GOLD analysis project Ga0182021, IMG submission 120493) | Permafrost microbial communities from Stordalen Mire, Sweden - 612E3M metaG (Illumina Assembly) | ecosystem: Environmental > Terrestrial > Soil > Wetlands > Permafrost | place: Sweden... | reverse complement strand
CGGCCAGTTCGGCCAGGATCTCAGGCACCTCTTCCAACTTGGGCCAGTTGAACTGGATATTCTGGCGCGTGGAGAAGTGGCCATAGCCTTTGTCGTAGGTGCGCGCTATGTGTGCGAGCCGCCGCAATTGAGCCGACGAAACGAGGCCATAGGGGATCGCCACGCGCAGCATCGGCGCGTAGCGCTGGATGTAGAGGCCGTTCTGCAGCCGCAGCGGGCGAAAGTCGTCCTCCGACAGTTCGCCCGCAAGGTGGCGGCGGGTCTGGTCTCGGAATTGGCTTACGCGCTCGTCCACGATGCGCTGGTCGATTTCGTCGTATCGGTACATGGTGTCTTCGGCCTGCTTCTCTGCACGCCCTCGCGGGCGCGCGGTTAAAGGATTTGCCAATACAGGCCGTAGCGTAATAAACTCGGGTTATAAGCAGAACGAATTAATATGCATATCTATATAACCAGTTCGTATTTAGGCCTAGATCATGAATTTCCAGCAACTGCGCTATGTGCGCGAGACGGTCCGCCGCGGGCTCAACCTCACCGAGGCCGCCAACGCCCTGCATACCTCCCAGCCGGGGGTGTCGAAGCAGATTCGCGAACTCGAGAACGAACTCGGTTTCGAGATATTCGTGCGTCGCGGCAAGCGCATGTCCGCGGTCACCGAGCCGGGGAAGGTGGTGCTCGGTATCATCGAGCGCGTGCTGCAGGAGGCCGACAACCTGAAACGCGCGGCCCATGACTTCAGCGACCAGAATACGGGCGGGCTCACCATTGCCACCACCCATACCCAGGCGCGCTACGCCCTGCCGCGCGTGGTGGGCGAGTTCAAGCGCCGCTATCCCAAGGTTCACCTGACGCTGCAGCAGGGCAATCCCTTGCAGTTGGCGCAGATGGTGCAGGCCGGGGCGGCCGACATCGCCATCGCAACCGAGACGCTGGACGATTTCCCTGGACTGCTCGCCTTGCCCGGCTACACCTGGAGTCATTGCGTCGTGGTGCCGCCCAAGCACCCTTTGCTCAAGATCGGGCCCCTGACGCTCGAGTCTCTGGCGAAATATCCCATAGTCACTTACGACGCCGCCTTCACCGGGCGCACGCACATCGATGCCGCCTTCGCCGCGCGCGGGCTCGCCGTGGACGTGGTGCTGTCGGCCATCGATGCCGACGTGATCAAGACCTACGTCGAACTGGGCCTGGGCGTGGGCATCATCGCCGCCATGGCCTTCGACGCGAAGCGCGATTTGAAGCTGCGCGCGCTCGAGTGCGCGCACCTGTTCCGCTCCAACACCACGCGCGTGGCGGTCAAGCGCGGCAGCCTGCTGCGCGGCTACGCCTATGAATTCATCGAACTGTTCGCCCCGGCCCTGAACCGCAAGCTGATCGAGCGCGCGCTGGCCGGGGAGGGCGAGCTTTACGAACTCTGAGCATGTCCCAAGGTCTCGTGCGCGAGCTGGTGCGGCTCGGCTGGCCCGTGCTTATCGCGCAGCTCGCGGTGATGGCAAACAGCGTGATCGACACCATCATGGCCGGGCGCTACGGCACGCTCGACCTGGCCGCGGTGGGCATAGGCTCGAGCATCTACTTTTCGGTGTTTGTCGCGCTGATGGGCGTGCTGCTCGCACTCACCCCCATCGTCGCGCATATGTATGGCGCGGGCCGCCATGCCGACATCGGCGAGGAACTGAGGCAAAGCGCCTGGCTCGCGGCGGCGCTGGCGCTGGTCTCGCTAGCGCTGTTCGCCTATCCGGAGCCTTTTCTCGCCGTGGCGAGGCTGGAGCCCGCGCTGGAAGCCAAGGTGCGCGCCTATCTGCACGCGCTCGCCTGGTCGGTGCCGGCTTCGCTTTTGTTCCGCGTGTTCTACAGTTTTTCTACCGCGATCTCGCGCCCGCGCACGGTGATGGCGCTGACGCTGGTCGGCCTCGCGCTCAAGGTGCCGCTCAACTGGGTGTTCATGTACGGCAACCTCGGCGCGCCGGAGCTGGGCAGCACCGGCTGTGCGGTGGCGACGGCGCTCATTTCCTGGGTGGTATGCGCGCTCGCCTGGGCCTGGTGCTGGTTCGAGCCCGGCTACCGGCCGTACCGGGTGTTCGCGCGCTGGTCCTGGCCGGACGCGAAAGCGCTGGGCCGGATCCTTTCCCTGGGCCTGCCCATCGGCCTGACCTTCCTCATCGACGTGACCGGCTTCACTTTCATGGCGCTGTTCATCGCGCGGCTGGGCGCACTCTATTCGGCGGCGCACCAGATCGCCGCCAATCTCGCCGCGCTGTGCTTCATGCTGCCGCTCGCCCTCGGCAATGCGGCAAGCGTGGTGGTCGGGCAGTCGCTGGGCGCGCACCAGCCTGCGCGTGCGCGTGCCGCCGGTCTGGTCGGCCTCGCGCTCGCGCTCGCCTGCGCCGCTGTCGTGGGCGCGGCACTCTATCGGTTCGCCGACGGCATCGCCGGGCTGTATGCCGGCGATGCCGGCTTGCGCCGCGTCGCCGCCGGACTGATCGCGTTCGTCGCTGTGTACCACCTGTTCGACGCGGTGCAGGCGGTGGTGGTGAACGTACTGCGCGGCTATAAGCGCGCCGTGGTGCCGATGCTGATCTACGCCCTTGCCCTGTGGGGCGTGGGTCTGGGCGGAGGCTATGTGATCGGCCTGACGAGCGTCGATCTTGCCTGGCTGGGTCTGCGCACCCCGCTGGGCGCGCCGGGTTTCTGGCTCGCCGCGATCGCCAGCCTGGCGCTCGCGAGCAGCCTCGTCACCGCGTATTTCCTGCGCGTCAGCCGCGCCGTTCAACCGGATCGCGATCGGTCGCCGCTGTAATACAATCGACTGAGCGCCGCCATCGACGCACCCGCCCTGGAGCCCTGTATTCATGCCCGTTGACGCCGAATCCGACATCGGACAGCTGCGCGCCCAGCTGAGCGGCCTGCTGGCGCATGCGCGCAACAACGAGCGCCTGATGCGCCGCCTGCAGCTGTTCGAGCTGAAGCTGATCCAGGCCCAGGGCATGCGCGAACTCGCCGATGCGCTGTTCTCCGATTACCGACGCGCCTTTGCGCTCGACGCGGTGACTCTGGTGCTGGTCGATCCCGAGTACGAGCTGCGGCGCATGCTGCTCGACGCCGGCATCGAGCCGCAGAGCGTGGACGGGTTGAGCTTTCTCGATGACGAGCAATCGCTGCGGCGCAGTCTCGACGCCGGCGGCGCGCCGGTGCTGGGCCCGTTCGAGCCGTCGCGGCACGCGGTCTTCTTTCCCGTTGCAGGACCCGCTCCGGCGAGTGTTGCGCTGCTGCCGCTCGCGCGCCGCCAGCGCCTGAGCGGCAGCCTCAATCTCGGCAGCAGCGGGCCGGGGCGCTTCGTCCCCGGCATGGCGACCGATTTCATGGAGCGGCTCGCCGCGATCGTGGCCGTCTGCCTGGAGAATGTGGCCAATCAGGAGCGCCTGCGCTACCTCGGCATGACCGATCCCTTGACCGGCGTATACAACCGCCGCTACTTCGACCAGCGGCTGCACGAGGAGGCGAATCGCGCGCTGCGCAGCGGCCAGCCGCTGTGCTGCATGATGCTCGATGTCGACCACTTCAAACGCATCAACGATGTGTTCGGGCACGCGGCGGGGGATGCGGTGCTGCGCGAGATGACGCTGCATATCAAGGCGCAACTGCGCACCAGCGACGTGATGGCACGCTACGGCGGCGAGGAATTTGCAGTTCTGCTGACGCAGACCGAAATCGGCCCGGCGCTCGCCATCGCCGAGCGCATACGCCAGACGGTGGCGGATGTGCGCTTCGCCATTTCCGGCGGGACGGACCTCGCGGTAACGCTGTCGCTGGGCGTGGCAATACTGGACCGGACCCGCGCGCCCGGCACCGCGGCTGCGACCCTGGTCGCGCAAGCCGACGCGGCCATGTACTGCGCCAAGAACGGCGGTCGCAATCTGGTGAATGTAGCCCCGGAACAGTCGGCGGCGGGCTAGAGCGGGCTTTCCGCGGCCGGTTACAGCCAGCGCTGCATCGTATAGCCGCCGATCAGCGGGCGCTGCATCGCGGCGCCGAATATCTGGCGGCCCCAGTTGAATTCCTTGTACAGCACGATGAAGCGCCACAGGTCGCGCAGCACTTTGGCACGGTCGCGCCAGCCCAGCGCCATCAGCGCGGCGGGGAAGTCGGCTTCGTGCGGGCGGTCGAAGGCGATCTTCAGCGGGTTCCACTGGTCCGTCGTGCGGCGCACTTCGGAGGCGATCATCCGCCGGTACATTTCCTGCACCGGGCGGTTGCGCAGACGCGCTTCCACCACCGCTTCGCCGCTGATGGCGCCGGAGTGCAGCGCGCAGCTCATGCCTTCGCCGATCATGTTGAGGAACCCCGCGGCCTGACCGGTGATCAGGACATTGCCTTTGCCGAACACATAGCGGTTGATCAGCGACGGCCCGAAATTTTCGCCACAGCCCTCGTCCTCGGTGTGCGGATGCAATCGTACGCCGTGCCTGTCGGCCAGATAGTTCACCACGTTTTCGTGCTTCTTCGCGAAGTTGTCGCCGCGCTTGAAGCCCACGCCGACGATCTGCCGCCCGTCGCGCGCATGGCTCCAGGTGTAATGCCCCAGGCCGGGATGGAACCAGAAATGGAAATAATCGGGGCTCAGCGGGCAGTCGATGATGTCGTGAAATTTTTGGCCGACGAAAAACCACGGGATGGTCTGCGGGTAATCCGGATAGATGGCGCGGATCACCAGCGAACTCGGCCCGTCGGCGCCGATCACCTGGCGCGCGCGGTATTCGACCGGCTCGCCATTTTTGCGCGCATGGACCAGCACATGATTGCCCAGGTCCTCGAGCCCGACGAACGAGGTCCGGTCGTGGATTTCCGCGCCGCTCCGCTTGATCGCCCAGTAATCGGAGTACTTGCGGTGCAGATGCGGCGTGGTGCCGCCGAAAAAATCCATCGGCATCGACACCATGCTGGGAAAATGGAAGGTCACGCCGCGGCAGGAGGTCGGCTCGTGCAGCGCTTCGCGCGGCAGCGGGCCGAAGTTTTCCAGCAGGAATCGGTGTCCGCGCGGCGACAGGATGCCGCTGCAGATCTTGTGGCGCGGCAGTTCCTTCCTCTCCAGGACCACGGTCTCCAGGCCCGCGTCCACCAGGCGCTTGGCCGCCGCGGCCGCAGACAGACTGGCGCCGACGATGATTACGTCAACAGATCGCATCGTCGTTGGGAGCAGTTGACATCATTGGGGGATCTAAAGGGGGCCGTGCCCCCTTTTCCAAATCGAAGACCTTCTTCATGATGTTCCATCATCCGCCAAATCCGCGAGGTGCACCACCGGAAGCCCGCTAACTCGCCCGAACGCGGCGCCGTCCTCCAGGCTCTCGACGACGATGCGCGTGACGTTGCGGCCCCGCAGTATCCAGCTTACCTGGACGCTGTCGTCCACGCCGACTTGCGCGGCGTCGACTGCGGCTTCCAGCCCCAGCGCTTGCGGCAGGCTGCGCGCCGCGGCCGGAATGGCGATGCGCTGCAGGTCCAGGTTGATGGCGCAACCGGTGGCCAGGCGCAAGGCATCGTAATATTTGACCAGGCGCTGATACCCTGCATGATAGGCGCGCGGCTCGATCACGTACAGATCGCCCGCGCGTAATGCGCGGCGCACGGCGGCGAGTCCGCTCAAGGCCACACCCAGGCTGGTGACCTTCGTTCCCGGCAGCCATTGCGGCAAATGGCGCAGCAACAGGCCGTCGCTGGCGATGATTTTCTTCAATCCGCGCAGCGGTTGCAGGAACCGTTCCAGGCGTTGCGTCGGTATCGCCGCGCCTGCTTCCAGCGCGAGGGCGATGTCCGCGCCGTCGTCATCCGCAATCTGAATCTTGCCTGTGTCGCCCAGTAGGGCTGCCGCCCGCTCTACGGTGGCGGGACGCTCGCGCAAGGCCTGGCCGGGCAGCAGCGCTGCGGCTGCGGAAAAGCGCGGCACCGGCGGCCGCGCCGCCTGCGCCTCCATCCGGGCGTGCAGGTCTTGCACGGCGGCAGGCTGGAGCAGCTGTCGGCGCAGGTCCAGAGTCATCGCGACCAGGCCGATGTCCTCCGGGCAGACCGGCTCGCACGCGGCGCACAGGGTGCAACTCTGGACCGATTCGGCGATGTCGGCGGCTGCCACGCCGTGCTGCAGCGCCTTGGCGCGCCCGAGCGGCGTCAGGCCGATATCGCGCTGGCGGCGCCATACCGGGCAAACCAGCAGGCACAGGCCGCAGCCGCTGCAGGAGCCATAGTCCTTTTGCGGCTGTCTCACGCTATTGAGAAGGCCGAGCATGTCTAGAATATGACATGGCGGTTGAGGATCATCGCCGGGTCGGCCGCCCGCTTCAGCGCAAGGTGCTGGTCCACCAGGGCATCGCCGAACACGCGCCGGATATAGCCCTTCATCATGCCGCCGAAGCGGTAGTAGCTGGCGCCCATGTCGACGCCGATGTCGTAGATCTCGTTCTTGAACGACTGCAGAAAATCGCGGCTGTACACGCCGTCGTCCAGCATCGGCTCGAACTCGCAGCCATAGGCCCAGCCTTCAGCGTCGGGCGGAATGCAGGACATTTCGTAATGCGGCCGGTGTTCCGGTCGCAGTTTGATGCCAACGAGATATAGCGTGTAATGCGGAAAATACCTGCGGCACACCGCGTTGCCCCGCTCCACCGCCTCGACGAACTTGCCCGCGGACGTCGCCAGGTCCGGAATCACCATCTGCCGGCTGCCCCAGAATTTCCACACCGCGCGCGAAAACACCACGCTGCGGTCGAGCATGATTTCGCCGCGCATGTATTCCGAGCGTTGCAATTCCGGAAAAAGCTCGCGCTTGCGCTGCAGCAGGTACCATGCTTCGCCGAGCTTCCACGGCCGCAGGGCATAATGGATGAGCGTGCGCAGGCCGAAGCCGAACTCGCCGTAACCGCGCAGGCGCGGCCGCCAGTCGGCCATGAACGCGGCTTCGCGCTCGGTCGAATCGAAGGCCACCAGGACATTCACCGCGCAGTCCATGATGGTGAGTATTCCCGAATAGTCGCTGGCGTCGTTGCGGTCGAGCAGTTGCAGATCCTCGATCGCGGTGCGCAGCGATGCATAGTAGAAATAATGCATGCGCAAGGGCGTATAGCGACGCACGCGCAGCGTCGCTGCGGTGATCACGCCGAACTGGCCGTAGCCGAGTATCACCCGCTGAAACAACCCGGCGTTCTGCGTGTCGGAGCATTCGACGATGTCGCCGGTCGGTGTGACCACCTGCAAGGCCAGTGCCTGGTCGGCGCTACAGCCCAGGCGCGCCGAATTGACGTCGATCCCGCCCACACCCAGCGTACCGCCGACCGACGATGTCAGGTTGAGCGGCGCCGACAGGTAATCCAGATCCTGCCGGCGCAATTCCTCGGCCAGGCTGTGCCAGAAGATCCCGGCTTCGGTGCGCACGGTCATCGCCGCGGCGTCGATGGAGAGCACGCGGCTCATGCCGCTCATGTCGAGCAACACACCGCCGAACGCCACCGATTCTCCCTCGGTGGTCAGGCCGCCGCCGCTGACGGTGAGCGGCACGCGATACTGCTGCGCTGCCTTTAGCAGGCGCGCGACTTGTTCCGTGCTGCGCGCAATGACGACGCCGTGCGCCAGGCCGTACGCCGTGCCGCCGGCGTCGGTGGCGAAGGCGGCCCGCGCCGCCGCGGCTTCCTGCACCTCGATGCCGCAGGCGCGGACCGCGGTGCAGAACTCGTCCCAGTTCGGGCCGTTCCAGCGCGCCGGGTTGGTCTGCTGGCGCTTTATTCCCTGCAAGGCGTCGGGCGCGACCGGGCAGGGGCCGACGGTGCCGGGCTCGATTAGCGGAATGTCCAAGCGTGCTCTAAAGGCCGAGCCGTTGCGCCACCGTTACGATGGCATCCGTTCGGGCTCATAGCCCGAGCCGTTGCCATATGGTGGAAACCAGGCCGGCCTGGTTCATGGTGTAGAAATGCAGGCCCGGCGCGCCTTCCGACAGGAGGCGGTCGCATAGCTCCGTGACCACGTCCAGGCCGAAACTGCGGATCGACGCGACGTCGTCGGCGTAGCTCTGCAGCCGCAGGCGCAGCCAGCGCGGGATCTCAGCGCCGCAGGCGTCGGAAAAGCGCGCGAGCTGCGTGAAATTCGCGATGGGCATGATGCCCGGAACGATGGGCAGGTCCACGCCCAGCGCCTCGCAGTCGTCGATGAAGCGGAAATAGGCGTCGGCGTTGAAGAAATACTGGGTGATCGCGCCGTTCGCCCCCGCGTCGACCTTGCGCTTGAACGCCTGGAGGTCGTCGTGCGCGGAGCGCGCCTGCGGATGGAACTCCGGATAGCCGGCGACTTCGATGTGAAAATGATCGCCTGTGGTCTGCCGGATGAATTCCACCAGTTCGTTGGCGTAGCGCAGCTCGCCCGCGCCGGCCGAGCCCGAGGGCAGGTCGCCGCGCAGCGCGACGATATGGCGCAGTCCGTGGGTCTGGTACAGCGCCAGCGTGGCGGCGATGTCGGCGCGCGAGGAGCCGACGCAGGACAGGTGCGGCGCGACCTCGCCTCCGTCCTTCTGGATTTCCAGCACCGCCTCGAGGGTGCGGTCGCGCGTCGATCCGCCGGCACCGTAGGTGACGGAGAAGAACCTGGGTTTGAGTTGGATCAACTGCCGCCAGGTCGCGCGCAGCTTCTCCATGCCCTCCTGCGTTTTCGGCGGGAAGAACTCGAAGCTGAACGTGCGGGGATATTTCTTCTGCGATTCCATGAGGGGGACGAGGGGGCGGGGGGAACGGATTCCTCCCGCGGTTCCTCAATATCGGTAGGAGTCCGACTTGTACGGGCCCTGCTTGTCGACCCCGATGTACGCCGCCTGCTCGTCGCTGAGCTCGGACAGCATGGCGTTGAGCTTCTTCAGCTGCAAGCGCGCCACTTTTTCGTCCAGGTGCTTGGGCAGCACGTAGACGCCGATCGGGTATTTGCCGGAGCCTTTCTGCGCCTCGCCCCAGAGTTCGATCTGCGCCAGCACCTGGTTGGCGAAGGAGGAGGACATGACGTAGGAGGGATGCCCGGTGCCGCAGCCGAGGTTCACCAGACGGCCTTTCGCCAGGATGATAATGCGCTTCCCGTCGGGGAAAATCACATGGTCCACTTGCGGCTTGATCTCTTCCCATTTGTACTGGTGCAGGCTGGCGACGTCGATCTCGGAGTCGAAGTGCCCGATATTGCACACGATCGCCTGGTCCTTCATTTTCTGCATATGCGGCAGCGCGATCACGTTGACGTTGCCGGTGGCGGTCACGAAAATGTCGGCTTTGTCCGCGGCGTAGTCCATGGTCACCACGCGGTAGCCTTCCATCGCCGCCTGCAACGCGCAGATCGGGTCGATCTCGGTCACCCATACCTGGGCCGAGAGCGCGCGCATCGCCTGCGCGCAACCCTTGCCGACGTCGCCGTAGCCGCACACCAGCGCAATTTTGCCCGCGATCATCACGTCGGTGGCGCGCTTGATTCCGTCGACCAGCGATTCGCGGCAGCCGTACAGGTTGTCGAATTTAGACTTGGTAACCGAATCGTTGACGTTGATCGCCGGGAACGCGAGCTTGCCTTCCTTCGCCATCTGGTAGAGGCGGTGCACGCCGGTGGTGGTCTCCTCGGTCACGCCCTTGATTGCGGCAAGGCGCTTGGCATACCAGCCCGGCTGTGCGGCAAGTCGCTGCTTGATCGAGGCATACAGCGCCGTTTCTTCCTCGTTGGTCGGCTTGGCGACGAGCGTCGCATCCTTCTCGGCGCGGGCACCGAGGTGCAGCAGCAATGTCGCATCGCCGCCGTCGTCCAGGATCATGTTGGGCGTGCCCTTGTCGGACCACTCGAAAATGCGGTGGGTGAATTCCCAGTACTCATCCAGGGATTCGCCCTTGTAGGCGAACACCGGGATGCCGTCGGCCGCAATCGCGGCGGCGGCATGGTCCTGGGTCGAGTAGATGTTGCACGAAGCCCAGCGCACGTCGGCACCGAGCGCCTTGAGCGTCTCGATCAGCACCGCAGTCTGGATGGTCATGTGCAGCGACCCGGCGATGCGGGCGCCCTTAAGCGGTTTCTGCGCCGCGTATTCGTCGCGGATGGCCATCAGTCCGGGCATTTCGGTCTCGGCGATGCGAATTTCCTTGCGTCCCCAGTCGGCCAGCGACAGGTCGGCGATTTTGTAGTCGGTAAAACCTTTGTTTTGCGGTACGGCGTTCATCACGCGCTCCTTTCGTTCAAGAAAAAAGTTCGTGAGCGCCGTTGCGGTTGTAGACACCTCGAGCCTGGCGGATGGTGAAATCCGTCGCAACGCTCCTCGAGGGAGGCGCATTTTACCTCAATTGCCCCGCCGGGCGCCAGTCTTGGCTGCGGCGCCCGGCGGCCCGGCATCGCTTTGCCTCTATAATGACCCTGCCGCAAGCAAGGTTGAGGGACCAGGCAGATCCAATGACGGAACATCGGATTCAGATCG
>Ga0182021_10011572_pt1 | contig 10471 bp, 9 predicted proteins | sample 612E3MmetaG_FD_120493 | JGI IMG/M metagenome (GOLD analysis project Ga0182021, IMG submission 120493) | Permafrost microbial communities from Stordalen Mire, Sweden - 612E3M metaG (Illumina Assembly) | ecosystem: Environmental > Terrestrial > Soil > Wetlands > Permafrost | place: Sweden... | reverse complement strand
ATTGTTAAGACCAAAGAGCAAACTTTTTGGCACTTCGATTATCTTAGGTTTACTTATCGTAGCCCTGCTTTTGCTTACGGCAAATAGTATGTTAAGCTTTTTCGTTGTTGGGTCAGTCCAGCCGGTGGCCTCTGGAACCGGAAATACGGTTATCATAGCTGATTTTGATGTTCAAGTTGATCCGGGCTCAGTCGCATTTATGTCCCGTGTCGTGGCAACTGCCCAGAGTGATAATGCAGCCGCCATAGTTATCGAAATGAATACGCCTGGTGGAAGCCTAAACGACATGCTCTCCATCATATCCTCCATTACCGCGGCGAATCAATCAGGCATCCCAACCTACACTTTCATAACGCCAAACGGTTTAGGCGCATCAGCCGGCAGCTACATAGCCATGGCAACAAACAAAATTCTTATGGCTCCCGGGTCAATAATTGGTCCAAGCACACCCTACATAATCGGTGGCACAGCACTGGAGCAGAATCATACTCAAGCTGCTATGCTAAGTCTGTTAACAAGTCTTGCAGAAAATTGGGGACGAAACACCACTGCAGTCTACGACATGGTTCAGTCCAATCAGGCATTTTCAGCTAACCAGGCAATAGTTATCCATGTTGCCGACGGCTCAGCAAATTCAATTTCTGATGCGCTTAACCAATTGGGCCTGTCTGGAAACCCTCAAGTACATTTGAGCGAAGACCTCTATGAGCAAATAATCAGCGCTTTAAGCAACGCTACTTTAGATGGTATTCTTTTCCTGGTCGGAATCATCGCAATTGTGCTGGATATTTATCACCCAACAATTGTACTCACAATCCTAGGTGTAATCGCTATTGTTGCAGGCTTGGTTGGGGCAGAAATAATCGGGGCCTCCCTGCTTGGTATCGTTATACTTGTCATAGCTGCTGCACTAATCGTAGCTGAGTTAAAGTTAGGACATGGCTTCGCCCTTATAGCAGGTGTGGTTTTGGGTGCCTTTGGCATTTACTATCTTTCTTTAGGATTGCAATATTCGCCTTCGCCCATAACTGCCTTGACGGAAATTGAGCTTGGTGTGCTGGTCGTTTTCGGAGTGATTATAGGCCTATATATCAGATGGATAATCGGACCAGTCAGGCACCGCAAAAAACTCACAGGTCCTGAAGCAATGATCGGCAAAATAGGCATTGCTATTTCCGACCTCAAACCCGACGGAGAGGTTAGGGTACAAGGCGAAATCTGGCGCGCCCAATCAATATCCGGAGATGTTGAAAAAGGCGAGCAAGTCAACATTAAAGCCTTGAACGGACTTATTGTCACAGTTGAAAAAGTTCAAAAACAAAAGAAGCCAACACAAAACGATTCACTAACTAATGAAAATTGACTGTAAAAACAAACAATCGCTGAAAAACGGGTAATTTTTACCGTGTCTTTCTATTCTCTTAAGCTACTGAGACCAGCTACTGCAAAAGGAACAAGCATTTCCTGTTCATTTAATCCTCCATGCTGCCCAAGAAGACTAATTTTTTCTCCCCAGTGGCTCTTAAACCATACTGTTTCGTTTCCATATGGAAGAATCATCAAGTTCCCAGTTCGTTCAAAAAGTTCTTTGTTTGCATGACCCAAACCAAACAAACCCCGTTCCGCTGCTTCTACAGTTTCAATGATTTGAGCTTTGTCGCCAATCTTTTGTAATAGCCATTCTTTAGTCTCAGCAAGTTTTTCTTCTTTAATATGCAAAAATACTTCTCGGGGGCCACCTGTGGGCAAAATTGGTTTTTGATTTTTTCCGACCTGCAAATTCAATATCGCTTTGGGTAAACAATTGAGGTAAGTTGTTTTTTTGGGGTCAATGTTCAAACCCCCGTGGTCAGCAGTAACTAGAAGTAGTGTCTCTTTGGCAGTTTTGGGGTCTATTTTTTGCACTAATTCCTTTCTTAATAAATAAGTTATCATTGATAATTCTAAGTAATACTCGTAGCTCTCTGGTCCATACATATGTGAAACTATGTCGAGAGTATCTAGATGAACAAAAAAATAGGCACTCTTGCCGCTGTTTTCTTCAAGATTTTTTCTAAGTCTAACAATTGAGTCATATGATTTTGCGGATGGTATTATTTTGCTTCCTTGGAAAATTAATTTTGAACAGGCGTTGGAAGCATTTGATGCTTGGATGTGAGTAAAAGTGTTGATTCCTTTTTCTCTTAATGTGTTATGAATGGTTTTATTCTTTAACAGAAGGATGCTTGGGTCAAATCCTTCGTCTATTAGTTTATTTTGCCCTCTTGAACATAGGCGTTCAAATCGCAATGCGTTAACTAAACCAATATCTTTCAGGTAGATGAAGTACTCAAAGAGTCCATGTTCCTGAGGGGTTAAACCAGTGTTTAGTGTTGTTAATGCATTTGTTGTTTGAGATGGAAAAACGCTTGTTAACGGATATACTTCGCCTTTACTTGTGAGGTTGGCTAAAAACCGGTTTTCTTTATAGTAATTTAGGAATTGGTTGAATCCGAATCCGTCGATGACTAAAAGAACGACTTTATTTATTTTTTCAGGGCTGGACATCTTGGCGTTTTCTAGCAGTGAATTTGTTCTTTCCTTCTCGGCTTCAAACAACTGTAGTATTGCGTTTGGTATTTTTGAGATACAGTTCCTATCGTATAGAGGGTAGACGAAAGTCTTTCTTGTTTTTATCTCTGAAGATTCAACTTTATATGTTAACATCAAGTTACCTTGGACGAGCTTTTTGTTGTCACGGCAACTCTCTGCATGTGAACTAACGCGTAGAGGCTGGTCGCCGTGTTCCACACTTTTCCTTCTAAATTTCTATTTGCATTGATTGTTTAGCAGCTCGTAAAAGCATTTTCGTCAAGATTTCTTGACTCATGCTTAGTCAAACTTTCTTGACTAACTTTTACTTCGCTTAAGTTTCAAAAACACCAAGAGTTAACAAAATAGATTTGTTAGAAACAAAAAAAATTCTGCGTCGTTATTGGTATTTGATCAAGCTTTAAATTAGATTGCAGATGAGTAAGTAACAGGAATCATTTTATACCACGCTGTACTTTTTCGGACAAACAAACGGTGAAATGTATGACCGAATCAATCGAAAAAAGAGTTCAGAAAGCTCTCGACGAAATAAGACCTCAAATTCAAGCTGACGGCGGAGACATAGAATTTGTTGCCGTCGAAAACAAAACCTTGAAAGTTCGACTGAGAGGTGCATGTGCAGGTTGTCCGATGGCAGCGATGACTCTTAAGCAGGGCGTTGAAACTCTAGTAAAGCAGCGGGTCCCAGAAATATCAAAAGTTGAAGCAGTAGAATAAAACATCAACTTGTAATTACGAACCCATTTTTGGCTTGATAGGTTGCTTATCAAACCCGTGTCCAAAATGGTTTGGATCATTAGATATAACTTCACTCTAGCTATGATCCTTCAAAAAAGCTGGTATCAAAACCGCAAAAACAAAGGCACAGCCGAAGCAATTAACTTAGATCTGCATAAAAAATTAAGTAATTGACCCTTTAATAAAAAATTAATGGAAAAATCGACTACAGCATGTAGCGTTGAACAAAAATACATGCTTTTCGCTGTTGCATAGTGGGGTCCAAAAAAGTAAAAATGGGTGTAATTTTACGGATTTCTCTTTCCTTTTACGGGAAATTCGTTCATTATTCATCGGTTTTTTTCGCTTCGTACGAAGAGATATGTTCCGATCACAAAGGATGCTATTGAAATTACAGTGACTATCGCTAAGTCGAGCAGTGGGTTGTATAGGGCTATTTGGCTGTAGACTGGTGTGCCTTGGTAGATTAGTCCTCTGAGCAGATCAACTATGTAAGTCATGGGCATGGCATGTGATAGGGCGCTTAAGACGCCGCTGGAGTTGTTTATCGGTATGAATGCGCCTGAAAGGAACATCTGGGCAAATGCGAACAGGATTACGCCTCTATCCGCTGTTTTTGGACTGCTGCTAAATATACTGGCAACTAAGACTCCGAGTGTTCCGCCTGATATGCAAATAAGTGGCGCTGTGACAAGGATCCAGCCGATTGCTGACAGCCCGATGGATATGCCCATAATTGGGGCGATGATGACGAATGCGAAAAGCTGTAGTATGCTTGTGACGCTGCCGCCTATGATTTTACCGAGTATGATTGAGTAGCGTGATATCGGAGCTACGAAGATTTCCTGTGTGAAATCGTTTTCTCGGTCTTCGACAAGTGATGTTACGCTCATCATGGTGTTCATGGATATTGTTGCAGCGATCATTCCTAAAAGCGCAAACTGAAGGTAATTGTACCCTAGACCGCCAACTAAGTTTTGCGAAATAACGCCACCTAGAATTCCCAGAAACAGAACCGGAAAGAGTAAGCTAAAAGCAAGCGAAGTCTTCCAATCTTTAAAGAACCGCAGAACCTCCCGGCCAGCAATCACTACTACTGCGTTTAGGTCTTTTTGAAGTGGCTTCATTAAATCGTTACCTCCTGGGTTTTACTTTCGATTAAATTCATGTAGGCTTCTTCGAGGGTCGGCGTATGGAGCTCCATGTAAGTTAGTGGCATCTTGATTTGTGCTAGAATTTTCTGTGGAGTTTGCTCCTCAAAATAGATTTTGAGCTTACCATCCGCCGTAGTCTCTGAATTCAAGTTTGCAATCTGGGAATGTAGCATGTTTCGGTTTTCAGCGTCTAAGACGAGGTATTTGCCAAGTAAGCGGTTTTTCATCTCGCTTGGCGCACCTAAGAAAATGATTTGTCCGTGGTTAACTATGCATACTCTATCAGCGTTTTCGGCTTCTTCGATGTAGTGGGTTGTGAGGAATATTGTGGTGTTTTGGGTTTTAGCCACGTTACGTAAATAGGTCCATAAGTCTCTGCGTGAAACAGCATCCAAGCCTTGACTTGGCTCATCCAAAAACAGCACTTTCGGTTTATGCATCAAGCCGCGAATAACTTCCAGTTTGCGTTTCATGCCGCCTGAGAAGGTTTTAAGGGGCTTAAACAAGTCTTCTCGTATGCCCATATATTGAGCCATCTCGATGACCTGGTTTTGGTATTCTTTGGGCATGAGTCGAAAGAGGGGTTTGTATGTGTAGGTGCCATATAGATTTACGTGTAGGCGAATGTTTTCTTCTGCGGATAGGTTGAGATCTAAGCTTGGGTTCTGGAATATGATGCCGATGTTTTCGCGGACGTTTTTTGCTTGAGAGTTTACGTCGTAGCCTGAGATTGTTACGTTGCCGCTTGTTTTTGCTAATGTTGTGGTTAGGATTGATATTGTGGTTGTTTTGCCTGCTCCGTTGGGTCCGAGGAACGCGAAGAATTCGCCTGGTTGCACATCGAAACTGATGTTGTTTACGGCTGGTTTCTCGGAGTTGCGGTAGCGTTTGGTTAATTTTTCTACATGTATGATTGACTGCAATTTCAGTTCATCTCATATTTAACAATGTTAAATATATTTAACAGCGTTAAATAAATACTTAACTGTGTTAAGTATGTGTTTAACGTAGTTAAGCATATAAACTGCTTATGGCACAATCATTAATGATGAAAACAAAAAAAGCTAAGACTCCGCACTTACAACCTGAAGCTGTCATACAAGCAGCATTAGAATTATTAGACGCTGAAGGCCTAGAAAACGTAACGTTAAGACGTTTAGCAGCAAAATTAAACGTTCAAGCGCCAGCTTTATACTGGCATTTCAAAGACAAGACAGACATCACAGACGACATGGCTCAAGCTATTCTTACAAATGCAAAACTCGACAATTTCACCTCACCGACCGACATAAACAACTGGACCACGTGGCTAGCCGATTTAATGCATTGCCTCCGTAATGCACTAATAGCTCACAGAGATGGCGGACGCGTAGTTGCGGGAGCAACGTATGGACGCGCTTACACTTTAGAGAAGATAATGGTAGGTGTTACTCGAGTTTTAGAAAAAGCTGGGTTTGACAAGGTCCATGCAGCTCTCTCTGCGGCTGCAACAATTGATTATGTTTGGGGCTTTGTAATCGAAGAGCAGGCAGGTACTGAACCGGAAACTCAAGAATTCATATCAGCTTTGCCAAATTCACAAAAAACTCAATCTATCAGGACAGATTCAGAAGACGACGCTTTCCTAAGCGATATACTGAAGGAATACCGTAAACTTCCCCCAACAGAAATTTTCGACTGGGGACTGCAGTTAATAATAACGGGTCTAAAATCAGCGATAAAGAAACCATAAATTCCATTTTTCTCATTTCAGCCTTTTTCATCGCTTGTTTCATAAATTGTTCCTATTTACAAATTAGCTCTGAATTTTGCGTTGGAGGTCAGTTTCTTTATAGAGCAGAGTATCTACCATGTCTACTAAATTTGAACGAAACAGAAAAGTATTTTGAAACAAAGTATAGATGTATCTTATAGAAAATAAAAAAAGAGAATTGAATTGTCACTTATTTCTTCTTTTATAACTATATGTTCCAAAGGCAACTATAACCAATATCATAGTCACCAAGATTGTAGTCGTCAGCGAGAATTCATTTACCGTTGGTATTGATGGCAAGGTTATATTGCTGCTGGTTGGGGCGAAAAATGCTTGGATGGCGCACGCGTTTGCTGTAACGTTGAAGTTAAAAGTTTCGGAGGTTACTATACTTACTTCTCCCCCTGTTGCTGCGGGAACCAGCCAATAAAGGAATTTGAAACCTGTTCCAGGGGTTGCTGTGAAGCTAACGATTTGACCGATATTATAATTTGTGTAGATTCCAGTTGCTGGAGTTGTGGTTCCGCCTAGTGAAATTGGAACATCGAAGGGGGCTGCCCCGGTTTGGCTGGAACTTGATGCTAGCGAATTGTTGGAATTTGGAATGAACATTGCCTGTAGAGCGCATTCGGTTGAGGAAATGTTGTAGACAAACGGGTTATCAGTTGAGGTGTTGGTTCCTGACGTTGAGGCATATGACCAAAACAGGAACTTGCAACCAGAATCAGGGGTTGCCGTAAAAGTTACAGCTTGGCCGTTAGTATAATTGTAGCTGGTTCCTCCAGTTAAATTTGTGCCTTCCGAAGAAATTGTTCCGCCTACAGAAGTGTAGATGTAAACTGAGTCTTTTGTTTGAGCCCCAACAGTTGAAATTGCTGGATTTATAGCCATGATCAAAAGCAATGCGGCTGTTAAGGTTAAAACAAAGATTTTCATGTTCGTTGTTTCTTTTCTCATTGAATTCACAATCTTTTTTGTTATACCAATTCGAGGCATTTTATTTAAGAAAATGTGGTAACAAGTTGTATGCAACAATCGTTATCTAATACGTTTGGATTTTTCTAATTTGAATTTGAGAGTAGTTATCTATGGGTTATCTTATAACACATAAGCTATGAAGAATTTCGCCCAAAACGGCTTAATCTTTATGGGATTCCCATCTGAAATCCATTTCCATCAGTTGCAGGGTAGTGTTAGCTTTCTTGTCGTTGCCATTGCTTGATCTGGACTTTAAAATGCCTCTTTTAATTGAATACCCTAATATTGCTATTACCCAAACAACGATTAGTATGATTGCGGTTGCTCCGGGCATAGCCATAATTGACCTATTATTATCATTACCATTCGGTTGTATCGCAAGGTTCAGCAACGGGGGATGGAAAAAACCAATCGGCTAAAAAAAGAAAACTCGTGTACTCCAACATCCATTATAAAATTTAAATTATATTCTTGTGGTGGCCAGGGAGTTACCGTTCTCAGACTCGAATTTGTATCTAAAATCTCTCTTTTTCTCAGAGTTGGAGTGGCCAGTCCACCCAAACAATTTTATGAACTCATTACACGAGTATAAGGAGCCAATTTGAAGCGTGGCTATGGCAGGGTTATTACCAACCATAAATGATAAACGCTTTAACTCACTCCAGAGTTCAGGCTTTAGCTTTGTTAATACGTTCTATGGTTGGGTAAAGTTCATTTAAAGTCTTCGAAATCTCATCTGCAAGCCCCTTTATAACGTAGGAAAAGTCTTCCGGTCTTCTCTTAATCACTTTGCCAATTAAGTACTTGTTTGCTGTCAAGGGGGTTCCTTCGAGCTGTCTGGTTTCTTCAATAACTTTTTCGATAGCTATCTTGGTACTTCCGTATAGAGTGAGACACCATTGAAGAGACTGCAAATTTCTTATGTGATAGTGCCAAAAAGTGTCACAGAGGCAGTATCCTGTGTCTTTGCGGTTGAGAGATTCAATCTCGTTCGTTAATTCTCCGTTCAGAAGCATTTCATAATATCTTATCCTGGACTTGTGAGCTTGACTTCCGAAATTCAATCCTATCCTAATATCGACAGGTGTAAAGGCTACTCCAACACTTGCCCCGTTAATGTGTGCTTTATTCTCATTTGTTTCAAGCGTCACAAAAGGTAGCCATATCCCGCCAGTGTTGGGAGTGAAGCCCGATATTTGTGCACCCCGCAATGATGTCGTTAATCTTTTTTGTATTTCCGCTTGTAAGGCTGGACACTTCTCATAAAGTTTATCGAGATTGTCAAAATCCGATTCAACGAGCGGCTCGTAATTCTCATTTGCGGGCGATTGCTTTGTTCCTAGAGTTGCTATGTCTTCGAATGTTCTCTTTTTGAGTTCTTCATCTTGATCCAACTCTGCTTCGGCGCAAAGAAACCGCAGGATCTCCTGGGCTTTAGGATTAGCCTTTTTTGGGGCGGTTTGAGAACTGGTCTGCATTAGGGAATCGTGAAAATCAACGTATTCTCTCAGTTTCTGGGCCGTTGTAGGGCTTATTTGGCTTTTCTGCTCTAGGAAACGGATTACCTCATATACTCGTATATCGCTCGGATTTTCTTTCTGAAACTTCGGAAATTTTAGCCCGGTCTGGATTAGCACCCGATTGAAAGATACTGCACACAGATACTCGTATAGGCCTTGGGGCCCCGCTAAATACTCCTTATAGTGTTGGAGTGCCAGGATGTATCGAATCATACCTATCGCATCTTGGTCAAACACAAAAACAGACATTCTCAATTTCCTCCAGAAAACGTGTAAGATGGAAAAAAATGTTGCTCCCAGTACACTTCTTCAAAGTTTCTCCACGAACCCACTTGATGTATTCGATATTTTCCATATCTAAAATATCAAACAGGCACCAGATAAATTTTCGTTATTAAGGGCATCGAATTCCTCAGAAGCGAATACGCAAAAGCATGATTAGGAATAAAGCCAAAACAGGCATCAAACAAAATAGCAATAGTCAGAGATTTTCTGAAAACATTTGAGTTTTTACATAGTCACTATTCCTAAAATGGTTAAAAATGGTTGAAAGTCATTTTTCTGCGTTTGTGTCGCGTTTCAAAGCATGGAATCTGAATGAAAACAGAAAAACAGGCTAAAGAACCAAAAGGCGAACTGTTGCCACCTTTGACCAATTTAGGAACAACAACGTGCGCTACCTTTAGAGAAGATCTCAAATGATCCCTACACTGTCCTAAAAAAACACCTTTAACATTACTTAATGGATAGAGTACTATCCGAGGTTACAGTTTTAAGGGCAAGTACTGTTCCGTTAGGTATAGTTAAAAGTGCGCTTCAGTGCTTAATGTTTACGGCGGGTTTTCTCGTTTTCAATGCAATTCAATAGTAATGGTAAAACTTCTTTTTGTGAGGACAGACTGTATCGTGCTTTGCTTGGAGTTACTCCCACTTTGATTGAGTATGCTTCTTTGGGAAGAGCTGCAAAGAGATCTTCGTCGGTGTTGTCGTCTCCTATTGCAAGAATGAAGGTGTATTGTTGTTTTGAAAGCCACTTCTGTGCCGCTCGTCCTTTATTAACTACAGAACTTTTGATTTCGATAACTTTGTTTCCATCCAGTACTTCTAAGTTAAGGTTTGAGATTGATGATAGAAGATTATCTTTGAGTTCTTTAGCGCGCAAAGAGCCAAGGATAGGTTCAGTTGCACGGTAATGCCAAGCTAAAGAGAAATCTTTCTCTTCCACGAAACTGCCGGGTGTTCGGTCAGCGTACATTTCAAGAATTGGAAGAATTTCTTTTTTCCATGTGTCGGAAAGTTGTTCAACATCTTTCCAATTTCCTGAACGTTCTTTAATCCATGCACCATGCTCTGCGACTAATCCAACTTTTAGGGATCTGAACCACTCGTCAAATGTTTTTTTGTCCCTACCGCTGATAAGTACAACTTCATTAGAAGATGACCCGCTAAGCTTCCTTAGCATTTTGGTAACAGCTTCTGAAGGTACTGCTTTTTGTGGTTTCGCAGTGAAAGGCACTAATGTACCATCATAATCAAGTAGAATTAGCCTTCTTTTGTTATTACTGTAGCTTTCGACGAGTTCCGTTCGATTAGCTGACGTCATGATTTGTTGAGAACTTTCTTGTTGTTTGGTATAAGCGTCACTTAAGCGACTGAGAAAATCGTCTGCCCACCGTTCAACATTATAACGTGACAATCGTTTTTGCATAATACGATTTCGTTTTATTTGTTCGTCT
>Ga0182021_10011571_pt1 | contig 10471 bp, 10 predicted proteins | sample 612E3MmetaG_FD_120493 | JGI IMG/M metagenome (GOLD analysis project Ga0182021, IMG submission 120493) | Permafrost microbial communities from Stordalen Mire, Sweden - 612E3M metaG (Illumina Assembly) | ecosystem: Environmental > Terrestrial > Soil > Wetlands > Permafrost | place: Sweden... | reverse complement strand
GCTTCCGGTCCAAGACTAGACGAGGCCCGGAATCTTCGCGCCGCCCGTGACCTTCTCGACCTCGGCCTCCATGGCCTTGTCCGCCTGCTCGAGCGCGGTGTTGAGCGCGGCGCACACGCCGTCGAGCGCGAGCTCGAGGCCTTCGCTCGCGACGAGCTCAGGATCGATCTCGATGCGGTGGACCTTGCGTCCGTAGGTCACCGTGACCTTGACCTTGTCACCGACCGAGGTGGCCGTGACTTCCTTGTCCTTCGCGTCGTTCTTCGCCTGCTCGATCTTGCGCTGCATGCGCGCGGCCTGGCGCATCAGCTCGTTCATGCCACCGCGGAAATTCATGGGGACTTTCTATCCTCACGGCCGGCGGCGCGCAACGGTCACCCCTCTTCGTCGCCCGGGAGCTTGATGTCCCGCAGGTCGGCGGCGAAGAGCGCGACCACCTCGCGGACCACCGGGTGCTGCTCGACGGCGGAACGCGCCTTGGCGAGCTCGGCCTTTCGCTGCGCGGTCTCGATGGCGTAGACCGTGGCGTCCTTCGACGCCTTGACGTTCAGCTCGACCTTGACCTCCGTCGCGGCGCCGTAGTGCGCGTGGACGGCGGTCGTGAGGACCGAGATGGCCTCCGGTGTCCCGGCCTGGGACCCCAGGAAATCGCTGTCGGCGTAGCCCACGCGGACGCGGGTCGCGCTCACCTCGAGGGGGATGGCGTGCTCGAACACGCTGGCCAGCGCGGGCCTCTCGCCGCGCACGGAGACGACGATGGTCCGCCAAGCGGTCATGTCGACGCCGACGGGATCGGCGCGCGGGGGCACGAGCGCGACGACCTTCTCACGCTCGGCCGATGGGGGGAGCGGCGTGGCCTCGTCGGCGCGCAGCGGGGCTGCGAGCGCGAGCGCGCCGCGCGGACGGTCCGGCGAGCCCGCGGGGAAGGGAGGTGTGAACGCCGACGTGACGTGGTTGGGCGAAGCAGGGCGCGCCCCGCCGCCGCCGCCGCCACCACCGCCGCGCGGCGCGGGAGGAGGCGCTCCGGTCTGGAGGCGCCGCTCGAGATCGCCGAGGCGGGAGAGCAGCTCGTCGAGGGGAAGGAGCGGGGGGCGGCGCGACAGCCGGACGAGCGTCATCTCGAGGGCGGCGCGCACCTGACCGCTGCGCGCGATCTCGTCGTACGAGCGGGAGAAGCCGTTGAAGAGGCGGAGGAGATCGTCGAGCTCGGTCTTCGCGGCGAGCGCATGCACGTCGGCGAGCTCTTCGTCGGCCAGGTCCAGGAGCTCACGCCCACCCTCGCCGGCCACCTTGGCCACGACGAGGTTGCGAAAGCCCGCGAGCAGATCCTTCGCGACGTGCACCAGATCGAAGCCCTGCCCGGCGAGCCCGTCGACGAGCTCGAGGGCGGCCTTCGCGTCGCCTTCGAGTATCGCGCTCGAGAGATCGTGGAGGACCTTGCGGTCCGCGACGCCGAGCACCCGCGCCACGTCGGCGTCGGTGAGCTTCGTTCCGCTGAAGGCGATGACCTGGTCGAGGAGGCTCATGGCGTCGCGCATCGAGCCGGCCGCCTCGCGCGCGAGGATGGCGATGGCCGTGTCGGTGGCCTCGATGGACTCCTTGGCAAGGACCTCCTTGATGCGCTTCGCGATGGTCAGCGTGCCGATGAGCTTGAAGTCGTACCGCTGGCATCGGCTGAGGATGGTGACGGGGACCTTGTGCACCTCGGTCGTCGCGAAGATGAACTTCACGTGCGGGGGCGGCTCCTCCAGCGTCTTCAGGAACGCGTTCCAGGCCGCCGTCGAGAGCATGTGCACCTCGTCGACGATGAAGACCTTGAAGCGATCGCGCGCGGGACGGAAGGCGAGCCCTTCCTGGAGGCGCCGGACCTCGTCGACGCCGTTGTAGCTGGCGCCGTCGATCTCCTGGACGTCGATGTCGTTGCCCGCGGTGATTTCGTTGCAAGCTGCACATTCGTTGCACGGCGTCGCGGTCGGCCCCGTCGCCTTGCCGTCCTTGCCGAGGCAGTTGAGGCACTTGGCGAGGAGGCGAGCGCTGGTGGTCTTGCCCACGCCGCGAACGCCGGTGAAGAGGAAGGCGTGTGCCACACGCCCCTGCGCGATGGCGTTGGCGAGCGTCTGCGCGACGTGCTCCTGGCCGACGAGGTCTTCGAAGGACTGCGGCCGGTACTTCCGTGCGAGGACGAGGTAGCTCAAGGGATCGAGACGCTTATCAAAGCGGCGTCGCGACGTCGATGGTCGCGGGTGCGATTGCCGATCAGGGGAGCTCTTCGAGGACGCCCTCGGGCGGGGTCACCTTCGAGCGCAGCTTCAGCTCGCCGACGCGCCTTCCGAGCATCTCGCGGCAGTCTCGCAGGCTCTTGCCCGGCGTCTGGGTCACGAGCACCCGGGGTGCGACGGGCGGAGCCTCGCTCCCGAAGCGGGCGCGAAAGCGCTCGGGCCAGGTTCGACGAAACTCGTTCAGGTCGGCCGCAAGCGAGCCCCGGAGGGGCGCGCCGACGACGAGGAACTCGTCGCCACCGTCGCGCACGACGGCGGTGGCGGGCAGCTTCGCGAGCTCCTCGGCGAACGCGCCGAGCACGGCGTCGCCCATGTCCTGTCCATAGGTGTTGTTGAACTCGCGGAAGCCCGCGAGGTCGAGGAACCCCATGGGCGTCCTCGCCTCCCGGAGGCCCTCGATGCGGGCGAAGAGGCGCGAGATGTCGTCGAAGTAGGCGAAGAAGGGCAGCTTCGTCTTTCGATCGCGGCTCGTGTCGAGGACGATGGGCCAGCGGAAGCGCTCGGCGAACGGGCGTTCGACGTCGCGGGCGAGGAGGACCGCTTCGCCGGTGAGCCACACGGCCTCGGGGCCCATCTCGCGGATGAAGCCGTCGGCATCCTGACGCGTGAAGAGCGCGTCGCGAGCCGTGCGCCCGTCGAAGCTGGGGTCGAGCCGGAGCAGGAGCTCGGCCGCGGCGAGCGTCGTGAGAGGATCGACGGCCGGGTACTTCGCCGCGAGCTTCGGCGGCATGGGATCGCAGAAGCCGCCCGACGGGAGCTGCGCGCTGCGCACGAACGTGACGAGCTGCGCGAGCAAGTCGGCCTCGAGCCCGAGCACGAACAGTCCCAGCGCGAGCTGCGCGCTCGCGGAGGGCAGCGGCTGCTCGTGGAAAGGAAACTGGAACCCGTGCACTGCGCCGTCGACGACGAGCCCCGCGCCGCTGGTCGCGATCGCGGTCGCGATCGCCGGAACGCGGGCGAGGGTGCGCGGCCGGCGCGCGACGCACGCGAGCGCGAAGGTGTCGGTCCAGGGGTGACTGCACTGGACGTGGGGCGCGAGGTCACGGCGGAAGAGCGGCAGCGCCTCGTCGAGCAAGGAGCGCGCGTCGTCCCGATCTGGGCCATCGCCCTCGGCGAGCTCGGCGAGGTACGAGCACGTCTCGGTCACGGAGATGGGGAGGGAGATGCGCAGCTCGGAGCGGTCGAGGTCGTTCTCGACGTCCGGACGCCATTGTCGCCACGTCTCGCGCGCGCCCGCGTGGGCCACCGGCGGGTGTCTCTTGTGCGAGACCTCCCAGCGATAGCGATCGTCGCCGGCGCGGCTCCCCGGAGCGCGCGAACGCCAGAAGGCCAGGCGTTCGGCGTCGGGGCCCGCGTCGAGGCCGATGGACCGCTTGATGCGGACCTCGGCGGCGGCGAAGGGCGACGCCGCGTCGATCTGGACGCGCGCGATCGCGGAGGTGGCCCTCGCGATCGCGTGCGGGTCCATCATCCCTTCTTGAGCTCCGCCACGAGCTCCGGCACGGCCTGGAAGAGATCGGCCACGAGGCCGTAGTCGGCCACCTGGAAGATCGGCGCGTCCGGATCCTTGTTGATGGCGACGATGGTCTTCGACCCCTTCATCCCGGCGATGTGCTGGATGGCGCCGGAGATGCCGATGGCGAAGTAGAGCGCAGGCGCGACGACGCGCCCGGTCTGCCCGACCTGGAGCTCGGGCGGAGCGAAGCCCGCGTCGCAGGCAGCGCGGCTGGCGCCGACGGCGGCGCCGAGGAGGGCGGCGAGCGGATCGAGCACCTCGCCGAACTGCTTGTTCAGCGCGCGACCGCCCGAGACGATGACGCGCGCTTCGCCGAGATCCGGCCGCTCGCTCTTCGCCGTCTCGATGCCGATGAACTCGACGCGGCTTGCCGCTGCGTCGATGGGGGCTGCGGCCACGGCCTCGATGGGGCTGGCGCCGCCGCTGGGCTCGGCCGCAGTGAACTCGCTCTGCCGCACGGTGACGAGCTGCGTGGGCGTCGTCACCTCGCACCAGGCGTAGGCGTTGCCGGCGAAGATGGGCCGCTTGTAGGAGAGCTTGCCGCCCTCCGTCTTGACCGCGCTGATGTCGCCCGCGTAGCCCCCTCCCAGCTTGCCGGCCACGCGCGGCACGAGGTCCTTGCCGAACGAGCTGGCGGTGGCGACGATGACGTCGAAGGTCCCGGCCTTGGCGACCGCGGCCACGGTCGGGGCGAGGCGCTCGGCGATGGGGTGTGCGATCGACGGCTCTTCCGTCACGAGCACCTTTGCCGCGCCGAAGCCGGTGAGGGCGGCGGCGGCGGCCTTGGCGTTGGCGCCGAGGACGAGGATGGAGAAGGACCCGCCGGCCTTGGTGACCTCGCGGGCGAAGGTGAGGGCGCTGTGCGTCGACTTGCGGACGTGTCCGTCGGCGAGCTCTGCGATGACGAGGACGTTGCTCATGTTCCTTTTCTCCTCACAGAACCTTCGCTTCGGTCTTCAGCTTCTGCACGAGCTCGGCCACGGTCTTGACCTTCACGCCGGCCTTGCGGCCTACGGGAGCCTCGTAGCTCGTGTACTTGATCTTGAGCGTCGAATCGGCGGCGAGCGTCGCCAGCGCGATCTCGGTCATCGGCTTCTTCTTCGCCGCCATGATGGCCATGAGCGCCGCGAAGCGGACGCCGGCCGAGTAGGCATGGTCGGGCTTCGAGTGCATGCTCTTCACGCTCTCCGGCTGGACGATGCGCAGGTCCACGCTGACCACGGCGGGCAGCGTCACCTTGACGTTCATCGAGCCGCCGTCGATCTCGCGACCGACGACGAGGGCCTTGTCGCCCTCGCTCTTGATGGTCCCGGCAAAGGTGGCCATCGGCCAGCCGAGGTACTCGGCGAGGAGCTGCGCCACCTGGTTCGAGTCGCCCTCGACCTGCTGCTTGCCGATCAGGACCAGATCCGGCTTCTCCTTCTCGACCAGCGCCTTCAGCGCGCGGGCGACGAGGTCACCGTCGAGCTGCTCGTCGGTGCAGTCGACGCGGATGGCCTTGTCGGCCCCGGTCGCCAGCGCGGCGCGCAGCGTCGTCTCGGTCTCCTTCGGACCGAAGGTCACCACGGTCACCTCACCCATGCGCGTCTTCGGCGACGCGGCATTTTCCGTCAGTCGAAGCGCCGTCTCCACGGCGTACTCGTCGAACGGATTCGGCTTCCACTCGAGACCGGTGGTCTCGATCTTCGCCGGGGTCACCTTGATCTTGTTGGCGTTGTCCGGATCGGCCACACGCTTGAGCGGCACCAGGATCTTCACGGGAGCTCCCTTTCTGAATGGCGATTCAGTTGCCCCGTTGTGTAGGTTTGCGAGCGTCGGCTGTCAATCGCAGGCTTCGATGGGCAGGGGATTTGGCAGCGCTGCGAAAATACTTCGGCGGGGCGCGCAGCCCGTGCGCTCATCCGTTGCCTCCTGGGTCGCCGACCGCTTAGGGTGTGCCCCATGAAATCGCGGAGCATGGCCCTCCTGGGCGTCGTGTTGGGAGCCACCGTCGCGTCCGTCGCCATGGCCGACGGCAAAGACGACCGCCATGGACCTGCCTTCCTGCACCGGCCGGCCGACGCTGGGCGTGGCTCCGCGGCCGGGAGCGCAAGCGCGAGCCCGGGCGCCGACGCGGGGGCCGACAACGACGAGGATCAGGGCACGGGTCCGGACGAGAAGCCGGAGAACAAGGACAAGCGACGCAGCTACATTCGCGCCACGAAGAGCAAGCTGACCGACGCGGTCCAGACGGGCGGCAAGGCGGTCACCGACGAGGAGCGCGACGTCATTCGCACGCACTGGCGCCACACGATGCGTCTCTGGCGGATCCGCAACCTCGCGCTGGTGGACGGCGACAAGGCGGTCGGGACGAAGGTCGACGCTCTCCTGGCCCAGGAGGACGGCAAGACGACGGCGAAGCTCAAGGAGCTCAACGCGAAGGCTCCGGCGAGCACGGCCGCGCCCTCGGCTCCGGCGGGAGGTGCGAAGTGACGCGCTTCGACACGTTCTTCATGCTTCTCGCAGCTCCTCTCCTGGTCGCCGCGTGCGACGACAAGAAGGCGGACGACAAGGCGGCGGCTTCCGCCTCGGCGGCGCTCTCGGCGTCCGCTCCGGTGGCGTCGGCTTCGGCGGCTCCCTCCGCGGTGGCATCGCCGGCCATCCCCTCGCAGGCCGATGAGGCCATCAAGGCCGCGAAGGAGATCGACAAGGCCAACTACAAGCAGGAGCTGGACAAGCTCGAGAAGGAAATCACCGCCAAGTAGCGCGTTCGCAACGGCGGGCAAGCGCTCGACATCTGGTAAGGTGCGAGGAGATCCCATGGCCATCACGTGCGACTTCCTCGTCCTCGGCAGCGGCATTGCGGGTCTCTCCTTCGCGCTCGAGGCGTCCAAGCTCGGCGACGTCGTGCTCGTCACCAAGCGCAGCGCCGACGAGTCCAACACCAAGTACGCCCAGGGCGGCATCGCCGCGGTGCTCGCCGACACCGACTCGTTCGAGTCCCACGTGAAGGACACGCTCACGGCCGGCGCCGGCCTGTGCCACGAGCGCGTCGTCGAGCTCTGCGTGAAGGACGGGCCGGAGCGGATCCGGACCCTGCAGGCCCTCGGAGCGCGCTTCGACCGCGCCGACAAGCATTCGGAGGGGCACGCCGATCTCGATCTCCATCTCGAGGGAGGTCACAGCGCGCGCCGGGTCGCCCACGTCGGCGACGCGACGGGGCTCGAGGTCGAGCGCGCGCTGCTCGACGCGGTGAAGAACTCACCGCGCGTGCGCATCCTCGAGGAGCACATGGGCGTGGACCTCATCACGCTGGCCAAGTACGGCGGGCCCGAGGTGTGTGCCGGCGCGTACGTGCTCGACGTCGGCGCCGGGCGCGTGGACACGATCCTGGCGCGCGCGACGATCCTCGCCACGGGCGGCGCCGGCAAGGTCTACCTCTATACGACCAACCCCGACGTGGCGACCGGCGACGGCGTGGCGATGGCGTACCGCGCGGGCGCCGAGATCTCCAACATGGAGTTCTACCAGTTTCACCCGACGTGCCTCTACCACCCGCTGGCGAAGAACTTCCTCATCAGCGAGGCGCTGCGCGGCGAGGGCGCGGTGCTCAGGCGGCAGGACGGAACGGCGTTCATGAAGGGGCACCACCCCCTGGCCGATCTCGCGCCGCGTGACATCGTCGCGCGGGCCATCGACTTCGAGATGAAGAAGAGCGGAGCGGATCACGTCCTGCTCGACATCACGGACAAGAAGGCCGACTTCATCCGCGAGCGTTTCCCGACCATCCACGCGCAGTGCCTCCGCTTCGGCATCGACATCACGCGCGAGCCGATCCCCGTCGTCCCGGCGGCGCACTACTGCTGCGGCGGCGTCACGACCGACCTCGAGGGGCGCACGACCATCCCGGGCCTCTGGGCCATCGGGGAGGTGGCCGGCACCGGGCTCCACGGCGCCAACCGGCTGGCCTCGAACTCACTCCTCGAGGGGCTGGTGTTCGCGCACCGGGCTGCCACCGCCCTGAAGGAGCTCGCGCCCCAGAAGCCGTTGCCGGAGATCCCGGACTGGGACGTGGGCACTGCGGGCATGAGCGAAGAGGCCGTCGTCATCACCCAGAACTGGGACGAGCTCCGCCGCCTCATGTGGAACTACGTGGGGATCGTGCGCTCCGGGACCCGCCTCAAGCGCGCGGCGCGTCGCATCGCGATGCTCCAGGAAGAGATCATCGAGTACTACTGGAAGTACTTCATCACGCGCGATCTGCTCGAGCTGCGCAACATCGCCGTCGTGGCCCAGCTGGTCGTGGAGTGCGCCGCGTCGCGCCGCGAGAGCCGCGGCCTCCATTTCACCACGGACTTCCCGGACACCGACCCGAAGCTCGCGCGAGACACCGTCGTCAAGCGGGGCGTCGCGGCGCACCTCCGAGGATGACCGGTTGAGCGACTCCGACGCGCCTCCGTCCCAGCGCCCGCCGCGCGCCATGTCCTTCGCCGGCGCCGCCGGGTGGACGGCGGGCATCGTGCTCCTGGTGGGTGCGGCGATCGAGGCGACCGAGGCGATCCGGCCGGGAGCGAACGGCGATCTGGTGAACGTGACCCTGTGCCACGCGCTCGTGCACACCGCGGCGCTCTTTCTCCTCCTCCGGCTCTATCGCCCCGAAGATCGGCTCAGGGACGCGCTGGGCCTCCGCTCCACCAACCCCGCGCTGGTCCCGTTCTTCGCCGTGCTCGGCGCGGGTCTGTACCCCGCGCTCGCCCACGTCGACGAGCGCCTCGCCGCCGCGTTTCCGTCAAGCACCGAAGAGCTCGAGCTGGCCGAGCGGCTCGTGGCGACCCCGACCACGGCGGCGCGCATCTCGGTGCTCGTCTGCCTCGTGCTCGTGATTCCCGCGGCCGAGGAGCTGTTCTTTCGCGGCATGGTGTTCGGGGCGCTCGTGAAGGGAAGGGGGCCGTGGCCCCAGCGCGGGGCGCTCGTGGTCGCGGCGACGGCGGCGTACTTCGCCCTGGCGCGCATGGATCCGCGGGCGCTGCCGTCGGGCTTCGCCCTGGGGCTATGCCTCGCCTGGCTGCGCGTCGCGAGCGGGAGCGTCGTGCCTGCCATGGTGGCGCACGCCGCCTACTTCGCCGTGCCGTTGTGGCCGCTGCTTCGCAGCGGTCCCATCGCCGACGACGCTTCCTACACGCCGTACGTCGTGCTCGCCGGCGCGGGCGGTGTCCTCCTCTCGGCGGTCGCGCTCCGTTTCTGGCTCCCGCGCGACGGCAGAGCCCGCGTCGCCCGCCAGGCCGACGCGGCGTCGACGACGGCTCTCGCGTAGCGCCGCGTTGCGTCAGGAGCGTCCGAAAATCCGAGGTGAGGAAGGTTTTTCGCACCCGATCTCCCCCTCACCGCGCGCCCGAGTTGAGGTAATGTCCGCGCGCCATGGCGCAAAGCATCCCCAGCACGCACGTCGCGTCCGCTTCCCCGGCGAATACCGCCGATCCGGATGTCGTTCGCGTCCTCCGCGACGACGGCACGCTCGATCCGGCGACGGATCCGAAGGTCTCCGACGACCTGGTCGTTGCCCTGTATCAGCAGATGGTGCTCGTGCGTGTCCTCGACGAGCGTCTCGTCACGCTGCAGCGCCAGGGGCGCATCGGGTTTCACATCGGCTCGCTCGGGGAAGAAGCGGCCATCCTCGGCTCCGCGGCGGCGCTGCGTGACGACCGCGACTGGATCTTCCCCTGCTACCGCGAGTTCGGCGCCGCGCTCTGGCGCGGCATGGCGCTGCAGAGCTACATGAACAACATGTTCGGCAACGCGCAGGATCCCGCGAGGGGGCGCCAGATGCCGGACCACTACACGGCCCGCACCGCCAAGTTCGGCTCGGTCAGCTCGCCCATCGGAACGCAGATCACGCAAGCCGTCGGCTTCGCGTGGGCGGCGAAGATGAAGAAGGACGATCTGGCGACGCTCGTCTACTTCGGCGAGGGCTCGACGAGCTCGTCCGAGTTCCACAACGGGATGAACTTCGCCGGCGTGTTCAAGACCCCGACGGTCTTCTTCTGCCGCAACAACGGCTGGGCGATCAGCGTCCCGGTCGAGCGCCAGACCGCCAGCGCGTCCTTCGCGGGCAAGGGCGTGGCGTACGGCATTCCGGGCGTGCGCTGCGACGGCAACGACATCTTCGCCGTGCTCAAGGTCACGCGCGAGGCCGTGGCGCGGGCGGCGGCGGGCCTGGGGCCCACCATCATCGAGGCGATGACGTACCGACTGTCGGGCCACTCGACCAGCGACGATCCGAAGGCGTACCGCAAGGACGAGGTCGTCGAGGCGTGGAAGAAGCGCGATCCGCTCGCGCGTCTCCGGAAGTACCTCGAGAAGAAGCAGCTCTGGACCGACGCGCAGCAGACGGATCTCGAGACGAAGGTCGACGCGGACATCAAGGTCGCGGTTGCCCAGGCCGAGAAGACCGCGCCGCCGTCCCTCGAATCGATGTTCGACGACGTCTACGCGGAGCTGCCGTGGAACTTGCGCGAGCAGCGCGCCGAGCTGCTCGCCGGCCCGCGCGCAAAGGGCCACTGAGCCGCCGAGCGCGGACCGACAGCCCGAACTTGACCCCCACGAATCGAAGACTCCGGAGCGATGTGACATGGCGCAGATGAACATGGTGCAGGCGATCAACGACGGCCTCCGCCTCGAGATGAAGCGGGACGATCGC
>Ga0182021_10011570_pt1 | contig 10471 bp, 8 predicted proteins | sample 612E3MmetaG_FD_120493 | JGI IMG/M metagenome (GOLD analysis project Ga0182021, IMG submission 120493) | Permafrost microbial communities from Stordalen Mire, Sweden - 612E3M metaG (Illumina Assembly) | ecosystem: Environmental > Terrestrial > Soil > Wetlands > Permafrost | place: Sweden... | reverse complement strand
GGGCTTTGTTTCTCTATCTTATTTAAGCTGATAGCCTTTCTCCCGAAATAATCTCAGACAGGTATCGGCAACAGCATTATTATAAAGAATTCCCTTGTTTTTCGTAATTTCTTCAAGAGCTGCCTCAATACCCAAGGTTGGCCGATAGGGACGGTGGGAAGCCATGGCCTCCACGACGTCGGCTACAGCCAAAATCTGCGATTCAATGACAATTTCATCCCCTTTCAGGTTTCTTGGATAGCCGGAACCGTTTATACGTTCATGGTGTTGATAAACGATCTCCGCCAACGGCCAGGGAGATTCCACATCCTTCAGCATTTCGTATCCGCTTCGGGAGTGTTCTTTAATCAGAGCAAATTCAATCTCTGTCAGCTTGGTAGGCTTGGACAATATTTCCGCAGGAATGGATAATTTACCGATATCATGGATGATACCCGCCATGCGGATTCCTTCTATTTTTTCCGGAGCTAAGCCCATCTCCGTGGCAATGGCACAGGCCAGATCCGCAGACCGGGACTGGTGACCGGAGGTATAGGAATCTCTGGATTCTACGGCGGACACCAGGACCTGAATAGTCGTGCCAACCGCTTTCCTGAGACTTTCGAGGGTTTGTTGAAGTTTATCCTCCGCCTTCTTGCGCTCGGAGATGTCTCGCACTGTGAGGACAATACCGTGGATACCCGGATTTTCAAACTGGTTGCTGCCAAGGGCTTCCAAATAAATCCATGTGTCATCCGCTTTCTTGTATCTGAATTCCGTTGGTATGCCTGGATTGGTTGATAGGAAAACCTCGTCCAGATCTTTCATAACCTGATCAAGGTCATCGGAATGAATATGTATAAAAGGCGACTTTCCTATGAAATATCCGGGCTGATAACCAAGAATCATGGTCGCAGAAGGAGATTCATAGGTCAATTGGCCATTTGCGTCGAGGATGAATATTATATCTGATAAACTCTGGATCATTGAACGAAAGCGTTCCTCGCTCTCCCGCAGTGCTTTCTCCGCCAGCTTGCGGTCGGTGATGTCTCTGGACACACCATATATTCTGGTCAATACATCTTGGTCATCTCGAAGTCCGCTGATAAGCAATTCCATCCAACGGGTTGAGCCGTCCTTATGATAATATTCCAATTCCATTTTCAGCGTTCTATCAGGATCAGCATTCCCTTGTTCTTCGAGGGCAATCTCTCTTGACAAAGCCTCCAACACTAAAGACAATGAATGAGGGGTCAGTTGTTCATCGAGGTTCTGACGAAGTCGTTCTTCTTGACTGAATCCGAGTACATTCTTTATGGAGGGACTAATATAGGTTGTCTGTAAATTCATGTCCGCAATCCATACGATATCGGACATATTTTCGGTCAAAAGCCGGTATCGTCTTTCGTTTTCCTTTATATCTTCCTCAGCCCACTTGCGCTCGGTGATGTCTCTGTAGTTAACAATGACAGCTTCAACAACATTATTTTGTACCAGATTGCTTCCCACAGCTTCGAATGTACGCCAGCTTCCATCCTTATGACGAAGACGCACTTCAAATTGCACAACAGGGGCGTTTGCATCTGTGAACAATATTATGACATGATCAGCTAAATACTGTAAGTCATCCGGATGAATAACTTCAAGAGTGTTTGCGCCAATCCTTTCCTCAACCTTATATCCTAAAACTCTCTCAATTGCCGGATTTATATATGTGACAATTCCTTCTATGGTCATAATAACAATGATATCTAAAGAGTGCTCTACGAAAGCTTGGAAACGCTGTTCCTCGCGACGTAATTTTTCATCCATATGATTTTGTTTGTTTCTAACTTCTGCATCTTCTAATTCTCTGGCTATGGCCGGGCAAAGACGGGACAGGTTCCCTTTCATGATATAATCCTTGGCGCCTACAAGCATACATTCTGCTGCCGTTTCTTCGCCAATTTTTCCAGTTACAACAATGAGAGGAATGTCGATATTTGCTTCCTTCAATAGGGCAATGGCTGAATGTGCATTGAATTTTGGCATTTTATAATCGCAAAGGATGATGTCCCAGTGCTTCTCTTTGAGGGATTTATTCATAGCGGCGGCTGTTTCCACCCGCTTATATACCGGATTATATCCGCCTTTTTTCAGCTCACGAATGATAAGCAGAGCATCGTCTTCCGAATCTTCAATATTTAATACCCTAAGTGATTGATCCTTCATAAGGTTGCCACCTGTGTGTTAAAATGATTCCAGAGTTTGAAACGTTATCTAATGATAAGGATGACCAATTGATAGTTCTTAATAATAATTATATGAATCCATCCATGCCTTTTGAGAACTTTCTTTTCAAGATTAAATATATAAATAAGTGTCTTGGATGTCAAAGGAAATAATGAAGCCTAGCGAATATCCTCGGCGTGCTGCGGAAATTAAAAACCAGCACCCGTTTACACAAGATCACAGTAAAAATTTCATCCGGTCTATTTTCTATTCCAGCCAGTGGCTAAAGAATAATCCCAAGGCGACCAACACCTGTGTGCTGATATTGAGAATCTGGTATTATTACTTAGAAAACTAAAATTAATTAACGGATGTTAATTATTATGATAACCAGGACCCCAAGGGCAAATCTATACCAGACAAAGGGTAAGAAAGTTTTTGTCTGAACGTAGCGAAGCAAAAAGCTTATGCTGGCAATGCCAGTGATGAAGGCAACCACCATGCCAATGAGGAAATTGGCATCAATCACGTCAGGATGGCGGACGAGATACGGAACTTTGATTATAGCCGCGCCTAAAATAATTGGTGTAGAAAGCAAAAACGAGAACCGCGCCGCGGCTTCCCTGCTCAAACCGGAAAACAAGCCTGTTGTCATGGTTATGCCCGAACGGGAAACGCCGGGGATGATAGCCAGCGCCTGCGACAGGCCGATTAATAAACTTGTTCGCAAGGTGATGTTGCTTAAATCATCTTTTTTAGCTGATTTACGCTCGGCCCAATACAAAATTGCACCCATTACAATTAGCGTGACAGCAATTAACAGTGGCGTTCTGAAAATTGTTTCCGCTTTCTTCTCGAAAGCGTAACCGATGATTGCTCCCGGCACTGTTGCGATGACCAGATACCAGAATAGACGGCCGTCCATTGTCCCGGGTGCGGTAAATCCCCGCATAACTAATCGCAGCCAGTCCTTCCAAAAATAAATAATTACCGCGATAAGCGTGCCGATGTGCAACGCGATATCAAAAGTAAGACCGGGATCTTCCCAATGAAATAACCAGGGAACCAAAACTAAATGTGCCGAACTGGATACAGGCAGAAACTCGCCCAACCCCTGAAATAATCCTAAAATGATAGCTTGTCCGGTTGTCAAAATTAACCTTATAATTAATCTTCAATAAAATTTTGTTAAGCCAATATATTATTATAAACAAATTGTCCATATGCTTTTGGAGAATAAAGATTGCGTGCCATTTGATTCTTTAAAAATACATTCGTAGTTTTATATCGCTATTTTACCGTTTTTGGAATTTCTTGCCCTTCATCACATACTAATTATTTTGTTAGAAAAAATAATATTATAAAGACTTCGACTTCATTGAAAATACTTGTATAAATTGATTGAATGTATTAATTAAATAACACGGCTAAATTATGGATGTATTATTCCTAATTATTTTAATATCGGGAATGACACATAAATCAGGCATAACTAATTTAAGGGGGTAGGCTATGAAAAAAAATGTGTTTCAGTTAAGATTTTCGCATATGGTTCTTTTGATCTTTCTCTTCCTGTGCTTTAGTCCGCAGTTCTCTTGCGCATCTGCGCCCAAATCGGTGGATTTGATTTATGATATGAGTACACAAAATCTTTCCGTCACCATAAATCACCAAACTTTATTCGCCGGCATGCATCATATCAAATATGTTGAAATTAAGAAAAATGGGATGCTCATCAGCAAAAATATATACGGTACACAGCCAACAGGTTCGATTTTCACTTATACTTATAACATACCGGTTCAAAAAGGAGATGTTTTTGAAGTCACAGCGATCTGCAATCTATGGGGGCATAAAACTTCAACATTAATCATTGATGCCACCGCATCTGTTGCTGAGATACCCGCCGCTCCTAAGGAAGCCGTTGTTGCCCCAGCGCCTGTTGCTGAGACACCCGCCGCTCCTAAGGAAGCCGTTGTTGCCCCAGCGCCTGTTGCTGAGACACCCGCTGCGCCTAAGGAAGCCGTTGTTGCCCCAGCTCCTGTTGCTGAGAAGCCTATGTTGGAGGCGACCACTATCGCACTTAATGTGAAATTCAATACCGCAAAAGCCGTGGTTGAGAAAAAATATCATAACGACATCAAGGCAATGGCCGATTTCATGAAAGCGCATCCGGGTGCTACGGCTGTGATCGAAGGTTATACCGACAATGTCGACAAATTCAATGAGCCAGAAAAAAATATCAAGCTGTCTCAAGCCCGCGCCGAAAGCGTCCGGCAATACTTGATCGACAATTTTGGGATCGACGCTTCTCGTATAACCGCTGTTGGTTATGGACCGGCTAAGCCGATCGCCAGCAATGATACTGAGAAAGGACGGCAGAAGAACCGCAGGGTTCAGGTTGTCATCGAAACGGTGCAGACAAAATAATGCTGTAGCGGTTACAGAATTTTGAAAAGACTTAAGGCTCCATTACCACTACACGGTTATGGAGCCTTTTTTAATGAGACTCGCTGCAAACGAACGAAGTGAAGTATGACTTTCCATACCTGAACAACCTGAAGGTCACTAGGGGGCATCTGCGACTGAAGAGTGAATATCGAGAATATGACGTAAACTATTTTTCTCGGCCATTCTGAACTCTTAAAATAACATTAGCGGATTTACTTTTTTTGTGTCAAAAAGATTTACAAATCATCAATAGTGGAGCTCATCCGGCAGGAGCCGGGGGATTCCAAGTCGCGGGATTAAAAAAATAAAAAAACATTGATGATTTAAAAGACATAAGTAGGACAATTCATGGCATTTGAACGTCACAAAATGAATAAACGAGTGGTACATGACCTGAAAAAACGTTCCACCATCGGCATTCCTTTCTATATTCTGATATCATTTGCTGTTGTCTTTGCCGAAAGTCTTTATAAAAGACAGCAGCTTTTTTCCGTAGTTTTTCTTCTGTCAATCGGGGGCATTTGTTTGTTCCGACTGATTCACTTGGTGATCGCCTCAAAAATGATCGATCGATACGAGAGATTAAATACCAGTATTTTTTTTGCAAGCGTCATTGCCACTGCCCTGATATGGGGAACAGCGCAGTCTCTGATCATGCTCCAGCAAGGGGAATACATGACACAAGCGCTGATAACCGTGAGTATCTGCGGTCTTTGCGCAGCTGGTGTCGTTGCTTTTATTCCCAATAGGCGGCTTTCCATTATTTTTAATATATCAATGCTGATGCCGGCTGCGGTTACCATGCTTGTGAATGGATTAAATATTCCTCTGGTTGTTTTGACTTTTCTATATTCTATTTTCATGGTTCTTTTGACGTTCAGAGGAAACAAGGAGTACTGGGATGCGTTGGAAAATGAATATCTGCTGGAAATAAAATCCCAGGAATTGGTGCGTCTAAGCAACACGGATGTTCTGACAGGTCTTCATAACCGGCGGTATTTTGATGAAGAGTTTGAAAAGGAGTGGAATCGGTCAAAACGCAACAACAATATGCTTTCCATCATCCTCTTTGATATCGATCATTTTAAAAATGTTAATGACACTTTTGGCCATCAGGCCGGAGATGAATATTTGAAGAAAACAGCAGAAACCCTGAACGCTGTTTTCAAAAGAGATTATGATATTGTGGCCAGATATGGAGGAGAAGAGTTTATTGTATTGCTCGCTGGTATTGATGCCGACCATGCCCGCCAAATGGCTGAAAATGTCAGGAAGATGATCGAATCCATGATCATCGATCATCGGGGGAAGAAGGTCGGGGCAACCATCAGTGCCGGCATCATATGCTGCATTCCGAACCTCAATACAATACCCGATTCTATTATTTCCTGCGCGGATCAAGCCCTCTATATGGCCAAACAAGAAGGGAGAAATAGGGTTGCCGTTTACACACCAAAATACGGCAGTAATGATGTTTAATAATCGTCATGTAAGTCATGTTTCTGAAGTTTTAAAGTAAAGAATTAGATTCTCCGTGACAACAATTTTATTATTACAACCATTTCTCTATTTCGCCGCATCTTCACTTGTTTTTTTCTCCGCATCCTCGGTGGCCTGATTGTTTCTGTTCACCGCGTCACTGGCCTGTTTGGCTTTTTCTATAGCCGGCCGGGCCTGCTCGGCGCCGCCCATCATCACTGTGGCCATCGGTTTGGCGAAATACCTTGCCCAATAAATCGCGGCAATGATGATTATTGCGATCATCAAAAACAAAACCAACATCGAGACGCCTTTTTCGTTGTTCATTGTTTCGGCCTACCGTTGGAACAAGTATATCCTTAATTTTGTATTGAAAGATATTATTGTTTATTATAAGCATATGATTATAAGTCTTGTCAATTAATTATTGTGAGATCAACTAGTAAGAGACAAAATGGCGCAGATATATCGATATGAATTAACAGTGCCTGAAGGCTCCGTGGATGTTAACGGCCATGTAAACAATCTTGAATATTTACGCTGGATGCAAGACGCCGCCATTCTTCATTCTGATAGTCAGGGCTGCACTAGGATCACGACGGCGGCCGGCGCGATATGGGTTGTCCGGATGCATCGTGTCAAATACTTACGCCCCGCGTTCGCCGGTGAGCAAATTATTATTCTAACGTGGGTGTCCAACTTTCGTCGAGTGCAATCTCTTCGCAAGTACAGGATTATTCGTGTCCAAGACAATGCCGTTCTTGTCGATGGCGAAACTGACTGGGTTTTCGTTGACGCCAAAACCGGCCGGCTGCGCTCAATCCCAAAAAATATTATAGCCGCATTTGAAATATTGCCCAAAGAAAAAGAAGCGGGAATTCTTAAACACGGGTAATCTATAATTAGATAAGCCAGTGGAGCCCCCTTCGGCAGGAGCCGGAGGCTCTCTTTAATAACGCGACCTCCCGCGTCCTACGGTGCGAACCCCCAGCAGGAGTCGGGGGTTCGCAACTCGCGGGATTCAACGACAACCATCATGTTTTGCTGCTAATTTCCCTTGACACGCAACTCAGTAAAAAGTTAAATTGCACACAACCCCGGATGATTCCGGGATAAAGGCGGAAAAACAAAAAGCCTGCAATTTTTTATCGGGAGAAAATAATGGCAGATGTCGATATAAAGCCGAAAGCTTTGGATGCGCTTATTGCTATGAACACGGCTATAAAGAATGTTCGTCTCTATCCTCCTACCAGCGCCACGATTACGAGTACAATCGAAAAGCTTCATCATATCTTTCTGAATATCCTTGAACAGGAGGCGCCGATTGTATTTTCAGAATCAGAAAAAAACGTCCTGATCTGCGGAAAACCGTTAGAGCAAAAAGACCAGGAAAAAGCACCGGTTACGGCATTTCTGAACATCCTTCTCAATTTCGGCATTAGGAGCATTTCGTTCGACAAGGGTCTGGAAAAGACAGAACTCAGCGTTTTCTTGGAACTCCTTTCGAAAAGGCCTGAGGTTTTAAGAATGGAAGGTGACCTGCCCAAAATTATAGCGGGGAAAAAAATATTGCATATTTATCTGGATCAAAAAGTATATGTATCCATGGAGAAAGATCAAGAAATCATTTCCACTCTTGATATGACTGATGATCAGATCGCTCAATTTCTTATGAGTGCTCATCCGGAATTGGCGGCTGATTCTCAAAAACTTCAAGAAATATTCAAGGATAAGGATCCGGAATCGATATTGCAAACATTCCAGGCTGGCTTGTCGCAGCTGGCGGCACAAAAAGGAACATTGTCAGGCTCTCAACTTTCTGAAAAATTGCAAAACATGCTCGGTCTTTTGGATAAGGTTACCGCCACACTTGATCAGAAGGATCAGGACAACATATCACAACACGTCGGGGAAACAATTGTAGCTAGTGATATTACCCAGGAGTTGACAGATCAGACCATGGAACAACTTTTCGGCGGCGTGCTTCTGCAATTTCTTATCGGCAAACTCGAAGATATTAAAGATGCCGAAGCACAAAAAACAGGAAAAGGAGGAACCACAAATGGTCAGGGCAAAGCAGACACAGAGGAAGCCGGTCTCGGTCAGGGTGATGGAGGCATTAGTATAAGTGGCGAAGGGAAAACTCAAATCGATGCTGATGGTCAGGAAAAGACCGACTCTAAACCCAACTTTCTTCAGGCTTCCGAAAAACTAAGTTTAAGCCTGAAGAATAATGAAAATACTTTGCTCGACGAATCGTTAATGTCGCTCCTGCCCAAGATTATTGAACAGCTCATTGCCAAAAAAGAACAAGAAACTATGGAAAAGGTCATCAACGATCTACTTGATAATCTGTTTAGCGAGAATGCCGAGGTGCGTGCTCACGCTGCCAAAGCATTGACCGATATAATAGAAGGTCTTCCGCGTGAACGTAAAACAGAAATGATCGAAAACATATCCGGATTATTGATTGAATGGATCAAAATTGAAACATCGGTAACGCCATCCTACAAGATTATTTGTAACTACTTAAAAAATAGCATGCAGGATTCTATCAAAATATTTCGCTTTGCCGAAATATTTCCGATCATGGATGTTTTCAATGACATTCATTCCCGCATTCTGGAGAAAAATGATGAAATACGTTATATATCTTCGGAGATTATCAAGAACCTGGCATCAGAGGAGTATCTTTCCCTGCTCATTAAAGAACTCCATACCAATGATAGAAATAAACGGGATGAGGCGAGCCAAATATTGGTCAGATTTGGCGACGTTATATTGAATCGCTTACTCGATATTATCCATGAAGTCAGTGATAGCAAAGAACGTGTAAATGTTTTGCATCTGATTATCGACATGGGACAGAAGGTAATACCGGCTATCAAGGATCGGATCAATGATAAAAATGCGCCATGGTATTATTTGCGTAATATGGCCTTCCTGTTCGGCCATATTGGCAATGAAACGAATGTCTATATACTTCAGCCGCTTTTGCTCCATGAAAACAACCGGGTCAGGATGGAAGCATTGAAAAGTATTTTTCAAGTCGGCGGAAAGCAGAGAGGACCGTTGCTTCTGTCTGTCCTGCCTAAAACAGATGATCAATTCAGGCTTAACATCATTGAAACTCTTGGCAATGCTAAATGTGCCGAAGCCGTGCCGAATCTTTTGGACATGCTCAAGAAACCGTCATTAATTGCCTCGCAGTTGCAGATTGACCTACAAGAAAAAATTTGTACAGCTTTAGGATTAATCGGATCTCCGGAGGCTATACCTGCCCTTACAGAGATAGCTGAATCAAAATCATTTTTGCGCATCCGCGCTTATCCGGAAAAAGTAAAAAATGCCGCCGGCAAGGCATTGAAATCTATTAAAATAAAGCAGAAATAGGCATGCAGGCCATGTTGAAAGTTGATTGCGCTCAAACCTCTGCAATCAATTTGGGAAACTCATACACTCTCAGTTAAAATCAAATTGATCATTTTATTGATTCTGCGGGCGGCGGCTTCGGAATGGGGTGATGCGCAAATTGCCGATACTACCGCGATGCAATCAGCGCCGGCTTTCACAACTTCGCTTACGTTGGATTCATTAATCCCGCCAATTGCTACTAAAGGATGACGGCTGAAAGCTTTTATTTTGGCAAGACCCTCCAAACCCCATGCGCCTTTCGTGTCCGTTTTGGTTGGAGTGGAAAAAACCGGACTGACGCCGATATAATTTACATCCATTTTTTGGCTTGCCTTGACATCTTCCCATGTTTCAACTGACAGGCCGATTATTGCTTTTTGCCCCATAAGTTTGCGAACAATTTCATAAGGCATATCCTCCTGTCCGATATGCACCCCTTCGGCGCCGCAGGCTAAAGCTACATCAACCCGGTCATTTATTATCAGCGGCACTCTATATTGTTCCAAAAGTTTTTTAATTCTTTTGGCTTCTTCCAAAAAAAAACCTGTGGAAACATCTTTTTCACGCAGTTGCACATAAGCGGCGCCGCCTTTAACCGCCTCAATAACGACTTCTTCCAGAGGCTTCTTTCCGCACAAGCCGCGATCAGTCACGAAATATAAGCCGTGCATAACTAATCCTCAATTTTTAAATGTTTCTTAATATCATCCTCTTTCAGGCGATAAAGTATATCCAGAAAATTGGTTTGGAGACTTCCCGGCCCGTCGGAAACTCCTGCGGCCATTTCTCCGGCAATGCCCATCACAGCCATAGCCTGAGCCGTTGCGATAAATGGTATTTTTTCTACAGCGGCAAAGGCGCCGCACAAAGCTGATGCCGTGCAGCCGAATCCTGTAACTCTCGACATCAACGGATGACCATTTTTTATCTTTATAAT